>Ga0210406_10000663_pt1 | contig 45963 bp, 58 predicted proteins | sample IncBWC30MmetaG_FD_155454 | JGI IMG/M metagenome (GOLD analysis project Ga0210406, IMG submission 155454) | Forest soil microbial communities from Barre Woods Harvard Forest LTER site, Petersham, Massachusetts, United States - Inc-BW-C-30-M | ecosystem: Environmental > Terrestrial > Soil >...
ATGCGTAAAAACTAACATTTTTGGTAGAAAATCTTATGTATATGCTGGTTGGCATAATTTTAATAGAACTAATAGTAATCATACGTCTTACTATTATACATATGCCTAAATAGTTCTTAGTAATACTAAAGAGCTTTTGTTACTTAGAGCTTTTCGTCCTTAAGGCAAATGCTAACATATTTTTAATTGATTGTCAAGGAATATTTTATGATTGGGTTTATCGTTTGGTTACTGCTTAGCATGTTAATTTGTTTTACTTTTCTCTATAGGAATAGAAAAGACATTAGCGATGACGATGATCTATCAATAGTAACGCTTTGTGTATTTTTCCTTTGGCCATTAATTGGCATAGCTTTGATTATTGTATCCCCGGTATTTATTCTAACTTGGGCTGTAAAGAGACTGCCATGAAAGTAACAACTGAAGGTCTTACCCTTGGTATTATCTCTGGTTTACAGCGTAGTGGATACAAAGTTGAGATTGAAGACGGTGGTTCATACGCTAACATCACCAAGGAAGCCCTATTAAGCGCCATTGTAAGCGATCCAGATGGTCAGGGCTGGGGTAGTATGGGTGAACCATTGGAAAGCCTTTAGACAGGCTTAATTGAGGTTGTAGATATGTGTAAGAATATGATCCACATTGGTTGGGCTAGACTGGTTAGAAAATATACAGCCATTACAGTTTGGGCTGAACCTGTCTTCGTGTCTGGTATCAAAAAGCCAGACAATGTTCATTCTTGGTTTAAGGTGTACAGAAATGGATAAGCCATTTGTGCATGGTGATTTAGTTTTCATTGATAACCTTGATGAAACAATGAGCCATTTCCCCACTAAACAATATGGTGTAGTTGACTATAGTTATTTTGATATGTATGGTGGCAAGTCAAGAGAGGAGTTTATTTATAGTTTAGTATTGTCCGACGGAGCACATGCATGGTATCCACATGAGTGCTTAAAGCTAAAGAAGGAAGCCATTGATCGTGAAACATATAATCAATGGTACATGAGACAAATCAAAAAAGTTAAGGCACTAAACAATGGCTAAGATTGTTAGGTTTAATGATGGTACATATGGTATACGTAAGTGGTGTTTTGTGTATCTGTATAGGGATTTAAGACATCCACAGTTATAGTGGTCTCGTTTTAGTGGTTATCACGAAGATTGTAAGGGATCATTAGAAAATTGTTTAAAATGCATACCTACTGATAAAGGAACCCCAGTATGTCGAAGCATCTAATCTTTGTCTATGGTACACTTAAGCGTGGGTGGGGAAACAATGCCATCATCCACGACCAAGAATGTTTAGGTGAAGCCATTACTGTTGAGCATAGCTTTCAAATGTATACTCTGGGTGGTTTCCCGGGAGTGGTAGGTGGTGATAAACAAATAATGGGTGAACTTTGGGAAGTAGATGACACAGCATTTGATAGGTGTGATCGTCTAGAAGGTCATCCACGTTTTTATAAACGCTACCAGATCGAAGTGCTTACTAAAAAATTAACTGGTATGAGTAAAGATACAGCTTGGATTTACATTTACCAAGGTGATGTAAGTCAACGTACTCCCATTAAGGAATGGACACATGCTTACTCGTGAAGAAGATAAGACTGCGCATAGTAAATACTTTAATTTAAATAGGCGTGCTTCAACTGCCTGTTCAGTTAAACATGATAAATATGGTAAGGTAAGTTATGGCCATGCACATCAAATGTGCTTTGGCGGTCTAGCTGCTCTTATCACTAAACATTCTGAATATATTATCAATGGTATTCAGTACATGTGGCCGAATTATGAAAGTAGTTCTAAGGAAAATACTGAGTTCTTTCTTGACTATCTAATGAATGAAAGCCCATTCAAAGATTGTTTCTTTGATAAAGATGTTAAGTGGTCAATTGAAAACAACTTAACATTCCATAAGATTGATATGCCGGGCAATATGGTAATTGGTTGCCTGTCAGCAGTTAGGGAAATGTGGGAAGAATATAGTTCACAAGGTTTTAAATATTTTAAGCAGCTGGTTGATGCTGGTTGTACTAAAGATTTTGCATGGTTGATTATACATAATCTTAAGTATGGTGTTGATACAGATTTATGTTTTAAAAGGCCTAATTATAATGGTGGTCATTCAGCATGGCCAGAAAATAGTGCTAACATTGGTGATGCAATTAATTATATTAATTGTAATATTCCGGGAGTTCACGAGAATAACTTCTGGTATGGATATCCATACAAGGGTGTATTTCAACTGTTTCTTAATTCTTATGATGTGGTTAAGGGTGATGATAATTTTGCTTATTGGATTATAAATAATAGTGATAAGAAAGTAAAATCCAATGTCAGAAAAGAGCCTTGGGAGTCTGGTGCAGCAATTGTTTATAACATCACACTACCTGTAAATGAAATGATTGAAGAGATGGCCTTGATGTGTGATAAGTTCTACAAGACTTTTAAGGAGTATATTAAATGAAGGTTTATATTGTTGGTGGTGGATCAGACTTCTCTAAGATGTTCCAGTCCTATGGATGGGAAGTTACTACAGACTTATTTAAGGCAGACCTAGTTCAGTTCACTGGTGGTGCAGATGTAACACCAGAGATTTATGGTGAGAAGAATACTGATAGTCATAATGACTTTAATAGAGATTTAAGAGAAGCTGCTATCTTTACCATTGCTAAACGTATTGGTAAGCCGATGGTGGGTGTATGTCGTGGTGGTCAGTTCCTTAATGTCATGTGTGGTGGGTCAATGATTCAACATGTTGAAGGGCATACTAAAGCACACACCATTACTGCATGGTACAAAGGTATTGCTAAAACAGTATTAGTAACTTCGACACATCATCAAATGATGGTTCCAGAACCTGATAATGGTGATGTATTAGCTTACACAGATACTGTTGGTGATGCTGATACAGAGGTTATCATGTATTGGGAAGATATGGTATTATGCTTCCAACCACACCCAGAGTTTGGTGGACATGAATGTCAAGAGTATTATTTTGAATTGATTGAACGTTGTCTAGGACTAAAGGCATAGATTATGGCCAGAGTCTCTAATTTTACTGACTGTTGTTCAGGCGCAATTTTCAGCGGGTTTGGTGGTGGACATGTTGGAGAAACTGAATCATGGTCTAAGCGGGAATTGATTAAATGGTTGTGTGATAAACTTACTAAATGTAAGTTGCGTTATGCAACTGTAGTTGCCATACCAACTTCATCACAACCTAATGCTATAGCAGCATTAGAAGAGGTTGGATTCTACCAACATCCAGATGGTGTTGATGGTGGTGGGTATAGACTTACAAAGTCACATAAGATGTGTGTGATGTTTATGCCACTTTATGAGTGGGATGAAAAGAAATTCCTTGAGTCCTATGATCCAAATAAGGATGATTACAAGGATAAACCTAATCGTGGTGAAAAATTTACCAAAACTACGGCTGATACCTATTGGTAATGCAATACTGATTTTGTGAATTAACCTCAGAAAATAATTAATAGGAAATTAATCATGTGTGGAATTGTTGGCTGTGTGGGTAAAATTTATGCTAAAGAAGAAGAAGTGTTCAAACTTCTATCTAAGCTAGATGTTATTCGTGGTGAGCATTCAACTGGTGTGTTATCAGTTACCAAGGATATTGGTAGTTGGGAAACACAAAAGATGGTAGGTACGTCATATGATCTTTTTGCAACTAAGGGTTTCAATGAGATGTTTAAGCGTACACATCTATGCCTATTTGGACACAATCGTCAAGCTACTCGCGGCACAATCACAAATGATAATGCCCATCCATTTGCCCATGACCATATTGTAGGTTGCCATAATGGCACACTTAATAGTATGTGGAATCTTAAGGACAATAAGAACTTCACTGTTGATAGTGATAATATTTATTATGATATGTCACACAATGGTGCTAAGAAAACTCTTGAGAAGCTTAATGGAGCATTTGCTCTATGTTGGTATGATGACAAGGAGCGTACTATTAATCTTGTCAGAAATGAACAACGTCCTTTGTACTATTGTTACACAAAAGATCATAAGACATTCTTCTGGGCATCTGAGTCATGGATGCTTCATGTAGCAATGTTAAAGAATGATCTTGATCGTGATGAGATTCATTTCTTGCCAGAAAGACAACTTCTAACAATTGATGTGCCGGTTGTAGCTGGCAGTCAAGTAGAGAAAATTGAACATAGGCAGGAGGGCGTGGAGTTCTACAAAGCTCCCGCGTTTCGGGAAGGTGGTTCATGGGACTCAGACTGGTACTCCACTTCAAGGAACCGCCCATATGCAGGTTCGACTTACACGACGGGAAAAACGGGAACTGAAGCGTCAAAAGAAACTCCAAAGAAAGTAACAAACATAAATGATAAGAGGAGTTCAGTAACTCTGAACACACGATTTCTGGGAAAGACTATCGTCTTTTCTGTGGTCGGAAAAGGTAAAGAAGGTAATTTAGATCACATCAAATGTGAAGTTGAAGATCAGGTTAATCCTCCTGAACTACGTGTGTTTACAGACTATAAAGGAAAATTAGGAACACTTCTACTTGATAGTCCTAAGATGTTTAAGGGTAAGGTTAAGGCTGTATCAAATTATGGTGCAAGCACTTATCTAGTTTGTGATAATAGAACCATTGAGGAAGTACCATATGAGGAAGCCATTTGGCTAGGCAATTCCAAAAGTGAAGATCATGCCCCGCTTAATAAGGATGATGAAGAAGCTATTGTAGAGCAGTCAGTACAAGACTACGCAGATGCAATGAAGAGTGTAAAGTACACTGGCTTTGAAGGTAAGCTGCTAACACCAGAAGAGTATGCTAGGAATACTGGTGGTGGTTGTGCTTTATGTGGAGATTATCCTTCACTAAGTGGAATGGATAAGATTGTGTGGATTAGTAATGTAGAACATTTCTGTGAAAACTGCAGTGAGACACAATTTGCAATTGAATATTTAACCCCAAGCGCAAAGAACATTAACAAGGTGTGATATGAAAATTCTAGTGGGTGCTGACCCTGAAATCTTTATGTTTAAGGATGGACTACCAGTATCGGCTCATGGTGCCATTCAAGGAACAAAGCATGATCCATTCAAAGTAAAGGATGGTGCAGTACAAGTAGATGGTATGGCTCTTGAGTTTAACATCGATCCTGCTAGTACAGAGGAAGAGTTTATCCATAATGTTGAATCAGTACTAGCAACACTTAAGAGTATGGTTCCGGGATTTGATCTGGTAGCTACACCAGTGGCAGAGTTTGGGTTTGATTACATTAAAGCACAGCCTGAAGATGCATTGCTACTTGGTTGCGACCCAGACTTTGATGCATGGAATGATGGTCAGATTAACCCTAGACCTAATGGGGATAATCCATTTAGAACTGGTGCGGGGCATGTTCATATTGGTTGGACTAGTGATGCCGACGTGATGGACTCATCACATATTAATACCGGCATTACACTTACCAAGCAACTTGATGCATTCCTAGCATTGCCATCACTATTCTATGACTCTGCAACTAAGCGTCGTACTATGTATGGTAAGGCTGGTGCATTTAGAACTAAGTCTTATGGTGTTGAATATCGTGTTCTTAGCAATGCATGGCTTAAAGACTCGAAGCTTATGGGTTGGGTGTATAAGAATACAATACTTGCCGTAGAGAATTTAATGGGCGGTAATCATGTTTATAAGGAAATGGGTGAAGATATTCTTTCAGAAATTACAAACGATAAGCCAAACCTTAAGATGGTTAAGGATTGGTTGGTTGCACATAACATTCCGCTTCCGCCACAGGTGGCCTAATATGTATGGTAAAGATTTTGGTTATGCTAATACAAGAGTTACTGGAACTGTTGTAAGGCTTATTAAGGGTGGTGAACCAGTTCTTGTAAATACAATAACTAATAGTGGGTTATGTTCAGTAACATTGCTAGAGAATATTGAAGCAGGTGATAGTACAACAGTACATTTAGATGATCTTAATTTAGAACCCGTGCCTTTGGGTTATGTTAATCACAATGGTAAGGCTATTTATCTACAACGTATTCCTGTAAGACGTGGTCCGGGTAATCAAGGATTAAATGCTAATAACTGTATATCCACAGGCGAGAGACTTTGGAGATTTCCAAACAAGGCACTTAGACAGTGTATCATGGGTAAGTATCCAGACTTTAAAACTGCTTTTAAGAGTGCAAACGGTATTAATAAGTTTAACTTAGAAAAGTCAATTGCTTTTGATAGGCATTGGGCAGTATCAGAAGAAAGACTTTATTACAAAAATAATCTTTTGGTTGGTATAATCAAAGATGGTAAGCCTAGTCTACTACCAGAGTTTAAATACTTGAGAGAGTGTTTAGCGGAGATTGTATGAGTACCGTAGCAAAAGAAATGGGCATTAAGAAATTGGTTACAGGTGACGTTGGTATTGAGATTGAGGTTGAAGGTACAGGTCTTCCAGTGATGGCTAAATATTGGAACAATGAACAGGACGGTAGTTTACAAGGGCCAGAATCTAGAGAATACGTACTTAAGCGACCAATGACTCTAGTAGAAGCTAAGAGTGCCTTAGATCATCTTGATAATGAATATAAGCGTTGGAATACAACAGTTAATGATTCTGTTCGTGCTGGTGTGCATATCCATATTAACTGTCAACATCTGACGATGACACAGCTTTATAACTTCATGACTGTGTACCTAATCCTTGAGAATGTTCTTGTTAAGTGGTGTGGTGATTCTAGGTGTGGTAATCTATTCTGCCTTAGGGCATCAGATGCAGAATGGATCTTAACTCAGATTAGACATGCAGCAAGTACCAAGAAGTTTATCAATGCATTCCACAGAGACGAGTTAAGATATTCTTCTATGAATGTTAAGGCATTGGGTGATTATGGGTCTTTAGAGTTTAGATCAATGCGTGGTACTCGTGACCTAGGATTGATTTATATGTGGGCTGAAACACTACTAGGTCTACGTGAATTTGCAAAGAAGTTTAATAATCCTGCTGACATCATTGAAGCATTTAGTATTCAAAGTCCTCTTAGGTTTATGAGGAATGCTTTGGGTGATAATTATGATTCATTCAAAACAGATGGACAAGAAAAGATGTTATGGACTGGTGTACATAATGCACAAGATATTGCATTCTGTGCAGACTGGTCTAAGTTTGATCCTAAGATGCGTAAGATTGGAGAGCTTGAATTTCCAGAAGATATGAATGATATTGATGAACCAGAAGATGATTTCTGATAATCCAATGCTGAAAACAACAATTTTATTGAGAAAATATTATGTACTTACTTCCATATAAAAATGGTAGTCATGGAGCATCTGATTTAGCTAATGCTTTGGGTATCAAACAAATTAAACGTGAAGGTAGTAAATTCAAAGGTAGTAAGGATAAACTTGTTATCAATTGGGGTAGTACAATTATGAGTGACGAAGTAGCTAAGTGTGAGGTTTTAAATAAGCCAGAGGCGGTAGCTTTAGCTAGTAATAAACTACAATTCTTCCAGTGCATTCATCGTTGGAATAGTTCAAGAGAATATCTTGGTAATCAAGTTAAAGTTCCTACTTGGACTACTGAGAAAAGAATAGCTATGGAATATCTTATCGATGATGGTAAGACTATAGTAGCTCGCACCATTCTCAATGGTCATAGTGGTGCTGGCATTATTCTATGTGAAACTCCCGAGGAGCTAAACGAAGTCGATGCTCCACTGTATGTTGTATACGTGCCTAAGAAACAAGAATATAGAATTCATATTCTTAATGATAAGGTGGTAGATATTCAACGTAAGGCACGTAGAACTGATCTTCCAGATGACCAAGTCAATTGGAAGATTCGTAATCACGATAATGGTTTTATCTATAGCCGAAATGAAGTGGCTAAGGATATTCCTGAGGATGCATTAAACATTAGCATTAATGCTGTGAATGCGTGTGGGTTAGACTTTGGTGCTGTAGATGTAATCTATAATGAAAATCAAAATAGATCTTATGTCCTTGAAATTAATACAGCTCCGGGTCTTTCTGGTGAAACTCTTGCTGGTTATACAGCAAGAATGAAAGAAGTGATGGAGGGTTTTAAGACTGGTAGAGTTAAGTCCCTCAAGAAAACACTTACTTGGGTTGACGAAGTAGATCATTTTCCACCAATCGATGTTATGCCACAAAATATTCCTAATCCACTTTGGGTAGATTTTCAAGCTAATCAAGAAAGAAGGAATAATCAACAATAAAGGTTTAGAGAAGAAAATGCCATAATGGCACAGATTAAATCATTTGGATAAGCTAATGTCTAATATACCATTAGTAATAGATGGGTTTCTTTTAAACGAACAAGCTTTACAGCTAAGACAAATAGCTGTAGAAGCTAATTATGTTGATTGGCATGGCCCAGATGGTCAGTTGTACAAGCGTATATGTATTATAGATAGTCCAGATATTAAATGGGCTATTGAAAGTATATGTGGGCCAGTTAAGATGTTAGGTATGGCATTCAGACTTAACTATGATGAAGAAATGCCTAATGCAGCTATTCATAGTGATGTTGGTTGGGGAACACATGCCTTAGTATACTACTTAAATAACACGGAAGATGATTTAGGTGGTACTGGATTTTGGAAGCATAGGGAAACTGGTGCTGAAGAAATTGAGTGGGATGATTCAGAACTGCTTGACAAAGTTAAAGACTCATGGGATAATGAGGAACATTGGGATATGGTTCAGTATGTCCCAATGAAGTTTAATAGAGCTACAATCTATGAGTCTAAACTGTTTCATAGTAGATACCCATTTGATGCGTTTGGATCTACACCAGAAGATGGTAGACTTATTGCTGTAGCTTTCTTTACACCTATTACATAAGGAGGCTTATGGCAGGACAATGTTTATGTAAACTACCACATACATGTGGGTCTAGTGATGCCCTACAAGTCTTTGAGGATGAAGATGGAACGCTTAGTGGCTATTGTTTTGCATGTTCGACATACATTTCTAATCCTCTTGGGGTTGGAAAAACATCGGCTGATATTCCCAAGACACAACGATTATCAAAATCCAAAGATCAAATCGAACAAGAGATGGCAGAAATTGCCGGACTCAATTGTCTAGATTTAGAAGAGCGTAGACTAAGGGTTAAGTATCTAGAACCGTTTGATATTAAAGTAGGACTATCTGAACAAGATGGTAATACGCCACGATTAGTTTTCTTTCCATACACTAAAAATGGCCAAGTCGTCAAGTACAAAGTTAGACTGTTAGGTGAGAAACGGATGTGGTCAGTTGGGTCTGACAATGATGTAGACCTATTTGGTTGGGAGCAAGCAATTGGTAAGGGTGCTAGAAAGCTTATCATTACTGAAGGTGAGTATGATGCAGTGGCTATGTCGAAGATTCTCGACACATATACTGCACCTAACTTTAGGGATTACATCCCCTCAGTGGTGTCACTGCCGAATGGTGCAGGTAACGCGGGACGTGATATTGGTAGAACTTATAAGAAGATCAATAAGTTTTTCGATGAAGTAATTCTTTGTTTCGATCAGGATGAAGCTGGTGAACGAGCATGTAAAGACGTACTTAAGGTTTTACCTAATGCAAAGATTGCTACTTTGCCGTGCAAAGATGCAAATGAAGCATTACTAAATGGTATGGGTAAGGCTGTATGGAGAGCCGTTCAATTCGCTGCTGAGAAGGCTAAGAACACTAGGGTAGTGTTGGGTAGTTCCTTACGTGAGGATGCTCTTAAACGGCCTGAAATGGGCCTTCCTTGGCCTTGGCCAGAGCTAACGAAGATCACTAGAGGTATTAGACGTGGTGAGACATACTATCTTGGGGCAGGCGTTAAGATGGGTAAGTCTGTCATTGTTGATGAACTTGCTAAAAGTCTTATTGTCGATCACGGACTACCAGTTCTACTTGTCAAACCAGAGGAAGATAAGGCTAGGACTTATCAGAACTTGGTTGCTAAAGCAGCAAGTCGTATTTTCCATGACCCAGAAGTTACTTTCGATCAAGAAGCATTTGATGCAGCCGAACCTCTTATTGGTGACAAAGCCATTATCCTTGACTCGTATCAAGCTATAGATTGGGATACGCTTAAGGAAGATATTAGGCATGTAGTAAATACATATGATGTTCATGATGTAATCATTGACCCAATCACATGCTTCACTGCAGGTATGACTGCTTCAGAAGGTAATGACTTCTTAGTTAAAATGGCAATGGAAATTGCCCTACTAGCAAAGGACTTAAACTTCACAGCATACTTATTTGCACATCTTAATGCACCTAAGACTGGTGAACCACATGAACGTGGTGGTGAAGTATTGTCCACACAGTTCACTGGCTCAAGAGCAATGATGAGAGCATGTCACTTGATGATTGGTCTAGAGGGCAACAAAGATCCTGAACTACCAGATCATGAACGTAATGTACGTAAGCTTAAGGTTCTTGAGGATAGGAACTTAGGGGCAACAGGAATTGTCAAGCTATTCTATGACAACAGAACCGGAAGACTTAACGAGATGAAGTATTGATATGAACGAGACTATTGACAAATACTATAGGGAGAATTATGACCTACTAGTAAAGCGTGTTAAGAATAGGGCAGGTAGTCCAGAGAATGCTGAAGATGTAGTACAGGAAGCATTCAGTCGTGCTATCAAATACTTCAACTCATGCTCATCAAACTTTGATAGATGGTTCAGCGTAATCCTATCTAATACACTTAAAGATTACCAGAAGGAATTAAGACTCGGTGGTTTGACCAAGAACATTGATGATGCTATCAATGAACTTGAACCAATTATTCCTAATCATATCAAAGATCATTTCCGTGCACACATGGATCAATTAGCTAATGCTAAGACCAGTTGTAGTAAGGAAGTGATTAAGTTGCATATCCTCTATGGGTATACATCTAAAGAGATTGCAGAGATTCTCGGTTTAAGTAATGGTTATGTAAAGAACAACATATCACTATTCACTAAGGAAGTTGGGGAGATGTATGGGTGAAACATATAATCTTCGATACAGAGGGTGATAGTTTAGTTCCAGATAAGTTTCATTGTTTAAGTTACAATGAAGATGGTGTCATTAGGTCAGTAGTAGATTATGATGATATGAGAGGCTTCCTTAGTGAAGCCGAACTATTAATTGCTCATAATTGCATTCGCTGGGATATACCTAATCTGGAAAGGGTTTTAAATATAAAGATACATGCCAAGCTAATTGACACATTAGCTATCTCATGGTATTTAGAACCAGATAGACCTAAGCACGGTTTAGAAAGTTATGGTGAAGAATTCAATATCCAGAAACCTCAAGTGGAGGACTGGCTAAATTTAAGAGTTGAAGACTACACCCACCGTTGCGAAGAAGATGTACGCATTAACACTGCGCTGTGGAAACGACAATGGAAGCAGCTAGTAAATCTCTATGAGTCTGAAGATGAGGCAATGAAGTTCATAGAGTATCTATCCTTCAAGGTGGATTGTGCAAGAGAACAAGAGCAGTACGGATGGAAGTTAGATGTTAAGCGTTGCATAACTGTTAGAGATAAGTTAGTGAGCGAGAAGCAGGATAAGCTAATCGAGTTGACTTATGCAATGCCGAAAGTGCCAATTTATGCTAGAAAAATTAAACCAGCTAAGCCATACAAGAAGGATGGTAGCTTGTCTGAGTCTGGTAAAGATTGGTTCGTACTCCTAGAAAAATGTGGGCTATCCCCAGACTATGATGGCGTTGTTGAGTACGTTAAAGATTGGAAGGAACCCAACCCCAACTCACATACACAAATTAAGGATTGGTTAGATTCACTTGGTTGGATTCCAGAGACGTTCCAATATAAAAGAGACAAAGATACGGGTGATGTAAGGAAGATTCCACAGGTAGCACAAGATAAGACTAAAGGACCGGGGTTGTGTCCAAGTGTTAAAAAGCTTATAGACAAAGAACCTAAGCTTGCTGTGCTAGATGGATTGTCAATCCTAAGTCATAGAATAAGCATTCTTGAGGGATTTTTAGAGAATGTGGATGATAAGGGTTATATTAAGGCCGAAATACAAGGTCTTACTAATACTCTAAGGTTTAAGCATAAAACAATTGTTAACTTACCGGGCATACATAATCCTTATGGTGAGGATATTAGAGGTTGTTTAATATGTCCAGAAGGTTACGAACTATGCGGGTCTGATATGTCCTCATTAGAGGATAGGCTTAAACAACACTTCATGTTTCCATATGATCCTGAATATGTTAAAGAAATGTCTACACCAGATTTTGATCCTCACTTGGATCTAGCCCTAAGTGCAGATGCTTTAACAGAAATACAGGTTACTACTTATAAGGAATCGGAGTCTAAAGATAAGACAGTTAAGGAAATTAGACATGTTCATAAGCAAGGAAACTATGCTTGTCAATATGGAGCACAGGTTCCAAGACTTGCATTAACAATTGGTTGTAAACGAGAAATAGCTCAACGTATCTATGATGCATATTGGAAGAGAAATTGGGCAATTAACAAAGCAGCTGAAGCACAGATAGTTAAAATTAGTAATGGTATGAAGTGGTTATACAATCCTGTGTCACATTTCTGGTATAGTTTAAGACATGAAAAAGATAGATTCTCTACTCTTGTCCAAGGAACTGCTGTATATGCGTTTGATGTATGGCTCAAGTTTTGTAGACAATCTGGCCCTCCTATCATCGGTCAATTCCATGATGAATGGATTGCCAGAATTAGATTGGGACAACGAGAAAGATGTACAGCACATGCTCAGAGAGCAATTGTTAAAGTTAATGATTTCCTTAAACTAAACAGGGAATTATCTTGCGATGTTCAATTTGGAGAAAACTATGCCAGCATCCATTAGTAAAGATCAGATGGCTCATTTTGATCCAGCAGTTAAGGACATAAGAGTGGTTAACGGATTTATTAACTTGACATTAGAACCAAATACAGTTATACTTACACTCAGTGAGGATGAACTTCACTGGTTAACAAAACTTTTACAGGAGACAAGCATTGGGTTTTAAACTTGACAAACTACCACGTGGTAAGGGTGGTGGAGATAGAGTTCTACAACCAACATTGGAAGTAGGTACTTATCCGGGAAGACTGGTTCAATTTATTGATCTAGGCATTCAACCACAACGTCCATATAAAGGTGAGGAAAAGCCACCAGCACATCTAGCTAGACTTGTATATGAATTTGGTGATGTGTTCATGGTTGACAAGGATGGTAATGAATTAGAAGACAAACCTCGTTGGATTAATGAGACTATTCCAATGAATAGGCTAGAAGCTGATTTAGCTAAGTCAACTAAACGTTATAAAGCTCTTGATCCTAACATGGACTTTGATGGTGACTTCGCAGCCCTAGTTGGTCAGCCTTGTATGATTACCATTGTTCATGGTGAGAATAAGAAAGATTTAACTCGTCCATATGAGAATATTGGTAACATATCAACCATGAGAGCTAAGGAAGCTGCTAAGGCTGCTCCTCTTAAGAATCCAACAACAGTGTTTCTACTTGATGAACCAGACATGGAAATCTTCCATAAGCTTCCAAGCTGGCTAACTGATGAGATTAAAGGCAACCTAGGCTTCTCAGGAAGCGCTCTAGAGGCTGCTCTTAAGGGTGGGAATAGTAGCACTAAGGGTAAGCAACAGGAAGCTCCTGTAGACGCCCCAGATGAAGGAGATAGTTGGTAATGGCATTTGAAATCATGCAGTTTGTTAAGCTTAAGAATGATTCACTAGAAGAGTATGGTTTTAAGACTGGTGATATCATGTACCTAGTTGGTAATGGTTTTGTTCATGATAGTAAGATTGATCCTTATCGGTTCAGAATGTTATTTGTTGGTGCACCAGTTAAGGATGGTCATATTCAACTAGAAGGAAATGGTAAACCTAATGGTTACACTGTAGATGCACGTAACCTAAAGAAAGTTACAAAACCTGAACTAAAGAAATTAGAAGCAATTAAGGAAGCAGATTTTGGTGGACAAACAGCAGAAGCAACAACCGACTAAGGAAGAGTTAGAGGAACGAGCACAGGCTAAGGCGCACAGACAGCGCCTTAGACAGCTTCGTGAACAGGATACATGCCCGGAGTATGATGATGAAATGCCTGATTGATGCTGACATTCTTTCCTACGAAATATCTAGTTGTGGTCAATATTATGAACCAGAGGATGTTGCCAGAGAACATCTAATTATTAAGGATTTTGGTTCTGTAGCTGATTTGTTAGACCAGAAGATTAGGGAAATAGTAGCTGAGTGTAATAGTGATGAAGAACCAACACTATACCTAACTGGTGATGAGAAGCTTCTATATCACATCAATAGGGTTAGAGTTAGAGATGGTAGTGAGGCTAAGGTATTCAAACCTAACTTTCGTGTAGCTACAGCTAAATCTAAGCCATACAAGGGACAGCGCAGACAAGAGAAGCCCTTTCATTTTCATAATCTAAGAGCTTATATGCTCAGTCAATATGATTGTGTTGTAACAGATGGGATGGAAGCTGATGACCTTATTTGTGTTGATCTTTATCATGGTGGTGATGGCTTCATCTGTTGTACCCGTGATAAAGACCTTAGAATGTGTCCGGGCTGGCACTATGGGTGGAAGTGTGGAAAACAGGAACAGTATGGCCCCGTATACATTGATAAGCTTGGATGCCTTGAAATATCAGAGGGAAGTCCCAAGAAGTTACGAGGAACAGGGCTCAAGTTCTTCTTTTCACAACTCATCACTGGTGACGTTGTTGATAACATACCGGGATTACCCAAGCGAGGTGCAGTCTTTGCGTATAGTATCCTTTTTGACTGCACATCAGAGTTGCAATTGTATGAAAGAGTTAGACTTGCTTACAAGGATTACTACGGTGAAGATTACGAGCCATACCTACGGGAACAGTGTGATTTATTATGGATGATTAGGGAAATTAATGAGGATGGTAGTTTGAAATTTTATGAATGGCCAACAGGAGGTGCATCATCGGCAGACCAAGAGGAGAAAATACCAGATGTGGAGGCAAGTGGACTGAGGCTGAGTTTAGAAGCTTCGTAAAGAATCAACTTAGATCTGCAACACGTAAGTGGTCACCTATTCAAATGTGTAAGAAACGTGCACATGTTTCAAGGGGGGTATATAGGTGCGAGTGTTGTAATCAAGAAGTAATGCCCACAGTGTTTGATGAAGATAAACGTAAGCGTATAACTAATATATATGTAGATCATATCAAACCAGTTATTGACCCAGATGTAGGTTGGGTATCATGGGATAGTACAATAGAAAATATGTTTTGTGAGTTAGACAACTTACAACTTTTATGTGGTGCTTGCCACAAGATTAAGTCTCAAGAAGAAATTGAGATAGCTAAGCTCAGACGAGCTAAGGAAAAATTAAATGACTAATAAGTTCACAGACATTACTGATCCGGAACTTCGCACATGGAATCGTTGTGCAATGATTTTCAATCTCATGAAAGATCAAGATACTAAAACTGCTATCAAATACGCAGGAAGTTTTACAGAGACAGAACGTAATCAAATTTCAGAAATGTACCAGAGGATTACCCGTGACGGCTATGAACGAACAAGAGCAGCGATTAACCGGAATGTACAACGTGCAACCCTCGTTGCTTGAAGAAGTAGTATTTCCAGATAAGAAGCAAGCTGATCGTTATAACTCTGGTAAATCTGAGTTGTCATACATCCTAGATGCACCACTAGCTATGCAAGGGTTGGCTGAAAGGTTTTCATTAGGGGCTAAGAAATACAGTCGAGACAATTGGAAATTAGGACTTCCTGAAGTTGAGTTAGAAGATGCATTACTTAGACACCTAAAAGCTTTTCATAATGGTGAACTTCTAGACTTCAAAGATGGTGGTCATCACATCGACGCTGTGGTTTGGAATGCAGTAGTGTTAGCTGAACAATACCACCGGAGACGATCTATTGAGTCCTAAAATTGGTTACGTAGATATTGAGACAGCACCTAAGCTTGCATATGTATGGCAGTTCTTTAAGGCCAATATTGGTGCTAAACAAGTAAGAGAACATGGACATATTATGTCCTTTTCATGGATTTGGAATGATGATCCAGATGATAAAGTTGTATATCACGAGAATCGTACACAGGATGATACTGACATTACTGCTAAGCTCATTGCCCTTCTGGATGAAGCCGATGTGGTTATTGGACAGAACTCTGACAGGTTTGACTTACCAACAATTAATGGACGTGCTCTCGTGGCTGGACTCAGGCCACCTAGTCCGTACAAGACAATTGATACATGTCTCGTGGCTCGTAAGGAGTTTGGCTTTGCGAGTAACAGTCTTGAATACTTAACAACAATTCTTAAGACTGCACATAAGAAACTTACTCACGCTAAATTTCCGGGATTTGAACTCTGGCTAGCTTGTATGAATGGTGTTGAAGAAGCTTGGCAAGAAATGAGGACATACAACATTGTTGATACGCTATCCGTACGAGATGTCTATAAAATCATGCGACCTTGGATTAGGAACCATGCTAACATTGCAGTTCATATGGAGCTTGATTCTGTGGCGTGTCCTAAGTGTGGGTCTACTCATTTGCATCGCAGAGGTTATGCATACACCAATGTGGGCAAATATATTCGCTATCATTGTATTGATTGTGGTGGCTGGTCTAGAACTCGTCATACGGAATATCCTAAGGAAAAAGCTAAGTCACTATTGACTAATGCTGTATAAGTGAAAACAACGTTTGCATTTGACTACGATAATACCATCAGCAGGGATGTTGATGGTTTCGTGGAGATAATGAAGATATTACAAGGACGTGGACATACAGTGTATGTTGTGACGGCCAGACGTGAGCATATACATCCAGAAGATTTTCATGAAATCGAAAAGGAGTTTATAGTCTTCAAGACTAGACATATTGCTAAGCGTCTATACATGCGTGAGGTTGCTGATATAGAAGTTGATGTCTGGGTAGATGATATGCCAGAGGCAATCATTAATAATTGGGAGGGTGCTCCTAGAACATTTAGAGACTTAAATGAGGATGGTAAATATAATGATTAAAAAAGAAGGTAATAAATACAATGTTTATGATTCAACTGGTAGGATGAAGTTAGGTAGTCATCCAACTAGAGCTGAAGCTGTTAAACAAGTGGCTGCTATTGAAGCATCTAAAGCCGATAGGGCTAAAAAGAAAGGTAAGAAATGATTAGGCTTCAAGAGCCTACTAGATCTTATGTTTGTCACTATCCAGAAGCTATCAAATTTGCTGAAACACAAGAAGGTATCTTCTGGACAGCTAATGAAATTAATGTAGATAAAGATAAGCAAGATATGCTTGTCAATATGACTGAGGCTGAGCATCATGGAGTGGTCACGACTCTTAAATTATTTACTCTTTATGAGCTTGCCGCTGGCACTGACTACTGGCTTGGTCGTGTACTTACAAACTTTCCTAGACCAGAAATTCAGAGGATGGCAGCCACTTTTGGTTTCTTTGAGCTTAATGTACATGCTCCTTTTTATAACAAGCTTAATGATGTACTTAATCTAAACACAGAAGAGTTCTATAATGACTACATACATAATCAAATACTTAAAGATCGTATGGAGTTTATTGACTCTCTTATTAGCAGTCCAGATGATCTTGTTAGCCTTGGGTGCTTTAGTCTTATTGAAGGGGCTGTTCTTTATAGCAGCTTTGCCTTCCTCAAACACTTCCAAACTAAGGGTAAGAATAAACTTCTCAACGTGGTTAGGGGAATCAACTTTTCCGTCCGTGATGAGAATCTTCACTGTCTAGCAGGAAGCTGGCTATATCGGTCTCTAAGAGACGAACGACTTAAGGATATACCCAACTATAGGATAGACCTAGAGAACGCCGTACAACGCATTACAGAAGCTTCTAGGGCCATCTATGACCATGAGTGTCAGATAGTTGACATGATATTTGAAAAAGGTGAAATAGAAGGAATAACATCTGAACAGATGAAAACCTTCATTAGGGGTAGGCTTAATCTATGTCTATCACACCTAGGCATTTCTGAACAGTTTGAATGTAAGAATGATATAATTGCTGGTTGGTTTTATGACAATATCAACCAAGTACAATTTAATGATTTCTTCACAGGTATTGGAAATTCTTACAATCGTAATTGGGATCAAGGAGCATTTAAGTGGAATTAACAAAAGAAGCATTAATGAAAAAGTTAGCAGACCTTCGATTCTTAGCAACTGGTAAATCCTTTGAAAGAAACAAAGAATTGTTCCAAGAGATTGAAAGTGTAAAAGTGCAGTTAGCAGCTTTTGAACGTAAGAATAAAAAGACTAAATGAGTATATATGAGAAACTTAGTGAAGAACGTAAATGGCTACAAGCTGAAGGTAAACTACCAGAATGGTTAACTACTGGTGGTTATCAACTTGTTAAAGAAAAGTATCTATACGAAACAGACTCTCTTAGGGATACTTATAGTAGGATTGCTAGGACTGCTGCTCGTCATACCGATGATCCCGGTTTATGGTATGAGCGTTTTAATGATATTATGTGGAAAGGGTGGCTCGCGTTATCTACACCAGTATTAAGTAATATGGGAACCATCAAGGGCATGCCTGTAAGTTGCTCAGGAGGTTACATACCTGATAGCATTGAGGGCTTCTACGATGGATACAAAGAAACAGCAATCCTTACAAAACACGGCTTCGGAACCAGTAGTTACCTTGGAGATATCCGTCCAAGGGGTAGCAAGATACGAACAGGTGGTAAAGCTTCTGGCACCTTACCGATCATTAAACACTTTGTCCAAGACATGCGAGACGTCGCTCAGGGAACTTCTAGACGAGGAGCTTGGGCAGGATACCTACCAATTGACCACCAAGACTTCCACGAGGTAATTGATTATGTGGAGCATCATCCTGATGACCTTAATGTTGGATGGATTGTTAGCGACGCTTTTATTGATAGGCTTCAGCTTAATGATAGCGATGCTATTTCCCGGTATCAACGTAGTCTTAAAGTCAAAGCAGTTACAGGCAAAGGATATTACTTCTTCTTGGATAAAGTCAATAACTTGTCCCCCGCCTGTTATAAAGATCGGGGATTAGATGTAAAAGCAAGTAATCTTTGTACAGAAATTACATTACACTCAGATAAAGATCATACCTTTACCTGTGTTCTATCAAGCATGAATTTAGAGAAGTATAATGAATGGAAAGATACTGACGCAGTGTTTACTAGCACTGTTTTCCTTGATTGTGTTGCTAGCGAATTTATTGCTCTATCTAAGACTATTCCCGGAATGGGTGCTGCTAATAACTTTACCGTTAAGTCTAGGGCTTTGGGTCTTGGTGCTCTTGGCTTCCACACCTACTTGCAAAGCAAGAGTATACCTTTCGAGTCGCTCGAAGCTCATATACTCAATATTGAATTGTTTAGAGGGATAAGGAATGGAGCAGAACAAGCAACTAAGTGGATGGCAGAACATTGGGGAGAGCCTGAGTGGTGCACAGGGTACAACAGGAGAAATAGCCATCTCATTGCAATTGCGCCTAATACAAGCTCAGCTCTCATCTGTGGAGGAGTTAGTCAAGGAATTGAGCCAGTTGTTGCCAACCTCTACAATCAACCTACCAGCGCTGGAGAAATTTATAGAGTCAACCCAATCTTTCTTGACCTTGCAAAAGCCAGAAATCATTGGTCTGAGGAATTGGTTGCGACTCTCATTAGATCGGAAGGTTCGGTTAAAGACATTGAATGGCTAACAGATCATGAGAAACAAGTTTTTAAAACTGCTTATGAGATTGACCAGCGATCGATTATTCGTCTTGCCGCTGCTAGACAACCGTTCGTAGATCAGGCCCAGAGTATTAATCTATTCTTTGATGCCGATGAGGATGAGGGATATATCTCTGAGATTCATCAGGAAGCGTTTCAGAACCCCATGATTAAGAGCTTATACTATATGAGAACTAAGGCGGGTGTTAGTGCTAGTAAGAATGAATGCTTAGCATGTGAGGGATGATATATGGGAGAAGTAGCAGAGTTCAAACTTAAAGAACGTAAAGAGTTATGTTATGAGTGTCAATGTGGTTGTCAACATTTCATAGTCGGTATGAACTACATCAAATGTACAGCTTGTAGTTTGATTTCTAACAACATTGAAATTAGTCTTATCGAATACGAAAAGAAAGAATAATTTCTAGAAAATATTTTGGACAAAAGAAAAGCCCCTTGGATTTCTCCTTGGGGCTTTTTTATTTTCAACGTTTAAACTTCTGTCTTGATTCAAGTTGACCCTGTAAGTTACTTACAGCATTACCAAGAAGATTAACACTATCACTTAGTTTTATTACTGCTTCATTAGTAGCTTGCTGAGTTCTATTAGCTTGTTCAATTTGAATATGTAGCTGACCTACTTCTACCATCAATGTAGCCTGTTGAATTTGATTAGCCTCTACCTTAGTCATCCTACCTTTTAGGTCTTGTATATTTGCATAAGCAATACCTATTGTTATGAATGCACTACCTATAGCCATACCAACCTGTAACCAACTTGGTGCCCACTGATACCATTTAGGTTTCTGCTGTGTTACTACTTGATCTTTAGAATAGTGGCTTTCCATTCACGAAGCTTCCCAAGTCGGTTAATACAAATAGCTAAATTTATAGTCTGGTCATCCCAAGCATTAACTAGGGACGTCTTTGATAGGTCATTAGGTGGTTCACTTACCGGACAATCTTGTAGGAGGCTGTCTGGTGGTACAACGGTCACTACTTGGCTTGGCTTCACAGTACGCATCCCACATGCTGTTAACATAAGCAGCATCGGCAACAGCATTACTAATCGAGCCATTCCCCACCCCTTTATTAGTTTCATCAATCTTATCTCTTAGGTTGGAAGCTTTAATAGTAAGCTCCTGTGTTTTAATTACTGCCTTGGTTACAATATCTTCAGTCTTGTCTGACATAACTGAACGAGTTTGTAAACTCTTGTTAGCTAAAACTACATTAGCTGTAGCCTCCTTCAGCTGAGTTTTAACAACAACATTATGCTTCACTTCATGACAGGAAAATAGTAGTAATGCAACTATTGTAAGAATCACTGCACCAGCTACCATAAGCTTAGTTTTTAACAGCATTAGACCACTCCATTTTACCTAGACACATTTGTCTTTCTTGCTCACGTCTGTTTTCAAGCCCCTTAAGCCTAGTCTTACCAGAATACACCCACTTAAGTAATTCATCACAGCCAGCAGTATTATTACCGGCATTGAAGTCCTTAGCTAGTGTACTATTACGAAGTTTAGTAACGCCAACATTATAAGTAAAAGATGTTATAGCAGCTTCTTCATACACTGTCATTGGCGTCTTAATTACTTCATGTACACCAGCATTAGCTACAGATAAATCTTTAGCAAACTGATTTAAACATTGTTGGTCAGTAAATCTAACACCAAGTTGTAAACCTTTTTCAGTGTGACCCAGACAGCTGGTAATGATACCAACTGGATCTAAATATGTTTTGTTAACTGCATTCTCATTAGGAGCTACTAGGAATGCTCCTGATACTGCTATAGCTATAGTCGAACCTGCTCCTAATAACCAAGCCATCATTTTCCTTTTATTATTGACGTCTATAGACACGGTTATTTATCCTTGGGTATACTTATTGGAGTATCATTAGCCTTACCTACTGGTAAGTTACTACCCTCTGGAAATAAATCAATACCATGAGTATTAGGCGGTTGAATTGTATTCATTAGATCATTGTACCAAAATTCATAATTAGTAGACTGATGTAAATGCGCATCAGCTTTAATTGTAGTTTGTAAGATTGGTGCAATCTTAGTATTTAGATCATTAGAAGCACTAACACTGTTCTGATCTGTTGGATCATTAGGTACAAACCTAACTGAACCATTAGCAAAGTCCGTATGTATTTTAGATGTAGCTGGTGCAGTATCAGCAACAATTAATGGTTGATTAGTAAGCAAAGCTGTAGCAGGGTTGGGATTCATCTTACTGCCAACTACTACTTGTGAATTAAGAAATGAATCTTGTAGAAGCGGGACTAGAGATGTCTTATAATACTGATCGAAAGCTTTACTAGCTTTATCTGAGGCATCAGCATCAAAACCATTCTTTGGATTAGATGCATACAAACCGAACTCTGGACTAGCAAATGTCTGAACAGCTGTCTTTAAACCTGTTGCATCTGCAGCTGTACCAGCATATACACCAAACCCAGCCATCATATTATTGAAGTTGCTATTAATTTCTTTCTGATGATCTGGGTCCATCTTAACACCAGAGTTAACTTGTCTTAAGTTTTCTCTTAGAATGTCTGAATATTGCTGTACAGATTTTTGTTCTGTAGGTGTGCTATGAACAGGATTACCCGGCGTAGTTGGGAAGTTACCATTAGCATCTGGTAAACCACCATTGGTCTGTAGAAGTTTAACAGCTTGTCCAGCAATATCGCCCTGAAGAATATTAGCAGCTGCAGGGAATGTTTTACTGACAGCTGCTAGTTGTAATACTTCTGGATTTTTATTAGCTAATGCTAATTGTGATGTAGTAAGTAAGTTACTTAATTGTGTCTGAGCAGCATCAGCTGCTATCTTACCACTATCTTGGTCCTTGTAAACTTGAACTCTTCGTTTGAATATATCAGAGATTGCATTGATTGATCCAGTAGAATCTGCACCAACTGCTACACCAGTTACAGCATCACTAATATTGTTGATTACAGAATCATACTTCATTTGCTTCTGTTCAGGAGTTAATGTAGTATCATTATGAATTTGATCTAAATCAGCATTAAACTTTGGTGTAAGATTAGCTGCTAGATTACCAACGCCTTGAGTAAAGTTAAGTTTGTTTATATCTTGAGTCAAACCAATTTTATTACGTTGAGTTGTAATAGCATTGTTACCAATATTTTGATTAGCAGCAATTGTAGCTAATTTAGCATTACCCAACTCAACCTGTGACTTCTGAAAAGCTACAACCTCTGATTGTTGTTTAAGCTGAGCAGCTGCTAATTGAACTCCTTGATAAGCATGTGCCATCTGTTGCTGTACTGCAGGAGGGTCATTTGGTGATCCATATCCTGCAGCTTGAGCATCACTGATAAACTTATTCTGTAGAGTACGTTGTTCTTGTTCAGCATAAGTACCATTCTCAACATCATGTTGTAGAGCAGTACCAGTCAACGTACCTACAAGCTTATTAATATCATCCTGAAGTAATGGATGGTTAGCTAAGGAGGATACAGTAGTACGTCTGATATTACGTAAAGCTGCATCCTGACTTAGCACACCTTGTGATTGTAAGTCTTGAACTCTTTCAATGTTCTGTTGTAGTTCACCTAGAGCATTAGCCTTATACTTCATTTGAGCTAATTGAGTAGCATAGTTAGCAGAGTTGATAACTGCTGCACCTAGGCCACCAAGCAATCCACCACCCGCATTAATAGCCATAGCAGCAGTATTGTTTGATACAGGTTGTACCGGAGTTATCGGTGATTGTACCTGTGGAATGTCTGCATTAAAATCTGCCAAAGTTATTTCTCCGTTGGATCACTTTTATCAAAGAAGTTTATCTGAGCTTTCATATCTTGTCTAGTCTGTTCTGATTTGAATGGATATTCATCAATGAGTGCATTAATATCCTTAAGTCCATACAAACCAGAATTTCTCATTAAGTTAGTATAGATTGAAGCATCACCATCCTTGACATCCTGTTTTAGTTTGGTATCCATGAATTGACGATATGTGGGATCAGTACCATACACCCTATTAAACTCTGATAAAGCATTAGCTGTAAAATCTAATGCATCAGGGTTAGGATAGTTATAATTTAGATGTGTTTTAAGATCATTATAATACTGTGTAAAGTCAGCTTGCTTCTGTTGCTTAGTAGCCGTTAACTGACTAGTTACATCATATTGTCTTTTCTCATCTTCCGTATTAATACCAGCACCAGCAAGTAAAGCTTCTACTGGTGTTACATCTGAGTCAGTAGTTCTTCCTAAGCTACTTACCTTCTTACCATACTCCATAGCATATTGAGCTTTTAGATATGAAGAATAACCAGATGAAATCTGCATGAACTTACTAGCTACTTCCTTGAATGTAGTTGGATCTTTGTAGTCATCCATGAGGTTAGTATACTTAGCCACAGACTTAGCAAAGTTTAGTATTCTTGGATTCTGTCCAAAGAATAATGAACCAGCCGGTGTCTTAGCTACAATAGTACCGGCATCACTGGTAAGTAAATTATGTATAAGATCAGCAGTACCATATATATTTAATGGACTTAAACTACCACCCCAATCCATATCAACTTTCTGTCCAGTAGTTTTTGTTAATATGTGATTTAAAGTCCAACCTTCAATACCTTCATCTAAAGCTTTTTTAGCAAGTTGATTAGAAGGATCTTGTGGATTATCTGGAAGTACATCATCCATGTACTTGCTCCAAATAAGTTTTGTAGGTAAGCCAAATAAGCCCATTAGTACAAAGGCCATCTTAATTTTTGTGCCTAATGGAACAATTCTATTAGTAGTCATATTACCAAGCATTTTCTGAGTCTGCTGTGTAAACTGTGCTATGATACTAAGCATGTTCTGATTAGTAGGCATATCACCAGCATGATTCATTGAGCCAGTATAATTTCTAGCCGTTGCTGAAATATTATCTAATACTCTTGGATCATCAACATTTGCACCAGACTTAAGAGCCATATCTCTATGAGCCATCCATGAAGATGCACTGTTGATCCATTCACCAGCATCGAAGCCTACCAGTCTAGCACCATGCATAACACTCTTAACAGCTCTTATAGGAGCTGTCACATGCCTACTAGTTTGATTAACCATTCGACTAGCTAGATCAGATAGAACACCACTAATCATATTGCTACTATCAATGGCTGAAGATACACCTGATCTTAAGAATTGTTTCCAAACAACATCAGCATCCTTAGTGCTTGCATTGAATCCAAATCCCTTTGCCAAAATATTAGCAACAGGGCTGTTAGCATCCATACCCATTTGTCTCATAGAAATATATAACATTTGTGGTACAAACTTAGTAACCATCCAACTTGGGTTGATTGCAGTAAGCATGCTTATCTGAGCACTTTGTACGATGAACTGTCTTAGTGGTGATAAGGCTAGGAATGCTGTATAAGCTGCAGTCTTACCTGCGCGAGTAATAGATACATCACTCAAACCACTAAATAATCTTTCAGCCATACCTAAATCTTTTGAACCAAGTAAGTCAGCAAATGATCTAAGTCCAGCTTTGATACCATCATCCATTAAGTTAATATAGCCAGTAGTACGTAGATAATTATTGTACTGAATGGTTGTACGAGCATCAGCTATTTCACTACCATTCTCATTACCAATACCACGATATCTAACTAGCCTCTTGTCTCCCGGAATCATTGTTTGACCAAACTGATTCTTAGGTAGTAAGTGGCCATACTGATTAGCTGCTCTAGTATCCATAGCAGCAAGAGTGTCACCATAAGCCAGCTTGTTAGAAAGCCTTCTGGCTGAACTGACAAACACTTCAGCTGGATTTTTAATGTTGAGTTTAGATAGATTAGTTTTAGAAGAGTTAGTATCAACTAGTCTTTGACCTCTACGCCTAAACGCACTTTCACCATTGGCTACTGATACATCATAATCATCAGCAATATCTCTGTTAGTTTTATTAGCAGTATTCTTACGATGATAGTAGATATTACCATTAGATGTAGCATTCATTCTATTGACATGTAGCTTAGCAGCTTTCATATCTGGTGCAGTAGCTACAGCATGCTCATTGAATACCTTACCACTCTTATCAACCTCTTTTTCCATAATTATATGAGGTTGATTATATTCAACACCAAAGTAACCCGGACGGTAAGCTAATACTTGTGTACTAGGAGTAATGGACTTAAGATAACCACCAGCCATTGAGTTGCCAGCACTTACATGTCTTACGACATTGCCAGCTGTATCAGTGAAAGGATTTCTAAGCTCTGCTAAAGTACCGCCAGTAGAATACAGACGATCAATATCAGCAGAAGACATTCTAACATTCTTATCCTGCATAGCATCATAAACATCAAAACCACTTGGCTTGATACCCAAGCTGCCTTTCTTAACTGCTCTAGCAACCATATTAGTTTGTGCACCAGTATGGACATATTCTTCATATCCCATCCTGTTTAGATATTTACCAAAGGCTTGATTACGGAAGTAGTATAGAGTATCCTGAGACTTCTTAAAAGCATTCATGATATCTATTTCTTGGTTAGTAGCACCAGCTGCCTTTAGACTTACAAAGTCAAAAGCTTTACTTTGCTCATTAGCTTTATAAATTTCACCAAGGAGTAGATTCTTTCTTTCTCTTGGTAGTTTAGAGAATGGTGTAGCAAACTCACTAAACATGTTTAGCAACTGCTTCTCTATATACTTAGATTTATCAGCAGCTACTAATGCACCTTTGTAAATGGTTGGATGAAGCATTGAACCAATATCTAAAAGAGTATTAGCAGCACTGCCTTGTCTACCGTCAGTTAGTGCGCCACGGTCTAAGAAGTTATTCTTAACATCTAGATTCTCTGAAGCACCAGCTGCCTTATAATCAGCAGCATTAACCTTGTAATTATGGTCAATACCAATTAGATAGTCACCATCAGGGAATACATTCTTAGTAGTTCTTAAACTTCTAGCTTCTCTAAAGCCTTGACCACTGGTTGATCTTAGATTCTGTTGTACTTCAGGTGATGGGAATGTAGCACCATGCTTCTCAGCATAGTCATACATAGCATTGGCAATTCCTTTACCCTGCTCACTAGGATCAACTCTTACATTAGGATTATCAATCCTGTCTGTACTTTGACCATATAAAACACTGCCAACTTGCTTTCCATTTTCATTAAACGCTACTACACTACGTGCACCACTATCACCATGAACAACACCAACCAACCTTATCTTACCACCAGCTACAGTTGTCTCAGCATAACGTCCATCATTATAAGCAGCTTTGATTCCTGAGTCACTATCAACTGGAGTAAAGCCCGGATCGAACTGACCAGCTTCAGCTTCCAATGTGGTTGGCACATACTTACCACCAACACGCTTTAGTAGATGTACATCATCAACAGGAATGCCAGTTGAACGTAAGGCATAGTCAGCTAATTGTAAAGCATCCTTTGGATTACTATAACCATTGTTAGCTGGTCCATATACACCACGAATAGTAAAACCAGTTGAAGTATCAGATAGATTCTTTGTTCCCGGTTGAATTTGAAACATCTCAGGACGTTCATTCATAGCAATAGAACTTTCAAAGTCATTAACTTTCCAAGCTCTAGTCTTAGCAATCTCACTTTGTGTATATTGAGTTAAGCCATCATGATTAGCAAAATCAAGAAGATCCTGTGGAATTTGTGCACGAATATCTCTTAGCTGTGATGCACCATCAATATCAGCAATCTTAGCACTAACAGATTGATCTGCATGACCAACTTCAGGCAATATACCATTAGCTAAAGCATCAGGTCTATTAGTGCCATAAATAGCTTCAGCTACCTTACCACCAGAAGTATCCTGATCTACAGCATCATATAACTGCCTACCAATATCAACGTTAGCATCTTTAATATTCTGACCAACTGAGGCTGGTTGTACACCACTTCTAACTGAATCTCTATTTACATTGCTTTTAACTGCAGCTGGTGAATCAACTACTGTCTCTGGACCTGTAGCATCAAACGTGGCACCCTTAGAAGGGCCACCAGAGCCACTCGGGCCATTACCAATAGGGTTGGCAGGGTCAGTGAAACTATCAGGCTTAAAGCCCTTAGTATTGGCTTCATAGTCTGCTTTGAAAGCATTGAAAGCTTCTGCTGCAGTCTTAGCTTTAGTAGCACCTTGGATTGCTTCTATACCTTTAGCAGCAGGGCCAGCAGCTAGGCCAACTATGTCAATTAAGCTACCAACGTTTTCATCTAATTTATCTTCACTGGTATATTCACCATTTAATGTTTTCTGAAGCTCATATCTATTTTCATTATAGTTAGGATCACTAGAAAGAATACCTGTATGATTATTAATCACATCAGCCAGTCTTTGTAATGCATCTTGTCTAGCAGCAGGATTAGGTTGATTATTAATCATGTCAACTAACTTCTGACGGCTATTACCAACACCGCTGAAGAAACTTGTGATGAATGCCTTAGTAGCATTATCTGGGTCCATACCAGCAGCAATCTTAGCTTGTGATAAACTAGATGCTAGAGGGATAAGACTATCAATGAAAGCTACAACACTACTCTTAGTAGTTGGTTCATTCTTAGCAAGAGCTTCATTTAGAACCTGTTGCTGTTGCTGCTTCTCATCATTCATTCTTTGTGAGAAGTTACCAATATTAAGTCTAACACTATCCTCTTCTGGATTGCTATTAGCTGTTGGTGAAGATAATGAACGAGTAGTCAGAACGTTAGCAGGAGTATATAGTTTACTATTTTGGTCATAGAAATTACTAGCAGCACGTTGTTTATCCTCATCACTAATACCCGGATTAGCCATAGTAGATAGTAATGAAGGTGTATACTGTGCTTGAGTATCAGCACTTACTTTGTTTAGAAGATTAGTCTGAGTTTGTGATTGACCAAGTAGGCTCTGTTCATCATTGATTCTCATGTAGTTAGAAACTACATCATTTGGATCAGTAGCTCCTAATACAGAGGCATAGGCAGCTAAGTTATTATTAGAAGCAGCATTACCAACTGGAGCTGTCTGATCTTTGTCTGGTGAAAAGTCATTGATCGTATAGCCCAATTGTTTATCTAGTTGGAATGCTTCTAGTCCTTTTGGAATCTTAACAGCCATTATTATACCTTATGTGATTATTAACCAAAGATGCTAGCAGTAGTTTGTTTAAAGCCCGGAGTTTGACTAAAGATATTAAAACCAGCAGTACCAATTTGGCCAATCTGTGAAAACATATTCTGTTTGTTAAATGCTGTAGCAGTCTCTTGAGTACTCTTATTCAGAGCTGTAGTTGTTATAGCAGCCCCTTCAATATTACCAATATTACTACCGGACTGTGAAGCTAGAACTGAAGCAGATCCAATTTGACCTGAGCTTCCAGTAGTGCCAGTATCAGCTGATGCTTGTGCAATCTGAGCTGTCTTAACTCGTTGTGCTCTAACTTGATCCCTAATCTGGGCTTGTTGGTTAACAGTATTTTGAGCTTGTTGTATATTTCTAGTTTGGATAGCTGCTGCTGCTGCTTTGTTTCCTTGCTCAATAGATGCCGCTGTACCAACAGCAGCTACAGCAAGAGAAGCTACAGCAAGTAATGTTGCTACTCCCATATTACTTCTCTCCTAAATGTTTTTCATAATTAATACTTACTGGTGAATAGCCATTACTCAATGGCAACTTATCATTATGCCCCATTTGAAATTCTAACATCTGAACACCAACTCCACGGAATAACATAAGCTCTTCTTGCAGTTTTAACATGGCATTGTATACACCAGATTTTCTATAAGCCGGATCTACAAATATTGCAAGCTCTTTAGCAATCTTGGTTGAGGTAAGCCAGTCTGTATCTACTAGATTGCAGAAGTAACCAATGCATTTACCATCAAGATCTCTAGCAACGACAAGATTAAGTATGTTGGCCTTAACCAACTTAGACATAAGTTGTTTGTCAAGTCCCATTTTAATCTTGCTGCTCTTTGAAATGATTTCCTCATACTGAGCCTTAGCTCCCATCTCAATACACTCTAACAAGGATTCTTCGGTATTTTCTTCTTTTACATTAAACATTACCATCGATTCCCATATTAATTGACCAGCCGTATATTGTTAAATGCTTACCGGGTTCTGAGTTGTATAGAACAGAGACTACCTTACCAACACCCCTAATCTTATTTCTTGTTTCAACTACATTATAAGAAGGTGCATATGTATGTGGGTTAGCAGTTCCATGAGCTATCTTTAATCTATATGCTTGGAATGGTACAGTCCACCTGCCAGATAGTGTAGAGTTAGTCCAATCCCACTGTATCTGTGTTAGGCATGAAGATTGATTAGATAATGTAACACCATCATCCTCTGTTCTAGCACAATGTACTGTCATGTATATTGCTTGTTTATCTCTTTGGTAATCACCACCAGATAGGAATCCAGTTAGTAAGTAGCTTGGAGCATCAACACTAAAACCACCAAGTATCCAGTCATAATGTGTTGGGTTCTTATATGAACCAAAGGTATATCTTAAAAATTGTGCCATTATAATACCCTATGCTGGTGGTACACCAAGATCAGTTAAGATTAAATATGTAACTTCTTTAGTTCCACTAACCTGTGTCCTTGTACTAACAATTACATTATTAACACCAACCATTACTTGTTGTGTGGAACCAGTACTAGGATTAACAATTAGTACATTGTTATCAACATATGAATATCTATAAGGATCTACTTGGACACCTTTTAAGACTATTGGAAATCCAGAACTAGAACTATTAGGAGTTATCTTATTTTTATAAAAAGCTCCAAGAATAGTATCTAATACCAACTCCATCGGGGGGCTTGGCAATCCATACCCATTGTAGTATACCCACTTAACCTTCTTCTCATAAGAGTCGTAAACACCTTCTGAGTTTTTAGCTATAGTAGGTGGAATTGAATTGTAAAACTTCTGTATTGTTTTAGCGGCTAAATTAGTAGCTACATAATCACCATATTGATTTTGAGCAATACTATAGATACCATCTTTACTCCAATATAGAGCAGAACCTTCTACTACTACAATTGATCCCGGACTAATACAACCTGAATTAGTTAGCTTACTTGTTTTATAATTAGTAGCTGAGAAGCCATAACTATTACCACCAGTAACACTCCACACACCATTATCAGCAAATACCAATAAGGCAGAACCTAAGTTAACCATACCACTAATGTTATATGCACCTTGGATTCTTATGAATCCACCATCGGTGTCTACTAGATCAGGACTGTCTTTATTAGTTGGATCAGCTGCTTGATAACAATTGATAATTGTACTTGTGTCATGTACAAGTTGACTGAATAATACATACGAGGATAGTTTGGGTGAAGTTGAATCACCACCAACTACTTCACCAGAGAATCCAGCATACCAAACTCGACCAGCAAATTCACATACACAATTAGCACCACCCGGAGTTGAATCAACTGGAATGCTTGCTATGACTGCTGGTGAATTGATTGCAGTGCTTGTATAAGGATAAGTAATAGACATGTTAGTAAGCTCTGTCTTTCTACTCAACCCTCTATCTAGTGCGTCAATGATAAAGAAACCAATTGGGGCATACGTATTACCAAACTGTGATGCGCCACAATTCTCACCATCAAACCTTATAATAGTTTTACTACCGGCAGTAGTAGAAGTATTAGCATACAAACTTGGAATAACACTATCAGAGTTTGATGGATAGAATGGTGGAGTGACATTATTCATAAAGTTTTGAATAGTGTCAAAAGGATAATCACTACCACTAAAGGTAGGTTTAGTAATACCCCAAGTTTGATTTCTTAGATTATAAATATGTTGTAATGGAGCTTGCTTAGGGCCAGATGTTTGTGGTCTAATAGATATATTACTACCAACTCTTAAATTTGTACCATCTGGTGTTATTGCCTCAATGCCAAACAAATCTCTTACCAGAAGTCTTTTACTAGTTCTTGAAATAGTTCCTGCTACAGTATCATAAGAATATATATCTACGTTTTTATCACCAGTGGTTACTACAAGTTTACCATCCACAGAAGCAAATGAAAACCTGTTTATAACTGGTAAGTTGGTATATAAGTATGTATATATTAATCCAGCTGATAATGCAGATTGATCTGAATTAAAGAACTGTAATGTACCATTAAGTTGTATGACAATAATAGTCTTGCTGCCTAAACCACCAGCATTGCTCCATCTAAATGAGTTGACTTTTAGATTAGTAGGGTCAGTTATGTTTGTATTGATCTTAACATAACCATCCTCAAAATCCATTCCTAATCTTCTTGATCTAGAACCATCCTTATTGATGACAAAGTTCTGTTCATCTAATGAAGCATTCTGTGGAAAGGTTAATGGACTTGCCTCGGTAATAAGCCCACCAACAAATGTATTTAGTTCAATAGGCTGGTAGGATCGTGGCATTCTTATTCCTTAGTTAATGTTTGCGGTCTGCTTCCAATATACATATCAATATGTTTCTTAGCTATCGCCTGTGTAGTAAATAGGCCAGATAGAACTTTTGGAAGTGCACCTTTACCAATTGAATGAATTGAATAGTTGGCTGTAGGCTTATGTAGCTTAATTTCGTAACCGTTATGTTCCATTAGTTATCTCTTCTGAAGGTTGGGTCTTTACCAATCGGATTACCAAGGGACCTACGATTGCGACCATAATTTGGAAACTGAATACCACCAGCAACAGTCCAATCTTTACGAGCTAGCCAACGTCTACTACGTTGTGAAGCTTCCTCTGATTTCTGATCTGCTTGCTGTCTTAGTTTTAATGCTGACCTACTTTTAGATTCCTCAATTAATTGGGGGAATGCTTCAATAGGTAGGTCAGGAATAGCTGAATCTTCATGAGTCCAAGCTGGCATTACATAAGCATATGCTTGTGATCTAGCATCAGTTAGCGTTGGTTCAAAACTACTATCCCAAGAATCAAATACAAGATTGACATCATCAAAACTTGTAAAATACGTTGGTGGATTTGAATTATCTATTTGAAGTTCTATACCAGAATAAGGATCTGTAACACTCACAATGTTTGGTGCAGACCAGTTTCTTTTTGCTGATAATCTTAAGAAATCTTCTGGATTAATCCACTTAACTTCACCCATCTGTACAATGGGACTAATACGTGATTTATCATAATTAACCAATATAATTTCTTTTACATTTACATCAAAAGTCATATAAACTGGTATGGTTGTATCAGCAGTTGAGTGTAGCTGTATTAATCTTTTAGTATGAGGCCAACTTCTATTAGTCATCATATCAAGGAATGTAGCACGAACAATACTAGCTACCTGTACTGATTCTACAGTATCATTAATTGATAATACTTCATCACCTGATATGTCATTTAGAACATCTTGTGTAATTTCAAGTAAGGTTAGCTTATTCATAATTAACTACCAATCTCATAAACCTCTACTGAGGCTGATGGTATATCAGTCCAACCAGCAGTAGTAGCAGTTACTTTATATAAACCACCAACGTTAAGACCAGCAGATGAAGTAGCCACCTGTACTTTAAATATATCACCCGGTGAAACAGTTACAGTGAACTTCTTAGATATTGGAAGTACATCTCCATTGTTATCTAAAGTTGCGCCAAAAGTATTAGAAACCTGTGTAGTATTGAGTAGTCCTCTTAACATCAAGATTGATAAACCAGCACCAGCTACTCTGCTAAGACTTGCATTAAATCTTACTTCATATGTACCAGCAACATTAAAGGTTATATTACCTAAGTTATCAATAGTAACATTAGTAGTAACAGAACCAGCACCATATACAACTTGTAATGGTGTATCAACAGCTGTTGGTAACTGAGAAGTTAGGGTACTAAAACTTGAATTAGATAATGCTACACCACTACCGCTTGGCAGGCCTAGAAGATCACTATATGTTACTTGTCTGAAGGTTGTAGTTCCATCTCCGTTGGACATACAAACAGTTTTGTTTACTGCCGTGCTAGCTCCCTTAGCTTCATGGCGATCTGCGTCAGCAATAGCTGAATGTAGAATTGACATCTTATCTCCTGAATAAAAAAGCCAGCCACCCATCACTGAATGACTGGCTTAGATTATACCTTAAGCAGTTACGGTTACAACGCAGGTAGCAACTAGCGCACCATTAGATACGGCAGTAGCCTTGACGTTTGAAGTACCAGTAGCAACACCAGTCACTAGGCCAGCGCTTGTTACAGTAGCCTTGGCAGGGTTGCTAGAAGTCCATACAACAGCCTGATCTGCACCAGACGGTAGGATGGTAGCAACGATAGTAGCAGTGTTGACGCCAGACAGAGACAGAGTCTGAGTAGTCGGAGCAACGCTGATAGACACAGCCTTAGCGAAGTCACTCGGGAAAGCAGGAAGTAGAGCATCGCTCTCATAACCAGCTTGCTGCTTGAACTCAATAACAAGACGGCCCAGAGTCATACCAGTTTGTACACACTCACCAGTATTAGTGGCAGGAATGAAGATAGGGGCAGACTCAGTAGCACCAGACACTTCTAGACCACCAATGGTGACAGAAGTGACAGTACCAGTCTTTACGAAAGTCTTGTCAATACCACTGACGAATACACCACCACCACGAGGGAAGAGATATACTAGACCTTGTGATGGCTGGTCAATAACATACTGATTGATGTAACCATCAACAAGATAAGTACCTTGACCACCACCGACAGTGCGTGGGCCATATTGGTTGTGAACATTTAGGCCAGTGTTAGATTCATAAGCCATAATTATTCTCCAGTATGGTCAGGGGTGTAGTTAACGGCGCTTGAAGCAATTAGGCCGAGAGTATCTACACGAGAGATACCAAAACCATAACGGCAACGAACGACATGCTCATCACGAGCACGATCCTTGTTACGCTCACCCTCAGACTTCGGCATACGTCTCCATGCACCCATAACCGGTTTAGTCTGGTCATCAAGGACACACATGAAGATATTACCAACGTAATTAGTACCAGTGGTAGTACCATCATTATAAGTATTGATGGGTAGACGGTTAGAGGTTAGAACGTCCCAACCGAAGATGTTCCAGAGGAATCGCTGACCAGAAGCCATACCAGCCTGAATAATATTCACTGCGAACTCAGTGATATTAGAGGTAAGGTTCACATAGCCAGATAGAGTTGCCTCTACAACAGGGTCAACAATGGCCACACGGCCATTAGCAGGAACGTTAGCTTTGTCGAAAGCAAGACGAAGTTTTAGGAAGTCTTTAAGCTGTACGACACCACCGACGTGGGGTGAAACGATTTGGTGTGCAAATCCGTTGACAGCATTAGGCCCAGTGTTAGCAGCATAATAATCACCAACAGTTTTCATGAAGTCAGTTTCAAAAACTTCCTGAATTGCACGGGTTGATTCAGCAGCACGAGCTGCCATAAGCGCATCAATGTCTGTACCGTCTTCACGAAGGTCATCAGTGATGTACCAAGCATCGCCCTTATACTCAGCGATTCTAAACTGGATTTCACCAGTCTCAATCGGGTTATAAATTAGCGGTGCATCTTCTTCAGCATCCTGAATGGTAACTGTACCGATGGTCTTGATGTGTAGTGTTTCACCATTAGCGAAATCACTTACGTTACGCCAGAAAGACTCTGGTAGAAGACCATCATGCAAGTTTAGCAGAATGAACTGAGAATACTGCTCGGACTCAATAAAGGCACGAGTGTTGTCAGTTAATTGCATTGTTTAATCCTTAAGTGGTTATACCATGTTTGGCATGAACCTGTTCCTTAATCTTCTGCATGAATTCTGCACGTTCCTTATTAGTTGCTCCTGAGAGCAAAGACTTTTCAGGACGTTTCAGTTTTTCAGTTTGCTGTGGATTAATTGGTTCAACATTCCTACCACGCACGGTTGGGTTAGGTGTATGTACACCCTGAGCTTTAAATAGCTCAAGAACTAAGGCAGGGTTTCTACCTGCTAGATCACCCAGCTCTTTAGGTGTAGTACCAAGGGCAGCAGCCTTCTCAGCTAATACTTCCTTAGTCTTATCACCATACTGTGCAATCAAAGCGTCTTGAACTTTTGACACATTACTTTGATATTGAGTTTGTACATCTCTATCAGTCAAAGTCTTAACTAGTGATTGTTCAACTAGTTTACGTACTGCTTGCTCATCAAGCCCAACATTGGCATGGAGGTTACCATCCTCAGTGGATTCTCTTGCAGTCAGTCTTTGTACAACAGCTTCAATAGATTCTCTCTGTTCTAGTTCAGCCTTTACCCTCGCAAGCTCTGTTTCTCTTTCAGTAAGCTGACTCTTAAGCTGGGGAATAAATTGCTGACTATGTCCTAGAGCTTCTAAAGCTTTATCTAAGCTATCATACTTTTGTTCTCCATTCTCGTTCTTAATAGACTTTAGCAGGGTTGCTACTTTGTCATCTTGTGTGAGAATTGGAGCTACTACCGGCGGGGTAACGCCACTATCAAATACATTCGGCTGGTCGGCCATTATTTAAATCCTTATTAGTTTTCAATTAGATTGATTAGATACTTTAAAGCTCTTTCATAACCTACAGCATCAGCTTGTAGGTAAGCCCAATTGGGGCAATCATACTTATCTTTGGTGAGATTAGCAGATCGTATTTCCTCAATCTTATCTATCAACATCTGTTTTAGTCTTCGTCTCATAACTAGAGATTCTTTAAAATTCTGTTCAGTATCTATAGCTAATTGTTTTTCTAATCCACGAGTCCATGAATCAATCATATTATAAACCCGGTGGTGTCTTTACTTGTTGCTGAACCTGTAAGTCTTCTTGACTCTGATTAACAGCAGCTTGTGTGTTGTGTTGTTCTTCAATACCAATATTAGGTGCGAAGATCTGGTAAGCTTTAAGTCCAATGATCTGGTTAACGAAGTCAGCAATAGCTAGAGCTGAAGTATGTGGTTGTAGCATTGCACCAAGTGGTGAGTTGAATACACCAACTAGGTTCTGTAGATCCTGTTGCTGTTTAGCAAAGTGTCTAGCACCTACTGGTCTAATGATACCTGCAGCTGTAATATCTTCTTGAGTAACAGTTAAGAACTCCTGAGCATTATACTCAGTGTCCATGACTCTAATAACATCAGAGCCATCCAAGTTACGTCGTGCAATTTCAAGCATACCATTAAGAAGAGGTTCTAGTAGTTCCACTTCAAAGTTAGTAGCTTTCTCTTGGAAGATACGCCCAGCTGCTGTCATTAAGGTGTTAACTTCAAACGCTGTCTTCTCACCCGGTGTCCTAATGCCCATAGCATCTCTTGGAGCACCAGCATATAGTTCCATCTTATCTTCTAGTGAAGATATCTCATTGGTAGCAGTAATCACTGCATTCATATTAGCTGAGAGTGGAGTAACACTACCACCTTCCATTACATGAATCTCAGCACTTGGCCCCCAAACGAATTGTTCAACATCACCTGCAATAAGTAGGGGTGGTTGAATGACTAGATCAAAAGCATCAGCCTTAGCATTCTCTAAATGATCTATTCGATATTGCATACCAACTAGATTATCTAATGGGCCCATGGCCCAGATGTTATCTTGTCTAAATCTCCAACCTACATGATAAATTGGTGCACCACCAAACCATGTTGGAATCTGCTCATCTCTGACTGTATGACAACGATCTACGACAGTAATAAGACGTTCAGTCTCAAGTTCATTAGTAGTTTTATTATAGTAATCACCATAGAACTCCAACACTTCCATTTGATTGCCCATGAAGTAATCATACATATTCATGAAACCATCTGCTTGGAATCCGCAGAACTTCTGGAAGTCTTCATAAGAGTAACCACCATAATTCCTACGAATTAGATCTCGGTTCTCTAAAGCCTTCTTCCAAAAAGAATTCTCTGGTTGATCTAGTGCTAGTCTTTGTAGCTCACCTATACCTCTAACTGACCTAATGATTTTCCACGATTCAGCAAAGCTAGGAGCTAGATGATCGAAAGCCATATCAAGAGGACTAATCCTATTAGCTCTGGGTCCAATGAAGCTAGGTAGCTTACTTCCATCAGCCAATGTCTTATAGTTACTTTCAAACGAAGGTATAACGAAAGCATTACCATAGTCGATGTAGTCATATACACACTTAGATATCTCTGTTCTGAAATGACCTTCCCTGCATTTATTCTCCATGTAACCTTCAATTACTTTAGCTTTTTCTTTCTTAGCTGCATCCTTAGTATATGCTTCCCATGATAACCATTGGTCATTAGGAAACAAACTTGAGATATAGTTTGAATGAAGGTTATCTCTGATTTGACAAATCTTAGGAGTAGTGGTACTATTCTTCCACGGCAAGGTGTTGTTACTTGTAGTTCTGGTGTCAGTTGCGAAGATGTAGTTACGTAATTCTAACCACTCATTAATCTTACCTTGCATATTCATGTGGGATCTATTCCACAGATTAGCAATAAACTTAGCGGGGTCATCCTGATAAATAACAGGAAGTTCTGCTACTTTCTTCATTTAGTATTCCTGTTATTGACGGTATGGTACACCACCGAATCTACTATTAACAAAAGTTGTTTTAAGAAAGTCTGATACTCCATACCCACCACGTTTCATTGGTGGTACAGCAATGGCTACAGCTGAAGCTAGAGCATCCTTAATATCATCGTGTGGTGGCTTACTTAGAACAAGTTCTTCTTCTAAGACTGAAGTCCAACCACCCTCTAAGTGCCACATTGATAGATCATCATAACGATGTTCAAGTGCAGCAGCAATACGTTCTTCCTTACTACCTTCTGATCTAGAAGGTCTAAACTCTTCAATGGATAATCTCAACCCATCCTTAGTTACATAATCTTTGATTGCATTTACAATTACTTTTTGAGCCACTGAAACCTCAGCTCTAAGTTTATTAAAAGTCCACTTAATGTGTAAATCTTTTACATGCTTAAAATACTCAAGAGTCTTATCTGACTTGAACCTATCTATATCTAAGATGTATATATTACTGTCTGAGTCTATACCTATTACTACTATGGCGGTGTAATCTGCTCCTCTAGACAGTGAGAAAGCAAAGTCAACGGCTGCGTATATGTTAAGCCTTCTATCTGAATAGAACCATTTGCCACTCTCTTTACGAAGACCTCTTGGGCTATAATACTGAAATTTTGACCTAGATATTCTATCAGATCCCGGGTCATTTGGGTTGTTGTAATACTGTGCGAAGAATTGAACTCGGTCATTATATTCTGCCTTAATTCTAGCAAGTGTCTGTTGATCGAAACCAAAAGCCTTACCATCATCCCTAATAGATCTAGGCCAGCAGAATACACCATCTACTTCTACTTGATACTCCTTAATTTCCCAAACAGGAGCTTCTTCAATCTTTATACCATCCTCATTGTATACATCATAGAATTGTTGTTTCCATTCATGGTATACATCTACAGGATGATAGCGAGTTCCACAAGCAAGAGTAAAACCGCCAGAATTACGAATGGAAGTAAACTGTGAGGATTTTCTTGATACCAATGAACGACCATCTTCCGTGTACGCATTTTCAGGAACAACCAAGTCATCAGGAATAATGATATCAGCGTGCCAACCGGTTGTGTTAGTAGTGAGTCCTGCCGTAGCCACCGTAGCATCTCTAATACCTTCTTTCTTTCTTAAGGGATGATCTACTGATATCTTATTAGCTGACCAACGTTCTCTTTTACCTTCCTGTGGATTTAAATACTCAGGAAAATATCTTCTGTATACTGTACTACCAAGAATGTTCTTAATAGCAAATAGCTGTGTTTCTGCTAGCTCAGCCGTAGCTGATACATAAAGTATTGATACATCTGGATGACGAGTGATGATCCAAGCAGCCCATGTAGCAACCATGTGACTCTTAAGATGGCCACGAGGTAGCATGATTAGTTTATTAGCTGTTAGTGTTTGGCCTTTGCCAAAGAGACTATACTCTTGTAACCACCTAAAGATTTCTCTATGGACATTACCATAAACATATCCCGGGTTAACTAACTTAGCAAAGAAGCATAAATCTTCTATAGCTTCTTGTCTTATCTCTTTAGCACCTTGTGGCATTCTTTCTAGTTTAAGTTCAGCCTCTACTAACCACTCTTCTTCATACCTCATTAACTCTTCCTGTAATTATCCATCCTAGCTACATCAGTATCAAACTCAGTTTCAATGTGATGAGCAATAGCTGCACGTTTCTCTTCTTCTTGTTTAGAAGGTCTACCAGCACCCCTCTTATCCCAACCCCTATCAGCTAAGAACTTAGCTGCTTGATAATTACCATTCTCACTAGCACATAGGTTCTGTATATCACGAATGGCTTGAGAGCGAAGTTTAATTTCTAATTCTTCTCTCCACTCAGCAATGTATCTACCAATTACTTTATTCTCTACTAGACGCTTCCAATGACTCCAACTTAAGAAGTATTTAGTAGCAAATGCATATTCAGTTGGATCATCAGCTTCAATATATAGTTTCTTAATAGAAGGGTATAGTTTACCATTCCATGTATGATCCTGTTCCTTAAGAGTATACATAGCATAAGGTTCACTATAACCAAGCTCAAGAAATAGGGCTTGTGTTAATGGCCTACCTGCATTATCTAAAAGTTTAACTCTATCTGAAACAAATTCATTTTTCATAATTATAATGGTGTCTGAAGATTAATTGATGTAATAACATTATTAACAATAGTAAATTGAACTGTCTGGTTAGACAGGGTTGCATTACCTGTTATCGCTATACCTGTATAACTTACTCCACGCGAGTTATCACAAGTTATCGTAGTTGTGTCAGGAAATCTTACACCCTGTAGATTAGAATCATTAATTGGAGACCACCATAGCATATCATTAGTAACACCAATATCAATATATGCGTCTGGTGAAGTAGTAGCTTTAACAACACCTGGACTTGTATTGGTCATATTAACTAGGCCAAAACCATTATCTAGTATTGCTACAGTATTAACTCCCCCAAGAAGAGTTACAACTGATGTGCCTAATGTCTGGTCATAATGGTTAAGTACATACATAGTATCGCCCGGATACTTACCATTAGGAGAACCACCACCAGATCCTCCACCGTTCCATGTACCAAGAGTGCTAGATAATGTAGGCATTATTCTAAGTCCAAACCACCACCAAATGCTGATGGTTGTCTTACCACCCTAAATGTACCAGCACCAGTAATAGTACCAAATTGAGTAATATTCTGTGGAGTTAGGTTAGCAATGGTTGTATAAGTACCACCAGAGTCTTTATGCTGTAGAAGGAATAATGCATCTCCATTAACTACTGCATCTTCTGGTTTAATATATAATGACTTAGGTGTACCAGCAACTACAGTAAAATCTGAAGAAGTAGCTGATGTATTGCCAAAGGCTATTAGTTCTGCCATGAGTATTCCTATAGTTACTATTAATAATACCAAGGCGACGCTCTTGGCTCTTGACTTACTACCTATGTTGTTGCTTTATACAACATAGGACATACTTCTTCTTTCTAATCATTCCTTAGAGCTGGGAAGACGAAGTCTTCAATTACTTATAATCCTTATGCTCTTATATACTAAGACCCCAGGAATGAAGGAAAGGTAATGTCTGTAATTTTTATTAGAAATTTCTTAGGTGCATTGCACACTAATCTGACACCCCTAACACCCCCTTTGACCCCTAAGCCATTGACCACCCCTAGTATATACTAGGAACTCCTAGCCAATGTTAAAGATTCTTAACATTATGTGTGCAATGCCTCCTCCGTATGTCGTCCAATGAATACTCCTTACTAATCAAGGCTTTATCCTATACACATGCCCACCTAAGTCATAATGTGACCATATGTGTCATCATGTGACCTACTACGTCAGTGTCTATCTATGTAAAGCTTCCTTTACATCATATTTATGTTTCTTTATATATCAATCACTTATGATTTATGGCATGAGTTGGCACACTGTCTGCATGTATGTCTGGCATGAAGACCATATGCCTATTGCTAGCATTGTTTACCACTTCAGTGTATGCTGAACATACCTCGGCATCCTTCACTGTAGGTATAACCATTGTTGCTAGTTGCTCTGTGGTTGTATCCAGTGTTAGACTACCTGCCAGTTGTGTGGCTAAGTCATTGCCACCGTTGATAATCACTAACACTAAGAACAAGGTTGTTACCATCTATTACTGAGAGAATAGCCATGAGTCCATACATCGTTTACTTCGGTAGCCTATTGATTCTTGCTATCGTTTGTCTGTGTTCAAAGAACGAAGATAAATAGTCATACAAGTTATAGTCTGTTCAGCTTAGGTTCAGACTATACCTAGTATGATTTGATCGTCAGTCATGGAATGACCCTGAGACATGCTAGTCCGCCTAGTTGTATAGCCGACGTCTCATATAGTGCCGTAAGGTGACGATGACAACGTCGGGTTGTCTTTGTTGTAACACTGTCATACTGTTCATGTCTGTAAAGCATGCTTATGCAGTGCGCAAAAACGTACAAAAACGCTAGAAAATACGTTCAGGCTACGTTCAGGGTAACGAGTGTAGTCTGGACAACATAGCAAACGGGCTAAATGTTCAGCTACTGGGGACGACAACCGTATGACATAGCAAGTATGTCAGCCAATGGTGGTGATTGGAGTGCTAAAGCCTGACGGCAATGGTTCCGGTCTAAGCTAACGGCGTCAAAGGAGACTATAAACCCTCAACCATGCCGCTAGGTGAATATAGGGCAGAGTCGCGGTGCAGGCATCGGTGAATGCACCCCCGTTACTTTCACGGGCAACATGTTCTAAGCTGGCCTGTCTTACAAGCAGGGACTAGCTCGGCACTGGAAAGGATCGCAAGCGAACGTCTTGAGTAATTTAACGTTCCCCGATCAAGGTTCAGGCTCAAGGATTCTATTCCTCGACTAACTGAACTAGCCATCATAATGGCGGCAAGCGTTAGCTTGCAAGTATGCCCTGCGAATAGAGCACTCGGGCTTCTACCCGCCACGGCTTGACGACTAACTGACATATGCATAGTCAGATTCAGAGCATACTTTCAAGCTAACTCGTTGGAGAACAATCATGGATACACGTCCTGTCTTTGTTAAACACAATAAAGCTTTTCAGCGTCAAGCTAAGATCGTGCAGCTTGACAGTATTAAAACACCAGAAGCTAGGAAAGAACATAAGAACATGTTTACGTTTAGGATTGGCCGGACTAAGGTTAACACTGCCGGCTTCTATGAAAGGTCTGGTAAGCATCCTGTTCGATGTAAGTGAATTGGCTATCCAGTAATATGTAAATAATATCTAATCAACACACAACACAAGTGGAGAGTGTCATGAGTACAATTAAGTATGTCGAAGCCAAAGACTTGAAAGGTCTAGAAGTAATTCAAGACAAGGCCATCAAGAGTGTCCACAGTGCACGTATGCTTATACAAGTTGCACTTGTGGCCACGATCCTACACATGGGTAAGCATGGAGACTGGACAGTTGCCAGTCGCTTGGTTGAAGGTCTGGGTAACACTGTCAATGGTAAGGCTGTGGTTGAATGGCTTAGGAAGTTTGGTAACCTGTCAACCAATGATGATGGATTCACTGGCTTTACCAACAAGGATTTCAAGGCAGCAGTGCTGGCAACATTGGATGAAGCCAAGGCAACCATGTGGTATGAACTTAAGATTGTTAACCCGTTCAAGGGTTACAGTCTTGAGGCACAATTGCAACAGGTAATCAAGAACCACAAGTCAGTGATGGCAAAGGTTGACACATTGTCCAAGGATGAACAGGACAAGGTAGATGTAACTGTCAATGATGCAACCATTCGGCAAGTGTTGGCGTTGTGTAAGTTTGATGCCATCATTGCCGATGCAAGTAACACAGATACAATTGCTGCAGAGATTGCCGCACTTGAGAAAGTGACAACCAACTAATACAACAGTAACACTGGTTACCTAGCCCATTGCTAACCACAGTGGGCTTTGTCATGTCTGTTGGTACAGTTCTTAGCTCACTGTTGATGGACAATGATTGTCTAAAGAATACAGACCTTGTCGGCTCATACTAAAGACAGCAGGCATGACAAACAATGGGAGAATGTTGTGAATGTCTATCGTGCATGGATCAATCAACCAAGTACACTGCAACAAGACCATAGATTGCATGGTAAGTATTGCATCGTACAAGACGATGGCAATCAATATTTAAGAGTGTGGTTTACTGAGGGTGAACTAATATCAACGATGGTTAGTAGACTTGCACTATCAAAGTGTTGAGTTTTACAATGCACGTTTTGTTAATTTTTGCCACAAAATCAAAAGGGCTATGAAAATGTCAAACAAAATGGTTGTCCAGTGTGCTTCGTTCAAAGGTAAGCAAGTGGTTCGTGCACCTATTGAGCATGGTAAGCGTACAGGCAAGACTCACCGTGACCATACAAGTGGTTCATGGGCACGTCGTCCTCAGAATATCCGGGACCGTCAAGACCGTTATGATGAGTTGAAGTAATACGTCATGGAATCAACAGAATTGTTCAACCAGTTCAGCAAGCTTGAGCTTAATGATGTCAAGACTGTTGAACTGGTTAAGTGGCTTAAGAACAGAACTGGTTGGTCAGTTCATATGTCTTACATGGTGGCTTGTCTAATTAAAATTGCTAATAAAAGGTGATGTTATGATTACTGCCAGACAAGCCCAGCTTAAGTTCAATGACAAAGACTACGTAGATGCAATGATCGTAGTTAACCAAGCCATTATTGATGCGAGTCCTAACAGCCATGAGGTAGGTGTTTCAATATTGACTGGTACTAATAACACACCATTGCAGGTTAAGTATGCATTGGAAAAGGTTGGATTCAATGTAATTCTAAATCATTACGACAATGGTTTTAGTAATATCAATGTGAGGTGGTGAGATGAATACTTAACCATTTGTTACCAGCAGCCATCAGCGGCTTATCGTGTAATTATTCACACTATAGAAGTTTTATAATAATCAATGCCTCGGTAGCTCAACTGGACAGAGCATCAACCTTCTAAGTTGATTGTTGCAGGTTCAAATCCTGCTCGGGGCACCAATCATTGCACCTATAGCTCAGTTGGTTAGAGCAGGAGACTCATAATCTCTTGGCCCTAGGTTCGAGTCCTAGTGGGTGCACCAAGTATTAGTTAGTCGTCCAACCGGCAAGACATCAGTCTCCAAAACTGAGGATGTGAGTTCGAGTCTCACCTAACTAGCCATACCAACGGCAGGCCTATAACCTGCAATGCTCTTAGAACGCTTCTATGGAGGTTACAGACATGGTTGACACCATTGAAGACAAACTAGAAAGAGCAAGACAAGTATTGATAGAACTAAAAGAACAAGGTTATAGTAATAAAGATTTGAATCAGGTTGAACTAATAATGCTTATGGAAATGGGTAGTCATGTCCAAGAGACAGGAACACATAGCAATAGCATATGACAAACAAGGACGAGTCATATCAATCGGTAGGAATAGTTACATCCGCTCTAATAAGACTCAGCGTAAGTATGCCCGACTGGTTGGTAAACCTGATAGTGTTTTTTTGCATGCCGAGATAGATGCTCTGGTCAGAGCCAAGGGCAGACAAATACATTCCATGTTCGTGTCTAGGATAACTCCGAGTGGATATGCTATGTCTAAACCGTGTGAGATATGTGAACAAGCATTGAAAGACTTTGGTGTTAAACACTTGAGGTGGACATGATATGGGTACTGTTCTTATCAAGACAAAGAAACAAAAGATACTAGATATCATTAACGATTATGTTTTCCTTGCAACAGGTCAAAACCTCACTGAAGAAGATGACTATGATGATTTTCTAGAGGCCTTAGATGACGCAGGATTATAACTATGTATACTCTATATGCAATTGGTGTATGTGCCTTAGCATTCCTAGTATGTGTTTTGTTTGATATGGCAGTAGAAGATTATCGGGAACGCAAGTTAGAAGAACAAGATATCAAAGACTTGGAGATGATTAATGACTCCTGAGACATGGTTACTATTGTTCATCATTGGCATACTACTATTAGCATTTGGTGGTAATAGAAACAAACCATCATAATGCATAAGCATAACAAGTTATGCAATGCGTAAAAACTAACATTTTTGGTA
>Ga0210406_10000664_pt1 | contig 45963 bp, 40 predicted proteins | sample IncBWC30MmetaG_FD_155454 | JGI IMG/M metagenome (GOLD analysis project Ga0210406, IMG submission 155454) | Forest soil microbial communities from Barre Woods Harvard Forest LTER site, Petersham, Massachusetts, United States - Inc-BW-C-30-M | ecosystem: Environmental > Terrestrial > Soil >...
ATCGATACGACCGCGCTTCTGCTCTATGCTGGCTCGATCGCCTGGGTGATCGGTTACGACACCATCTACGCCCATCAGGATGCCGAAGATGACGCGCTGATCGGCATCAAGTCGACCGCGCGGCTGTTCGGCACGCGCACGGCTCAGGCGCTCACTGTGTTCTACGGCCTGGCCGTGCTGCTGATCGGCCTGGCGCTTGCGCTCGCGGGCGCGGGGCTGCCGGCATGGATTGGCCTTGCCGCGTTCGCTGCGCATCTGTTCCGGCAGATCAGCCGCCTTCGTATCGGCGATGCCGCGCTCTGCCTGCGATTGTTCAAGTCGAACCGCGACGCGGGACTATTGCTGTTCGCCGGGTTGCTGGTGGACGCAATTCTGCGCGCGAGCACGTAGGCGACGCTACGAGACGTTGCCAACTCGTCGATCAGTTCCGCGCGATGATCTCGCGCTCGCCGCGATGAACATTCGCGGGATCGAGCTGATCAGCGGGCTGCCGCCGCACCAGGAATGTCGGCCGCCGCTTTCCGATCGCGTTGCGGCGGCGTCGCCGCGGCGTGGACTCGCGGGGTTCATCGTCGGTCACTTGCGGAAGAGCGAAGAACTCGCTCCACATCAGCCATGCGGCCGTGACATCCTCGGCATCGGAGCTGACGCACAAGGGGATCGTCAATGAGGGATCGCGGTGCAAAAGCACCAGCATCTGCGCGTCGTCCATGCCGCGCAGCGCGACTCCCAGAAAATCGCTGACGCGCAGGTTGACGGCCATGCGCATGCCGTGCAGGGCACGGCGCAGCACAACCCGCTCGCGGTGAAGTTCGATCTGCCGCACGCCACCATCCGCGCGTGTGTCGTGCGCATGGAAGCTGATCGGCAGAGAAAGAGGGTCGAGCCGCAGGACGCGGCCCGACCCGGCGGGATTGATCCCGCCTGTTGCTGTTTGACGCCTCACGGCTTTGTCTCCCCGCCGGATTATGTTTCCGGTCGTGAGGCGAGACATTAGCCCGAGCCCTTCCGTTTTGGCTTAAGAAGGCTGGTTAATCCGCTGTCACCAGGGCAGGACTTGATCGCATGATTGACAAGACCTTGGCCCGCATGATTGACGAGACCTTGCCGGACTGACGAAATTCTTAAGTGTTTCGCTTTGCAAAAGTGCTTGAAGTCTTTGCCGGTCGGGCACATCTGGTGATCTTGCTGGGTTGCGCGTGCTCTCTCTTCCAAATCAGGGATTTTGTTCGTGATCTCCTCACCATCGATTGCATCGCAGCGTCCGGTCAATTCCACCCAGTCCGATCTGTTCGATCAAACGGCGCTGAGCACGCTCGCGGAACGGCTGGTCGAGGCGGCGATACGCGCGGGCGCGGACGCCGCCGACGCGGTCGCGGTGCGCGGCGTCTCGCAAGGCGTCGAGGTGCGCGACGGCCGCGTTGAGGAATCCGAGCGTTCCGAAGGCGATGACGTCGGCTTGCGGGTGCTGGTTGGGCAGCGTCAGGCCGTGGTCTCGACCAACGATGTCAGCGGCGACGGCGTTGCAAGGCTTGCCGAGCGCGCGGTCGCCATGGCGCGGGTTGCGCCGGAGGACAAATATGTCGGTCTCGCCGATTCCTCGCTGTTGGCCCGTGAGTTCCCGGATCTCGATCTGCTCGATCCCGACATCCCGTCGGTCTCCGAGCTCGAGCGGCGGGCGCAAGAAGCCGAAGCCGCGGGGCTCGCGGTCAAGGGCGTTACCAAATCGGGCAGTGCGTCGGCTTCCGCGGGCATCGGCGGCATGGTTCTGGTGACGAGCGCCGGTTTTCGCGGGTCCTATTTGCGATCGAGCCAGGGCATTTCGATGACGGCGATCTCCGGCGAAGGCACCGGCATGGAACGCGACTACGACTACACGTCGGTGCTGCATGCCTCCGACCTGGAATCGCCCGAACGCGTCGGCCGCAGCGCGGGCGAGCGCGCGGTTGCGCGCGCCAATCCGCGCAAGGTCGACACCTGCCAGGTGCCGGTGGTGTACGATCCGCGCGTGTCGAACTCGCTGGTCGGCCATCTCGTCGGCGCGATCAACGGTGCCGCGATCGCGCGCAAGACGAGTTTCCTCAAGAACCATCTCGGCGCGCAGCTTTTTGCCGGCAACATCCGCATCATCGACGATCCGCTGCGGTCGCGCGGCCTGCGCTCGCAGTCCTTTGATTCCGAGGGCGTCAGGGTTCAGAAGCTCGCGATCGTCGACGACGGCGTTTTAACCTCCTGGCTGCTTGATTCGGCAACCGCGCGGGAGCTCGGACTGACGACGACCGGCCATGCCCATCGCGGCGTTTCCTCGCCGCCGTCGCCCGGGCCTTATAATCTGCATCTCGAAGCGGGCGCCGTGACGCCGGCCGAGCTGATGTCCGACATCAAGCAGGGCTTCTACGTCACCGATCTGATCGGCTCCGGTGTCAACAGCGTCACCGGCGACTACAGCCGCGGCGCCTCCGGCTTCTGGATCGAGAACGGCAAGATCACGTATCCGGTGAGCGAGGTCACGATCGCGGGACATCTGCTTGCGATGTTCAAGTCGCTGGTCGCGGCCAACGATCTGGAATTCCGCTACGGCGTCAATGCGCCGACGCTACGCATCGAGGGACTGACGCTTGGCGGACGATAGTCCCGTAATAGCCGATGATGCCGATCTGTTGCGAGCGACCGTGCGCGAGGCGGGTGCGTTGGCGCTGTCGCTGTTCCGCACCGATCTGAAGAACTGGATCAAGGGAACCTCGTCGCCGGTATCGGAAGCCGACATCGCGGTCAACGATCTGCTCGAACGGAAGCTCCGATCCGCGACCCCGGATTATGGCTGGCTGTCGGAAGAGAGCGCCGACGACGAACGCCGTCTTGGCAAGCGCCTGGTGTGGATCGTCGACCCGATCGACGGGACGCGCAGCTATCTCGCTGGCCGTGACGACTGGTGCGTGAGCGTGGCGCTGGTTGAAGACGCGGTGCCGCTGCTCGCCGCGGTGTTCGCGCCGGTGAGCAACGAGTTTTTCTTCGCCGGCCGTGGACAGGGCGCCACACGCAACGACATTCCGGTGCGTGCCACATCGGGCATCGAGATGGATTTTTCGCGGGTGGCTGGCCCCAAGCCGCTGGTCGAGCGATTGAAGGCACAGCCGGGCGACACCACCTTGCATCCGCGAATCGGTTCGCTGGCGCTCAGACTCTGCAGGGTCGCGCAAGGCAGTCTCGACGCGGCATTCGCCGGCGGACAAAGCCGCGACTGGGATCTTGCCGCGGCGAATTTGATCGTGCAGGAAGCGGATGGTAACATGACCGCGCTTTCCGGCGAGACCATCCTCTACAATCGGCGGGAAGTGGCGCACGGGGTGCTAGTGGCTGCGGGACGCGATCGTCATGCGAGCATCGTCTCGCACTTCCGAAACCGTCCGAAGTCCTGAGCTTCGCCAATTTGAGCTTCGCCGACCTGAACTTCACCAACCTGAACTTCGTCAAGACACTTCGAAGATCAAGACACATCATGCTTGCCGGGCATTTTCCTTAAAGGACACAACCATGCCAGATCATGCTCCGCAGCAATTGCTTCACCTTGTCATCGGCGGCGAACTCATCGATCTTGAACACAACACGTTCAAGGACCTTGACGAGATCGATATCGTCGGCGTGTTTCCGAACTATGCGACCGCCTACACTGCCTGGAAGGCCAAGGCGCAGCAGACCGTCGACAACGCGCATATGCGCTATTTCATCGTGCATCTCCACCGCCTGCTCGACCCCGCGAAAGAATCCAAGAAAGAATCCAAGCAGGACTCCAAACAAGACATCAAACAAGACGCGAAATCCACCCGTTGAAAAATCTGCTTCGCAATACGCTGCGCAGCGGCTGGTTTCAGCATGCTGTGGGGTTTCTCGCGGCCGAATATTTGCGGCTGGTCTGGCTCACCAACAAGTTCAGCTATGAGCCGCCCGACGTCTATGCGCGGGTCGAGCCGCGCATGCCCGCGATCTTCGCGTTCTGGCACGGCCAGCATTTCATGACGCCGTTCGTCAGGGTCAAGGAGAGCTATCGCGCCAAGGTCCTGATTTCACGGCACCGCGATGGCGAATACAACGCGATCGCCGCCGAACGGCTCGGGGTCGGCACCATCCGCGGTTCCGGCGATCACGGCGCGGCATTCCACCGCAAAGGCGGCGTCGGCGCCTTCAAGGAGATGGTGCGCGCGCTGGAGGACAACTATAATGTTGCATTGACCGCCGACGTGCCGAAGCGCGCCCGCATCGCAGGACTTGGCATCATCATGCTGGCGAGAGAGACCGGACGTCCGATCATGCCCTTCGCGATGGTGACTAGCCGCTTCATCCGGTTGAAGAATTGGGATCGTACCACCATCAATTTACCGTTCGGGCGGGGCGCCTTGGTCGGCATCAAGGAGATCAACGTTCCGCCGGACGCGGATGCGGCCCTGATGGAGGAGCTGCGGCTGGACCTTGAGGCCACGCTGAACGAGGCGACCCGGCGCGCCTACGCGATGGTCGGCCGTCCGGAGGGGGCCGATCGTGGCTGATTCGCTACCGATGGCGCTGCGCGTCTATCGCGGCCTGTCGTCAGCCATGGTGCCGCTGGCGCCGGCGGTGATCAGGCAGCGGCTCAAGCTCGGCAAGGAGGATCCGGAGCGGATCGCCGAGCGCAGAGGGCTCACGCGCGACGTGCGGCCGCACGGGCCGCTCGTCTGGATTCATGGCGCCAGCGTCGGCGAGGTGCTGGCGGCGGCCGCTTTGATCGAGCGGCTGCGCGAATTGAACCTGCGCATTCTCCTGACGTCGGGCACGGTGACATCGGCCGCGATCGTGGCGAGACGCTTTCCGCCCGATGTCATCCATCAATACGTGCCGTATGATTCGCCGCGCTTCGTGGCGCGCTTCCTCGATCATTGGCGGCCGTCGCTGGCGCTGTTCATCGAATCCGATCTGTGGCCGAACCTCATTCTGTCGAGCGCGGCGCGGCGGCTGCCGATGGTTCTGATCAACGGGCGAATGTCGCAGCGGTCGTTTCCGCGCTGGCGCCGGGTCGCAAGCACGATCTCAGCGCTGCTTGGCACCTTCGACATCTGTCTTGCGCAATCGCCGACCGATGCGGAGCGCTTCGCCGCGCTCGGCTGCCACAACGTGATCACGACGGGTAATTTGAAGCTCGACGTGCCGGCACCGCCCGCCGATCCGGCCAAGCTCGACCGGCTGATATCGGTCACGCGCGGGCGCCCCATGATCCTTGCGGCATCGACGCATCCGGGCGAGGAAGAACTCCTGATCGAGGCGCACAAGACGCTGGCTGGTTACTTTCCATCGCTTCTCACCGTGATCGTGCCGCGGCATCCGAACCGGGGCGAGGCGATCGCGCGGACGATTGCCGCAACAGGCTCGAGGGCGGCGCAGCGGTCGCGCGAAGAGATGCCGACGGCGGTCACCGACATCTATGTCGCCGACACGCTCGGCGAGCTTGGCCTGTTCTATCGGCTGTCGCCGGTCGTGTTCATGGGCGGATCGCTGGTCGAGCATGGCGGGCAGAATCCGATCGAGGCGGTCAAGCTCGGCGCCTCGATCGTCCATGGTCCTCACGTGTTCAACTTCACCGATGTGTATGATGCGCTCGATCGCGCGGGCGGTGCCCGCAAGGCCGGCACGCCGGAGGATGTCGTCAACCAGCTCGGCCAGTTGCTCGACGATCCGGCGGCGCGTGACTCGATGGTCGCTGCCTCCGCGCACGTGGTCAGCCAGCTCGGCGGCGCGCTCGAACGCACGCTGACGGCGCTTGAGCCCTATCTGTTGCAGTTGCGGCTCGAAATGGGAGCCGCGAATGCGTGAGCCCGCCTTCTGGCACGGGCCGCCGTCGTGGAAATCGCATCTGCTTCGCCCGCTCGGCGCGCTCTATGGCGCGATCGCCGCACGACGATTGCGCCGCCAGGGTTTTGATGCCGGCATCCCCGTGATTTGCGTCGGCAACTATCATCTGGGTGGCGCCGGCAAGACGCCGACGGTGCTTGCACTCGCAAAGATCCTGCGCGAGCTTGGCGAGATGCCGGTCGTGCTCAGCCGCGGTTATGGCGGCCGGCTGCGCGGCCCGGTGCTGGTCGATCCCTCAAGGCACAACGCGGCCGATGTCGGAGACGAGCCCGTCATGATGGCGGCTCACCTGCCGGTCGCGGTGGCGCGCGACCGCGTCGATGGCATTGCGCTGGCGCGGTCGCAGCGCGCAAGCGTCATCCTGATGGATGACAGCTTCCAGAACCCCGCTATCGCCAAGGATGCCTCGCTGATCGTGATCGACAGCGAGCGAGGCGTCGGCAATGGGCGGGTGTTTCCAGCCGGCCCTTTGCGCGCGCCGTTGCCGCCGCAGCTTGCCCGCACCGACGCGCTGATCGTCGTCGGCGAGGGAGGCGCGGGCAGGGCGATTGCCGACCGGGTCGCGGCGCAGGGAGGGCAAGTGTTTGCGGCACATCTGAAGCCGGACGCGCAGGCGCTGGCGCGGCTTGCCGGCAAGCGCGTGCTGGCCTTTGCGGGGATCGGCGATCCCGAGCGGTTTTTCAGGACGCTGCGTTCAAACGGAATCGAGGTGGCCGAGGCGCGGGCTTTTGCCGATCACCATGCTTTTTCCGCGGACGAGATCGCGGCGTTAATCGCGGAGGCGACGCGCGGCGCGCTCACCTTGGTGACGACTGAAAAGGATCTGGCGCGGCTGAAATCCGGCGCCTCGCTTCCGGCCTGGGCGCAGGACATCGTGCCGCTCCCGGTCACGCTGGAATTCGATGACGCGGCGCGACTGCGCAAATTTCTCTCCGAGCGCCTGTTCAAGACACGCGAGAAGAAACGCAGCGGTGGGTGAATCGCGGCGGCGCCTCAACATCGATGTCGTCCCTGCGAAAAGCAGAGACCCATAACCACCGGCCTGGTCTTTTGCGGAAGATGTCGGCCACCGCCGTACCGCGAGAGATCATGCGGCATGGGTCCCGGCGTTAGCCAGGACGACGGATGTGCATTCATCGCTTTGGCTGAAGCGCGGCCGGAAAATGCCGCTGCAGCACGGCGCTCGGTGAGGCATAGGCCTCCTGCAGATCGACGCTCCAATATTTCAATTCGTCGAGTGGGATTCGTACATCGGTCACCGCGCAGCGGACATAAGTCCCCGGCGAGGTTACGCGGAAATCGCCATCCAGATACTGGACCTGCGCTTCGCCATGGCCCGAGGGGCCGAATTTGTTCAGCAAGTTGAAAGCTCCGGTGATTCCCCGCTATTCAGGCCAGCACCCAGCACCTGATTCAATTTACTATAAATAGGTCGCACTGTCCGCCCGTCAAACCCACCGATTTGTGATGTTTTACGGCCTTTTCCGCATGTTAGCCTTTCCTCGCATGGACCGCAGTCTTCCCGGCATCGTTCGAAGCCTGATGCGCCTTCTGCCAGCAGCCGCATTGCTGACACTATTTGCCTCGGTCTTGCCCGCGCATGCCGCCGCTTTGCCCGAGCCTCAACAGGTCGAGATCCCGTATTCCAACGGGACACTGCACGCGCAGCTTTACAAGCCGGACGGTGACGGGCCGTTTCCGACTGTGATCGCGCTGCACGGTTGCGGTGGATTGGGAGGCCATTCCGAGCAGGTGCTGCCGCGCTATCGCGACTGGGCCGAGCATTTGATGAAATCCGGCCATGCGGTGCTGTGGCCGGATAGTTACGGATCGCGCGAGCTCGGCCCGCAATGCCGCGTCAAGGAGCGCAAGGTGCACGGCCGCCGCGAACGGGTCGAGGACATCACGGCCACCAAGCAGTGGCTGATGCAACAGCCCTGGGTGGCGCGGGACCGCATCAGCCTGATGGGCTGGGCCGGCGGCGCGAACGCGCTGCTATGGGCGGTGCGTCCGCAATCCCTGTCGCGCGATATCGCGCCCGACTTCCGTTCGGCGATCGCGTTCTATCCGGATTGCCGCACCTCCGCCGGCCTCGGCTGGAGCGCGCGGATTCCGACGCTGATCCTGATCGGCGCCAAGGACGATGTCGCCTCGCCGCCGGCCTGCCGGCAGATGATCGACGGCGCGCGTGGACGCAGCGCGCTGACCCGCTTCGTGGTCTATCCCAGCGCCTATCACGATTTCGACCGGGCCAATCTGCCCTTGCACGCGATGGCGGGAACGTCGGACGCCGCCGCACCCGAGCACGGCCATGTCGGCGGCGATCCCGAGGCGCGTGCCGATTCGCAGAAGCTCGTGACGGAATGGCTGGCGCGGTAGCGACGAGCTAGAGCCTTTTCCGTTCCGATTGAATCGGAACGGAGGCTCTAGTTTCTTGTTTTGACGCGTTTTCTTCACGCGAACCGGTACCCACCCCCGGATCAAGTCCGAGGGCATGCTTCGCTCGAAAACGCTCTAGGATTAGAACAGGCTGCCCTGATCGACCGGTTTCACGACACGCTTCGGCGCGGCCGGTTTCGCTTCGCGCGGCGCCTTTGGCTGGCTCGCGGGCGCGGCGGGCTCGCGGTCTGAATCCGCCGTCGCGCCGACGCGTCCATCACCAAATTCGAGTTCGAGCCGCGCGCTGGGACCGATGTCGGCCGCGGCATGCACGGGGTGGCCCGCCTCGTCGCGCACCAGCGCGAAGCCGCGCGCCAGCACGCTGCGATAGGACAATGCCGCCAGCAATTTGCCGCTATGGTCCACGCGCGCGTCCAGCCGGTGGAGCGCGGTGATCAGCGCGCGGCGGGCGCGTTCGGCGAGCCGCTCGGTGCGTTCGCGCGCGCGCGCGATGCGCTGCCGCTGCGCCTGCGCATTGGCGAGCTTCGAGGCCTTCAGACGCGCCTCAAGTCCGGCATAGCGGTCCCTGCGGCTGCGCAGCAGCGACCTTGTAGACAGCGTCAGACGCTCGCCGGACACCACCAGGCGATGCCGCGCCTGCGCGACCTGGCCGCGCAGCACGCGCACCGTCAGCCGCGCGCTGCTGGCCGCGAAACGGCGGAAATGCGCATGGGTGTTCGCCCTCAAGCAGCGGGGCAGGGCGCCGGCCGCCGCGTCGAGCCGTTGCCTGGGGATCGCGAGCAATTCATTGGCCGCGGGCAGCGCGCGCGCAGCGGCCCGCAGTTCATTGCGGCGCCCCTCCTGGCCGCGCTGCCAGCACAGCGTCTTGCGGCGCGCCAGGCTCTCGACTTCGGCCAGAAGCTCGCTGCGCACCGGGACCGCCATTTCGGCCGCAGCCGTCGGCGTCGGCGCGCGTTTGTCGGCAGCGAAATCGATCAGCGTGATGTCGGTCTCATGGCCGACGGCGGAGATCAGCGGGATCAAGCTCTCGGCTGCCGCGCGCACCACAATCTCCTCGTTGAACGACCAGAGGTCCTCCAGCGAGCCGCCGCCACGCGCGACGATCAGAACATCGGGCCGCGGAATCCGGCCGCCCTCCGGCAGAGCGTTGAAGCCGCGAATCGCAGCCGCGATCTGCTCGGCCGAGCCTTCGCCCTGCACCTTCACCGGCCAGACCAGCACGCGGCGTGGAAAGCGGTCCTCCAGGCGGTGCAGGATGTCGCGGATCACGGCACCGGTCGGCGAGGTGACGACGCCGATCACCTCAGGAAGCCATGGCAGAAGCTGCTTGCGTGCCTCGTCGAACAGGCCTTCGGCGGCGAGCTTCTTCTTGCGCTCCTCCATCAGCGCCATCAGCGCGCCGATGCCGGCCGGCTCCAGCGCCTCGATCACGATCTGGTATTTGGAGGAGCCGGGATAGGTGGTGAGCTTGCCGGTCGCGATGACCTCAAGCCCCTCCTGCGGCTTGAAGCGCATGCGGTAAAGCGCGCTCTTCCAGATCACGGCCTCGATCTTGGCGCTCTCGTCCTTCAGCGCGAAATAGCAATGACCGGAAGAATGCGCGCCGCGGAAGCCCGAAATCTCGCCGCGCACGCGGACATGGCCGTAGGCGTCCTCCACCGTCCGCTTCAGTGCGGATGAGAGTTCGGACACCGTGAATTCCGGTGCGTTGAGAAGGGCTTCCGCCGCGGGCATACCGAATCAGTCAGTTGGACAGGTGCCCAAGGTAAGGATTTTCGTCCCCGATCGCCATTGTACCGCTCGACTATTAGAGTTCTCTGTATTACAGAGTAATCTGTAATCGGAATGATGGGAGAGAGTCATGCTGTCCTGGTTGGTCTGGTTTCCCTTGAAAGCTCTGCGCTGGGCGCTCTGCATTGTCGGCGCTGCCGCGCTCCTGGTCACGGCGATGGTCGCAACACCGCTGCCGCAACCGCCCGAGCTGCGCTCGATCTCCGAGACCGCGCGGGCCGTGGACCGCAGCACGATGCCGCCGCTGGAGCGGTTCTCCGCGCGTGACGGCACGCAGCTCGCCTATCGGCACTATCCGGCGCGCGGGGCCGCAGGCGACAAGATCGCGATCATCATCCACGGCTCATCCGGGTCGAGCACCGCCGTCCATGCGCTCGCCGATGCACTCGCGGCGCGCGGCGTCGAGACCTATGCACCCGACATCCGCGGCCATGGCGGTTCCGGCACGCGCGGTGACATCGGCTATCTCGGCCAGCTCGAAGACGATCTCGCCGATCTCGTCACGCTGGTGAGAAAGACATCCCCCGATGCGCCGCTGACCCTGCTTGGCCATTCGGCAGGCGGCGGCTTCGCGCTGCGGGTGGCGGGCTCGCCGATCCAGGATCTGTTCGCGCGCACCGTGCTGATCGCGCCCTATCTCGGTCACGACGCGCCGACCAACCGGCCAAACTCCGGCGGCTGGGCCAGCGCCGACATTCCACGCTTTCTTGGACTGGCCGCGCTGCGCGACATCGGCATCGATTGCTGCGAAGCGTTGCCCACGCTCGCCTTCGCCGTGCCGCCTCACTCGGAAAGCCATCTCACGCCGGCCTATTCCTATCGGCTGATGCGCAATTTCGCCACACGCGGCTACAGGGATGATCTCGCCGCGGCGAAGAGGCCGATCACGCTGATCGCCGGCGCCGACGACGAATTGATGCTTGCGGACAAATATGCTGATGCGATCCATGCCATCGCGCCCGCGGCCGATGTGAAGCTGATCGCGGGCGCCAATCACATGGCCATCGTCAGCGCGCCGGAGCCGGTGTCGGCCATTGCCGACGACGTCGCGACGCGCGGAGGACCGCAATCATGATCGACAGCAAGCAGGCCAGCGAAGCGCTGTCGGAGATCGACGACATCGCTCACCGCGTCCGTCAATCCTTCATCTACGACGTCTCCAGTCAGATGATGATCATGTGGGGCGTGCTGGTGTTCACAGGCAATCTCGTGACCTATTTCACGCCGCGCTATGCCGACGCCGCCTGGATCGCGGTCTATGTGCTAGGCGTGTCCGGCTGGTTCGCGCTCGGCGTGATCGGCTATGCCCGAACTCGCGTGCACACCTTCGATGCCAGGATGCTGGCCGCCGTCCTCATGTTCTTCGCATTCGGCTTTTTCGTCACGGGCGTGCTCGGCAATTTCACGCCGCGTCAGGTCGGCACGTTCTGGCCGCTCTATTTCATGCTGGTCTATGCGGTGGCCGGATTGTGGTTCGGAATGGCTTTCGTTGCGATCGGCGCGGTCATCACCGCGCTGACGCTGGTCGGTTACTTCTTCATCGGCCACGAATTTCCGCTGTGGATGGCCTTCGTCAACGGCCTCGGACTGATTCTCAGCGGCCTCTGGATGCGCTGGAGCTAGCGCCGTGGCGGAACTCGACGACATCATCCATCAGCCGCTGCGGCTTCGCATCATGGCGGCGCTCAACGTGCTGCCGGCCGGCGCCGGGCTGGAATTTTCCAAGCTGAAGAAGCTGACCGGCGCGACCGATGGCAATCTCGGCGCCCATATCGAGACCTTGTCGCGGGCCGGTTATGTTGCTGTGGACAAGGCCTTTGTCGGCAAGAAGCCGCAGACCACGGTGATCGCGACCGCGGCCGGCCGCGGCGCATTCGCGCGCCATGTTGCGACATTGCAGGGAATCATCGCAGCCTCGGCGAAACAGCCCTGATTCTCGCCGTGATGACCACAGCGCGATGGGATTTGGTGGAATCGCCATCGCGCTCTGGCTTATTGTTTGAGCATGATCTCCGCGCAAACGCGTTCCGCGTTTGCCGCGAGGGTTCATGCTCCGGAACCGATGGGCCGCGCAGACCGCCTGGAATACCGCCATCCCCCTTGCGGGAGAGGGGAGTTTAGGGCATCTCCGACCTGCGCTCACACTTGGGCTCCCCTTTGTGCTCCCTTTGGGCTCCTCGCGTTGATCCTGGCCTGCTTATGCACATTCTCCTGCTCGGTTCCGGCGGCCGCGAACATGCCCTGGCATGGAAGATCGCGTCGTCGGCGCTGGTCACCAAGCTCTGGTGCGCGCCGGGCAATGCCGGCATTGCGCGCGAAGCCGAATGCGTCGCGCTCGACATCGCCGACCACGGCGCGGTGATCGATTTCTGCAAGACCAACGCGGTCGAACTGGTTGTCGTCGGCCCGGAGACGCCGCTCGCGGCTGGCATCGTCGATGATCTCGCAAGCGCCGGCATCAAGGCGTTCGGGCCAAGCAAGGCAGCTTCGCAGCTTGAGGGCTCCAAGGGTTTCACCAAGGATCTCTGCAAGCAGCACGGCATTCCGACCGGCGCCTATCGCCGCTTCGACAACGAAGCCGACGCGCTGGGTTTCGTGCGCGCGCGAGGCGCGCCGATCGTGGTCAAGGCCGATGGTCTTGCCGCGGGCAAGGGCGTCGTCGTCGCACAGACCTTGCGCGAAGCGGAAGACGCCATTGCCATGATGTTCAAGGGCGGCTTCGGGGTGGCCGGCGCTGAGGTCGTGATCGAGGAATTTCTGTCCGGGCGCGAGATCAGCTTCTTCGCGCTATGCGACGGCGAAACCGCGATTCCGCTGGCCTCCGCGCAGGACCATAAGCGCGCTTTCGATCATGACAAGGGGCCGAATACTGGCGGCATGGGTGCCTATTCGCCGACGCCGTTTGTCACGCCCGAGATCCACGACGCGATCATGGCGAAGATCATTCTGCCCACGGTCGCCGGCATGAAGGCGCGTGGCACGCCTTTTCGCGGCGTGCTCTATGCCGGTGTGATGCTGACGGCAGAGGGGCCGACACTGTTCGAGTTCAATGTCCGCTTCGGCGATCCCGAATGCCAGGTGCTGATGCTGCGGATGATGTCGGACATGGTGCCGGCGTTGCTGGCGTCATGCGATGGGCAGTTGAAGAATTTCGATCTGCGCTGGTTCCCCGACGCCGCGGTCACGGTGGTGATGGCGGCCAAGGGCTATCCCGGCGATTACGGCAAGGGCAGCCGCATCGATGGGCTCGACGCGGCGGCCAAGGTCGAAAGTGTCGAGATTTTCCATGCCGGTACGATCATGAAGGACGGCGTCGTTCTCGCCAATGGCGGGCGCGTGCTGAACATCTGTGCGTCGGGCAAAACGGTTGCACAAGCGCAAGCGCGAGCCTATCAGGCGGTTGATCGTATCAACTGGCCGGACGGTTTCTGCCGGCGCGATATCGCCTGGCAGGCCGTGGAGCAGGAACGACAATAACGGTGTTGGTCATGTTGAGTGGCGCTTATTCGAATATTTTGTGTCGGTCGAAGATGAGCACGCGCCTTCGCGCGCTCTGTGTGGCGGGTGCAATGGCCGGTTTCGCCGGTCCGTCGCTTGCGCAGACGGTTGCTCCCGTCTTGCCCGAGGACATCGAGCGGCAGGACCCCGACATCGATATCTATGCATTGATGACGGGAAAATGCCCGCGGCTCAAAATCGCCGGACGCGATTTCGTGTGCAAGGTGGTTGGCTTCTTTCATGGCGAGCATGGCCGGGTGAACTTCACCGTCGTGCTCGACGACCCCGCCGACTCGAGCCACATCATCTCGTTCTCGGGCAGGGACGGCACACGGTCGGACGACAACGTTTACCAGCTCCCTATCGACCGGATGATGTTGAACTCCAAGGACCGGCCGAAAGCCGATGGCATGCCGGTGCCGAGCATCGAATTGTCGTCCGGCACCTGCAAGCAGGTCGGCAGCTTCGCCACTAGGCGTATTTCCAGCATCTCCTGCTCGGCCGTGGACAAGCAGGGCCGGCGATATGAGCTGCAGTTTGTCTCAGACGGCTCGCCGATGCAGGTGACGCGGATCAGGCAAACCACCGTTGCGCAGGACCCCATCGCGCAAGATTTGTTCAAGTGATGTCGTAGCAACCATTAAGAATCGTCGTCCCGGCGAACGCCGGGACCCATAACCACAGGCCGATGTCATTGGGCAGGCTGGGGCTACGACCGCAGGCAACAATGCAATCTTGTGGCTATGGGTCCCGGCGTTCGCCGGGACGACGAAGATAGCCGAATGGTTCTTCGGAATATCATCGACAAGGGTGGACCAAGGCGCACCGCGCCACCTACAACAAATCGCCACCGGTGGCCGCGGCCGTGGTGCCGTGCTCGCGGAATGCCCTGATGACGTTGCGGCCGACCCTCCATTTGTGCACCTCGTCCGGACCGTCGACCAGCCGCTGCGAGCGCACCTGCGTGTACCATTTGGCGAGGATCGTATCCTGACTGTAGCCGAGCGCGCCGTGCAGTTGGATCGCGGTGTCGATCACCTTGTGCACCATGTTGGCGAGATAGACTTTGGCGATCGAATTCTCCTGCCGGAGGTCGAGACCCTTTTCCGCCTTGTAGGCGATATGGAGCAGCATCAGCCGGCCGATATAGAGCTGGCTTGCGCATTCGGCGAGCATGAACTGCACGGCCTGGCGATCGGCGAGCAGCACGCCGAAGGTCGAGCGCTTGGTCACATGCGCCACCGCCATGTCGAGCGCGCGCTGGGCCTTGGCGATGTTGTGCATGCCGTGACGCAGGCGGCCATAGGCGAGGCGGTGCTGGCCCATATTGAAGCCATTGCCTTCGCCGCCGAGCAGATTGTCGGCGGGCACCGTCAGGTCCTTGATCTCGATCTCGGAATGGCCGCCGGAGAGCACGTCGTAATGCGGGCCCTCGATCGCCATGTTCTTGATGTTGCGCTTGATGCGATAGCCGGGGTTCGGCAGCTCGACGATGAAGGTCGAGTATTGCTTATGGCGCGGCGCGTTCGGATCGGTCTTGGCCATCACCAGCGCGAGATCGGCGACGCTGGCCGAGGAGGAGAACCACTTCTCGCCGTTCAAGACGTAGTTCTCGTTGCCGTCCTTGACCGCGGTGGTCTGCATGCCGGTGGCATCCGCGCCGGCCGCTTTTTCCGTCATCGAGAAGCAGATGCGCTTCTCGCCGTTCAACAGCGGCTTCAAGAACTTCTCTTTCTGATATTCAGTGCCGTGGGCCAGGATGGTCATCATCGAGGCATCGTCCGGGCCTTGCGTGTTCATCGACAGCGCGCCCAGCATGCTTTCGCCGAGTTCCATCTGCACCAGCGCGTTGGCGAGCGGGCCGAGACCCATGCCGCCATAGTCCTTCGGCACGAACGGGCACCACAGCCCTTGCGCGCGCGCCTTGGCGCGGAGCTTGCCGAGCACCTCGTCGAGCGGCTTTGAGTCCAATTCCTTCTCGGCGGGGATGCATTCCTCGTGCACCCATTTCCGTACCTTTTCGCGGATCGCCTTGGCCTCGGCCGGAATTTCGAAATCGATCGACATGGCACTTCCTCGCTTCTGCTTCTTGATGAGCGGACTTGGTGGATGCATAACCCTGCGATCGGCCTGCGGCAACGACAAACAAAGTTTGAAGCGTTACCCGCTGGCGGATCATGACGAGGGAGTGAAACATGTCCGATCTCGCCGATCTGTTTCCGGGCTATGACTCCAAGTGGATCAGCACCTCCTGGGGCCGCATCTTTGCGCGCGTCGGCGGCAATGGCCCGCCGCTGTTGCTGCTGCATGGATTTTCGTCGACTCATGTGATGTGGCACAGCGTGGCGCCGCAGCTTGCGGATCGCTTCACGCTGATCATCGCGGATCTGCCGGGCTATGGCTGGTCGGATATGCCCGTGAGCGACGAGGACCACACGCCCTACACCAAGCGCGCAATGGCGAAGACGCTGATCGAGGCCATGGGACAACTTGGCCATGTGCAGTTCGCGCTCGCCGGCCACGACCGCGGCGGCCGCGTCGCTTATCGTCTGGCCCTCGATCATCCGGGCCGTCTGTCGAAGCTGGCGGTGCTCGATATCCTGCCGACCTATAATTACTGGGAGCGCATGAACCGCGCCTACGCGCTGAAGATTTATCATTGGACGTTCCTGGCCCAGCCATCCCCGCTGCCGGAGACGCTGATTGCCGGCGCGGGCGAGTTCTTTCTCAAGCACAAGATGGCAAGCCAGACGAAGTCGAAAACGCTCGACGCTATCGATCCGCGCGCCCTGCAGTATTATCTCGCGCCGTTCCGCGATCCCTCGCGCATTCATGCGATGTGCGAGGATTATCGCGCCGGCGCCTATGCCGATTACGAGATCGACAAGGCCGATCACGAGGCCGGCAAGAAGATCACGATCCCGATGCTGGCGCTCTGGGGCGATGCCGGCATCGCCAGCGCCGCCGCGACCCCGCTCGACACCTGGAAAACCTGGGCGACAAATGTTGTGGGCGCACCGGTCGATTCCGGGCATTTCCTGCCCGAGGAGAACCCGGATGCGACGGCGAAGCTGCTGCGGGAGTTCTTCCTCTCAAATTAACCTCGCCCGTCATCATCCGCTTTCGCGGATGATGACGCTCGTGGTTGGGGTTGCGACCGAGAACTATCTTCTCTTCCGGAAAAATTCCTTCAGCATCGCCGCCGCCTCCTGCTCGCCGACGGCCGAATAGACCTCAGGCACATGATGGCAGGTCGGGGAGGCAAAGAAGCGCACGCCGGACTCGACCGCGCCGCCCTTCGGATCGGCCGCGCCGTAATAGAGCCTGCGGATGCGTGCAAAGGAGATCGCGCCCGCGCACATCGTGCAGGGCTCGAGCGTCACGTAGAGATCGCAGTCGACCAGCCGCTCGGTGCCGATTTTTTCGGCGGCCTGCCGGATCGCCAATATTTCAGCATGCGCCGTTGGATCGTGGTCGGTCAGGGTGCGGTTGCCCGCGGCGGCAATGACCTCGTAATCGCGCACAACCACGCATCCGATCGGAACCTCGCCGGATTTTCCGGCGTTTTCCGCCGTTTTCAGCGCCAAATCCATGAAAGAAGGAGCGATCATGCCTCGTATCATGGCAAGAAACCTGCTACTAGCTGCGGCTTCAGCAAGAGTGGATACCGGTTTTGCGACACGAGCGCCACGGCCGATGGCGCTCCGATTGCCGTTCGACCCGAAGAAAGCGAGCCCCCGTCATGCCCCGCGACAACGACAAAGACAATGCCTCGCGCGGCCGGCGTGACCGGCCGCAGCGCAATAAGCGTGACCCCGGCAAGCGTGACCCCGGCAAGCGTGACTCCGCCAAGCGTGACCCCGGCAAGCGCGGCTTCGGCGAGCGCCGTGCCGCCGCTCACGGCGCCGAGAAGAAGTTCGCCAAGCGCGGCTTTGGCGGCAAGGGCGGAGATAAGGGCAGGGATATGGGAAGGGATAGGGGCGCGGATCACGGCGGCGACCGCGACAGGCCGCGCTCGCGCGATGACCGAGAGCAGCGTCCCTTCCGCCGCCGCGACGATCGCGACGGGCCGCGGCGTGATGGCGATCGGCCGCGCGGGGCGCGCTTTGATCGCGATGACCGGGGCACAGGCCGCTTTCAGAAACGTGGCGAAGGGCGGGGCAGGGATTTTGACCGCCGCGATCGTGATCGCAGCGATGAAAAGCCTTGGCATGAAAAGTCTTCGCACGAGAAGTCTTGGCATGAAAAGCCTTGGCGGAAGCACGAGGACCGTCGGCGCGACGATCGCGGGCGTGACGATCGTCCGCGCTTTTCGCGCGAGCGCGAGGAGCGAAGCGGCGACGAACGCCAATTCCGCGAGCGGCCGAAGTTCGACCGTCCGCGCGAGCGTCGCGAGGATCGCCCGAAATTCGACCGGCCACGCGAGCGGCACGAGGGCCGGAGCGACTGGCATGAGCATCCGCGCAGCGACAAACGCGCGCGCGACCGCTTCGCTGATCGCCCGCGCCGCGACAATGAGGACGACGGCAAGATCTTCGCCAAGCGTCCCGCGTTCGGTGGCCGCGGCGCCTATCGCGAGCGTAAGCCCGAATTCGACAGGCGCAGGCCGCGCGAGGAAGCAAGGCCCGAGAACCAGAGGCCCAAAAAGACCGGCGAGCGCATTGCCAAGGTTCTGGCGCGCGCAGGGCTAGCCTCGCGCCGCGATGCCGAGGAATGGGTCGTGCAGGGGCGCGTCACCGTCAACGGCCGTGTGATCAACTCTCCGGCGCTCGATGTCACGGCCAGCGACGTGATCGCGGTCGACGGCAAGCCCTTGCCGCCGCGCGAGCGCACGCGGCTGTTTCTGTATCACAAGCCGCGCGGCCTGATGACGACGCATGCCGACCCGGAAGGACGCCCGACCGTGTTCGACCATCTGCCGGAGGATCTGCCGCGATTGATCAGCGTCGGCCGGCTCGATTTCAACACCGAAGGGCTGCTGCTGCTGACCAATGACGGCGGCCTCGCGCGCGTGCTCGAATTGCCGGACACCGGCTGGCTGCGCCGCTATCGCGTGCGCGCCCATGGCGAGGTGACGCAGGCACAGCTCGACCAATTGCGGAGCGGCATCGAGGTCGATGGTGTCAAATATGGCCCGATCGATGCGACGCTGGAGCGCGACCAGGGCGCCAATGTCTGGCTGGTGTTCGCGATCCGCGAAGGCAAGAACCGCGAAGTGCGCAATGTGCTTTCGCATCTCGGGCTTGAGGTGAACCGGCTGATCCGCATCTCCTATGGCCCGTTCCAGCTCGGCGAGCTCGGCGAGGGCGAGGCCGATGAGGTCAAGACGCGCGTGCTGCGAGAACAGCTCGGCGAGAAGGTGATCGCGCAGGCGGGCGCGGATTTCGCGCCGGCGGAGCCGCATAGCGGTGGAGACGAGGAGGGCGCGGCCCCGCGCGGCAAGAAGCCGTTCAAGCCCGCCGGCAGAAGTGCGCTCGTCGCCGACCGCAAGGGCCGCCGCGTGCTGGTGCAGCGCTCCGGCAGCGCGGAGGCGCGTGCCCGCAACGAGGCCGAGGCCGGCGGCTACGGCGTGCCCCGCCGCCCGAAGCGCGGCTATCACGGGAAGCGTGATCTCAGGCCAAAGGACGAATCAAGGGATGAACCAAGGGACGAGTAGCGCGTGCGCGTGGTCGGCGGACGGTTGAAAGGCCGCAATCTTGCATCGCCGTCGTCGCAGGCGATCCGGCCGACCGCAGACCGGTTGCGCGAATCCGTCTTCAACATCCTGATCCACGCGTATGACAATCCAATCGAAGGCGCGCGCGTGCTCGACCTGTTTGCCGGCACCGGCGCGCTTGGCATCGAGGCGGTCTCGCGTGGCGCGGCCTTCGCGCTGTTCGTCGACAACGGCGCGGAGGCCCGCGCGCTTCTGCGCAACAATGTGGAAGCGCTTGCGCTGGGCGGCGTCACGAGGGTGTTTCGCCGCGACGCGACCAATCTGGGCGGCGCCCATCCGGTCGAGCCATTCTCGGTTGCGTTTCTCGATCCGCCCTATGGCAAGGGCCTCGCCGAGAAAGCACTCGTCTCGCTGCGCGACGGCGGCTGGCTGACGCCAGGGGCGCTGCTGATCGTGGAGGAGGCGAAGGCCGCTTCGTTCAAGGCGCCGGACGGCTTTGAAGAGCTAGAGCGGCGCGCCTACGACGACACGGAGTTTGTGTTCCTGCGCGCAGCGTGATGCATCCTAGCACTGGCTTGTCATCACCCGGCTTGACCGGGTGATCCAGTACCCCGAGACGGTTCGGATGATCACGATCGCCTCGGCGCACTGGGTCGCCCGGTCAAGCCGGGCGATGACAGCGGAGTGTGTGACGGCAACTGCCTCACCTGCGCCCGAACAGCTTTTCGATATCCGACAGCTTCAACTCCACATAGGTCGGCCGGCCGTGGTTGCATTGGCCGGAGTTCGGCGTGTCTTCCATCTCGCGCAAGAGCGCGTTCATCTCTTCCGGCTTGAGGCGGCGGCCGGCGCGGACCGAGCCGTGGCAGGCCATGGTGGCGGCGACATGCATCAGGCGGCGTTCGAGCGGCAGCGCCTCGTCCCATTCGTCGATATGCTCGGCGAGGTCGCGCAACAGCCCGCCCGCGTCGACCTTGCCGAGCAGGGACGGCGTCTCGCGCACCGCGACCGCGCCGGGTCCGAAGGATTCGATCGCAAGCCCGAATGACGCAAGCTCCTGGTCGCGCCCCAAGAGCCGCTCGACGCTCGCCTCGTCCATCTCGACAATATCCGGGATCAGCAGGATCTGCCGCTGCACGCCGTTCTTCGCCAGCGAGGCCTTCAGCCGCTCATAGACGATGCGCTCGTGAGCGGCGTGCTGATCGACGATGACAAGCCCGTCGCGCGTTTGCGAGACGATATAGGTCTCGTGGATCTGCGTGCGCGCCGCGCCGAGCGGCCGGTCGATCAGGTCGGCGGAAGGCTGCGCGTCGGCCCGGATGTCGGCGGTCGGTGCGCCGACGTCGAACGCGGCCTGCCCCTGCTCGGCAAAGGCCGTTGCCACGGCGCCCGCAAGCGAAGGCGTCGGGCCGACGGGATAGGATGGCGAGCGCCGCCAGTCCCAATTGCCCGGGCGGGGCGCAAAAGAGGGGCGGAACGCGGAGATCGCGGCGCCTGCGTCGTTGGCCGCCGTGCGGCGGCCCTCGCGCGCCAGCCCATCCTTCAGCGCGTGCACGATCAACGCGCGCACCAGGCCCGCATTGCGGAAGCGCACCTCGGTCTTGGCGGGATGCACATTGGCATCGACCTCGCGCGGATCCAGCGTCACGAACAGCGCCACCACGGGATGGCGGTCGCGCGGCAGGTAATCGGCATAGGCCGCGCGCACCGCGCCGAGAATGAGCTTGTCGCGGACCGGCCGGCCGTTGACGAACAGATATTGCCCGAGCGCATTGGCGCGCGTCAGCGCGGGCGCCGCGGCAAAGCCCTCGACGACGACGCCTTCGCGCTCAGCCCCGACCTCGATCGCGTGGCCGCGGAAATCCGCGCCGAGAATATCGCCAAGCCGGGTCAGCCGTCCGGCGGCGCCGGGAAGCGCGGCGACCCAGGTCACCGGCGCGCGCTCCTCGCCCGCAAGCGTGAAGGCGACATCCGGCCGCGCCATGCCCAGCCGCCGCACCGTCTCGCGGATCGCTTCCGCCTCGGTGCGGTCGGTCTTCAGGAATTTCAGCCGCGCCGGCGTCGCATAAAAGAGATCGCTGACCTCGACGCGTGTGCCCTGGCCGAGCGCTGCCGGCATGATCGCGGATTTCACCCCGCCCTCGACCGACAGCGACCAGGCATGCGGCGCGCTCGCGTGGCGCGTTGTGATCGACAGCTTCGCGACCGCGCCGATCGAGGGCAGCGCCTCGCCGCGAAAGCCCAGCGTCCTGATCTGCAGAAGGTCCTCCTCGTCCAGCTTCGAGGTCGCGTGCCGATCGACGGAGAGCGCGAGATCCGCGGCCGTCATGCCGCTGCCGTCGTCGGTGATCCCGATCCGCCGCCTGCCCCCACCGTCGGTAAAGACGTCGATCCGGCAGGCGCCCGCATCGATCGCGTTCTCCACGAGTTCCTTGACGACGCTCGCGGGGCGCTCGACCACCTCGCCGGCGGCGATGCGGTTGACGATCTGCTCGGGAAGCTGGCGGACGGGCATGAGACGACGTTCAGAGGCTGGTCGAAGTGGATGCCGCGCATTCTAGATTGCTGCGGGGTAAATGCATGCAGCCAAGGCAATATTCAACAAGACAGCGTTCAAGATGTCCCCACTATCACGTTGAACATACGGGCCTTCGTTGCCGGCCGGGTAGGGGGCGCCGCAATATTCAACAGGATTGTGAGGCTCCGCGCGCAGGTATATCGTTTCTAAAAAAGACGGTCCGGGAGGGAACCATGTGCTATCTGTTCGCGCACCAGCCGCAACGCGACTATGAATCGCTCACCCGATCCTTGAGGATCGGCGGACATTGTACGTCGATCCGGCTCGAAATCTCGTTCTGGGATACTTTGGAGGAGATCGCGGCGAAGGAGGGCATGAGCCTCGCCAAATTCCTCACCACGCTGCACAACGAAGTCCTGGATCATCATGGCGAAGTGAAGAATTTCGCCTCGCTGCTGCGCTGCTCCTGCCTGATCTATCGCGCGAAGCAGGTCCCGGTCGTTCCCGAATTTACCGGCGAATCGCCGCGGGTGCTCGACGCCGCCGAATAGCGCCTTCCCGCCGGGAAAGGAAAGCGGCCCCGCTCGATTGCAAGCGGGGCCGGTAGGCGTTCCGCCCTTCGTTAGATCTCCTTCTTCTGCATCGCACCCGCGATGTAATCCGCCTGGCGGATCGCGAGCGAGACGATGGTCAGCGTCGGATTGCAGGCCGCGCCGCTGGTGAACTGGCTGCCGTCGGACACGAACAGGTTCTTGACGTCGTGGGTCTGGCCAAACTTGTTCACCACGCCGTCCTTCGGCTTCTCGCTCATCCGGTTGGTGCCGAGATTGTGCGTCGAGGGATAGGGCGGCGTCGGGTAGGTGACGATGGCGCCGACCGCTTCATAGACTGCCGCCCCCTGCTTGTGGGCGTGGGCGCGCATCGCGATGTCGTTCGGATGGTCGTCGAAATGCACGCTCGCGACCGGCAGGCCGAGCTTGTCCTTCGCCACAGGATCGAGCGTGATGCGATTGGTCTCCTGCGGCATGTCCTCGCCGACCAGCCACATGCCGGCCATGCGTGGATAGGTCTCGATGGCGCTTGTGAACGTCCGGCCCCAGGCGCCGGGGTTGAGGAACGCGGCCATGAAGGGCAGTCCGAGCGACAGCGTTTCCATCTCGTAGCCGCCGACGAAGCCACGGGATGGATTGTTCTTGGCCTCGTCGCGGATGATGCCGGCCATCGTGGTGCCGCGATACATGTGCACCGACTGCTCGAACGTCGCATAGACGCTGCCCGTCATGTGCCGCATGTAATTGCGTCCGACCTGTCCTGATGAGTTGGCAAGCCCATCCGGGAACATGTTCGAGGTGCTGTTGAGCAGAAGACGCGGGCTCTCGATCGAGTTTCCAGCCACCGCCACGACGCGCGCCTTCTGGCGCCGCATGGCGCCGGTTTCGTCGGCATAGACGACGCCGGTCACCTTGCCCGACGGATCATGCTCGATCTTGATCACCATGCTGTTGGGGCGAACCTCGAGATTGCCGGTGGCCTCGCCCTTGGGGATTTCCGTATAGAGCGTCGACCATTTGGCGCCGGATTTGCAGCCCTGGAAGCAGAAGCCGATCTGCTGGCAGGAGTCGCGGCCGTCGCGCGGCTGGCTGTTGATCGCCATGTTGCCGGTGTGCACGGTCTTGTAGCCGAGCTTCTTCGCGCCCGCTTCCAGCACCTTGAAATTGTTGTTGCCGGGCAGCCCGGGGATGCCGTTGGTGCGGGTGACGCCCATCTTGTCCTCGGCCTTGGCGTAGTACGGCTCCATCTCGGCGAGCGTGATCGGCCAGTCCAACAGGTTGGCGCCGGGGATGTTGCCGTAGGTGGTTTTGGCCTTGAACTCGTGCTCGTCGAAGCGCAGCGACGCGCCGGCCCAGTGCACGGTCGAGCCACCCACCGCCTTGACGATCCAGGCCGGTAGATTGGCGAAGTCCTTGTGAACACGCCACGTGCCCGACGTGGTGCGCATGTCGCTCCAGGCGAGCTGCGTGAAGCTGTCCCATTCGTCATTGATGAAATCCGGAATCTCGAAGCGTCCGCCGGCTTCGAGGATCACGACTTTCACGCCCTTCTGTGCGAGCTCGTTGCCCAGCGTTCCGCCGCCGGCACCCGAACCGATGATCACGACCACGCCGTCGTCATTCTGATCGAACTTTGCCATCTTGCGTTCCTCCTGACTTTTGTTGCCAAAGCGCTATTTGTTTGAGCATGATCTCCGCGCAAACGCGTTCCGCGTTTGTCGCGAGGATCATGCTCTACGCCTTCGGCAGCCAGTCGATGTCGGCGAAGCCGCGGTTGATGTAGCCGCCATGTTCGGCGGAGGCGCCCTCGTAGCCGAATTTCGGCCAGACCTCTTTCTGATTGTAGAGCGAGACGATCAGGTCGCCGCGGAGCTTCTGGAAGAAGTCGCTTGGCTCGATGCCCTGAAGCAGCGCCACGCGATCGACCTCCCAGGCCACCTCGGCATAAGGCACCTTGTGGCGCTCGCGGGAACTCTGATCGAGCCGGGCCACGCCGTCGGTGATCATCGCCTTCACGGCCGGGTCCTTCGCCGCCTTGCCGTCCCAAGGCTTGACCGCGACGATGTAGTAATTGTCGGAGAGGAAATCGTGCGGATAGATGTCGCGCGCGACCTTCACCAGCGTCTTCAGTGTGGCCGGCGTCAGCGCGGTGGCATCGTCCGCCCAGGCATCGGAGAATCCGAGCCCGGTGCTGGTCGCGACCGCGACCGCCGGCACCGTCGTTGCCGCGCCCTTCAGGAAGACGCGGCGGTCATATTTGCTTCGACGATCGACTTCTCTCATGGGTTTCCTCCGTTGAACGTCTTGTTGATCTTGAGAGCATGATCCGGAAAAATGGACACCGGTATTCCGAAAAGATCATGCTCCACCAATAAGCTAGAGCACGATGATGATTCGTCCTGAACTCATCGCGCTCTAGGACTTATCCGAACCGGCCGCCTTTCTGGATCACTTCGATCTTGTAGCCATCGGGATCGGTGGCGAAGAAGAAGCGCGCCAGCGTCTTGCCGTCATGCTTGAAGTCGCGCAGCGGCCCAGGCGACAGTTTCTCGCGTTCGAAACGCGCATGCTCGGCATCGACGTTGTCGACGACCACGGCGAGATGGCCGTAGCCGTCGCCCAGCGCATAGGGTTCCTTGCGATCGAAATTGACGGTCAACTCGACCTCGAAGGGCGAGGAGGGATGACGTAGATAGATCAGCGCGAAGTCGGGGAATTTCAGATGATCGGCGACTTCGAGCCCGAAGGCGCGCTGGTAGTAATCGAGCGATTTCGCCTCGTCGAAAACGCGGATCATGGAGTGGACGGGCTTTGCCATTCAGTGCAGCTCCTTCAGATAAGCGATGATGGCGGCGCGGATTTCGGGTTTCGCCTGCCGGTACGCCATGACCGCGCCGGGGATCAGCTCCTGCGGATTGGTGATCCAGGCATCGAGCTTCGCATCATCCCAGCTGAAGTCGGCCTTGGAGAACCCCGCTGAATAATGGAAGCCGTCGACAGAGCCGACGCGCCGGCCGACGATGTTGAACAGCGACGGGCCCTGCCGGACCGGATCGGTGAGGTTTGTGGTGTGGCAGACCGCGCATTGCTGCTTGAACAGCGTTGCGCCGTCCGGCGGCTTCGTGGCGGGCAGCGGCATCTGCGCCGCCGCCATCTGCGCGATCAGCACCGCACCGCAAAATCCAAGCCCCAATGCGAGCTCAAGTGCCAGTGTCGCGCGCAGTTTTGTCATGTGCATCACCGTTGGCGTGCAGCGACTTTAGGTCGCGGATTGCCACGTTCTGACCACACTGATAAACGAAGCCTTTCTTTCATCGCCTGCCACAACTGACTGACAATACTGCGCTTTCTGATACGTCGCGGATGTTTCGAGATATCCCGCGATGGCTCGCATCGGTTTCGACATGCCAACAAACTGCCCACAAAAACAGGAGTAGAAGACATGACACCCAAGACCATCAACGAGAGGATCGTCGGAGCTTACGGCCCCGAGTGAGGGGAATCGAGTCGATTTCTTCTCTGGCGCCACGCTCCAGGGCAGGCCGGCGCCAGCCGGGTTCGCCGTCAGGACCACCAGCAGCGGCGCCAAATCGTTCGTGCTCTTCCACAGAGTTGACGGCAAAAAGTTTCTCGAAACCATCGGCAGATGGGAACGGAACCCTGGCGGTGGCAACATCTCGCTGCGGGACGCAATCGAGGCGGCGCGCACTCTTATTAAAGAGGTGCGGAACGGGCGTGATCCTCGGCCGATGAGAACGCGCCACATGCAGGACAGCGCCAAGCCCGGCGCGCTGACGGTGGCGGCGGTGATCGACCAGTTCGTCAAAAAATATGTCGAGGGAGAAAAGAAGCTGCGCAGCGGTTCGGTGATCGAGACGCAATTGGGCCGCTTGAAGCCGGCGATCGGACATATCCCGATCATGGAGCTGAAGCGCCGGCAGATTAACGACATGCTGGACGAGATTGAAGAAGAGAGGGGGCCGCGCGCGGCCGGGCTGTCCCTGTCCTATCTGCGGAAGGCGCTGAATTGGTTTGCCGCTCGTGACGACGATTTCATCAACCCGATCGTCCGTGGCATGAACCGAGGCAAGGCCGGCGAGCGCGACCGTATCTTGGACGATGCAGAAATTCGAGACCTTTGGTCCGCGCTGGAGATCGTCGAAGGCGTGCCGTTGTCCTTCCCGCCGCTGATCAAGTTCATACTGTTGACCGCCACGCGGCAGTCCGAGGCGGCGGATATTGTCGGCGCGGAGATCGACGGCACAAACTGGGTCATTCCAGCGCGGCGATATAAAACCGGAATCGACCATACGATTGTGCTTTCCCCGGCAGCGCTCGCACTGCTCGGCAACTACGGCCGAGGGCCGATCTTCGGTGATCCGCACGACCGATATAAAAAGAAACTGGACGCGGCGATTGCCAAGGTGCGCAAGGACGCCGGCAGACCGCCAATGGAGCCATGGGTTCTTCATGATCTTCGCAGATCGGCAAGATCGTTGATGTCCCGCGCTGGCGTTCTGCCGGACATTGGCGAGCGCTGCCTTGGCCACAAGATTGCTGGAGTGCGCGGCGTCTATGATCGACACGAGTTCTTGGACGAGAAGCGCGACGCCTTTGCCAAGCTCGCCGCGATCGTCGCCGAAATCGTCGCAGAGTTATAAACAGGTGGAGCGCTGGCCAGCGACAGGGCTGGCCGGCGTTTCGTCTATCATATCAATGGTTTAAATCATTTACTTGACCAAAAAGAAAGTCAAATAGGAAGTTGGCAGAGTTGGTTTAAAGTTATCCTCGATATCCTTGGAATCGCTGCGGAATCCGGATTGTTGGAACCGCGCACTCATGTTCAAATCCGTCTTGTGAAATAAGACGAGGTTCACATGATTATATCGTCGCCGCGAGTATCGCGGCCAGTTCAGCGCGAGGCCGTTGCGGACCAACCACTCCCCGAGATCGACATCACCGTCCGCGCATGACGCCACAGTGCGCCCGTATTGATCCAACGACACCGGAACGCAGCTCGCCGGCCGCCGCGCGCGGTGTTCGGTTCCAGCAAATCACGAACGAAAACAACTGTGTTCTTTATTGAATAAAAGCCGTGTGACTTGCCTGCTCTAACAAGGAATAAGTTCGGCGTGAGTAATCGATAGCTCAGGTCAGATGGGATGCCTGAATGTCAATGTTCCTCGATATCTTTGCTGCGTTGCTCGCCGTGAGTGCGGCGGTGGTCTGGCTTTCCGCTCGTGCGTTTGCGAAGCTCAGAAGCCGAATGAGTAACCGATCTGCCGAGCATCATGAGCACTTGGTCAATGTGCTGGCCGGCCCTATTGAAGCGCAGCACCTAAAATCTTCAGCTATCCACAAGCCGGGCCGGCCGATTACCCCATCTAAGGGGGCATAGCGGAAGTTGACGGGCAGCCGGTCTTTCGCTCTCCTGCCAACATGATCGGGTATTGGAATGAACCGATTGCGACGGCCGGTGCACTGGTCAACGGCTGGTTTCACACCGGCGATCTCGTCTCCCAAGATCCAGACGGCCACGTGTGGTTCCGAGGCCGCAAGAAAGAAATCATCGTTCGCGGTGGGCGCAAACGTTTCATCGCAGGAGGCCAAGGCGATCTTCTACCAACATGTTGGCGACGGGAAGCCGGCGGCGTCGGCGCTATTGACCCGATCCACGGCGAGCGTGTCACGTCAGGCTGTCACCGCGGAGACGCCGGTCGCGTTTGACCCACAGCGGTCTTTTGACCACGGCTTAGATCGAGATTAGAGGCGCTCCACGGCAACGGCGAAGACATACCCGACGCCGCGCTCGGTCTGTATCACGCGCGGGGCGCTAGGATCGCGCTCGAGTTTGCGCCGGAGGCGAAGGATTTGCACGTCGAGGCTACGATCGAAGATGTCCTCGTGGGCGCGGGTCGCTTGCAGAAGGTGCTCTCGGCTAAGCGGACGCTGCGGGGCTTCGAGGAATGCGACCAGCAACGCGTATTCACCCCTGGTCAGCGCTACTGGACTGCCGGCCGGGTCGACGAGCCGCCGGGTCCTGCGGTCGAGCTGCCAGCCGGAAAATCGAAAGCGGCCCCGTCCTGGATCGCGCATCGACGCGGCTCTTCCGACATCGAACCGCCGCAGGACCGCGCGAACCCGCGCGAGCAATTCGCGCAGGTTGAATGGCTTCGTCAGATAATCATCGGCGCCGAGCTCAAGACCAACGACCCGATCAATATCATCGCGACGGTGACCAGTAATAATGATCACTGGCACTTCCAAATTCAAACGGACCTCCCGAAGCAGATCCAGCCCATCCTCAGAACCAAGCCGGAGATCGAGAATTACGAGATTTACCTCGGTCTTGCCAAGCCGGTCGACCATTTCCTGACGGCTATTTGCCACAAGGGTCCGGATATTGTTCTCCGCGAAATAGTTTAGGATCATGCGCTGCAGGGCGGGGTCATCCTCCACGACAAGGACACACACTTGGCGATCAACACTTCCGCGAGAACCCGGGTCATTCGGTGACAAGTCGCTCATTGCGTCCATTTCCTTCAACCGCGGTGCCGGCGGTGACGATGGCCGTAAATACCTGCAGCTTCGTATGTCTCCTGCTGGCGCTCCTTTGCCTTGACGCGGTCCCGCCAGCGGACGCTCAATCGCCAGCTCTTGAGGCCCCCGCCAGCCAGGAACCGATCACGCCAATTCCGGCGACGCACGCGCAAGATCCGCAGCGTGCGCTGCTCGGAGAGCGATTGTTCAGCGACCAGCGTCTGTCTCACAATAATACACACAGTTGTTCGTCGTGCCACGATATTTGGACCAATGGCGCCAGCGCCAATGTCCACGATACGCGCGGGGGGCAGCCGATCGCGCTGAACACGCCGACGGTCTTCAACGTTAGCCTGAACTTTCGCTTGAATTGGGAAGGGAATTTCCGTTCGCTGGAAGAAGGAATAGAGCAAAGCCTGCGCAATCCCGCGATCATGGCCTCGAGCGTTGATGAGGTCGTCAGCAAATTGCGCTCAGACCCCGAAATGATCCGCCAATTCCGCGAGACCTATGGAAGGGAGCCTGATGTTGCGGCACTACTGGATGCGATCGCGACATACGAACGGTCGCTAGTTACGCCGGATAGCCGCTTCGATCGATGGCTGAGGGGGGAAACTAATGCGATAACGCCTGAAGAGCTGTTTGGTTATCAGGTGTTCAAATCGCTTGGCTGTATCACCTGCCATCAGGGCGTCAATGTCGGCGGCAATCTGTTTCAGCGGCACGGCATTTTCCATCCATTAGGCTCGCCGGAGCCGGTGCTGCTTCGTGTCCCTAGCCTGCGAAATGTGGCAACCACTGCGCCGTATTTCCACGACGGCAGCGCCGCGACGCTGCCGGAGGCTGTCAAGGCGATGGGTATTGCCCAACTTGATCGGGTGCTGACCGACCAGCAAATCGCGGCCATCGTCGCTTTCCTCAACACGCTGACCGGCACCTATCGGGATCAAGCAGTAAGGCCGGCCGCCACCGTGCCGCATGCGGGCTCGGCGGTCCCATGAGAAACCTGCCATTTTTGCTCGGAGTACCGCTTCTGCTCGCGCTGCTGACCTGGCTGCTACTACGCGGGATCGATACGAACGCACCTGCCTATGCGGTGACGCTCCACGCCTTCGATGATTACGCGCTCGCGGAGGCGTCGCTTCACCGCGACGTGTTGCAGGCGCGCGCGGGGCTGCTTCGCAACTACGATACCTTCACGACCGACGAACAAGCAATGGAGGACGCGCTAGCGCGGCTCCGCTCCCACGCGCAGGCCGAGGGCCTCGATATGAGACCCATTGGCCAGCTTATAGCAGCCGTCAGCGAACAGGAAGCTCTGTTGGAACGCTTCAAGACCAGTAACGCATTGCTTCAAAATTCGCTCTCTTATGTCAGCCTTCTCAGTACAAGTCCGGAGTTCCTTGCCCACGACGTGGAACTTGCGCCGGCAACGGGCGCACTGGCGGCAGCGATCCTCCATTTGTCGCGCGACACATCATCCGACGTTCTCAAAGCACTTCAGGAGCGGATAGACCAGTTCGCGCAACAAGCGCCCAGGGCAGGACCGGAAGCGGAGACAGCACGGGCGATGCTGGCGCATGCGCGATTGCTTTATGATCAGCTGCCAATCGTCGATGAAACACTAAGGGCATTGATAACTGTCCCCAGCGCGCAGGCCCTCGACGAAACCCGTGCGCTGTTCTCCCGTCATCGCGCCACGGTTGAGGCCGTGGAACAGCGCTATCGATTGTTGCTGTACATCGTCTCCCTGCTTTTGCTCGTCATGCTGGTGTTTCTCGGCCTCAGACTGCGTGCCCGCGCTGTCGCCCTGCGACAGCGGGCGGCATTTGAGCATGTCATAGCCAAGAATTCGACGCGCCTGATCAATTGCTCACCGAGTGAAACCGGGACGCGGTTAAAGCAGGTGCTCGGCGAACTTAGCCGGACCGTCGACGCAGACCGTGCCTACGTGGTGCTGGATGAAAAGCCCATCCGTGTTCACACATGGTCGAAAGATGGAGTAGAGTTACCGCCAGGCTGGCCCCAGCAGGCACTAGGAACGGCTGAGCAACTCGGCCTGGCCGAACCGAACCATTTCACCATTCCGGATGCCGCCGCCTTGCCACCCGGGCCGATCAAGGATGCGCTGACGGAAGCCGGCGTGCGTGCGTGGGCCTACGTGCCGCTTATCCGGCCTGGCCGGGTCCGCGGCATCATGGGTTTTGACCGCTTCCGCCCGATACGGAGCAAGATCTCTCCTGTACCGATCGCGCAGCTTGCCGGGGACGCCGTGGCTAGTGCCCTCGAACGCGAATTTCTTGAACGGGACCGGGCGAAACTCTCGGCCCGGCTGGAACGGGCGCGTCGCATGCAAATGGTTGGGGCGCTCGCTAGCGGGATCGCGCATAACTTCAACAACATCATCGCTGCCATCCTCGGTTATTCGGAGATGATCGAGCCGCAACTTGCACGCGGGACCAAACCGGTGCAGCACATTGAAGAGATCCGTCGGGCGGCGGAACGTGGCCGTGATCTCGTCGACAGCATCCTGACGTTTGGGCGAAGGGCTGACGGACGTTCCCGTCCGGTCCAGGTGCGCGTGTTACTCAAGGAGGCAGCTTCATTCTTGCGTGCTTCATTGCCGTCCGGCGTCGAGCTGATCGTTGATGACGTTGCGGACGACATCATCGTGTCGGGCGAGCCCACACAGCTGCAGCAGGTCATCCTCAATCTATGTACCAACGCCGCACAAGCGATTGACGACCGCGGTTACGTCCATGTGGCCGCAAAGCTGGAACAAGTGGAAGATCTGGTTCAGGTTGGCGACTCCAAACTCTCGCAGGGACGTTACGTCTGCCTTTCTGTCAGCGACAACGGACGCGGCTTCGATGAGCGTGTTGCGCGACGAATGTTCGAGCCGTTCTTTACCACGCGCCTAGCCGGCACCGGCCTTGGTCTGGCGACCGTCCGCGAAATCGTACTGGATCATGATGGAGTTATCGGCGTCCAGAGCGAGCCGGGGCGGGGAAGCCGCTTTGAGATTTGGTTGCCCGCAACGGCAACAGGTAGCCCTGCGACGGCCGAGCCGGCCACACAGTCGATCGGGCACGGCGAGACGGTGCTGATCGTCGAAGGCGAACGGGAGCGCTTGCTGCGGGACGAAGAGAAACTGGCAGCGTTGGGCTTTGAGCCAGTTGGATTCGAACAGGCAGACGATGCGCTTGTGGCATGTCGTTCGGAGCCGGATCGATTCGATGTGATTCTGATTAGTTCTGGCTTGCAGGCCCAGGGAGGCCTCGATCTGGCGCGCGCCCTTGCCGAGGTAGCACCCTCGAAGCCCATCCTGCTCGGCGTCGCGTCCTCCATCGACATCAACGTTAACGCGCTCGCGGAAGCCGGCATTTCCGAGGTTTTGCCTTGGCCGTTGGCGACGACGGAGCTTGCCTCGGCGCTGGAGCGCTGTCTGCAACGTCACGACAAGTTACAATCGTAACATAGCTGAAATTCGTCCGTAGGGCGGAGCCGTCATTTCTAGCGGCTGCAACCGCGCATGCCTGCGCGGAACATTTGAAGACGCGAAACTCAAGCGAATTATCGCTCGCGAAACGGCGTTCGTCATAACCTTGAAAGGACGATCACGATGGCTACCACTGCATCTTTTTCCCGAGGCTCCGGCGTGCTGAGTGTGTTCGGCGACCGAATCGACAACACGATCGTCGCAAGCCGCGACGCTGCCGGAAATATTCTTATCAACGGCGGCGCCGTGCCAATCGCCGACGACCGGCCGACGGTTGCCAACACCACCTCGGTCCAGATGTTCGGCCAGGGCGGCAACGATACGATCCGGGTCGACGAAACCAACGGCGCGATGCCCGCCGCCCATTTGTTCGGCGGTGATGGCAACGACACGCTGATCGGCGGCTCAGGCAATGATCTGCTCTTCGGTGGCGCAGGCAACGACACGCTGCTCGGCAAGGGCGGTGACGATCAGCTGTTCGGCGGCGATGGCAACGACACGCTGATTGGTGGCACGGGCAACGACCAGATGTTCGGCGGGGCCGGTAACGACCGAATGATCTGGAATCCCGGCGACGGCACCGATCTTATGGAAGGCGGCGACGGCAACGACACCGCCGAGGTCAATGGCGGCAACGGAGCGGAAATATTCACCATCAATGCCAACGGCACCCGCGTGCGCTTCGACCGCGTCAGCCCGGCGCCGTTCTCCCTCGACATCGGCACCACCGAGAATTTCGTGCTTAACATGAACGGCGGTGACGACGTCTTCACCGCCGGAAACGGCCTTGCCGGCCTCATCAATCTCACGATCGACGGCGGCGACGGCAACGACACCATCACCGGCGGCGACGGCAACGACACGCTGCTCGGCGGCACCGGCAACGACGTCATCACTGGCGGTCGCGGCAATGATTTCGCGAATCTCGGCAGCGGCGATGACACCTTCGTCTGGAATCCGGGTGACGGCAGCGACACGGTCGAAGGCGGCGACGGCACCGACACGCTGCAGTTCAACGGCGCCAATGCCAGCGAGAACATGACCATCTCGGCCAATGGTACCCGCGCGCGGCTTACCCGCGATGTCGGCAACGTCACCATGGATCTCAACGGCATCGAGCACATCAATATCGCGGCTTTGGGTGGCGCCGACAACATCACCGTCCAGGATCTGACCCACACCGGCATCACCCAGGTGAGTATCGATCTGAGCGGCACGCCAGGGACTCGCGTCGGTGACGGTGCGGCCGATACCGTCACCGTCAACGGCACCGCCGGCAACGACACCGTTCAGGTGTCCGGGACGGCAGGCTCCGTCGCGGTCGCCGGGCTTGCGGCCACGGTCGACATCGCCGGCGCAGAGGCGGCGAACGACCAGCTCATCATCGACGGTGGAGATGGCAACGACTTCATCACGGCGGCCGGCTTGGCGGCCGGAGCGCTGCTATTGACCATTGATGGCGGGGCCGGCAACGACACCATCACCGGAAGCGCCGGTGCTGACCACCTGATCGCTGGCGACGGCAACGACACCGTGATCGGTGGCCGCGGCAACGACGTTGCGTTTCTCGGCAACGGCAACGACACCTTCATCTGGAATCCGGGAGACGGCAGCGACCTTGTCGAAGGCGAGGCCGGCACCGATACGCTGGTGTTCAACGGCGCCAATGCGAACGAGAACATCGACATCTCGGCCAATGGCCAGCGGGTGAGGATGTTTCGTGACGTCGGCAATGTCACCATGGACCTGGGCGGGATCGAGCATCTGCAGGTGGTGACTCTTGGTGGGACTGACACAGTCAATGTCGGCGACCTCAGCGGTACCGGCGTCACGCAGGTCGCCATCGACCTATCGGCGACACCAGGCAGCGGGCAGGGCGACGGCCAGGTCGACACCGTGAACGTCAACGGCACGGCCGACAACGACCGCATCAGCGTCGTCAGCAGCGGCTCGTCTGTCGTCGTTAATGGACTGGCTGCGCAGACGAGGATCGAGGGCATCGATGCCGGGGTCGATCAGCTCGTCGTCAATGGTGGTGCCGGAGACGACATCATCAACGCGTCCGGACTCCATGCCGGCCAGGTCAATCTCACGATCAATGGTGGTGACGGCAATGACACGATTACCGGCAGTGCCGGCAACGACACCATCATCGGCGGTCACGGCAGTGACGTGGCCTCGATGGGGGCAGGCGACGACACTTTCGTCTGGAATCCTGGCGACGGCAGCGACACAGTGGACGGCGGCGCGGGCAAAGATACGCTCGTGTTCAACGGCGCGAACGTCAATGAGAATATCGATATCTCGGCCAACGGCAAGGGCGCCACGCTGACCCGCGACGTCGGGCTTGTCACGATGAACCTAACCAACATGGAGACCATCGATGTCAACGCCCTGGGCGGCGCGGACACCATCACAGTGGATGACCTGTCCAAGACCGATGTGAAGCACGTGGCCATCGACTTGGAATCGACGCCGGGCAGCCGCACAGGCGATGGTCTCGCCGATACCGTGGTTATCAACGCGACCGACGGCAACGATGTGATCAGCATCACCGAGGACAACGGCGTGGTCAAAGTGTCGGGTCTCGCGACCGATGTGACGATCTCCGGCTTCGATGCGAATGACCGGATCGTTATCAATGGCCTCGGCGGTGACGACGTCATCGACGCGGCGGGGCTCCCGGCCAACATCCTGCTCACCGCCAATGGCGGCGTCGGCAACGATGTCCTGATCGGTGGTAACGGCAACGACACCCTTACGGGCGGGGCGGGAGATGACATCCTGAACGGTGGCGGAGGTATCGACATTCTCGATGGCGGACCGGGCAATAACGTCCAGATCCAGGCTCCGGTGACCCAGGCTCTTGGAAGCGGTGCTTCGCCGGCCGCTGGTGCTGCCTTGCTCCGCCAGTTCATGGCATCGAGCTTCGTCCCGGCGGGTCAAGGTCTCGGCGTGCCGCCGATTGCCGATCCGTCGGTTGCCCAGCAGCCCCAGCTCGTGCCCCCGCACGCCGCCTGACGCGAACGGCCTCGCCCTGGAGAGTTCCCATGAGCAACGAAACCCATAGCGTGAAACCGGCCGATCCAGGTCTCGAAGCGCTTGTGACGCTATTACATCTCCAGGGCGTTGCAGCCGATGCCCAACAGGTCGCGCATCGGCTGGGTACCAACAAGATCAGTGCACCGGAGATGCTCCGGTGCGCCAAGGACCTCGGGCTCAAGGCGCGCGCCTACCGAACTGATTGGTCACGGCTCGGGAGCACGCCCTTGCCCGCCATCGCCTCCCTGCGCGATGGCGGGTTCCTCCTGGTCGCCAAGACCAGCGGGGACAAAGTCCTGGTCCAGTCGCCCCTGGAGTCGCGGCCCGCACTGATGACACGCGATCAACTCGCTTCCATCTGGGATGGAGGGTTGATCTTGATGACTCGCCGCGCCGGATTGTCGGACATCGTTCGACGGTTCGACATCACATGGTTTCTCGCCGCGATTCAAAAGTATCAGCGCCTCCTGAGCGAGGTGCTGGTCGCGTCGTTCTTCATGCAGCTGCTCGGCCTGGTGGCTCCGCTGTTCTTCCAGGTCGTGATCGACAAAGTTCTGGTGCACCGATCGCTCAGCACGCTCGATGTCCTTGTTCTAGGGCTTGTGACGATCTCTGTTTTCGAGACGGTGTTGGGAATTTTGCGGACCTATCTGTTCGCGCACACTACCAACCGCATCGATGTAGAGCTTGGGGCGCGCCTCTTCCGCCACCTGCTGGCGTTGCCGATGGCTTATTTCCAGGCGCGCCGCGTTGGCGATTCCGTGGCGCGTGTCCGCGAGCTGGAGAACATCCGTAATTTCATTACCAGCTCCGCGCTGACGCTGCTCATCGACCTGTTCTTCACCTTCGTATTTCTGGGCGTGATGTTCTTTTACTCACCATTCCTGAGCTGGATCGTGCTCGGCTCGTTCCCGTTCTATGTCGCGATCTCGGCAGCGGCGACGCCGTTGTTCCGGTGGCGGCTCGACGAAAAATTCCGCCGCGGCGCGGAGAACCAGGCGTTTCTGGTCGAGAGCGTTACCGGAATCGAGACGCTCAAGGCCATGGCGGTCGAGCCGCAGATGCAGCGACGCTGGGAGGAGCAGCTTGCCGGCTACGTGGCCGCGAGTTTTCGCGTTCTCAGCCTCGGCAACAGTGCCAGCCAGACAGTGCAGCTCGTCAGCAAGATCGTCACAGCAAGTATCCTCTATTGCGGCGCCAGGCTCGTGATCGATGGCAGCCTTTCCGTCGGGGAGCTCGTCGCGTTCAATATCCTGGCGGGCAGGGTGAGCGCGCCTGTGCTGCGTCTGGCGCAGCTCTGGCAAGACTTCCATCAGGCGCGGCTGTCGATTGCGCGGCTCGGCGACATCCTCAACACTGCAGCCGAGCCGACCTATTCGGCCGGCCGCGCGCGGCTGCCTGCAATTCGCGGCGACATCAAGTTCGAGCACGTCTCGTTTCGCTACCGCATCGATGGTCCGGAAATCCTGCACGATATCTCCTTCGAGATACCAGCGGGCCAGACCGTCGGCATCGTCGGGCCGTCGGGATCCGGCAAGAGCACGTTCGCCAAACTTGTTCAGCGCCTTTACGTTCCCGAGCGTGGTCGCATCCTGGTTGACGGGATGGATCTTGCGATGGCCGATCCCGCCTGGCTACGCCGCCAGATCGGCGTCGTCCTGCAAGAAAACGTGCTGTTCAATCGCTCGGTTCGCGACAACATCGCGCTCGCCGATCCGGCGATGCCGATGGAGCGCGTCATAGCAGCCGCTCGTCTTGCAGGCGCCCACGATTTCATCCTCGAGCTCGCCGAAGGCTACGATACCGTAGTCGGCGAGCGTGGCTCGACGTTATCGGGCGGGCAGCGCCAGCGCGTCGCGATTGCGCGTGCGCTTGTCGCCGATCCACGCATCCTGATCTTCGACGAAGCGACCAGCGCCCTCGATTACGAGAGCGAGCGTGTCATTCAGCAGAACATGAAAGAGATCGCTGACGGACGGACGGTGGTCATCATCGCACACCGGCTCTCGACCGTGCGGACGGCGGATCGAATCATCACGCTCGATCGCGGTCGGCTCGTCGAGGACGGAAGCCATGACGCGCTGATCAAGACCGGCGGCCGCTACGCGTCGTTGCATCGGTTGCAAGGGGGTCTCCATGAAGTCAGCTGAACCGGTTGCGCCCGCCAAGCCCACGCCACACGTGATCTCGTTGCGACGCGCGCAACGAAGGTGCCGCGAAGAACTGGCATTTCTGCCGGCGGCGCTTGAGATCGTGGAAACGCCGCCGTCTCCAACCGGTCGCGCGATCGGAAGCGTCATCATTCTCTTGTTCGGCATGGCACTGACCTGGGCCTGGTTCGGCACGATCGACATCGTCGCCTCGGCGACCGGCAAGATCCTGCCAGGCGGTCGCGTCAAGGTCGTCCAGCCGTTCGAGAGCGCCGTTGTGCGTGCGATCCGGGTGCAGGACGGGCAGACGGTCAAAGCCGGCGACGTGCTGATCGAGCTCGATCCGACCGCGAACGAAGCCGAGCGCGATCATTTGCGCAACGACCTGCTTGCCGAGAGGCTCAACATCGCGCGCTTGCGGGCAGCGTTGTCGAGCAGCGACGATCCGGCATCCGATTTTATGCCACCGGCCGATGCCGATCCTGAACTGATCAGAACCCAGCGCCAGTTGTTGCTCAACCAGGTGACCGAGCATCGCGCCAAGATCGCGGCACTCGCCCGCCAGCAGGCGCAAAAGGAAGCCGAGTTCGCCACAACGGTTGCGACGATCCACAAGCTCGAGACGGTCCTTCCGGTCATCCAGTCGCGCGTCGACATCCGCAAGACGTTGGTGGAGAAGGAGTTGGGCTCCAAACTCAGCTATTTCGAAGTGGTCCAGCTTCTGGTCGAGCAGCAGGAGGAGCTTGGCGTCCAGAAGAGCCACCTCCAGGAGACCGAGGCGGCGATCGCCGCGATCCACGAGACCGGCGGTCAGGCCGCGGCCGAATTTCGGCACACGATCTCCGATGACCTTGCTAAGTCCGAGCAGAAGGCGAACGGACTCGCGCAGGACCTCATCAAGGCCGAGCAGAAGATGAAGCTGCAACTGTTGACGGCTCCAGTCGACGGCGTGGTGCAGCAACTCGCCGTGCACACGGTCGGCGGCGTGGTCACGCCCGCGCAGTCACTCCTGGTCGTCGTGCCCAGTGACAGCCGACTGGAGATCGAGGCCATGGTGTCAAACAGCGATATCGGCTTCGTTCAAGCCGGGCAACAAGCCGAGATTAAGGTCGATACCTTCAATTTTACTCGTTACGGGCTGTTGCACGGTCAAGTGCTTTCGGTCTCGCGCGACGCCGTGATGCGCGACCGCCCGCAGGACCGCTCCGGCGAGCGGGCGCCAGGCGCTGCAAACGAGAGCAGTGAGCCAAAAGGTCAGGAGCTTAACTACAGCGCGCGCATTTCGCTCGACCGCACCCAGATGCAGATCGATGACAGGATGGTCGATCTGTCACCCGGCATGGCGGTGACTGTGGAAATCAAGACGGGATCGCGGAACATCCTGACCTATCTGCTTTCGCCTTTGCGTCGCTACCGCCACGAGGTGCTTCGCGAGCGCTAGGGAGAAACGATCTTCCGACCAATTACTGCAGGATTGAACCACCACAAAGCCGAGAAGTCCGATGAAAACTCCTTCTAAATTGCTGCTCAACGTTGCTTCAGTTGCCTGTCTACTGCTGGCCGTCAGGGCGCCGGCACAACCGCTGTTGGCGATCGACAAGAATACGATCATCGCTACCCTTCATGCAGAGGGCGCCCAGATCTACGAGTGCAAACCGGATACTTCGAAGCCCGCCGGGCAGCCTCGTGCGCTGACGTGGCAGTTCCGTGAGCCCATCGCCACGCTCATGGTCGGCGGCCAATCGGTTGGCCGACACTATGCCGGTCCGAATTGGGATCTCGTCGACGGTGGCGCAGTGAAGGGAAGGGTGGTCACGAGCACTCCCGCGGCTACTGCAAACGATATTCCGTGGCTGGAGCTTGAAGTGGTTGACCATCGCAACAAGGGGATTCTGTCCGATGCTGTCACCGTCTTGCGCATCAATACCAAAGGTGGGCTTGCGCAAGGATCCTGTGAAAGTGAGGGCAAATACCTCGGCGTCCCCTATGCCGCGGATTACTTGTTTCTGCGCAAGCACGATTGATGCTGCAGCCGCGACCGCCCAAAGCCGTGAACTCATGCGACTGTTAAGTCAGCGGCTCGCATGTTCGAGCTCGCTACAAGGACATCTGTGGCTGAGGTTCTCGTTGTTACCCGTTTCGAGCATCAATTCGTAGGAAACAGAACGTGCCCCAGGTCTATTTTCACTGCTCCAACCCGAAGGCGGTTTTGATCGATCGCCGCGGCGCCGTAGTGGATGACCTCGCTGAGGCGCGTGATCAAGCGGCCTGTGTCGTGCGATCCTTTACCACGGCGCGCGGCTTCGAAGACTGGCGCGGCTGGGTCCTGCGCGTCAACGACGATCTTGGCGATGAGCTCTTCGTGGTCCCTTTCGCTTTCGTGCTTGGCAAGCCGCATTGAGGTCGCCATGTTCGCGGTTCGATCACCGATAGCGTCACTCGGCCAATGCATGCTTGGCATCAAGAGAGGATGCATCAAGCTTATCGCGACCGCCTGCGACTCGTATCGGCCCGAGCGTCACTATATGCGCGGACCAGGTCCTAAATGGTTTGCCAAGCATGGTGTCGTACCGTTCGGGCGATACGTCGAAGCCCGGCAAGTTAGGGATCACTGGACGCTTACGACGGAATCTATCTCCAGCAAGCACTTCTTTCCGCTCCACCGGGCCATGGGCAATCGCGCTCCAGTTCAGTCGCCGAAAATTGAACTCGCACAAGTCAGAGAGGAACGATGAATGCGTTTTGGAAAGTGCTGCTCAAGGCTGTTTCGCTTGCTTCGATGTCGACTGTTCCGGGACTAGCTCAAGCGCCTTCTATGAGTGCAAACCTGAGTTAAACGAGAAGTATGCGTCGCAGGCTCGCGCGCTGACGTGGCAGTTTCGCGAACCGATTGCCACGCTCGTTGCTGACGGAAAATCGAACGGACGGCACTACGCTGGGCCCAGTTGGGACTACATCTTATTCGGCGGACTACGTGTTTTTGCGAAAAAATGACTGATGCTCGTGGGGGCACATTGAAGCCAGATCGAGTCTGGATTTCGCCGATGAAAGTCCCTGACATCTTCCAAAGAGCCCTTTCTTGTTTCTCCTGTTTATGGCTGGTACTAACAGAAATTGCAGCCACATTGTTGATCGACGTCATGTATCACACCGCATCCGTGATAGCTCCGCGCACGGCTGAGGGTCAACGGAGAACGAACATCCAGACACAGGAGGAAGATCGCTTGTTCTGCGAAGGCCTCAGTTTCCAATCGGGTACCTCGTTGCGCGCACGTTGTGAAAGTGAGTTAGGGCTCATCCGTGCAAGGCAAAGCGCCCGCACATACAATTTGGAAGGCGGATATCCGTAGACGCGACCGCGTGAAGGAGAAAGTAGCACTCGGCTAGCAAAATGTAATCGTGTCGGAGCTTCAGCATGATAACTGTACCGGAATTAGCGGCGGGCGCCTTGGAGGATTTTCTCGGTTCCTATATGCGTCACCGATTTGGCTCCTCGCAGGCGCATCTTGCAGAGATAGTGTCGTCTGCCGCCCGCTCCGCTCTGGAGTGCATTGGAAATAGCGACGCACTCTACCACAATCTCGAGCACACGCTCCTCGTGACGCTTGCTGGCCACGATATGCTCCGCGGTCGTACGCTGTACTGCAACGTGACGGCTGAGGATTACGCGCACGTGATCATTGCGTGCCTTACCCATGACATTGGCTATGTCCGCGGTCTGTTCAAAGAGGACGACGATGCCGGCTTTGTCATTGATCCGACAGGTGAGAAGGTGAAGTTGCCGCGCGGTTCTTCCGATGCGGCCTTGTTGCCTTATCATGTCAATCGATCGAAGCTTTATGTCATGGAGAGGATTGAGGGTATCGCCCTGCTCGACAAGAGACGTATCGCTAGTGCTATTGAGGGTACGAGGTTCCCGACAGGCGTTTTAGGTGAGGGGCAAGAATACCAGGAAGAGGCGTCGATCGTTCGCGCAGCCGACTTTATCGGGCAACTCGGTGATCCAAACTACATCAGAAAGGCAAATGCGCTGTTTTACGAATTTGAGGAGGTAGGCACGAATCGCCAGCTTAGTTATGATTCGCCCGCCGATATCGTCAGTCGCTACCCCCAGTTTTACTGGAACACCGTGGCGCCTCACATCCAAACCGAAATCCAGTATCTAAACAAGACGTCGAGCGGTCGTCAGTGGATTGCAAACCTTTACAGCAACGTTTTCCGTGCTGAGCACGAAATCTCGCTTTCCGGGCCGCAAAAATAGACCTGACGGCATCAAACACGGTCGCGTTAGTGAAGGTCAACCAGATCGGGACCACACCGTTCGCACCGCTCCGCGGCACACCGAGTCGAAGTACTTGCTCGACCCCCAGCCAGTTCCGGGATTTTTCCGAGCCAAGAAAGTTGGTCGCTGCTCGAAGGCGATGCTGCTAATTGCATTCTCGACGGCTCTATTGCCAACCTTCAGTGACCGAATGCGAACTCGATGAGACGGTACCTTTGAGCCGTCTGCGAGAACATTGGTTTGTTCGCCCAAAAATCGTCATCTGTAATAGTTTTGGCGCGTATCAAGGTTGAAACAATGTCGGCAGGTATACTTACGTCGCTCGCGCCGCTATCAACGATGGCGGGTAAAGTGATGACGTCGTTGAAGCGTACTGGAACGACATATACGCCGCCACTTTTTTCGAGGCTCGCGGGCGTGCCCGGCTCCGAAGGCGAGCATATGTGGGCCGGCTATGGTGGCACCTTTTTCTGGATCGATCCCAAGGAGCAACTCGCAGTTGTTTACATGGCGCAGACGCCGGGTGCCAGTACCACACGGCAGTACTATCGCCGCATGATCAAGGCTCTTGTTGTTCAGGCAATCGGGCCCAGTGGTCGCACCGTAATCTTGGCGCGTTGAGTTAGCCGATCCGCTCCTTGCGCGGATGTGCAGACAGAAGCAGTTGCTCAAACATGATCGATGAGCGCGGGAGTGGCGCCATTGATCATGGTAGCGCGATGCTGTGATCGAAGGGCCACCTTAACATGCCGGGCGTGTGACTGCCGCCGGAGGCTAAGGGCTCCAAGCTCATCCTTCGCAATCAGTCGAAACTTCGGAAGAAACACATCCGGCAGGGGGCACTTTTACTGGCTTTTGAACTTTCCAAGCAGTGAACGCCTTCTCGAAAATCTCCCTCCCCGAAGCCCCTTTCTCTATTGATAGTATCGCCCTGAGGTTGTTTTTGTAGACTATAGGTATGTCAAACCACGAAACCTCGTTCGCCAGCCGCAGGTTACGGGCTTGAACTGCATCGGAATTGGATACTCCGACCCAAAAAAATCCCTCGCCGACATTCAAGGCGGCGCCGGCCAGAGGCACGCTTCGCGCCTCTTCGTCTTCGCTCCGCCTCATGGTGACACCAAGGACTTTACCCACAACTCCTCCCAAAGTGACCTCTAGCGTGTGTCTCATTAGTGGAACTTGATCTGTGTTGCGCCTCAACGAAATCGCCATTTTCAGATTGCGCTCGGGAATGTCGATATCTGCACGTATAGCGACATCAGGCTTCTCGGCGGCTTCCTGGATCGTCTCAATGCGCCAGACAACATATCCAGAGTATTTCTTTCCCTTTCGGTCAGCGGGGTCTTCATCAAGCAAAACCGCAGGCTCTCGTGACGCTGCTGTGCCGGATGGAACTTTGCTGTCATTTCCGGATGGGAATGCCGATTGGGCCTGCGCGGCACTGGCGGCGTACAGCAACAGACCGGCGAGCAATATCTGAAAACCGACTGAGGAACGGATCGCCCGCCCAGATGGGACAATGGACAAGAAGTACTTGCGCCGTGACATCGTGCTCTCCTCACTAAAAAATATTCAGAGCGAACCGGATATGGCGCGGCTGAGTAGTCCTGCAAGATCGGTCGAAAATAATCCAAGGCGGAAGTCGTCACCGCAGCGGTCACGAAATCGGTGGTCGAATGTGCAGCAAAGACACCAGTCTTGCTCTACGGTCGGAGGCTTTGTTGAAGGAAAAAAACCGTATCAGCGATCGATCGGGCGCGAACCGCCGCGTCAAATCCCATTGAATAGCCGGGCGCTGCTGCGATGCAGGCACCAAAGGCGGCCGAGTCGAATGGCTTCGCCTCGCCGTCGATGGAGCAAAGCCGGCCGCTTCGGCCCAAGCAGGATGAGCGGACATTTTTTTGTGCTGACGAGGTCCGGGTAGAAGCGGGCCGTGGTGAGATCGGGGACTGTCCAAGCATGGTAGGCGCCCGGGTAGATTCTAGTTTGAATCGGGGCCGGCGCCCCGGCCGCGCGCGCGTAAGCCAGATAGCTCTCGATCTTTGTCACCGGCAGATTGTCGTCCTTGTCGCCGAGCAGCATCAGGACCGGAGAGCCGGTATAAGCGCCGGGTTCGGCAACCGCGCCAAAAGTTCCGCCGGGATAGAACGCGACGTGGGCAGCAAATCGATCCGGTCCGGGAGTGAGCGCTGATCGCACCGCCTCCAATGCCGTAAGATGGGCCACTTCAGCGCCGTACGAGAACCCGATGATCGCAATGTGCTCGGCGTCGATCCGACTTTCGTGGGAAAGAAGTCGCAGCGCGGCATATGCGTCCGCAACGCCAACAGGCAGATAGCCTGGCGATCCCTGCAGGGCTGTGCCCGTGGTTCCGCGCGCGGCAAAACTATCATAAGTCAATGTGGCGAAGCCTAACTTGCGCAGTTCGGCGGCAACATAGCCTACGTTCGCGTCGCGATAGCCGGCCAGCGTGTGAACGACGATGGCGGTGGGATAGTGATCCTTCGTCTGTTCGGGAAACCCGAGAGTGGCGTTAACCGTCACCGCTCCGGTCGCGGCCTCTCGCGCCAAAAGCTGGCGCATGTCGCTGTAGTTTGCAGATTGAAACGTGATTGTGGTCGCAGTTGCCTGCAGCGTCTGGCAATGTCCAGCCGCTGTTCCATATGCGATCGTTGCCATCAGTACGCATAAAATCTGGTACATCGGAATCCATTCGCTTCGCTACAGGCGGGCAAAAACTACCTGCCCAATTCTACGAAAGCTACGTCTGTTGTTGGACCTTAGCGTCATTTCGCGGCAATGCAGAATTTCTGTTTGGAGTGAAGCGGACGTGAACGGGCAGGCAAAGCCCGCTCACTCGGTCGAGAATGACCCCGGAGCGGATACTACGTGTTGAGGCCAGTGACCGTTTTTGTTGGCGAAATTGAAACTCAGGCCGAGCGTTGCGTATTTGGCCACGCAGCGCCGTAGTAGAGCCGGCCGGGAGAAAGTCCGTTCGCGACCTGCACTCGCTCGATGTCGCGCTTTCGCCTATCGATAGTCAATTTAATCGACCAAGAGGCGGATCGCTGATCTTCAACAACTGCTTGGGCCTTTGCATCACGTAAGCGTCCGCTCCCTTCGTGGACCTGTTCCCCTCTCTTGGCTGGCCAGCAAACAAGTTGGGCTAAACACGCGCTTGGCGAAAGTGCTGCCTATCGAGAGCGCCTGGAAGTCAATGTCGCTGCGGCACTTTGCCCCGAGGTCCGGTTCTGGTCCTAATGCGAAGTACGGTGTCGTTCTGAAATGGTCTGCTTTTTCGGGTAAACCGGAAGTGGCAGGCAGGACGTCAGACCGACGCGATTGACTCAGTCTGAGACATTGGCGCGGGGCTTCTGTCCCGACTTTTTGCGTTTAGGACCATGGCGGCTCTTCGCTCGGCCCGGCTGCCTCGTGGCGAATCGTGACACTCGCCGATCGCAACGCGGTCAGCAATACAGTTCTTACAGAGGCAGGATCGAATCCAATATCCTTGGCGCTTGGTGGATGTGCTTCGCTGCCCTTCAACCGGAGCGTCAAGTGCAATTGCTCGCAAAGGTGCTGAACGACGAGATTGATCTGATCATCAGTCATGATCTGCTTTTCCTGCTACCATTTTGCGGGGAATGTGGAAGCTCATCGTAGGCTTCGGAACCGACGAGCTTGTTTACTGAAAAGAGCGTCGCGTCTGTCATGGAAAATCTCCGACGCTTTGGACCAAAGCTGAACCAGAGATCAACGCATTGAACCACAGGGGCGGCCGATGAGGAAGTGGCCGAAACATGGTCGTTTGATACGTTGTTCCGCTTCTGGCCGATTCCGTTGAAAAAGTCCTCGCCGCCGTCGGGACCAAATTTTTAAGAGCTGCTGATGCGATTAACCTCGTCAAACACGGTCGACCTCATCGACTTGAACAGAACCTTTCGGCGACCTTCTTCTTCGCATGAGGAAGGCATCCTGAGAAGAAATCTGCCGCCGGCAAACTTTTGCGAGGATTTTGCTCTGGCAGCATTTTCGACTTTTTCAACAGAATCGGCCGCAAGCGGCCGACCCAGCATATCCGCTAGATGTCCGCTCTTTGGGGTGAAGCGGACTCGATATGCTCAACCTGAGTTCTTCCGGGTCGGAATGTGAC
>Ga0210406_10000666_pt1 | contig 45956 bp, 38 predicted proteins | sample IncBWC30MmetaG_FD_155454 | JGI IMG/M metagenome (GOLD analysis project Ga0210406, IMG submission 155454) | Forest soil microbial communities from Barre Woods Harvard Forest LTER site, Petersham, Massachusetts, United States - Inc-BW-C-30-M | ecosystem: Environmental > Terrestrial > Soil >...
CGAACTCGACGGAGGTCAGAATCAGGGAGTCCGGAAAGTAGTGAAGGAACTTCGGTCCCTTGTCGAAGAAGGCTGTGTCGTACTCGTCCCCTTCCAGAATGAAGTGCTTGCCTTCGCCGAGATGAAAACTGGAACCGAAATTTTCGGCGATGCCGCCGATCAGAAACGATGGTTGCAGCCCGGCAGAGTGGAAGATCCACGCCAACATCGACGTAGTCGTGGTCTTGCCGTGAGTCCCGGCCACCACCAGCACTTCCCTGCCGCGCAGGAATTCGTCATGCAGCAACTGCGGCAAGGAACAGAAGTCAATGCGCTGATCGAGCAGTTGCTCCAGTTCCACGTTGCCCCGCGACATGGCGTTGCCCACCACGACAAGATCCGGTCGCGGTTCGAGATTCTTGGCCGCGAAAGGCTGCGCTACAGGGATGTCCAACTCGCGTAGAAACTCCGACATGGGCGGATAGGCCGCCGCATCCGAGCCGGTCACATGAAACCCGCGCTGCTTCAGCATTCCTGCCAGCGAAGCCATCGCTGTGCCGCAGATGCCAATCAGGTGAATGTGCTTTTTCTGATTCATCTTTTTCGAAATTCAAAACTCACGGTGTGCACGGCTCACGGCGTAACCGCCGATTCCAATACTCTGAGCCCGACCCGTCCGCCGCGTACCGCCAACCGCGCCTGCACACCGAACGGCAGCGTGATGTTGCCGGCCGTAACATGTCCCGACCGAACGCCAAAGGCGACGGGCACTCCCAAATCACCGACAGTTCGGGTGATTACATCTTGCAGAGTGTAACCCTGATTTGCGGTCTGCACGCAATCCAGCATTTCACCGAAGACGATGCCGCGAACCTTGTCGAAGTGTCCGGCCAGTTTCAATTGCATCAGCATACGGTCAATCTGATACGGCTTGGCGGCAAGATCTTCCAGGAACAAAATCGTGCCGGCAGACTTGATTGCATAGGGAGTGCCCAGCGACGCGACCAGAATCGAAAGACATCCGCCGTACAACATGCCCTCCGCCTCACCGTCAACCAATCCGCTGACTCCCGCGTTCAGAGCCACATCCCAAGCTACTGTGCCCAAAACCGCCGCCTGCCACGACGCCAGATCGACTCCGCCTTGGTGCGCCCAATCCTTAGCTGCCATCGGACCGTGGAAAGTAACCAAGCCGGCAGCGTCGGCAAAGTGAGTCAGTAGTGTGGTGATGTCGCTGTAGCCGGCGAAAACTTTGGGATGCGCTTTGATTTTCTCGAGATCAACCTCTGTCAGCAGATAATTTGCACCGTAGCCGCCCCGGGCACACACGATCGCCCGTACCTGCGCACTCTCGAACATCTCTTCCAGTTCGCGCGCTCTGCGCTCGACCGATCCGGCGAAATAAAGATCCTGATCCAGAATCGACTCGAAATAAAACGGCCGATACCCCGCGCGCCGCAGCGCCTCGCAACCGGCTTCCAAATCCGCCCGCTTGATGTTGCTGGCAGGCGCAACGATTCCCACAGTATCGCCGGGTCGGAGGGCGGATGGTTTGACGAATTGACGATTGGAAGACATCATTCGGTCGCGAGTCGCTTCGTCCCGCAGAAGCGATGGGTGCATCGAGCCACTCAACTTAGAAAGAACTCTCCCCGGCACAACAACCGTGCCTGGCCTCGCAAGAAAATATTGTTGCCGTGCAGGCGGACGGTTTGTGTTCCGCCCGGAGCGTGCACTTTCACCGGAGAATCGGCTCGGCCCGTCGCCCTCGCGGCGACTGCAGTGGCGCAAGAACCAGTGCCCGACGATTGCGTTTCGCCTGCACCTCGCTCGAAGAATCGCGCCCTCAAATCGTGTTTGCCATCGACCACAACCAGTTCCACATTCACTCCCTGCATAAAATGCGCATGGCTCTGAATTCTCGCCGCACATGCCTGCCAATCTTCCGCAAACTCACTCACGAAAACGACATAATGGGGATTGCCCATCGATACTGGAATGCCCTGCACCTCCCCGGCGCGCGTAGGCAACGCAAGGGCGGCCTCGACAACGGCTTCTCCCATTTCGATTTCAAACTCATACTCCCAATCGCTGCGCGAAGTCAGAGTACAAGTCTTCAATCCCGCCCCGGTTTGAATCGTGATTTTCTCTTTCCCCTGCTCCGAGCACAAGTAGGCCGCGACGCAGCGCGTGCCGTTGCCGGAAATCTCCGCCTCAGAACCGTCGGCATTGATCAGTCGGACCTCGACGTCGGCCGAGGAATGCGGCAGCATCCACTCCACGCCGTCGGCGCCCACACCTTCATGGCGATCGCAGAGGTGCTCGGTGAAAGTGTGAATCGATGCGCCATCCGGAGCCCACGAATGATCGATCAACAGGAAGTCGTTGCCGCAGGCGCTGGCCTTCACAAATGGGATCGCGCGGACGCCCGAGTTCACTCTGGATCCACCCGGCCGAGGCAGGTAGCGCCGAGCAGCACCGTCGACGCCTGCAATTGTTGCAATAGTTCTTTCTGCTCACGGTGGCACCCCTCGACATCGAACTGCATCCGAACGTGCTGGTTTGTATTTCCACTCAGCATGTTTTTCATCATCCGGTGATGTCGCTCCAGAATGCCGTTGACCTCATTGCTGATCTCTTCGACGCTGGCGCCGGTCACTTCATAGCATGTCATCAGCAACTTGATGTTAAACGTTTCTTCCACATGGCCCAGCGCAAAAAGCACCAGCAGCGCCAAGGCCGTTGCGAATACAGCTGTCAGATAAAGGCCGCCGCCCGCGGCCATTCCCACGGAGGCGACCACGAACAGCGTGGCCGCGGTGGTCAGCCCAGTCGTTAGCCCGCGCGTGTGCAGAATCGAGCCTGCTCCGATGAAGCCAATGCCGGGGATGATCTGCGCCGCGATTCTCGCCGCGTCCGAGGGAACACCCGCGAGCCGCTCGGAGAGCAGCGTGAACATCGCCGCTCCGAAACAGATGAACAGGTTGGTGCGCAGTCCGGCCGCCCGGTGCTTAAATTCACGCTCTAGGCCAATCAGACCGCCGAGAATCGCCGCCACGGCCAGTCGCGTGAGCGAACTGCCGACGGCTCCGCTCGCCATCTCCCAGCGCAGCAAATCGATGAAATGTTGCCAGCTCATGCGTGCTGTCTGCCTGTCCGAGCCAAGCTTCCGATGCCGGATTCTACCATCGGACCCCACTACTCCCGGGTTACCTCGCTGATTACCGGGCGCGGTAAAGAATGGCACTCGCTTGCCCCGTGGTGTGAATTTCCACGAGCGCCTCCAGATGCCGGGCCTGAACCGCTTGCCACACTCTGTCGCCCTCAAAGGCCAGCACGTAATCGGCGTATTTCGCGGGGTCCGCCAAAGCATGCTCCCAAAGACCCTCGGGGTCAGCGGGCTGTCTCCAGGTGCGGTGATTCCCTTCGTTGATCACTCGCTTCAGCGGCATCCCCGCCTGCTGCACGGCGCCAACGTGGTCCCCGAGATACATCAGCAGAGTGGCATTGGACGGCAGCTTACGCAGCCAGATCGCGACTTGAGTGTCCAGTTGATTGCGCGTGCGCATGTTGACTCGTGCTTCTTGCAACGAGACTGGCAGGGTGCGCCAGACCGTTGCATAACTCGCGATCACCAGCGCCAATACTCCCATTACGCACGCTGCGCGCAGCCGGAAATTCCACCCTTCGGACCGCGCAATTCCGTCCGCGACAATCGCCAGCGCCACAGCGAAGGCCGGAAGCATCTGCAATCCATAGCGCACGTTGTAATGGGAGAACGGCCACCAAGGTGGGATGAAGATCGGAACACCCCCGTAGGCCACCGACAGCGCGTAGAAGGGCAAGGGCACCAGCAAGAAGAGCAAAGCCGGCAACGAGCGCGGCGAAGACTCGCCGGGCCTACCCTGTTGCTGTCTGCCAGTGAAAGCGGGGACCACCATGCCGACAACTGCCATCAAAACCCACGCCCGCTCGAGCCACTCGTTGTCTGCCAGGTTCACTTCGGCCGATTTCAGAAAATACATCCCCGCCAGCACTGGATTGCCACTGCCCGGATGTCCTCGAGAGGCGCCGTTCTCCGTCCGGCGTTCGATTGCCTTGGCAGAATAAGGCCCATTGGCAAACTCCAGCGGATTGCGATAGACGATTCCGTTGTAAGCGAGCCACAACGACGGCGCTGCGGCCGTGATCAAGACGACCTTCACCGCTGCCGCTCTGGGTACGCGCAATGACGACGCCGTGCGCGCGGCTCCGTCGCTGGATCGCCAGTTAAGCAACCCGACCGTTGTTACGATCGCTGCCGCGAGAAACCATCCGTCATAGCGCGTCAGGCACGCTGCTGCCAGGCACAACCCGCACTTGGTGAGAGCCTTCGCCTCCCCCCGCACAAACTCGCTGAAATAGACCACCACCCAGATAAAAAACGCCAGATAGAGCGCTTCCCCCATGGCGGTGGTCTGCATGTAGATCAAATTCGGATTGGCCCCGTACACCAATGCTGCGGTCCACGCTGCCAGCCGAGCGGGCCCGTCCGGCTCGATGCCGCGAGAAAGAACGCCGCGAACCAGCCGGAACATTCCGATAACTCCAAACACATACGCCACCATCGATGGAATCGAGCCGCCCACGCCCCGCTGCCACATATCATCGGAGATCAGAAAAGGAATCATGAGCAGGTGCGGCAGCGGCAACCACACCGTTCCCAGTTGCAGCAGGCCGGGAGTTTTCGAATCAAATACGCGGCGCGCGATGTTGATGTGGGCAACCGCATCGCCATACAGCAGCACGTCGCCGCGCTGGTAGTAAGCCAGGAACGAAAGAACCGAAACACAGGTCGCCAGCCAGGCCAGCAGCCTGACCTCGGAGCCCCGGTGGGAATTGGGAGGCGCGTTCTTCAGTTTTCTAGCCACAAACGATCACCGAAACGAGCGGACCTCGAGGCAGGCTACTCCAGGTGTGTCAGTTCTCGAAAGATCTCAAAACGTGCATCGATATCCTCCCGGGTCAACGACTGCAGGCGCTCTGTACCAAAGCGCTCGACCGCGAACGATCCCATCACGCCGCCGTAGAACAGTGCGCGCTTGAGAACCTCACGGTTTAACTCACCCTGGGATGCCAAATAGCCCATGAATCCGCCCGCGAAGGAATCGCCCGCCCCGGTTGGATCTTTCACCTCTTCGATGGGCAGCGCCGGGGCGCGAAACGGATGCCGTCCAAGGCCAAAAGCTCCCTCGCGAAAGAAAATGGTCGCACCGTATTCGCCGTGCTTGATCACCAGCGCCTGCGGACCCATTTCTAGCACCTTCTTCGCGGCCCGCGGCAGGTTCGCTTCGCCGGCGAGCATCTTCGCCTCCGTGTCGTTGATCAGCAACACATTGACCAGTTTCAAAGTTTCCTGAAGTTCTTTCAGTGAGCCTTTGATCCAATAATTCATGGTGTCGCATCCGGTCAGACGAATGTGATTCAACTTCCGCCGCACGTCCGCCTGCAGGGTCGGCTGAATATTCGCCAGGAAAAGGAAATCGGTATCTTCGTACTCCTTCGGAATGCGCGGTTGAAAAGCCTCGAATACATTCAAGTCCGTGAAATTCGTTTTCGCTTCATTGAGGTTGTCGGTATACGAACCGCCCCAGCGAAATGTCTTGCCCTTGGCCCGTTCCAGTCCACGGGTGTCGATTTCGTGTTGGCGAAAAACCTTTTCCTGCTCAGGACCGAAGTCTTCGCCGACCACAGCCACCACGCGGACCTTTGTGAAATAACTAGCGGCCAGGGAAAAGTAGGTGGCCGCCCCGCCCAAGATGTTTTTGACGCTGCCCGAAGGCGACGCAACATCGTCAAACGCAACGGAACCGACTACGAGAATACTCATCCGGCAATCCTGTCCTTAGGCTGTAAACAGAAGTTCGTGATTTGTGATCAGCAGAAACCGCCTTACTTTACGTATTTTGCAAGTATCAGCTTCAATTTTTTCTTCGTCGCTGGGGGAATCTTCTTCGGGTCCGTCAATATGGCGTGCGCAAGCGCCGACGCACACTTGCACGAATGGGCGCGCGGCATTGCCCCCACCGTCTCACGGACGACCCTTGCGGCGTTCTCGGCGTTCTTCACAAGCACGGCAACGATTTGATCAACCGTCACCGAATCATGATGGGGATGCCAGCAGTCATAGTCGGTCACCATCGCGACCGTGACATAACAAAGCTCAGCCTCGCGCGCCAGCTTCGCCTCCTGCAGGTTCGTCATACCGATCACGTCCATGCCCAAGCCGCGATACACGTTCGACTCGGCCTTCGTTGAAAACTGCGGACCTTCCATGCACAGGTAGGTTCCGCCCCGTTTGCCCACTACACCGACTCTGTTGCAGGCAGACTCGACCACGCTCGCAAGTTCCCCGCACACGGGATCGGCGAAGGCGATATGCGCCACCACTCCGCCGCCGAAAAAAGTATCGACGCGATGGCGGGTGCGATCGAAAAACTGATCCGGGATGACGAAATCCAGGGGCTTATGTTCTTCCTTCAGAGACCCGACGGCCGACATGGACACGATGCGATCGACCCCCAGTTGCTTGAACGCGTGAATGTTGGCGCGGAAATTCAGTTCGCTGGGTAGAATGCGGTGGCCGCGTCCATGGCGTGCCAGAAACGCGACCTTGCGTCCCTCGAGGGTTCCGCACACGTAGGCGTCGGAAGGCGCGCCGAACGGCGTCTTCACTCGGACTTCCTTCACCCTTGTCAAGCCGGGAATGGAGTACAGCCCGCTGCCGCCGATGATTCCAATTTCCGCCTGTGCCAATCCCCCTCCAGAACCGCTGGTGCTCTCAAGTCAAACTCGTGATTATACAGGACGAGAATCCGCCCTCTGTCCCTCGGCTGCAGAGTAATTTTGGGAATGGCAGCGGCACGGAAAGCGCAGGGAGCTTCGCTACAATTTAAACATGAAGTTGTGGATTGTAGCCTGCGCCATCCTCCTTCTTGCCAATTTAAGCGTGGCGCAAAACCAGCCGCCCCCCGCATCCGAGCCGAACTCCGTCACCGTTCCCGCGGCCATCGATCACAACCGTGTTGTGATCAACGCCGACATGCCGCTCCCCAACGGCTCGACCGAGCGCGTTCGTGCCTGGATGGATAACGGCGATCCCGATCTCTCCCTCTCCCGCCGCCTCGCTACCCTGTTGGGGCTTGCGGTTTCCTGTAATGAAAAGGAATGCTCTTCTCCTGCGCCGCGCGAGATGATTATCGGCGGAATGAAGATCCCTCTCTCGGGCGTCCGGCAAGCAACGATTCCGCTGAAGCCCGTAAACGCGGCGTCGAAGCTCGCCCCCGGCATGGGCGTCGAAATCAACCTGCCGGCCAGCATTCTCCGCCACTACGACGTACTGGTGGATTTCCCTGGTCTCAAGTTCTCGATTGGCGCCCCCGGCACACTCCATTTTCGAGGGCCCAACGGCAAAGTCCAGGTAAATGCGGAGACCGGTCTGATTCAGATTCCCAGCCAGATTGAGAATAAGAAATACAATCTCGCTCTCGACATGGGCTCCAATATCAGCTTCCTTTCCGCGGACTTGTTCGACAAGCTTGCCGCGGCCCATGCCGCTTGGCCACGCATGATCGGCGCCGTGGGCTCGGCGAATATGTGGGGATTAGACGAGGAACCGGAGTGGAAAGTCATGCGCCTCGACCGCGTGCAGTACGGACCGCTATTCCTCGCGAACGTGGTAGTTGTCGACTTTCCCAAAGACCGGATGGACTACTTCGCGAAGCGCGCCGCCGTCCCAACCGCCGGACTGATCGGTTCTAACGCTTTGCTCAACTACCGGGTCGGACTCGACTACGCTCACTCTACGGTCTACTTCGAATTCGGACGCACGTTCAACTTCCCAGACTTCGATGTCATCGGACTCATCCTGCGCCCCGAGGACGACGGCAGATTCACCATCCTGGGCATCGCCGATTTCGAAGGCAAGCCGTCGGTAGCGTCGGGGCCTGACGGCATCCAACCAGGCGATCATCTGGTCACAATCGACGGCATCCCGGTTGGCGGCTCGACCCTGGGACAGGTCTGGAACATGCTCGGAGGAACTCCAGGCCAGGAACGCAAATTGACCATCGAGCGCAGCGGAAAGCAATTCACCATCGCGGCTCAAGTGCAACATTTCCTGGGAGAACTGCCGGACGAGAAGGAACTCAAGAAAAAGAAGTAACTCGAGTCCGATTTTAGTTGGCCGCCGATGCGGCTCCGAACACTTCCCTTTCCAGCGCCGCGGTCGTCGCTGCGTCCAGACTCTCACTCACCAATACCGTATCGCCTTGCTCCTCGATTACCACTGCGCCATCTTCGGTTGTCCATGTATGTCTGCCCTTCAGTAAATCTGCCGGGACGTCAGTCGGGGCATCCGCTCCCGTCGCAGAAGTTCTCGCCTCATCGACTTTTTTATATCGTTGCTTCAACGATCGGGCATAGATCTCCGCAAACTCTTCGGCCTTGTCGGCGTTCGACCAGCGCGAAACGTAAAGCAGACCCAGGGGCGCGCTTGCGGCGGAATTCGACTTGGGATCAGCCTTGGGCTTGGCCGCGTAGTAATATCCGCCCCGCCACGCCGGATAAAGTTTCTTCGATAACGGTTTTCCCGCATATTGCTCGATCAGCACTGCCACGTCGAACTCGCCCATCGCACCAATATCGAACTTGTCATAGTCCCTGAAATCATGTTTGAAGTCGGGCACCCGCATGGGCTCGATCCTTTCGTCGGACAGGTAGGTTTCCGGCTCCATGATCTGCCGAGTCGTATGCGGCGGATTCTTCAACACACCGGCAAACGCTTTTTCCTTCCCGCCTTTCTGCATCAGCTGGACGACGAACTGCATGCCGTAGCTGTACGGAAACGTGAGCGACTCTTTCATGAAAACGGGCGCCTCATTGAATACTTTGGTGCTAGGCGTGCCGGTGAGGGTCTCCTCTTCCATTGCATCCACCAACGCCGGCGAATCGGCGATCGTGTGCCCGGTTGGCGCTATGGCGTATTGAAACATCATAGCCTGTGCCTGCCCTTCGATCACGGCTTCGCGCGCATTATCCATCTCGTCGTTTTCGATGTCTGCGGGAGTCGGGTCTTTTTTTATTTCTCCCAGATCTTTCTCACCTTTCTTCATCCACTTCTGCAGTCCGATCGACTGATCCTGAAGCGCATGCGTCAACTCGTGGGCCATGACTGGCTCCTGCTCTTCGATGGGCACCCACTCGAGCAGGTTTACAGTTTTTGTTTTTGGGTCGTAGTAGCCGGCCACCTCCTCCCGCAACAAGGCGACCAGGAATGTTTCCAGATTGAAGTCACGAGGCAGCAGACCAAACTTTTTCAACACCAGTTCCGAGCGTCGCAAACGTTTCGTGTCTTCGTCGTTCACGTGCTTGGTGAGATAAGAAACCACCTCGTCGCGGCTGGTTAGCTTGCGCTTCACTTCTTTTTTGATGGGCAGGCCTGTCTGCTTGCTGTCGAACTCCAGAATCTCGTCGACCGAGTGAAAGAGTTCCTCTGCCTGCCGCGGCGTAATCTTGACTTCTTCCTTCGGCGGTTCTTCTTTCGGTGGCTGCGCAGGTGGCGGAATCGGGTTGGGCTCTTGCGGCGTGGTCGGAGCTTGGGCGGGCTGATCAGTATGATCCGCGGGACTGTTGGTCGCCGGCGCATCTTGTGCCCTCGCAGGTAACAGCGCCAACCAGGCCGCAGCCAGCACAATTGCAAAAAGCAACCGAAGAATCCTTGAGCGTCGCCCTTTAGCCGTATTCATTGAGATTGAGTTTATACGTTTCTCTATACTTTTCCCTCATGACTGCCAGCAAGCCCGTCAATCTCTGGACTTCGAACGAGCAGGCGCGCGACCATCTGTAACGCGCCGACTCCATTTCCCACCGGAGCGAGGGCGAATCGGCGCCGCCCGACTTCATTCCTCGCACAACGCGCCGAAGCCTTGACTTGGGCACCGGTGACGGCCGCCTGCTTGGCCTGGTCCGGCGCGAGCACCCCCAAACCGAAGCCGCGGCCATCGATTTCTCTGTGACCATGCTGGGCGCGGCCCGCAATCGCTTTGACGGAGATTCCCATGTTTCGGTTGTCGCCCATAACCTTGACACCGCTCTCCCGGGATCTTGGCAAGTTCGATGCCGTGATCTCCAGCTTAGCGATTCATCACGTTGTGCACGAACGCAAGCGGGCGTCTCTTCGCCGAAATTACGACCTACTGAATCCCGGCGGGCGCTTTTTGCCAATTTGGAGCACGTGTCCTCGCCGAACCCACGACTGCACAGAGAGTTCCTGGAGCGCATCGGATTCACCGTCGAAACCGAGGATCCGTAGAACAAGTTGTTAGATGTCGAAACCCAACTCCGAAATCCACCATTACTTCCACCGAAAGAGTAGCCTGCCGCCTGCCCTTAATACTTTTCGTCTAAACCCAGTTTGTGTTCGATTTGCCTGAGAGTCACAAGGCTCCGGATAAACGGGGACCCTTTTCGATGGAAGGAAAGTAAGACATGCTGATGTTCTATCGAGTATCGATCGATCAGGGAATGAAGCAGCAACACACACCAGCGCAATTGGCGGGACTTGCAGTACTGCGGGTGGCAGGCATCAACCAGTTCGCTGCGGCGACTTGAGCGCTACCAGCACCGGCAATTGTTAACCAGTACATTTGCCAATTTGATGGGTGACGACTACAGAGAATTTGAGCGCGATTTAGACACAATTCCAAGCCACTTGAGGACGATCACGTTGGCTAATTGTTTGTGCAATTTGCTGGACGATCGTGCGCCGGAGCTTGTCTGGCAGCTCGTTTTGGCAATGAGCCGCGCCTGTGATGCGGTTTTGGCCGAGTGACACGAGTGTAATCGGGATGTTACGGAAACCGACTAGCCGGTGGTCTGTTCAACGCCCCCCCAGAAGTCCCACTAGCGCAGTGAGCACGAAGAGCAATACAAAAAGCAGTGTGTAGAAAGAGACTAACAGCAACATGCCGCGAGGCCGATCATAGGAAATCTCCCAGGTGTGAGTGCCGGAAATGTCCTCCAGAAGTGAACCGTTAACTGCCTTTCCAGTAAGCGGATTTTCCAATAGGTGACGCGATTGGCAGTGGGCGCTGCAATAGGTTACTGTTTCGAGTGTCGCGTTCGACATCTCGGCTTCAAATGCTTCGACGGTGATGAGGATGTAGTGGCGGGACCATACGGCAGGAATCGCAACAAGAAGACCGAAGGCAGTCGTCACGAGTGCTTCGGCTAATCCCCCCGCCAGACTGGACAAGCCGTGGGCCATAACAAACGCGCCGATGACGCCAAACACTGTGCCGACAAAACCAACGAACGGCGCGCAGAGTGCAATGCTGGTAAGCGTGCCCGCGCCGCGTTTCAGATCGGCAATAAGCCGCGTGCGTGTACGCCGAATGGCGCGCTCGGCAGCGCCTACGGCTTCCACATCAGACAGGTGCGGTGCAGCCCCGAATGCAGTCAGCCCTGCGGCGACTGTGCGGGCCACGTGACCGCGAGCGTATTGGATGGCAACCGCAAGTGCCTGATTGAAGTCCCCGTCTTGCAGTGCAGGAGCCACGCTGCGGACGAAAAGACGCGAATGTCTACGAGCGGTGGCGAAGGTATAGAACCTGCTTGAGGTGATGGCGACCACATAGGCAAGCATAACGACGAGCAGCGTTACGTCCGCTCGCATTATCCAGCCCATCGAGCGCCAGAGCGCACCGAGAGTCGCTTGACACCCTCCAGTCGCTGATGAAATCAAACACAAGTCAGGCATCAAGAAGTGAGGCGCCTACAGAGCCTTTTCATATCAGGCATAGACACCGACCCAAAGGAATTGTGCTCTGAAGCGGGAACAGCAACAAGGTTACTGTTGTTATCACGCCATAGCACGCATTGAGCCCATGATGAGTGCAATCGCGATGCAACGATGTAACGACAATCGTCGAGTTGGTGGCATGGACGGGCATGTTGTGAAGACGCTCTGCTGCCAGGGTTGAACGGCCAGACACGACACGTGCGGTATGTAAATCAGCCGTAGCCCCCAAGTTCACTGCTCAATGGAGTATGAGTGGACTGGAATCGATTGGCGTACAATATGGCACCCCCGGAAAGGAAGAAGCAACATGAGTGATATCGATATACCGGGCTACGGGAAGCTCTGGGTCGCGAATAAGCCGGACCTTCCATTGCTGTTGGTGTTTGGCGGCATCGCAGTAAGGCCGAGCCAGATGGATGGAATTAAGCGGAACAAAGATGATGACAAAGCAATTCAAAGTGACGTTTACATGTGGAACTACGTGAATCCCTTGAAGAACCGGTTTCACATCTTCGTTTCGCTGCCTCCCCGTCACGTGAACGGCCCAAAGGCCTATGACGCTCTGGTGAATTCACAAGACCAGAAGTTCGCACCCTTTCAGCGGATCCTGTTTCTCTTCTCTGGCGGCTATTTGCCCGGCATGGGCCTCCTAGGCGAGAAAGCTTATGCCAACAAGTTTTCGGCCATTTTTCTGGTTGACATCTGGATGGGAAACAGCAGCTCCGCGGATTTCTACACGCACTTCGTGAATACGAACGCGGACCGGGTGAACTACGTCTTTACGCAAGGCGGGCCCGCCAACAACGATGCCAGAGACAAACTTGCGAGAAAGTTAGGCTCTCAAAAAGCAATAGAAGTGGACTCACAAAAGGGCGATGTGGGTTACATGACCCACATGCGCACCAACACAGTGGCTGTCGGCATGCTCCCCTAGCAGCCGACGCCGCGAGACCCCACAAAAGACCGAGTCAAGGTCAACTGATGCTATCACCTAAATAATGCACAGACTCCGACCTCGTCTGAGGTCCCGGAAGGAATTCCGATCCTCGTCATTTCCGCAACTTCGCGTTTGATATGTCGCTGAATCCGCTCGTGTCTCGAGTTCGCTCCTCGCTCGCGCTAACTAAGTCATTCCATTTCTTGGATTACTCGCGCATAGGATTCTATGCACGTTTCCTCAACACTCCAGCGGGATGGCGAGTACCGGCAGGAACGCTCCCGGGCCAACTGTAATGCCACAAAGGCGTTCCATCAATCGCTGAAATAATCCTTTCCCCGGATACTGGTCGGTTGGGATGCCCGCGCGCCAGCTTTAGGTGCAGGGTTGTCGCACTTGCTCTTTCGATTGCAAGGCGAGGTCACAATTCCGCCATGGCTACGTTTCGCGGGGCCCCTCTATAATCCCGGACAGCCGGATTTCCCAGGTCCGGTTCGGAACCCTGGCATTTCTTCCCTGGGTCTTCCCAGCTTGGCGAGGTTTAAGCGCTGATTGGCATACGCCCCGACGTTTCGTGGTGTGCCCCGGGCCTAGTTCCCTCCCCTGCGTGAGGCGCGACTCGGCACTGTGTCCGAACGCCCCGCTGTCGATGGAACCACCAAGTATCCAGAGTCTCTTTGCCTGATGTTGGCGTTACCTTCACTCACATAGTGCAACGAACCCGCCCACTCTCCGATTATGAGACAAATCGAACTGCGCTCAGTCCCCCGAGAACCCATGATGAGCGCTAATGGCGGTTTTTCAGCAGTTACGATGCAGTTTGGTCGCATTCGCCGAGCGGGAACGCGAAAGGCGAGCTACCATCGGACAGGGCGGGTATAAACTCGCAGATTCGGTCATTCGCCAGGGCGACAATGGAGGCCTTCATGCTACGCATCCTCTGTGCGGTGTGTCTGATCGTAACAACCACGAGCCCAGTTCGTGTGGTAGCACAAGTGTACCCGTACCGGGACGGAACTCCCGGAGTGACCGGATACCGCTCGGAAGTTATGGCCGAAGTCATGATCCAGGAAAGCGAATTCGTCCGTTTGGCCGAGGCTATCCCGGCGGACAAATACACATGGCGTCCTTCCCCAGATGTGCGCACCATCGCCGAAGTTTTCCTGCACGCCAGCGCTGCCAACTATAACCTCTACAAACTCGTGGGCACTCCCACTCCGGCCGGGGTTGACACCAAAACCCTGGAGCAGTCCACCACCGACAAAGCAAGAGTCCTAGCCACGCTCAAGGCTTCCTACACCCACGCCAAGACGGCCATCCGCTCCATGCCCGACGCGGATCTGGAAAAGACTCTCGATTGGAACGGAGGGAAGATTACCGAACGGGGCGTCTTGCTCTACATCGTTCAGCACATCGCGCAGCACCTCGGTCAGCAGATCGCGTATGCCCGCTCTGTCGGCGTCGTTCCGCCGTGGACACTGGATCCGCCACGGAAGAATTAGTCCTAAATAGATTCGCGACTATCAACTGTCGATAAGGCGATCACACGTTAACTGCTGGTCATTGAGCGTAATGACGGTGTTTCGAATCCACACCGATCAGCAGAACCACGGAGATTCTGGGAAGGTTCTCCTTGAGGCATTGCTTCTAATTTGGCGATTGCTGCTCTTGCCGCTTCACTCACCGTAGCCAAGTCGTCGAAGTGGATTCTTTGATCATCGTGGAGCAAGAGACGCAGTCGAGGCAGTTCTTCCTTGAAGTGCCGCTTGAGTTGCTCCAGAACACAGGTGTCGTGGAGTTTCACAATCGTTGCTGCGTCGTGTATCTCTTTGGCCGGTGGCTCCGATGAACGGAGTTCATACGCTCGAGTTTGCGAATCCACGAGGGGTCTTCGATCCTGAATACGCCATACGGGTGGACGCCACGCGTAGCCAAAGCAAACGCGTCATCATTCGGTGGACCGAACATGGATACGGTGCAACCATTGAATCGAATGACCGCAATAGGCTCGTCAACCGAAACTGGTCATAGAACCCGAGTTGTTGAACCGTCCCCACCTGGCCATTCGCCCTGTATGCAATCAGCAAGAATAACGTGTCGTTCGTCGGCAACCGCGCAAGGAATCGGCGCACCTAGGCCTAGGGACGACTTCGGGACATCATGCAACTCCACGACGCGAACTCGTCCCTCGACCAGGTACATTCATTTCCCTTTTTGCTCTGCGACCCTTTCCGCCACCCACTCCCCCGCTTCCCTTGTCCCGAGCGATCCGCCGATATCCTGCGTAGTCTTCTTCCGCCGCACCGCTTCAAGCACCGCAGCTTCAATCTTCTCCGCGTCTCGCGTCATCCCCAAGTGCGCAAGCATCATCGCCGCGGTCAAAATCGCGCCAAACGGATTTGCCATGTTTTTGCCTGCAATCGGCGGAGCCGACCCGTGTACCGGCTCGAACATCGAAGTCTTCCCAGGGTGAATATTCCCGCTGGCCGCCATACCTAAGCCCCCTTGCAAGCCAGCCGCCAGATCGGTAATGATGTCGCCGAACATGTTGTTGGTGACGATCACGTCGAATTGCCGCGGGTCCCGCACCATCTGCATGCAGAGTGCGTCCACATACATGTGCTGCGCTGTAATCTGCGGATACTCGCCGCTTACTTCCTTGAACACGCGCTGCCACAATCCCCCAGCGTGCGTCATGGCGTTGGACTTATCGCACATCAGAACTTTCTTGCGCGGCTGGCGGTCGAGCTTGGTGTGCTGCTCGCAATATTGAAATGCGTAGCGAATGATGCGCTCCACGCCTTTTCGCGTGTTGATGTCCTCTTGGGTAGCGATTTCGTCCGCCGTGCCCTGCTTGAACACGCCGCCCGTGTCGGTGTAAAGGCCCTCCGTGTTTTCGCGCAGCACGACGAAATCCAAGTCCTTGGGCTCGATTCCCTTCAGTGGACACAACGCGGCATCGAGCAGGCGAACTGGACGCACGTTGGCATACAAATCCATTTTGAACCGCATGCCGAGCAGAATTTCCTTGGCATGAATGTTCGTCTTGACCCGCGGATCTCCGAACGCACCTACCAGAACCGCATCGAAGTCGCGGCCGAGCATGGCAAAACCATCCGCAGGCACAGTGGTCTGATCCCGCAGGTAGCGGTCGGCTCCCCAGTCGAAATCCGTCAGTTCAACATCGGCGCCCGATGCCTGGATCACCTTCGCCGCCTCGGGAATGACTTCCTGCCCTATGCCGTCTCCGGGGACGACGGCGATGCGCTTCCGGCTTTCCTTTTTCGTGTCCACGACAGAAAAGTTAACACAATCGTTATAATCGAACTATCGATATGGGGACTACACCACTGCAGGACCAGGGCGAGGGATTTGGCGCGGCCAGCGTGAGCGACTATCGGGGTGCGGCCACGGCTGCACGCTTCGGCGATCCGCAGGCCGAGTTTGCGGTGTTGCGTAGCGGATGCGGAGTTTATGACCTCGGCTTTCGGACGAAGATTTCGCTCACGGGCGGCGATCGCGTGCGCTGGCTGAACGGGATGGTCACCAACAACATTCGCGATCTGGCGGCGGGGCACGGGGTGTATGCGTTTTTGCTGAATCCTCAGGGACGCATTTTGGGCGATCTTTATGCCTACAACCGCGGTGAGTCCATAACCGTCGACACAGACCGGGGACAAGCGGAGAAGATCCTCGCGACGTTCGATCACTACATCATCATGGATGACGTTGAAGTCACCAATCTCGCGGAGCAACTTACCGCACTGGGGCTCGCTGGGCCGGATTCGCACGCCGTGCTCGTGAAGGCCGGATTCGCGGTTCCCGAACTCCCGCCTCTGCAGATGCAAACTGTTCCCTGGCAGGGCATCGACTGCACAATAGTTCGCTGCGAAGACCCGCAGCATACGTCTTATGAGATCTGGATGGCGCCCGACCGCGTGCGGCAATTGTGGGACGCCTTGCTCGCCGCAGGAGCGACTCGAGTGGGCTCCGAGGCGCTGGAGTTGCAACGCATCGTCTCCGGCATTCCGCGTTATGGAGTGGACATCCGCGAGCGCGACCTGCCGCAGGAGACCGAGCAAGCGCGCGCCCTGAACTTCAACAAGGGATGCTACGTCGGACAGGAGATTGTCGAGCGCATTCGCTCCCGCGGAGCCGTTCACCGCAAGTTCGCAGGATTCCTGGCGGAGGGCGCGCAGGCCATTGCCGCCGGGCTCAAGGTTGTTGCCGGGGAGAAGGAAGTCGGCGAGATTACCAGCGCCGCTTCCCTGCAAACGGCCGCCGGCGCAAAGACCGTGGCGCTGGGATACATTCGGCGCGAAGTGGGTTTGCCAGGACGCGAGGTGACGATGGGCTCGGTCAAAGCGACCGTAGTGCCGCTGCCAGTTACCGATAGCCTCCTGTTGCAGGAAGACAGTTCCTTGGAACAGCGCCCCGCATGACCGCCCAAGGGGGGTGCCCCATTTCTCGCACTTTGTTGCGCGAGAAGTCGGGGGGTTGAATGATTCCTCGGGAAGGTCGCGTCAAGTTCGCAGAAGGGCCGAAGAAGAAGATAGAGATCAAGACTGAGCGCCGCAAATCTGGAGCGCTTGCTGAGGAGAATGTTAAATGGCTGAGAAGAGACCGGAACAATCTGGCTTCAAGGTAACGGACCGGCGGTTGTTCACTGCAGAGGGCGAGTTGCGTTCCGACATACCCGAGGACGTGCAGGAGAAGGTTGAGGCGCCGAAAGTTGAGGTACCGAAAGTTGAGGTACCGAAACCAGCGACCCCGATCGCGACGAAAGGACCTGCGTCTGCGGAAAAGACTCCTTCGCCCGTCGAATCCGATCTCTACGCGGATCGCGAAATGCCGGTCCCGCCCACCAGCGCCGAGCAGGAGGCCCAGGCCGCCGCCTACCACCAATCCTCCAAGGACCTGGATACACAGGTCGAGCTCAGCGGACATTCCGCCAAAGATTTCGAGATCACGTTTGAACGCTTCCTCGCCTCTCTCTACATGAGCGCCATGGTGCAACTGGGATTAATGCGCCAACAGGGCGCGCAGCCCGCGGTCGACATCATCGGCGCGCGTCAGACGATCGACACCCTGAGTCTCATCGCGGAAAAGACCAAAAACAATCTCACGTCGGCGGAAGAGAATTTCCTGCAGAACAGTCTTTATGAGTTGCGTATGGCCTATGTCGAAGTGACCAACGCGCTCGCACGGCCTCCGCAGACCGGCCCCGCCACCGGAACCACCGGAACCAGCAGAAGATGAGAGCGACCTTGACCGTGCTCGGCAGCGGTACGTCGATGGGCGTGCCTACGCTGGGCTGCGACTGTGCCGTGTGCCATTCGAGCGATCCTCACGATCGCCGCACGCGCCCGTCGATCATGCTCGAGTACGACGGTAAAGTCGCGCTCATCGACACGACTCCGGATTTTTACCTCCAGGCAGTCCGCGAGAACATTACCCGCGTAGACGCCGTACTCTACACCCACACCCACGCCGACCACATACTGGGAATCGATGACCTGCGACCTCTCAGCTATCGCCACAAACCGCAGAAGTTGCCGCTCTACGCGCGACCCGAGGCGGCGGCGTTTCTCCGCAGGATGTTCAGCTACATCTTCGACGCCGACTATAAATTCGGCGGCCTGCCTTTGCTCGAACTGCGCCCCATTGACGGTCCTGTGGATGTGTTGGGAGTGAAGTTCGAGCCGATAATTTTGATTCACGGGGAAACGCAGATCAATGGCTACCGCTTTGGCTCGGCTGCCTATCTCACCGACCACAGCGAAATCCCGGAGTCGTCGCTGCATCAACTGGAAGGGTTGGACATCCTGTTTCTGGATGCGCTCCGCCATAAGCCTCATCCAACCCACTCGACAGTCAAAAATTCGCTCGCCATCGTGGACCGGCTGAAACCGAAGCGCGCCTTCTTCACGCACATTTGCCACGACCTAGGGCATGAAGCCACCAACGCTACCTTGCCGCGTAACGTGCGTTTGTCGCATGACGGGATGAAACTGGAATTTGAAATTTGAACTTCTTTGCTACTGATTTGGCGGAGGAAGGCGAGTGAGAAAAACCCAAGCGCTATCCTCCGCCGAGAGCGCAGAGTGGGCAGAGACAACGGAAGTTTCAGAAGGACGCGTCGTGGCTTCGCTCAGCGAACTCGGCGATCTCGGCGGTTAATTCTTGTCGATGCAGGTTTTTCACAAACTCGAAGACGTTCCGGCAGACTTCGGCCCCGCGCTGGTCAGCGTGGGCAATTTTGACGGAGTCCACCGGGCGCATGCGCACGTGTTGCAGCAGATCGTTTCGCGGTCAAGAGCCAGCCAAGCAAAGGCGGTCGCAGTAACCTTTGATCCACATCCCACGCGCATTCTGCGTCCGGATGCCGATTTCAAGCTTCTTACACCCACTGCGGAAAAGCTCCGACTCCTTGAAGCCACCGGGATCGATGCCGTGCTGGTCCTGCCCTTCGGTCGCGATCTCTCTCTGATGACGCCGCGGCAATTCGCCGAGCGCATTCTGAAAAAAAGGCTGCACGCTTCCGAAGTGCACGAAGGCTTCAATTTTAGATTCGGTCACAAAGCGTCCGGCGACATGAATCTGATGGCCGAACTCGGGCGCGAGATGGGATTTGATGTCAAGGTCTATCCCGAGATGACCTTGCGCGGGGAAACCGTCTCCAGCAGCCAGATTCGCAAGCTGCTCACTGCCGGACGCGTCAGCCGCGCGCGCCATCTTCTGGCGCGTCCATTTTGCATTCTCGGCACACCAGGCCGCGGCCGCGGCTACGGCTCGAAATACACCGTGCCCACCATCAACCTGGCCCGCTACGAGGAACTCATTCCCCGGGACGGCGTCTACATCACCTGGACGCGCGTCGGCAGCGAGCGTTTTGATTCAGTCACGAATGTGGGCAACCGGCCGACGTTTGGAGCGGATTTGTTTGCCATCGAGACCCACTTGTTGGACTTCCATCCCCTGGAACTGACTCCGGAAACCGAAGTTGAAATATGCTTCCTCGAACGTCTGCGCGATGAGATCAAGTTCCCGTCCGTAGACACTTTGCGAGAGCAGATTGGCAGGGACGTGAAAAAAGCCCGGCGATACTTTCATTTACTCAAAAGAGCCAGCGGTAACGCCGGGAAGCATTGAACACCGTTCGTACGTGCTCTTCCGATTAACCACCCCGCCGCAATTCGCCGCTAGAATGTAGTTTCATTCAGGACTTATAACTCATGGACAAATTCATCATTCGCGGCGGAGACCCGCTGCTCGGCACTGTCCGGGTCAGCGGCGCGAAGAACGCCGCACTCCCGTGTATGGCTGCCGCGCTGCTCACCGACGAACCCGTCATTCTCGAGAACATTCCCCAGGTTCGCGACATTCAGACCACGCGCAACCTCCTGGCCGCCATGGGTGCCGAAGTCGAACTCGGCTACGGACGCGCCCAGCATCGCACCACGATCCACTGCGCCACCCTCCCCGCTCCTGAAGCCTCCTACGAACTAGTCAAAACCATGCGCGCCTCCACGCTGGTCCTGGGACCGCTCGTCGCTCGCTGCGGACACGCCCGCGTTTCCCTTCCCGGCGGCTGCGCTATCGGTCAAAGGCCCATCGATCTTCATATCAAGGGGCTCGAACAGCTTGGCGCAAAGATCGTGCAGGAACACGGCTACGTCGAAGCCACCGCCGACCGACTCAAGGGCGCGGAAATTGTTTTCGACAAGATCACCGTCACCGGCACCGAGGACCTGATGATGGCCGCGACCCTCGCGGACGGCGAAACCATTCTGCAGAACTGCGCTCGCGAGCCCGAAGTAGCCGACCTGGCCGCCCTTCTGAACAAGATGGGCGCGAAGATCGAAGGCGCCGGAACATCCACGATCCGGATCAAAGGCGTGAGCAAGTTGAAAGGCGCCAAGCACCGCATCATTCCTGACCGCATCGAAGCCGGCACGTTCATCATCGCCGGGGCTATGACAGGAGGCGATCTCAACATCGCCGGCTGTGATCCGTCGCACCTCGAAGCGCTCCTCGGCAAACTGCACGAGGTCGGCGTCAAAACCAGATCCACGGCTGACTCCGTCCGCGTCATGGGCGACAATCCTTTTACGGCCGTTGACCTGTCCACCGAAGAGCATCCGGGATTCCCCACCGACTGCCAGGCGCAATTCATGGCGCTGGCAACGCAGGCGGAAGGCATGTCCATCATCACCGAGAATATTTTCGAGAACCGCTTCATGCACGCGCAGGAACTGGTCCGCATGGGCGCCAACATCAAGATTGAAGGGCGTCGCGCCGTCGTCCGCGGCAAGACTCCGCTGAGCGCCGCCGCCGTGCTGGCCAGTGATTTGCGCGCCTCCGCGTCGCTCGTGCTCGCCGCCCTTGTTGCCGACGGCGAAACCATCATCGACCGCGTCTACCATATCGACCGCGGGTATGAACACATCGAAGAAAAGTTAAAAGGCGTCGGCGCCCAAATCCGCCGCATCGGCGAGATGTTTCCCAAACGAGCCGCTGCTGTGAAATAAATCTTAGCCACAGAGGACACAGAGTTTCAACGGAGGCGCCAAAATGAATTCCTCTATGGGACTCGGCGTCGTTTTGGTTCAAGCTTTGCTTACTCCCGAGTCAGCCGCTCGATCAAAGCCCGGTGCTGCGGATAACGCGCGACCAACTCCTGATTCTTCCCCATCTCGAGGTCCTCAAAATCAAACCCCGGCGCAACCGTGCATCCCACCAGAGCAAACGAATTCCACTCCGCCACGTGCGACGCGAACCAGCACCCGGCATCGACCACCGCCTGCAGAACCGCACCCGCTTCCAGATCGCAGCCGAGAAAAATCCGCGAATATTCTCCCTCTGGATTGATTACATGCAATGCCAGCGGTTCCCCGGCGTAGAAGTGCCAAACCTCATCCGACCGCAGCCGGTGAAACGCGGAGAAGTTCTCCCTCTCCAGCAGGAAGTAAATGGCTGTCGAGGCCGCGCGGGCTCCCCCGAAGCCAGCCGGCAGCGCCTCGCGCGCGATCACCATTTCCGACCGGTACGTCTGCCGAAAATACCCTCCCTCGGGATGCGGTTCGAGCTGCAGGTTCTCAATCCAGTACTTCGCATTCTGGTTCGTCAATTTGGGCTCCGTCGCGAACAAATCTCGGAAATCCGCGTTTTCTTGTCAAGACCCTTTGGACGACGTTGTTCCTCGATCTGGCTGATTCCGTGGGATATATGCAGCTCGAAAACTTGCCCGTCTGCCCCTTCGATCCGATCTTCTGAATATACAGAGGTGGATAGAGGCGGAGATCTTTTTTAACCACCAGAGCCGTCGCAGAAGATTCTCTCGCGATGGGCGCCAAACCCATCGGTCGCAGTTTAACGCTGTTCAGGGAAGTGTAAGGTACGCAGGAAGTCCTGGCCGCAGCCAAGAAAGGCGAAGCGAAAATTACGATGCCGATGAAGAAACAGTTCTACGGCATGCGCGAAATTCGCGTTTGAAGATCCGGAAGGCGGGTCATCACCATCGCGGAAAAAATAAAGTAGGCGGTTTACCAAAGAATTCACCGGGGACACAAGGCGGTGAGCCCCATGTCCCCGGTGCATTCACTTACGAAGCGATCGGGTGAGCGACTATTTTACCTGGATCTTCGTGCCGGTCGAATCAAGCGAGCCCTGAACGCGAACGCGCTTGCCTTCGAACTTGGCAACATCGGTCTGGTGATCGATGTCATAGGTCTTGCCGGAATCATCCTTCAACACATACTTTTCGCCGGATTTCACGATTGTTCCCGAGAATGTCTGGCTTCCACCCGCGGTGGCGGAGGAATCGGGCATGTTGTCCTTCGAGCTGGGGGGCTGCGCCTGATCCGGAGTCTGCGAAGAAGGCGGCTGCTGCGTCGCCGGAGGTGTATCGGGCGACGGAGTGGGTTGCGTCTGCGGAGTCTGTTGCGTCGGCGGCGTGTCAGGTGTCGGCGTCGTCTGCGGCGTCGGTTGATCTGAGGGTGTCGACGGTGTGGATTGAGCGAACGCGCTGCCCCAGGAGATCAAGCCAAAGACCACTGCCAGGGTGGCGACAAAAGTAAGAGATTGAATCCGATTTTTCACAAATCCTCCAGGAGCCAGGCGGCTCACCCCAGTAGGGTTAGCAAACTACGTGCCATCACTTCGAGTAGGTTGGCCGAAGCTCTTGTGCGACGGGAGAAAGAGATTGGTTTTGCACGACTTAGCGAGCGGTCGTCGGGATCACCGGACGCGCAGTTCAGGCATTGTTTTTTCCCGACTACACTGGACGCTGTAGTCGAATCGCCAGCACTCTCCGGCGTCAGCCGAACGATCGAGCATTTCTTGCTCACCCAAAAGAAAACTATTCCGTGCGATACAAAGCCAACCAGAGATTTTCTTCTTCATTACGTCGATCATTGTGGGTGGGGTACCCGACCTTCCGACAGAATCTCGAGAACAAAAACGCGACGTTTCCCGAGAACGAGGTCGTCGTCCTGAGCTACGAAGTGTGGCCGCTGGAAATGAATGCGTCGCCCTTCCCGAGCACGGAAGCAAGCCCGCCCAAGTCACTTATCGGGACACAAAGGCGCGGACCGCGTCCAGCCCGACCATCGCGCAAAACGCAATTCTCATTTCCCGCTTAGCTGTCTTTGGATAACTGGGTTCAGCTGACCATCCATTTCGAATTGTCGGACGGTCACAACGCTGTCTCTTGAGAATATAATGGGCCGCGCACAGATGTTCGCTACGACTTTGGAGTCGAGAAGCGGGTGCATTCCCTGACGGTGGAGTACTTGCAGGGTGGCACTCTGGCTTTGCGAGCGAAAAAACACCCGCGATGTGTTGTGGGAAGACTATCCATCTGAGCGGATGATGATCAGCAGGAGATCACCGGGTACTCATGGATAAGGAATGTAAAGATATTTCGCGACGAAGTTTCATCGGACGTACCGCGGTCGGCGGTGCAGGACTTCTAATTGCGACGGACATTCTGCGTCCAGAGCTCGCTGCCGCTGCACCAAAAACTGCCAACTCGACCATGATGGGCGTCCCGTTTGAGGCAACCGGACGAGTGCGGCTCGGAATTATCGGGGTCGGGGGACGTGGCAGCAGTTTGCTGCAGGATTTGCTCGCCGTTGAAAACGTGGAGGTCAAGGCGATCTGCGATCTGGTGCCGGAAAAAGTTGCGCGAGCGCAGAAGGCAGTCACGAACGCAGGCCAGGCCGAGCCGGCCGGGTTCTCCAAGGGCGAAAAAGACTTCGAGAATCTGACCAAGTTTGAACTCGACATCGTCTATATTGCGACCCCGTGGAACTGGCACGTGCCGATGGCGGTCAGCGCCATGAAAAACGGCAAGCATGCGGCCGTTGAGGTGCCTGCCTGTAGAACCTTGCAGGAGTGCTGGGAACTCGTCGACACCTCCGAGGCCACTCGAAAGCATTGCGTCATTCTCGAAAATTGCTGTTACGGCGCCACCGAGATGATGGTCCTGGGCATGGTGCGCGATGGGCTATTCGGCGAAATCACGCATGGAGAAGCGGCTTATCTCCACGACTTGCGCGGTATTTTGACCTCCAGTGAAGGAGAAGGCTTGTGGCGGCGGTTTCCGCATATGAATCGCAATGGCAACCTATATCCGACGCACGGACTGGGCCCGGTTGCGCACTACCTGGACATCCATCGCGGCGACCGGTTCGACTATATGGTTTCGGTCAGCTCGGTGGAAGCCTCGCTGAGCGCGTATGTAAAAGCGAACTTTGCTGAGGGGGACCCGAAACGCGCCGAAAAGTACATCTGCGGTGACATGAACACCAGCATTATAAAAACCCAGAAGGGCCGCACGATTCTTCTGCAGCACGACGTAGTCAACCCACGACCTTATAGCCGGCTCAACTCAATCTCTGGCACCAAGGGCGCGTTCGCCGACTATCCGCCGCGGGTTTTCGTCGATGGACCGAAGCAAGAGGATTGGCAAAATATCGACGGGTTTCGCGTCAAGTATGAGCATCCGCTCTGGAAGACAACCGGAGACCTGGCCCGAAAAATGGGCGGCCACGGCGGGATGGACTACATCATGAATTTCAGGCTGATGGATTGCCTGAAAAGAGGTCTAGTGCCCGACATTAATGTCTATGATGCCGCCGCATGGAGTGCGCCGACTCCGTTGAGTGAAGCGTCGGTGGCACAGAATGGTACTCCCCAGAAATTTCCTGATTTCACACGCAGCCAATGGAATTCCTCGAACTCCGCAGGGTTTGCGGTTCAGACTTGAAAGCTGGCGGGTTGGGGACGCGGTGTCTGAGGCGGCCTTGCTTGCTCGCATCAGTCGTCAGTGGGTAACAGGAGTTCTTCATGATCGAAAGCGCGCAGATTGCCAGTCCGGCAGCAGAAGCGCCTGTAGAAGAACCTAGACGCATAGCTGAAGGCGTGACCCGGTTAGTCTCGCTCGATGCATTCCGCGGATTGGTGATGACGCTGATGCTCGGGGAAAGGATGCGTTTGCCGGAGGTGGCGCGCGCCTTTCCTCACAGTGCGATGTGGGCTTTGATTGCCTTCAACACCGAGCACGTGGATTGGCAAGGATGCTCGCTGCATGACCTGATCCAGCCTGCTTTTTCTTTTTTGGTAGGCGCGGCGCTTCCATTCTCGATCGCGAGCCGAAAAAGGAGGGGGGAAGCGTTCGGACACATGTTCGGCCACGCGGTCCGGCGCGCGCTCATCCTGATTGTTCTCGGAATCTTTCTTCGGTCTCTGACGTCCGCTCAGACCTACTTTACCTTTGAAGATACGCTGACACAGATCGGATTGGGTTACGTGTTCCTGTTTCTGCTGGGATTCACTCGGGCGCGAACTCAAGCGGTGGTGCTGATTTTGATCTTGATTTGCTTTTGGGCAGCGTTCGCGCTTTATCCAGCGCCAGGTCCCCAGTTTGAGTATGCCAGAGTCGGAGTTCCGCAGAATTGGACCCACAATTACACGGGATTTCTTTCTCATTGGAACAAGAATTCGAACCTCTCTTGGGCATTCGATGTCTGGTTTTTGAACCTCTTTCCGCGGGAGCATCCGTTTGTGTTCAATGAGGGCGGTTGGTCAACGCTGAGTTTTATTCCCACGCTCGGGACGATGATCATGGGGTTGCTGGCGGGAGAATGGCTCAAGGCCGCAGGATCGAAGGAACAAAAGCTGCGAGGACTGATGATCGCGGGAATGGGCCTGGTGCTGCTCGGACTGGCGTGTCAGTGGACCGGCATTTGCCCGATCGTCAAAAGGGTATGGACATCGTCCTACACGCTATATAGCGGCGGATTGGTAGTGTTGATCCTGGCGGGGTTTTACGCGCTCATCGAATGGAAAGGATGGCGGCGCTGGGCGTTCCCCCTGGTTGTGGTCGGAATGAACTCGATTGCAGTTTACGTGATGAGCTGGACGATGTCGGACTTCTTCGGCAACGCTCTAGACCGTCATGTTGGAGGGGCGATCGCGGCGATCGCGGGGCCCACTCTTCAGCCCGTGCTTCACGGTTTCGCAATAATGCTGATCTTTTGGCTTATTCTGCTTTGGATGTACCGGCGGAAGATTTTCTTAAGGATCTGAGCGATTCTGCAAAGCATGTAGTCCAGAGGAATTCTCCGTCGCGAGAGCTCCCATCCAGAAGGAGTCCGAGTCAGCGCCGATTCCTTACACCTGAAGACGTCAGATATCCCGCCAAATCGAGGTGTGCTTTCGGGCATGATGCGGGCAGAAGGGGAAAGTTGCTCGGGTGACTCGGCCCTTGATCAGGACCGATAAACCAAGTGTCTAGCTAAGCTAGCGTCCTTCTGCTAAACCGAGGGTAGATATTTCTGCGGTAAGTTATTGATTTGGCGGCTCAAGCTTAGGTGAGTTGGAACCAAGTGTGGCCTGGCTCCGACAAGTTAGTTGCCTCAGCGGCCTTCGATTACCTGATCGAGCTACAGCGCCATGCACAGGAACTGGCCGCCCATCCCGCGGATTGGATGCCGTGGAATTATCGCGAGACCCTGGCGCAGACTGTGAATCTTCCCGCTCCCACTTAGAGTTATGATGAATCCCACATGGCCGGAAAGGATAGTTTGTGGCCATGGTCGGGTGAGATGCCGGCATGCCAAGAAAACAGGCTTTTCCAAGCGCACAATCCGAACACGTTTTTGGCCAGGCACCGAAACCATGCTGAAGGTTCTGCCATTGGTGCTCGGCCTCGCGCTGCAAACGGCGGCCCGCGCTCAGGGGCCACAAATCCTATATATCTCTCGCGAGTTTTGGAAGTCAGGTCATGAGGCAGCGCTAAGCCGAATTGAAGCCGAAGCGGCGCGTATATGCATTGGCCTCGGGGTCCCGCATCCGTACTTGGGTATTGAGTCCATGACCGGTTCGAAAGAAGTCTGGTACATCAATGGATTCGCCTCGACCGCGGAACTGGCGCAGGTCACCGAGGCATACAGCAAGCAACAGGAGCTGCTGGCGGCAATGAATCGATTCGCCCAGCAGAGAACTGAATTCAAGTCGCAGCCCAATAGCGAGGGACCTGCGACATACCGGCCTGAGCTAAGCCGAGGCGCCGAGTGGAAAATGGGGCAGGGGCGATTCCTGGTGATCGCAGTAACGAAGGGCAACCCGCATAGCGATGGAACGGTCTTCGAAAGTCAGGATGGCGTGCGCTTCGTAGTGACGGCCGCGAAGACACGGACCGAAGCAGACGCGAAGTTATCAGCCGCGGGTCCAGATGCCAAGATCTTCGCCGTGCGTCCAGAGTTCAGCATGCCGGCGGCGGACTGGGTTGCAAACGATCCTTCGTTCTGGGATTCAAAGGCGCAGAAGAAATAAGCGCGTAATAGACGGCTTGGCTGAAGATGCCCGCTCGACGACATCCTCGCGTTAATCCGCGGGAGGACCGCACCATGGCATTCCCCATTTCCCAACGGGCCGCCGTTGACCCCGATGAATCGACCGCCGAAGCCATCGCCAACTGGCATTATCGGGTGGCGCGGGCTACTGATTCTGACCTATGCACGGCTACCGAAAGCTCACGTTGCTTTCCATACGCTTCAGATGAGGCTTGTACAGGATTTGCCCGAAGAAGAAAGGAGCGAGCCGAAGCGCAACTTCGGCTCGCCGCGAAGCACACCTCAAAGCACGGCTAAAACGATATCCTCAGCCCAAGCTCGATCTTTCTTGCGTCGAACGGATTGAGCGTGCTGGTGACTTTGCCGAAGGTGCCGTCTGCCATATTCGGATCTACTCCACCCAAATTGCCGTGATTAAAGACGTTCAGAAAATCAAAGCGGAACTGCAGGTTGCCTTGTTGCCCGAGCCAAGGCAAGTGGTTGTTCTTTAGGACGCTGGCATCCACCTGAATCATGCCGGGGTTGCGATAGGTATTGCGTGGCTCACTACCCTGCGCTCCCTGCGTAGGCTGAGTAAAGTCGGCAACAGTGAACAGCCCGTTGATGTACGCCGACCGACTGTGCGAGCCGCTAAAGTTTTGACTCGGCTTATTTGGGATGTCGTAGTTGACTCCGTCAAGGTTGTAGTCCCCGCTATCGGGCGCAAGCACGTTCGGCATAATGACCGGGCTTCCCGCGGCCGCGCTGGAACATGGAGTCGGCGGCCCTCCTTGATTGCACAGTACATCTGGCGGACGGTTATCGATCGCCCAGAACGGAGTACCCGTCTGCACGGCGACAATGCTGGATAGTTCCCAGCCGTCGGTCAACACCTTGGCAAATCCGCTCTTCAGTCCTGGGATCGTGTACAGGCCTGAGAACGAAAACCGCTGCCGTACGTCATAGTTTGCGTCACCGTAGTAGTTGAAATAAGCGTTCTGATCTGGGATGTTCGCACCTCCGTTCTGACCGTCCTGGTCAAACCGAGTGTTCGCCTCCGGGTAGTCCTTGGCGTGCGAGAGAGTGTACGAAGCCTGGAAGTTTCCCCGGTGACCGGCCTTCCCACGAAGCGAGCGAATCATCGCGTTATACGCCGCCTGATTGGCGTTGTTGACGAAGGTGATTTGGCCGAAGCTGGAATTTGGGCGGGTGAATGACTCCACCAAGCTTCCCGCGGATCCGCTGAAGCTTACGTCGCCGGGCACACGATTCACGTCAGCTCCAGTCAAGCCGTTATAGCTTTTCGAGCCCGAATAGTTGGCACCCGCCACCAGGTTCCATGGCTCAGAATGTCCCCAAGCCGTACAGGGCGGCGGTGTCAATCCGATTGATGCCACGATTGAGCGCAGCGTGGATGGTCGGGACAGAGTCGCTGCACATGCTTGGTCGCGCTTTGCCAGACGGCAACCCACGGTCTTAGGTCTTCACGGAATGTTAACGCGTCAGGAACAGTAACGGAAAAATCGGTGCGTCGACGGGGTCAATACGTCCCGGGTATCCGCGCCCCATGCGTTTGCGCTCTAGGTCTTAGCCCAGCCCTTGCTCACGATGCCCGTCCCCTCGCGAAGGGAAATGAGTTGGTTTGCCGCGACGTTTTTGTGGTGTTCGTGCAGCCCGTTCCCGAACTGTTTCCCCCTAGACCAAAATGCAGGCGCGAATCGTTACAAGAGTAGAAACTGGATTGGCTGAGGACCGCCTGCGCCTGCACTTTGCCACCGTAGTGAACCAGCACCCTCGCACCAATCGCGCTGCGGTTTGATTTGACTCCTTCCAGTTTCACCTTGATCCAGTTGGGTCTGCCTTTTATGTCGTTGCGCAACAGGGATGGCGGTTCGTTCAAATTGACGATGAGAATGTCGATGTCACCGTCGTTATCAAAATCCCCAAACGCGCAGCCGCGGCTGCAGTGGGCTTCGGCAACTCCAGGTCCGGCTTCGGAACCGAGTTCCTCGAAGGTATGGTTCCCGAGATTGCGAAACAGTGCTCGAGGTGTTTTGTTGGCATATTGCGGCAGCTTGCGCTCGACCTCGGGATACACGTTACCGGTCACCATGAAAATATCCGGATAACCGTCGTTATCGAGGTCAACGATGCCTGCCCCCCAGCAGATGTAACGGGTCTCAACGGCGACGCGAGCCGAGCGTGTGACGTCATCGAAATTTCCCTTCCCGTCATTGTGATAAAGGCCGTTCGCATCCTCGGCGAAGTGAGTCTTGAAAAGATCGAGATGACCGTCAAGATCGTAGTCTCCAAGACCGACGCCCATGCCCGCCTGTTCCATGCCGTCATCGCTGAGGGATACCCCGCGGACCACTCCTTCCTCGCGAAATGTTCCGTCGTGGTTGTTCATGAACAGCAGACTTGGGGTTGAATCGCATGCAACAAAGATGTCGGGCCAACCGTCTTCGTCGAAGTCCGCCGCCACCACCGTCATCCCATAGCTTTCCGTTGCCTTCGCGATGCCAGCGGGCTCGCTGACATCGGTGAAGGTGCCATCGCCATTGTTGCGGTATAGGGCGTTTCTTCCGGTAGGCAGCCCGCGCGGTCCACACTCGACGGGGACACCTTTCCAGTTGCAGTTCACGTTTTCTCCCGGCACGGGGGCATGTTCGAAGGAAAAGCGAACGTAGTTCGAGACGAACAGATCGAGATGGCTGTCGCGGTTGTAGTCGACAAAACTGCAACCGGCACCCCATCGCGGCTGATCGTTCCAGAGTCCGGCTGCCTTGGTTACATCGGTGAAGGTACCATCGCCATTGTTGCGATAGAGACGGTTTTGGCCAAAGGACGTGCAGAAGATGTCTTCAAAACCGTCGTTGTTGTAATCTCCAATGCAAACCGCCGAGGCCCAACCCACTGTTTTGAGTCCGGCCTTCTCAGTAACGTCGCTGAACGTCCCGTCTCGATTGTTTTTATACAGGCGGCTTGTAGCCTCCGGGGGATCGCCCGTCAGGCGAGTTCCTGAGAGCAAGAAGATATCGATCCAGCCATCGTTGTCGTAATCAACAAAGGCACAGCCGCACCCGGTCGATTCCAGAATGTACTTCTTGGTTTCTATTCCACCGTAAATCACTGTGTCCCGCAGGCCGGCCGGGTGCGCCACATCCACAAAGTGCGCGTTGAAAGGCCGTCCCGATGCGGCTGGCCGCATCATTGGCTTGGCGGTGTGCGGTGATACGCCTTGAGCCAGAATTCTTCCGGCGGATGCCGACAGCATTGAACCAAGAGAAAAGCGCACGAAGTCGCGGCGAGTAAAGGACATGGTAAGGGGCGCCCCGTAGTTCTGCACAGTCGCTGGGACGCCCTTCATTATTGCCACGTACAGCCAAGCGAGTAAAGGATTACTGAGTTGTGTCCGCGGCGGGAATTATGGCTGGGCTGACGACCGGGCGGCGCCGTTCTCTTCCACCAGTTTGTAGCGATTGTGCTCGCTCTCCTGCTTGGTGCTGCCCGCCCGGAGTTCGGCCAGACGCTTGAGCAGTTCCGGGATTTCATTTTTTGCCCCAGTTTTGCGGAGTGCCTGAATCAAGTGATACAAGGCGGTTTGATCTTTCGGATCCGTGTCCAAGGCCTTATGGCACTGTTCAATAGCAAGCTGGTTTTGTCCGGATTGCAGGTACAGTTTAGCCAGGACATCGCGAGCAGCACTCAGCGAGGGTTGCAAGGTAACGGCTCTCTTTGCCGAACGCAGAGCCGCGGCAAATCCCCGGCTACCCGGGTCCACCCCTTTCTGCGTGAGGACCTCGGCCTGAAGATACAGCAGGTACGGATCGTCCGGTTCCTTCGCGAGCTTTGCTCTTACCGTAGTCAAGGCCCGATCAGGATCGTTACTCTGAACCGCTTCCAATCCCTGAGCCACCGAACCGAGTGAGCCTGCGGGATCGAGAACGTTTGCTTTCTCAAAATCGGCTTCTGCCTCGTCGAACTTGGCGAGTTGGACATCGAGAATACCCCTTGCCACATAGAGAGCGGCGGCCCCGGGTTGTAGTTTTAGCCCGCTATTGATTACATCGACGCCAACATCAAACGACTGGTGATCCATCGACAGGTTTGCGAAATCGAGATAAAGATCGACGTTGCGCGGATCCGTCACAATCGCCTGCCGGAGGGTGCGAACAGCGTTGGGCGTGTCGCCGGCAGCTTCATACGCCGAAGAAGCCAACTGCAGAACCCTCGATTCCGGGTGATTGGACTGCAGCAACGGGGTCAACGTGTCGATCGTGTCTTTGGGTCGCTCAGCGATGAGTTGGACCGCCGCTAACTGATAACGAGCGTGAGCCTCCGCAGGATTCTGCTCCATGAGAATACGAAATACAGTAACGGCTTTGTCGAATTGTCTGAGCTTCATCAGGCACGCGCCATGCTCCTGTAGAGCTGCTGGTTGTGAACTTGCCAAAGAACCACTCTGTTGGAAATGCTGCACAGCCCCCGTGCAGTCACCCAGTTTGTAATCAAGGACGGCAAGCATGGCGTGACTGGTCGCATCGCTGGGCCGCAATCGCAAGATCCTCGCCAGGTGTTGCACTGCGACCGCACTCCCTTCGTCGTATTCGATCTGCGCTGCACCTTCCAGCGCCGGGAGATAGTCTGGCGAGAGTCTCAGGGCAGCACGAAACGAACCGAGGGCGTCTTTCTTATGCCCCCCACCCGAATACGCCAGGCCCTGTAGCGTCCACAGTTGCGCGCTCGCGGGGGCACGTTGGAGAGCAATCTGAACTAGCTGTAACGCTTTGCCAAATTCCCCGGCCCGCAAGGCGTCGCTGACCGCGCCGATGGGGTCTCCGCTCGTTTGACCGAAGAGAGAAAAAGAGAGAAGAAGCGAGAATAAGAGGCCAGTCCGAAAACCGAACCTTGACCCGGTTCCCATGTTTGCTATTATCTCCCGGAAAACGGGCAAGCCAGAAAAAGGTTTACTCACCACAAAGCGGCATCACTTTTCGACACCACGCCGTGGACGAACAGAGAAGAGTGACAGATCGAAATGTTTGGACGCGCCGGGTCTCGAACGTGTAAATGGCGGGATCCCAAGAACCGCAACATCGCACTGAAACCCCGGATGACAACACGCAGGAAGAACTCGCCCAACCTTTGGCCCCCTGGCCTCTCTGGTGCTCCTTGCCACGTCAGGGGTACTGCTGCTCGGTGCCACGGCTGACACAGCGCCCAGACCTCGCTACCCTCAAGAAGACATGGGTGCCGATTCCCTTCCCGCCAGAAAAAAGGCCCAGTTGGAAGCCGCCAGGCAATTCAAGATCTTCCACGACTTTCGGTTCGTAGAGCGCCCGGCAAGCACATGCGGATGGGTCACTATGACCATGGCAGCGCCGTCGCGGTCGCTGACGCCGACGGTGATGGACTCCACGACATTTACTTCGTGAACCAGAAGCATGTGTGTCATTTGGGACACAGGATAATTTTGATTTCCGTTTCGTACAACCTCTGGTTGGAACACTGATGCTCGCCCCTGGAGGTGCTGACCGTTGGCTTGCATCCCGGGCGCTTTGAATTTTTCAATTTCGCTGAGGTACTGCTCAATGAACCTTGAGGTAAGAGACTCCCCTTCTGTTTGAAATCCCAAAGACTCGTTTTGCAAGGACGGCGAGACGACCAGGAACAAGACAACCAGAAGGAGAAGAGATCGCGGGACGCATCGACGCGGTGAAAAGATCTGGGAGCGTCCGGGATGCATGCCGCACAATCATCGTGGCGCGCAGAATTGACGGCACCTATTTCGGCTCAACGATTTTGATCGTTTGATTGGCTGGCAGTCCGGAACTGATTGGTTTGTTTGTCACCAGAAGGCCATTGGACTTCAACGCTGTCGACTTTGCTGGTGGCATCCAAGCCAAAATAGAGGGGCAGAACAGTGTCAGGGGGATGATGTTTTGAAACCTTTGTCGTGCTCCGCCACGGTTACACGTCCCGGCCTCGAGCTTTGGATTCATATAGGCACTGGTCGGCGATTTTCAACAACTGAACGGAGGTCGCTCCATGCTCCGGGAATGCTGCAACCCCTACCGAGATCGTCAGCTGCTGCAGACTCTGTTTCCTGTACTGCAGGCGCAGGCTTCTTACTTCGGAGCGCAGCACATCCGCACGGGCAGCGGCGCTCTGTGAGTTTGCCTCAGGCAGAATAATGGCGAACTCCTCTCCGCCATATCGGCAGCAGATATCAGAGGTACGAAAGAAATTGCGAAATAACTCAGCAAGCGACTGAAGCACCATATCTCCCGCATCATGACCAAAGGTGTCGTTGAATTTCTTGAAGTGATCGAGGTCAAGAAAAAGAACCGCCACGGGTTGCTTCCTCCGGGCAGCCAGCTGCAGCTCTCTTTCGAAGGATTCCTCCAGGAACCGCCGGTTGAACAGGCGAGTAAGAGGATCCCGAATCGATTGCTCGCGAAGCGTTTCGCGCAGCTGCAGGCTGGCCAATGAAAGAGCGATTTGAGATGCCGCGCTGCCCGCCAGTCGCTGATGCGATTCCACGAAGTTCTGCGGGACAGGCTCATCCCGCAGGTTGGCGGCGCTCGCGAATTCTAGATGCAGAATGCCAATTGTGTTGCCCTGTGCCACCATCGGCACGCAGATCGATTCAGCCGTCGAGTCTTTGGCCAGATGTTGGCAACGGACGCCACTCCCCGAGCGGCCGCTCCAATGAGGCTGGCCACTGCGCAGAGACCAGCATGCATCCGGAGGGAACGTCGGACTCAAGGCGTTGCCTTCCCCCCAACGAACCGCCGCCTCGATGAGGTCGCGCGACGACCGGAGCAAATAGAGAGCTCCGGCACGTCCATCGGGAAAAAGCTTTTGCGCCGAGATCGCTGCAACCGCGCAGGCTTCTGCAACGTTGCCACTGCTCGCCAGCAGAGATCCCATTTCATTCAACGAAGTCATCTGTTTCGTTCGGAGATCCAGTTCCCTCACCAGACGATCTGAGGATTCCGTATGTTGCCGCTGTATTTCGATCGCCCTGACCTCTTCCGAAACGTCCTCGTAAATCAGGTATGCCCCCCGTACCTCGCCGTTCACCAGGAGGGGGACGCCATGAACTGCCAGGTTAAGAATCTCCCCGTCCTTGCGTCGACCTCGAACGGTTGTGTGCAACCCTTTGCCGCTGAAAATCTCGGCTATCAGCTGACGGGAATTCGTAGTCTCATCGTCCGTTATTCCCATATTCGCAATGTCAATCGAGCTGAGTTCGTGCCGACCATATTGAAAGAGCCTCTCGAAAGCGGAATTCGCCAGTTGAACCGAGCCTTGCCGGTCCAAAACCACGATCCCCATTGGAGTGTTTTCTATGAGTGAGCCCAGATAGGTTTTTTGATCATTGAGATCAACTGCCAAGCGCTCGCGCTCGCTGACCTCGGATCCTACGAAGAGGCCGACAGAAGACAGCACGAGCATGAGCACTGCGACTTTGGTGAACAGGGCCGCAGTGGGAGGGAACGATTGCATCGCGATTACGATTCCAAAATTTAGAAGTAGCAGACCGGTGACAACTCTGCGAACTCCTTGACGCATCGCAATCCAGATAATCGGAATGAAACACAGATAGAAGTGATCGTAACGGTCCTCTGTCCCGAAGATGACCCAGAGGGCGCCTAGGATCGCGAGCAATTGGCCGATACCTTCCGCGAGCCTGCCCAGACTGAAGGTATTCCCCATGGTCTGCGCTTCGGTCAGGCGGGGTGGGGGGGGGCCCGTCGAGAGCCAATGACGAACCTGAGGAAAGACATGCACAAGAAGAAACGGCGCAATGCCCACCAAACCGATGGCGTCGCCTAAGAACCACCCCACGGCGGAGGTCCTGGCGTCATTCCAGGCGATGCTGTGATCAGCAATCAGGCATCCGACACCAAAGGCGGTTGCCGCTGCCGCCGCGATCGCGCTCATGAAAACGTAACGGACTATGTCTTGTCGACGCCGAAGTTCCAGATCGATTTGCAGCCGAGCGCGTAACACGTGAGCCGCCGAGCCGTAACAACAAGCAATTCCCAAGGCGCCTGCGTTACTGAAGGAGATCACAGGCTGTAGGTAAATGAGCTTGCCGGCCAGAACATCGGCAAAACCAGCTAGAAGCGCAAACCATGGATTGACGCCCAACAGGAGTGCCATGACCAGACCGATGGCCGGATACCACGCGACGAACCCAATGCGGGACAATAAAATGACTTCGGGCCGGTTCAGAAGAAGGTACAGAAGCACGAACGAGAGCGAAACGACAACGTAGCGAAAGATCAGGCGTCGCGAAGGCATGAACAAAAGTTCCCCGAGTCAGCAGAGACTATTCGAGATGCGTTTTCATCTGACGATCATCCGCGAGAGGAGATGTTGCTATTCTCAATTGTGCGGGAAACAAAAGGAGAGGGGCTGATCAATACCGCTCACGAATGCAGATAGTCACAATCCGTTGCTTGCGGAACATTTTTCGGCATTTGATAATCGAAGAAGCGCTCGCGCCACGCCAGATCATCGGTCGCGCCCAGGGTGGCGATGGGCCAACGGGACCGGATCCGTTGCGCGGCTTTTTGACCGCGATGAGCCGAGCCGTTGTCCATGATCCAGAACACGAGCTGAGCGGATCGATACGGTTCCTGGCTCATGACCTGGGCCATTAGGCGTTCGGTCGGAACAATCCCGTTTTTCTCCTCGCAGCGCCCGAAGAGCTTGGCCCGGTGGACGTCCCAAGCTGCCAAGTACTCCAAGCACCTATGATTTTGAATACTAAGCCAAGGCATTGTCCGGCCCCGCAGTTTGATGGTTTACAGCAGCGCCACGAGAATCCGTTGCTAATCCTGAAAGGATCAAAAAGAGCCAAGTGCGCTCGCCAATCGACGTGATCGGCTGTCTGTTCGGCAAGAGCGCAACCGGCCATGCGAAGACCAGAATCGACATGGCGTTGCAAGACTGAAATCGGCCCCTGTACGCCGACTCTGGGTCGTTTTCCTCGCAGAGAGCTCGCCTGGCGAGATCATGGACTTAGAGGCCGCAAATCAGCGGATCAACACCGGCGCGATGGTGCCGATTGGGATCGGATTCCAGTTTTCCAAGAGCACGCATCGTTCTCGGTTCTGATCAATCGCTTCGCAAACCTCCTCCGGGACTAGCGGTTTGGAAAACACTTTATCCTCTTTCGCATCGGAGCCTTAAGTGCGGTCAAAGAGACGAGGTTTTCCTTTGAAAACGATCCTTCTAGTTGAAGGCAGGGTCCTGAGAATCGCAAGCGAAAAGCCGTTGATCCGCCAACCCACACGCAAAGAAAACCGTACGGCATCCTGCTTTCCTCGCTATAATTGCACCCGGAGACCCCCTAAAAATGAACCGACCGAACCCTCAGGGATTCGCATCCTTGTGCGCTGTTGTCGTCACTCTTTTGTTCGCCGTAATCATATTGCTATCATCAACAACCGCTCATTCACAATCCGCAGCCGCCACAGGACGACTGGAAGGGACCATCGCTGATCCTTCCGGTGCCGCGATTCCAGACGCTGAGCTCACGATCCGCAATCAAAACACTGGAATCGCCACTACCGTCCGCTCTACGGCGGAAGGCGAGTTCGTCGTTCTCTATCTTGATCCGGGCAGCTATGAAGTTTCTATCCAGAAAACTGGCTTCGGGAAGCTTGTGCTAAGAGACATCGCGGTCACAGTCGGGACCCGCGCCATCCTCCATCCCCGCCTTTCTGTTGGCAAAATCGATACCACCGTCACCGTCAGAGCCGAGACTCCCTTGGTCGACACGGCGGAGTCCTCTCTCGGCACGGTTGTGAGCCAGCAAAGCATCGAGTCGCTTCCGCTCAACGGACGCAACTTCACCGACTTCGCTCTTCTGACTCCCGGAGCGACCACTGACGGCGATTTCGGAATGATCAGCTTCAACGGCGTCGCAGGGAACTATAACAACTACACAGTCGACGGCGGCAACAACAACAACGCCTTCTTCGCCCAGCAGATCGGGCGGACCAGTATCCCCTACCAGTTCAGCGAAGATGTAATCCGCGAGTTCCAGGTCACCAGTACCGGATTCGAAGCCGAATTTGGCCAGTCCGGCGGCGGCCTTGTGAACACCGTCACCAAGAGCGGAACCAATCAAGTGCACGGCGACGCCTACTACTACATCCTCGACTCTGCCACCAGCGCCAACGACAAAATTAACGAGCAACAAGGAATTTCAAAGCCACATGATCGCAGGCAGCAGGTCGGAGGTACAATCGGCGGGCCACTCGTCCACGATCGTTTTTTCTATCTTGGAAATTTTGAGAGCCAGATCCGCAACGAACCCTTAACGGTCAATGACGGCCCCGCTTTAAGTGGTCTTCCATCCGACTTCTTTGCCAACAATCCTGCTCTCGCATCCCAGGTACAAGCGGCCGCTGGCTCTTTCCCGCGAAGCTTCAACCAGAACGCGGCGTTCGGCAAGATCAACGGCATCCTCAACGACAAGAACTCTCTCGGCGTCACCTACAACTACCAAAGCTTCCGCAGTCCGCACGGTTACTTCAACACTCCGACGTCGACGGGCGACGGTCTCTCTCTGACCGATGGCGCAACCAGCCAATTCCTTCAGGTCTCGCTTCAGACTGCGTTCACCGCGACCGCAGTCAACGAATTTCGCTTTCACTATGGCAGCGACTATCACTTCGATCTGCCCGGCACACCACCAGCTTCACCGGCGGTCACCATCCAGAATCCTGATACAGGCTTCGTCTTCGGCGGAAACCGTTTTCAGCTCGCCAACACCGACCGCCGTTACGAATTCACCGACACGTTTACCAAGATTCTCGGAAAGCACACGCTAAAAGCCGGCACCGATATCAACATCAGCCACAATTCCGACTACTTCACCTACGGCCCGAAGGGCGAGTACCGTTTCGCCAGCCTCGCCGATGTAGCCAATGGTAATTTCGAACTTTACCTACAATCGTTCGGACAATCGACCATTGTCCAGACCTCGCCCACATATTCCTTCTTCGCTCAAGATCAGTTCCGCGTCACGCAACGCTTGACGTTGAACTACGGCGCGCGTTACGACCTTCAAGTCTTACCGCAGCCCAGGGCGTGCGATCCGGCGTTCACCCTCACGTGTCACATTCCCTACAGCAAGAACAACATTGCGCCTCGGATCGGTTTCGCCTATAGCCTCGACAGCAAGGGAAACACCGTCGTCCGCGGTTCCTTCGGACTGTTTTTTGTCCAGGAAGATCTCTTGGATGTCTCGCAAGCCTTCGCCTCAAATGGCGTGACGCGGCCCTTCCTTACGGTAGTCGGGCCAGCCTTTGGGAATTCCAACCCGCTGGTTACCTACCCCAACAGCCTTACTTCGTTTCCGTCAGGCGCGGGAGGCACTCCATCGCTCGTCGTCTTCTCGCCAAACTTCCGCAGCCCCTACGTCGAACAGGCCAATGCCGCCGTCGAACATCAATTCGGCGCGCAGACCGCTCTTAGCGTTGGATACGTGTACAGTCACGGACTTCGCCTGCTGGGAAATTCGAACGGCGTTACCCGTCAAGCCAACGGTAATTTCGGTTTCGATTTGAATCTCGTCCCGCCTGATCAGCAGGTTGCCTTTGGAGGCTCGTTCAACACCGCTACCATAACCTTGCCCAACGGCCAAACCTACACCACGCCGGACTACAGTGCGATCGACGGGTTTATCAATCCGAACTTTGGAACCATCAATGCCGTCGATAACTCAGGACTCTCCGTTTATAACGGCCTGCTCGTTTCCCTGCGCCACAACTCGCGCCAGTTCCTCACTTCGGTCGCGTACACGTTATCCCACACGGTCGACCAAGGAGCCGGCTACTACAACCAGTTCGATCAGGCCTCGCAACGCGGACCTTCGCAACTCGATCAGACCCACCGCTTCGTGGCGACTGGAGTATGGCTTCCGCAATTCCACGGCCTCAAGAACTTTGAATTCAGCAGCATCCTGAACCTGGCCAGTGGCCGCCCGTACACCGCGGTCTTCGACAATCCTGAGGTGAATTTCTCTGTCGTTCCGGGCGAAAAATACAATTCTTTCCGTGGTCCGACATTCAAGGACGTCGATCTAAGCATTTCGCGCGAATTCCATCTCGGCGAGCGCTACCGGATGGGACTCCGCGCTGAAGCCTTTAACATTTTCAACCACCCCAATTTCCAGCAAAACGTTGTCGACAACGTGCAGTACATTGCCAACGCAATCGGCCCCAATCCCGGCAACCCTACGGATCAACTCTGGAGCGCTGCCCCCAACCCAGACTTCGGCGTACCTGGAGCTATTGTCCCGAAGTTCGGCTCCCGCAGCTTTCAGTTCTCGACGAAGTTCGGCTTCTAAACGGATGGTTCGCGTTGTAAATGTACCGGACGAACTGAACGACCAGATCGCTCAGCTTGCATTCCGCTCGAACCGAGGGCGGACCGAGCGCACAAAAGGCTCGACGCTTAGCAATTGCTAAGCGCATTAAAATGAATGGCTCCCCGTGTGGTAGCAGAGTCAACCATGAAACTCTGTTTCAGACGCGGCTCCCCAGTGCTCTGCCGCTGTAGGTCGTAACGGGTGCCGGCCGGGTGGAATCGAGCGTCAATAGTCTATAAGTGAGATTGATTCCATAACAATGTCGGCCCCCACGCCCGGATAGACTTTGGTGCGAAGCAACCAAGGCCGGGAAACAGTCGAATGGGATGACTATAGGTACGGATTTCTACCCGGGTTTCCAGCAAATTGCGTTTGTGGATACCGGTACTGGAGAACTTCCTGTTCCGGAAGAAGCGAGGAAAGAACACAGTGTTTGAGGATCTCCGAGTAGAGGAGACCCAGGAGAGCGGTAGGCTCTCTTTGGCTGTGTCCGGCGTTTCCAGCTTCGTGCCCGTTTAAGGCCGCCGTGGCTCGCCTGGTTCTCCCCCTTCACAGACCCACCGTGCAGAATTACCGCAGCGGGTTCCTCAAGCGCTACTCCCTGCGCCCGCCCAGACATGTGTGATCCGAGGTTGCACCCATGGATGCTGGCGAAGGATTTCAGTAAACCGCTCCCACGTCATCGATCTCCCGCGCGTGCGGCGACTCAGCCATTCCCGCCAGATACACCGAACCCTCTGATAGAACTGCCGAATGCTGCGGCATTCGTCGGGCGTCCGTAGTACTTGGTAGTGGCCGCGGAGCTTGGCGTTTCAGGGTTTTCTGTTGAGCGTCCACAGGGTCGTGCCGATGTTCTTGGCACCATTCGGCGATCGCTGTCAGCCCCCGACGGAGCCGTTTTCCAATCGTCCTCACGTGTACTGTGAACTTTCCCTTCCGGCTGCGAGCGCAGATATGCGTTAAGCCGAGGAAATCAAAGGTCTGGGGTTTCTTCCCCTCTCGCTTCGCGTTTGTCGTTTATCCTTATCTAATGCAGTGCTCGTAATCTAATGCAGTGCTCGTACTGATTCTAAAAGACTTCTATGGATGGAAACCGGGGTTCTTGCGCACTTTCGGTGGCGGCGAATCGGCGTACCACCTTTTGCGAACCGGCGGATGAAGTTTTACCCGCGTACCAGAACGGAGACACAGCGGGCCGGCCCGCTGGAAAAGAAACTCCTTGGCCGCCACCCGCCCCGGCGTCCGAAACGACCGGCTGAGCCGAGTTGTCATCATCAGTTAGTATTGTGCGTCTCTTCGCGAGCAGGGACTTGGTCTTCGCGACTAATCAAGGAGCCTTTGTTAAGCCGTTATTCTGGCTCGGCGCAAGTGTCAGTAAGTGGCGAAAAAGCTCGCTGACCGCTCCGGATTATAGCCGCGCCGCTCGTAGAGCCTGGTGGTGCCGGGCTCGCGGTGGCCAGCGGCGCTCACGGCGCGGTGGTCCACCTGGCGCAATTCATCGTAGTCTGGATGCGCAGCGTCTGCATGAAATGCCGCACGCCGAGCTTGTAAGCACGGCGGGTGCGCTCGCTTTTCTGTTCGGCGAAGCTAGATTTCTTCTTCGGGGATGTCGGCGAGCGCGGCGACTGGCGACAATGCGCCGGGAGAGTCAATTACGATTTGTAAATCTCTGCCGCTTTCCAACTTGCCTGTAGCTGTTTTATTACAGCCCCCTAGCAGTGTTATCCACTACGTGATAAACGGGATTATCACGCGTCAGCCCTGGAGATGTTAAGGCGCGTTGTTTGCGAGTGAGATTTGAAATTGATCATTGACCGCTTCTCTGAAGTTCTGCCCGCATCGAATGTACCCGCTTACATTAGTTAGCCTTGCGACCGGCGAGGGGGACGATGTTCCACACTTCCCCGAAGAAGACTTCTGGCCCGGCACAGTTTCCGGATTGCTGGTTAAACGCAAGTGTACTGCTCGGCGCGCGTCGCCCAGAACTGCGAACACGTTGACTAGCCTCGACCCCGTCCTTAAGATGAATGCTCCGGCGACGAGCGTCTCCCATGATCGGCCAAACCATCTTGCACTATCGCATCATTGAGAAGCTGGGCGCCGGCGGGATGGGCGTAGTATTCAAAGCCGAGGACACCACACTCGATCGCTTTGTTGCGTTGAAGTTTTTGCCCGACGAAGTGGCCAAAGATGCTCAAGTCTTGAGCCGCTTTCGCCGTGAAGCAAAGGCCGCTTCTGCCCTGAACCATCCCAACATTTGCACAATTCATGAAATCAACGAGCAGGATGGGCAAACGTTCATCGTGATGGAGTTTCTGGATGGCGTCACGCTCAGGCACCGCATCGAGGGACGACCACTAGAGACTGAGACGCTGCTGGAGGTAGCCATCGAAGTGGCGGATGCGCTGGACGCCGCGCACACCGGAGGTATTGTTCATCGCGATATTAAGCCCGCTAATATCTTTATCACCAAACGGGGGCACGCCAAGATCCTGGACTTTGGGCTGGCCAAAGTTGCCCTCTTGCCGAAAGCGCAGTCGGTGGGACCCACAGCGGCCACCATCGCCGACAGCCATGAGCTTCTGACAAGCCCCGGCGCGGCGGTTGGCACCGTCGCCTACATGTCCCCGGAGCAGGCCAAGGGCAAGGATGTCGATGCCCGCACCGATTTGTTTTCCTTCGGGACAGTGCTGTATGAGATGGCCACAGGAGCCTTGCCTTTCCCGGGAGAAACTTCAGCAACCATCTTCGACGGTATCCTCAATCGAACTCCGCTGCCGCCGATACGGTTGAATCCGACGGTACCACCCAAGTTGGAAGACATCATCAGCAAGCTGCTGGAGAAGGATCGCGATCTGCGCTACCAAGCCGCGGCCGAACTTAGAAGCGATCTCAAGCGGCTCAGGCGCGACACCGAATCGGGAAGGCTCCAGGTTCAGGATTCCGCGGCCGTTCGCGTCTCCACTGCAAACGTGCCCGTCGCAGGAGCCGAGCACGGCTCCAGTGGTTCGGCCCTGGTCGCGGCCGCGCGCCAGCATAAAGCCGGCGTTGGAGTCGTGGTCGCTGTCGTATTGCTACTGATCGCCGCGGCTGCATTCGGCATATACAGCTTGTTTTTCTCCGCCCGTAGCCAGCCTTTCCAGAGCATCAAGATCACCAAGATCAGCGGTACTCACAATGCGCGGATCGGGGCCATGTCTCCCGACGGAAACTACCTGGCCTACGTGTTGAATAGCGAGGGTAGTGAATCATTGTGGCTGCGCCATCTGTCTAGCGAAAGCAAAGTGCAGATCATTCCGCCAGAGCACGTGCAATACTCCGCCCTGCGCTTCTCTCCCGATGGCAGCCACATTTACTTTTCGCACACCCAATTGGTCAGCGGTCCTGCGTCTCAAGAGTACGATCTATACCGCATCCCCGTGCTGGGTGGAAGTCCACAACTTCTGGTCAAGGATATAGACACGAATCCAAGTTTTTCTTCCGACGGGCGGCGCTTCGCTTTCATACGCGCCAACGATCCCGACCCTGGCAAGTACCACCTCCTCATCGCAAATGCCGACGGCAGCAACGAAAAAAGCATTTTCGCCGGTCCAATGGCCAATGTGGTGTCGGATGCAGCCTGGTCGCCGGATGGAAAGGCGATTGTCGGTACGATCTTCGATCAGGCGGAAGACAGCATAAGCGCAGTGATTTCGATTGATCCGGACACCGGTGCCGAGAGGACAATATTCAGGCCGCCATACACACTGCTAAGAAACCTGTCCTGGCTGCCCGATGGAAGAGCCTTGGCAGTAATTTACTCAAGCATGGAAACAAACTTCAGCCGGCCGCAGGTTGGGCTGATCAGTTATCCGGATGGCAAGTTGCGCCCAATTACGGCCGACACGAATGAATATGCCAACTTGAGTGTCTCCGCCGACGGCGCGACCATTGCCACTGTCATGCGCCAGTCGGTGCGCGACGTCTATGTGAGCTCAGGCCTAAAAGCCGATTACTCCGACGCCAGGCAGGTTACATCGGGAGACGCCGTGCCGGTGGTCGCGTGGGCGAGAGACAACAATCTGCTGACGGAGCAGGGGACGTCCATTCGGGAGATCAGCCCGAACGGCGAACTCAAGGGGGAGATCGCTTCCGAAAAGGAGTCTGCGGCGATGCAGCCTAACGGCTGCAGCGACGGCCACGTTGTTTTCGCGCGCGGGATGGTGAAAACCCTCTCGGTGAACATCTGGCGCAGTGAGGCGGATGGGACCGGATTGCACCGTCTCACCGAGGGCAAGAGAAATATGTTTCCGATGTGCTCCCCGGATGGCAAAACCGTCTTTTATATGGATATGACCGTTCCTGCCTATATGAAAGTGTCCATCGACGGAGGTCAGCCCGAACGAGTTACAAAGGATTTTGCGGAATTCAATGCCGGGTTTGACGTTGCCCGCGACGGAAAGACGCTTGTGCTGGGCACCTACGATTTCAAAGCCCAGAGGCCAACGCTCTCCCTGGTTTCTCTTGATTCCGGCCAGGTCCTGCGAATGTTCGAGTACGACCCGCGGCATGAGGGGCGACCCCGCTTCAGCCCCGACGGCAAAGGTGTCGTCTACCCTGTCCGTGAAAAGGGAGTGGACAATTTGTGGCTGCAACCGCTGGACGGCGGCCCCGGCCGACAGTTGACGAACTTCGGTTCCCTCAAAATCTACTCTTATCAATGGTCGCCCGATGGCAAGAGCCTGGCCCTGGTGCGCGGAGATTCTCCTTCGGATCTGGTATTGATTCAGAGTTCTCAAGGAAAGTAGTCAGTTCCCGCTTTGGCCGACTCCGGACGAGTTGTTAGCCGCACGGAAACCATCCATAAACGTTAGCAGTCCTGTATCCGAGAGTTTTATTTCCGGGGCCTCGCCTGTAGCTGTGATTTCCGGCCGTAGGGTTTCTCATGCACCCACGTGAACAAGAACCTCGCGAATACTCACTGGACCTGCCTCACTGAACCATCAGATTCAGTTGCAGCGACTGGCTGTTTGACGCCGTAGTAGTGGTCACAGTTAGCTTGTACTGTCCAGCCCGTGTGCCGATTGGGTTGCTCTGCGTGCCACTTCCGCCCCTCCGCACGAGCACAGAAACACCAGCAATAACAGGGGTAGGGTATTTGCCCAACGCGGACGCGATCCCTTGGTTCGCGGAAATTGCAAGATCGCAAGCCCGAATACCCCGAATACCAGGATCGCCCAGAATCGCAGAGATCGTTGTTGGATTCCCGCAAGTCTCCATCAACGGTGTAGATAACCACGGCAATGTGGACGTAACCGTGCTGAACGTCGCGGGGTGTAGCAACGGCCAAGGCCCAAACTTTGTGGGCAACCCCGTGTTCGGCTTTTCGCCCGGGCCCGTCCGGCTCATCAGGTCTCCGTGATTTCGTCCTGCGCTTACTGCTGCGACTACCACCTAACGCACTTTCAAAGATGAACGCCACACCCGCATCTCTCCGAGGGGGCGGGAAAAGTTTTTTCCTTCCTTCCTGTTTCATAGGATGAGTGGTAATTGCGCTTAACAACAGCTACACGTAGACCAGAACTCATCCAGCCTTGTGTATCCCTCGTCCCCTAAAATGTGTGTAATTTTCTTCGACCTGCGACGTACTGCTTTATGGACGCCAAGAGGAACAAGCCGATGGGACCGCAGCCTCGAGAGCGCGAGACCCGGCAGCTGGAGGGGCTGGATTTGGCGAGCGTAATCGAGCGCGCGCAGAGCCACGATGCGGAGGCTCTGGGGGAGATCCATCACCGCTATGTCCGGCGCGTGTTGGGGCTGTGCCGTTACATGCTGGACTCGCGGGAGAGTGCGGAAGATGCCACCAGCGAAGTCTTTCTCAAGCTGCAGCGCTCGATCGCGAGCTACGACGGGTCAACTCCCTTCCCGCGATGGCTGCTGCGGGTGGCGGGCAACCAGTGCATTGATGTTTTGCGGCGGAGC
>Ga0210406_10000667_pt1 | contig 45934 bp, 41 predicted proteins | sample IncBWC30MmetaG_FD_155454 | JGI IMG/M metagenome (GOLD analysis project Ga0210406, IMG submission 155454) | Forest soil microbial communities from Barre Woods Harvard Forest LTER site, Petersham, Massachusetts, United States - Inc-BW-C-30-M | ecosystem: Environmental > Terrestrial > Soil >...
CTAGTAACCCTTTCCTGAACTCTGACACCAGGATCGAGGAAAGGAACGGAAGGCGCATCCGCCAGATGGCTAGTTAGAGAAGGTTGGCTAGACAAGCGTCTTGCGACGTCTTAAATAAGGCGCTTCGAGCAACGGGATACTTTCGAACGACGTGCGGGCCAGCTGAGTCGTAAGCGTAACGGGCGAATCACGGGCTAACAGGAATGGGGACGGAGAGTGCACTCTCTGATGCGGCGTTTCACGCGGATACATTGGAACGGATCGCCGCGCTGCACCGTATCGGCGAGCCGATGGAAGTCGCAGGCGCAGTTGTGTTTCTGGCCTCCCCTGCTGCGTCGTTGATCACCGGCGAAACGATTTTGATTGATGGTGGGTGGACGGCCCGGTAAGCGCTCCGCACTCGTACTTGGGCGCCACATTCATTTGTCTCGTAACGCGGGCCGTCGCGAGGCCGGCGTCGTTAAGACATCAATCAGGACCTTCCCGGTTTCCTGGGTTTTCTCGCCTTCGAAGCATCGCCCAAGTCGAACAAATGGTGCAGGTATGCAGTCGGCAGGCCGAGAGTCTTGTCCGAACTTCTCATGTAACGAGGTACTTTCACAACACGTCACAAATGTAGAAGAGGGTTTACGGCACGTGCTGGAGACTGCTCATGCGCATGGCATTCCGATTATCCGTCGTGACGTCGATCGTTGCGGTGAATCTAGTGGGTGCAATCCCAACAAATGGAAGCGGCGAGACGTCGCTTAAGCCTCGGCGAAACTCGTCGCTTGCCATGGCGAAACTCGTCGCTTCGCCGGGTCTCGTGTTGGTGAGTTGCTCGGCTAACCTCCCAAGGGACAAGGGAGCACAGGCGCGTTCATTTCTTCGTGGGAAACTCGCGAGCCAGCTTCCCAATCGCTTGGCTCAAACCAACGACCTTTCCAAAGGATTGCATCATTTCGGTTGCACCCGCTTCGCTCGCGTACAGATACGTCTCTGGCTGCGCAAAAGCCGACATTTTCTGCAGGATTGGCGGAATTGCCTTTCCAACCACGAGCTTAAAGTCGAGTCCAGGGATGTAGAAAGAATACGAATACCAGTTTTCGTTTCGTTTTCCGACGGGCGTGTGAAAGGCAATTGGTGATTCAGGTTTCTTCCACGGCCACACGGAGATGAGAAGTGAAATGCTGTCCGACAAAGGAGTGCCATCTAACAGGAATTGGCGCATCGTATCTTCGTATTTTCCAAACAGAAGGTGTTCCATCCGCTTGTCATTTTGATCGAGAGCAGGCCAACGGTGGACACCGGCTCTCCAAAAAATGCTGACGCCAAAGTAGGAGAGTTGGTTCATGTCAATACCAGGTACAGCCCCTCCCGCGTAGACAGCAAAACTGAGCCAGCGTTAACTTCTGCCTCACGAAATGGCTCGTGGCGCGTAGGGGATGACAGGGGCGGGACCCGCGCGAACCTCACCGCCCTGCGGTCGCGGATCGTTCTCGAACTGCGTTTGCGGCGGTACGGATTACGTCGAGAACGCGTTCCGGCTGGGAGAGCATCGGCACATGGCTGCTGTCGAGTTCGATGGTGGTTGCGCCCATGCGCTTGGCCATAGCGCGCTCCAGATCGGGATGAACTGTGCGGTCATTCTTGGCGACGATGTACCAGCTTGGCTTCGATTTCCAGGCGGTTCCTCCAACTTTAGCCTCGAACAAGTCGGGTTTCGGAGCCCCTTGCGTCGCATAAACGAGCTTTTTCTCGTTCTCGGGCAAATCACCGGCGAAACACTCGATGCCTTCAGGAGTCAACCAGATGCGTCCGTCCTTGACGTCGATGTGCGAGAAGATATCCGTCTTCGGGAAGTTCGATTGCTGTGCTTGAGAGGTCTCGTCAGCGTCCGGAGCGAGCGCCGCGATATATACCAGCCCCACGACACGGTCGTCAGTTCCGGCGCCGGTGATGACGCTTCCGCCATAGGAATGGCCGACAAGGATAACCGGGCTGCTGACCCTGCCGATGGTTGCCTTCGCTACAGCCACGTCTTCCGCCACCGAGTTGAGGCCGTGCTGCGACGCAATGCACTCGTACCCCTCCGCCAGCAGGGGAACGATTAACTTGTTGAAGCAGGAACCGTCTGCCCAAAGCCCGTGGCAGAACACGATGCTAGGTTTGGTCTGCATGTCTCTCTCCTTCTCTGATGGATTGTTTTTGGTTTGCAGGTGCTGGGGCGGGCAAAGATGATACTACTTTTCGAGGCCACTCGGAAATTAGGCGGTGGACAAAGATTGGTTTTACGGGATCGTCTCCAGCAACTTCCCCAGCTTCACCTTCAACGCCCTTGCAAGGCCGGACGATATTAACAATCAGGATATTCCGCTCCCCGCGCTCCACGCCACCGACGTAATTGCGATGCAGGTCCGCTAGTTCGGCCAATTTCTCTTGTGACAAGCGCGTTAGTTAGCCGCTATTCGCAGAGAAAATCTGTCGCTTCCTTGGTTTTTCTAATGTGCAGGATGATTTGACCGCTAAACATGCTGAGGGTTGCACTTTTCGGTCCCTGAATTTGAATCACCGCCGGGAAGTGGTCGCCCACAACCGTAATTCTGTCGGCGTGTATCTCGGCCGATTCGGTCGAGCATCCTAAACCCGTTGGCCATCTAACAGTCATCGTACTCGGCGAATCTCCAAGCCCAATCACTAACCACTTCACATTTGCACTTTGAGGCGCTCCTGTGACTCTCCAGAATCCTGCGGCCTCACGTTGGTATTTCGTGTATTTGACATGTTCAGAGTGCCGAGCGGCGTTTTCTGGAAATGCCGGGAAGGCACACAGCGCCATGACAATCCAAAGAATACTTTGCATTCATCACCCGTTCGCGAATCCTACTCTGCACTCGAACAGAGTCAAAGACCGAAGTTGATCGCCGAATTCTGTGTTGGAGGCGCCGAAAGAAACACCAGAATTGTCGCGGCCAAAGAGATACTCCGTTGGTTCCAACCTAAGAACCTAAGAACAATCCAGGCCAAACAGGCGTAGGCGCGTCTTTCATTTTGAGTTTCTCGGACGCAACCTACAACTCGAAACTGCAATCGAGTTGGCGAAAGCTTATAGTCGACAGGTATTAGAACAAGTTGCCGAAGGCAAGAAGCCGCACGACGTCTGAATTGTTGCTCCAAAGCGGATAGGTGCGACGCCCGATGATCACCCAAAACTCAATACGAACCCAATCATCAATCCGAATCGACACGCTTCGCGATATTTGTTAGCTCCCGGACAGGTAGGTCCTCCGATTCAACAACGCCCTTAATTGTGAGCGTTTGCACTTGGGGAAAGCGGAGATTGTCCGCCGAGATTGTCATCTCGATTGGAAGATCGAACGGATGCGCTCCTCCTACAAAGATTTCCTCTGTGCACCATTCATCGATGCCGGGTTGAACGGTTCCTATTTCGATTCCAACGCTATCGAAGTCTCCATGTCTGGAAACGGCCACTCCACTCTTGTGAAACCGCGACCCGGCCCCCAGATTTGCAAACTTGTTAGTGGAAGGCTTGCTAGGCATTTCGTCCTTAGAATGCACTTCAACAACAGACGAGGAAATCCGGAAACGCAGGTTGACGTTCGTCGCGACGACCGTTGAGGGATTCTTGACGACAAATCCAATCGGTTGAAATATTCCGTACCGATAAACGAACTCGGCGACGTCTCGCAAGAAGTCGTAGTTCGTGCCGATGTCGGGGTGCAGATCCATTCCGAAGGGACCAGCTGGCTGTCGACCATAATCTGGAATGGAGTCCGGTTTGGGCAAGTTGTAAAGTTTGCAGTTCAGAGTGAGTTCGGTTCCTAGTTCGGATCGTTTTTGCAGATCAGCAAAGGCTAGTTGTAGGGTCGGCTGTGATTCAGGTCGATTGACAACGCTGCCCATCCTGTAGATTTCATCAGGCGAAGCCTCATCCGTCGTGTCGCCGCGTCGGACGTAAACGGTCTTCGCCTTAAGGCGCCCGTATCGTCAAGAAGAACGGACGATCTTGGATGGGAACGGTGAGAACCCCAACTTTGTGCCCTTCGAACTCATTCTCCGCGTAGGAAAAAGTGATGGGCCTGTTGATCTTGCTATTTACAAACTGTTGCAAATTACGCTTCAAAAGATGGCTGGAGGCGCCACAAACAACACTTCGCCCTCCGCGCACTTCTCGAACACCAGTCAATATATAGGCATCTTCTCGACGCCACGAGTTTGCGAATGCGAGGATGTCCTTGAGGAGTTCGCACTTCTACACGTCCGTCGCACCATCGAACGCGTACTGATCTTCCTTAAAATCGAGAGTCTCGGACTCGTTCTGATAAAGAAGAACTTCGAATAGGTTCTTGTCCATCTCTGTATGATACGGTCCACAACTCTCACCCGACCACACACCTGGCGATCCTCGTCCCTCAGGGCCCGGCGAAACTCGTCGCTCGCGACTCGATGTAGAATCCGTAGGTTGAAGGGTCAATTCGTTTCGAGCGATGTCAGCAGACACCCCAAGCAGTAACGCGGCCAATCGGGGGCCGTTCCGGCCGCCGCTGATCCTCCTTGGTTCGATCCTTTTGGGTGCGGGCTTGCGGTTCGTGATGCCGCGACCATTCGTACCTGGCTCGCTGGCAGTGCGCAGCCAAAGTCGGACTTGGCTTCACTCTTCCGAAAGAATCAAACGAGCCGTTGTTGGACAAGTCTGGACAAGTTTTCGCAGTCGAAACGGAAGAGGCAGTCTTGGCGTAAGTTCATTAGAGAGCGGGATTTAGAAGTGGTCGGGGCGAAAGGATTTGAACCTTCGACCTCCTGGTCCCGAACCAGGAACAAAAAACACCTAAGTCGCTGTCCTGGCGTCACTTACAGTTTTTCGGGCCGCTCTCTGTTGGACAAGTTTGGACAAGTGGCTTTCTGAAGCAAGCGGGTTGTTGTGCTCCGATCGTAGGGTGCGCCGATCCTTGCAGGATTGCCACTACATCGGTCATCGACTCGAGCCATCGCGTCTACGGATTTCCTGCGGTTTCGCAGTTCCAAAGAATCTAGCACTACTTATTCCAGAAATTCTGGCGCGACCTGGCGATGGCCGCGATGGTCAGGCTAGTTTTCCGAAACCGGTGATGTATACTGTACATCATGAAACGAACACAACTGTATCTTGACGAGGATATTTGGAAAGCGCTGCATATCCAGTCCCGGCAGCGGCGCACATCGATTTCGGAACTGGTTCGCATGGCGGTTAGGGACAGGTATGGAGCCTCGCAGACCAATCGCAGACAAGCGATGAAAGCAATCGTCGGTATGTGGAGGGACCGTGAGGATCTGTCCGATGCAGGCGCGTACGTCCGACAGCTGCGCAAAGGAAAGCGCCTCAAAAGGCTCGCGTCTTGAAATCCGTCCTGATCGATTCGGATATCTTAATTGAAGTCTCGCGTGCCAAAGACACGGCGATTCTCGCCAAATGGGACGATTTAAGTCGGGGAAATACCGCCCTTCTTTGCTCACCGGTTACGGTCGCCGAGCTCTGGCACGGTGCGCGTCAAACCGAGCATAAGATTCTGGATGCGCTTTTTGCAGCGATTCAATGTGTGCCCATCGACTTGGAGATTGGACGGCAAGCTGGGGAATATCTGAGACAGTTCAGTAAGAGCCACAGCGTTGAACTGGGAGACGCGCTCATAGCGGCGGCAGCCGCGGTTCATGATTTGGAATTGTGGACTCGCAATCGGCGGCACTATCCCATGAAGGAGATTAGCTTCTATCTCGCCTAACTCAGACCTCTCGCTAAGGGCCATCGCCACGTTCCTGCTGTTACCGGTCACCGGTCCAGTAGTCGCCTGGTTTGGCACGACTGCTTGAATCTGCGTGTCGCTCCAACCGTAGATTGATCGATTGATCTGATCAACTGGTTAGCGCGCCGTTGGAATTTAGATGATTCGCAAGGAGCGAAGTAAAAAGGGGAGAGGAATCGAGCCGTTCCCAAAAGCCGATGCGGGCTTTCGGGAAGTCGATCTGAGTCCTCTCTTGGCGACGCTACTGAATCAGTACATCGGCAATCGCAAGACACGCCCAGTAGTTTGCCCATGTCCCCGCGTAATATCACGCGGAACAGCTTGCATCCTATCCTTAACGAGATGGGGCGCGAGTCGGCGGGTTTCCACATCTTTCGTCGATTTCGTGAATCCATCCTACAAATGAGCGAAGTTCGTACCCTGCTCATTGACTATTGGATGGGCCACGCGAGCGGCGAAATGGCAGGGCGCTACGGCAAGCAGTTGCTGGATAACGTCCAATGGCGACAAGAGTGCGCGGCCAACGTCGGACTTGGCTTCACACTTGAAGAGCCAAATAATTCATTGTTGGACAAGTCTGGACAAGTTTTTGAAGTGGAAATCGCAGAAGCAGTCTCGGCTTAAGTCTATAGGAGAGCGGGATTTAGAAGTGGTCGGGGCGAAAGGATTTGAACCTTCGACCTCCTGGTCCCGAACCAGAGAGTCGAAAATTCTAAAGCCTTGCAGGTGTCGCACTTACGACCCGTCTGGCTCTCAAAACCTGCCCTCAGTTGGTCCACATGGTACACAAACCGAAGGTCTGCTAGAACTTTGCTGGTTGGAGTCGAAACGCACCGCGATATCACCTGTTTTGACTCGGATGACTTTGCATTCCCGCAAGTAAGGAGCAAAGTGATAGAGTAAGGAAAGGAGGGTTGGCTGTGAAGAAACAGGCAAGAATTACGAGCAAGGGACAGATCACAGTGCCTCATGAGATTCGCCGCGCTCTGGGCGTTCGCCCTGGCGACAAGCTGCTCTTTGAGAAAGAAGGCAGCTCAGTTCGCGTCCGACCCGTGCGAACTAAGAGCCCCTTTGAAAAATATCGAGGTATCGGGAGCCATGGCATTGGTCGCGGCAGAAAGGCTGTCGTGCAATGGGTGCGTGAACTGCGCGGGCAATGACCACCGCGATTGACACCAACATCCTTGTGGCCCTCTGGAACGAGGATGATTCCCTGAACACGCTGGCGCGTTCGGCTCTCGACGACGCTTTTGGACGTGGCGGCCTTGTGATTGCGGCGCCGGTCTTCGCGGAACTTCTGGCCGCTCCATCCCGAAACGAGGCCTTTCTTGATTCATTCTGCAAGGAAACAGGTATTTCCGTTGATTGGAATCTGGGCGAAGCCGTGTGGCGCACGGCTGGGCATGCATTCCAACTTTATGTTCACCGCCGTCGAAAACAGCCCGGTTCCGGCCAGCGGCGTATACTCGCTGATTTCCTAATCGGAGCTCATGCCGTCGAAAACGGATTCCGCCTTCTCACCATGGACCATCGCCTATATCGTGCAGCCTTTCCCCACCTTCCGATTGTGGCCGTCTGAATGCCCGCTCGTTCGCGTTTCCGCTCGAACGAGGCTGTTACCTATGTGATCGGTACGTTGTGTTAGCGCCCTGGCTGAAGGGCCGCAACGGTCCTCCTTCACGATCAGCCGTTGTGGTCGTGGCGGAACGCGACTTCCAGAAGCTCACAGGTAAGCGGCCCGGACTCAAGGAATTTCTTATGGGCGAAGGACCAAGTTTCGCAGGACTAGATCTTGCTCGCGATGACGCCCCAATGCGAGACGCAAACTTGTGAGAGTACTCGCAGGAAACGAAGCTTGCCGCCTAGGTCGACCTACAGATTCTGCGATCGCAGGATTCCGGCCGCGAGCGGCTGTACCTCAGCCACTTTTAATTCGAAGTTTTACCAGAGGATGAGAATGGATTGTAGTGCATTGCCGGGCGGGGTTTCTGGTTGATTCGGCTGGAAGCGGGTAACTACCAGGTATAGCCGACGCGGCGCTCGAGATCTTTGTAACGGGGATCCGAACGCATGAAGTCGTAACAGCGGCGGATGCGTAGACTAGCCATTTCATCGGTTTTTTCCTGATACGCCTTCTCCAGCCATTCCAACGCGTGGTCCTTGTCGCCCAAGAATGCGTACTCCTCCGCGATGAAACCCGGATCGATATAGGAATGTTCCCTGCGCTTTTTGTACAGTTCGATGATGCGATTCACGGCCGCTTTATAGCCAGATTGTTTGTAAGTGGGCTGAACTTCGTTTACCAGAGCCAGATCTTCCTGACTGTCATTGAGCGTGGCGTTCTTTTTCAGGGCGTCGAGCCACAAGTCATAGTGGCCTTGGTAGCGATACAGAGTTGATAGATCTCCATAGGTCCCGGCGAAGTTCGGATCCATCTCGATAGTTTTGTTTAACTGAGTAAGCCCTTCATCATCATGCCGCGCATTCACCAGAACCTGGCCGAGGTTGTCATTAAATTTCAGGTTCAAAGGATCGAGTTCAACAGCGCGACGCGATTGCGTGATGGCCTCATCGGAGCGGCCGATCCAGGAAAGTTCCAGACCGAACCAATGATGAGCAGCGGCAAAGTTCGGATCGAGTTCTAGAGCCCGGCGGTGCTCGCGCTCCCAATCGGCCCATTTCCATTCCGAGATGTAATACTGCGATAGCGCTTCATGTACCTCGGGAAGTTTTTCGTTCAAACTCAGAGCTTTTTCCGCGGCTTCCTTCAGCTTGGGCATGCACTCACTCTTCGGGATGGGCGGTATTCACTGACGACAGCCCAATAATTCGCGGCGCCGACGTAGGCTTGAGCGTACTGCGGATCCCGGACAGCTGCCTGCGTGAAGTAGTCGCGTGCCTTGGCCAGGCCGTCGGGCGTCCGCTTGGCGAAATAGAACTGCCCTTTGGCGGCAGCAAGGTCCTCGACGGATACCAGCTTGGTCTGTTCCGCGATTCGAAAAGAGGCCACCGAGAGATGCGGTTGCACCGGACGTACTATAGCGGGATTGAGCGCGGCGTCAGGAACGTGTCGCTGGTGAGTATCGAGAAGGTTCAAAGTGATTGAAAAAACTGCCCTGAGCTGTTCAGTTGTGTTTGAGCACCGCAGAGGCTATTGAGCGTTTGTTCCAACCGTAACCGGCCGAATTGTGACCGGCCTCGGCCACCGTTTGCGCGAGAGGCGCTGACGAATTACGAGGGCCTGTGACGACCTCGCCGGCCGGCGAGCAGTTTCAGTTGACATGGGCGTCGAAGATGCCGGTCTCCACTTTGCCGTTCCTTTTCACCTGAACGAAAATCCGATACAGCCCAGCCTTTGGGAATCCAAACGGAAACGAAACCTCGGCTGGGAGCTTTTCCATTTCCATTCCCTTCATCGCGGAGCCGGACGCGGCAAAGCTGGCATTCGCGAGATTCACGGCAGCCATCGGGGCCGATCCATCCGGATGCACGTGCGCGAAGACGCTGAAGTCCGAACGAATGAATTCCGCATGCCCCGCCATGCCCATGTAAGGCTTGAGATCGCTCGCTGGCTTTCCGCTCGCGTCCTCGACGCGAAACCGGAACCACAGCAGCCGGTTCGATTCGAACGCGCCCGCCTCGCGCTCCCAAACCATGCGCCCGCCATCCGTAAGCGGTGCGATCGAATTCTCCTGTCCCGCCCCGGAAAGCGAAGGCGCGCTCACTTCCGAGTCATCTCCCGTCAAATCGTGTCCGGGCAAGTCCGGAAAATCGGTCTCCGCGACCATCGTGTCCGGAAATCCGGAGGCGCGCACGATATCCGCGAAAACTTCATAGTGTCCCGCAGCGATAGCCGGCAGATCCTCCGTGAAATTGTTCGGACCAGTCTGCGTGGGATGCAAATGATAGAAGCGGTCCATCGCAGGGACGCGTACCAGAAAAAGGTGCATCAGGTGGCCGTGATCCGGGATGAGCTGCGTCATCACGGTATCCGGGCGGCGCGTGTGCCACCCGGATTCGTCCATTTCCAAGACGAGCTTGCCATCCGTCTCGAGCGAGACGGCGAGCTTTGGCGCTTGATAGATTTTGCGGCCCGCGTTGTCCGTCGCCTTACTTGTCCACCACCATCGGCCCGCGGCCAGAATGGCGATGACGACGATCAGCGCGCCTGTCATCACGAGCCTTGCCGCGCGCCTCTGCTCCGGGCCCGCCTGTTCACCCGGCTCGAGCTGCCCTTCGCGATGTGAAGCGCCGAGAATCGAAACGATGGCCGCGACGAGCAGCGCCATCAGCCCAAACAACAAAATGCCGAGGTTTTTCTGCATCGGAAGCGTGTTTCGTGCTGCCGCGGGCACAGGCACAGCCAGCGTGGCGGCGCCCTGATCACCCTCCACCTCGATGCGCACCTGCCAAGACCCGGAACCCATCAGCCAGAGCTTTCCGGTAAAGAACTGCGGGTCGCCGGGCGTTGGCTGGAGAATATCGGGCGGCGGCGGATATTTCGAGCCGGGACCAATGATGTAGAGCGGCGTGATTTTGACGACGTGAATGCCTGGCTTGTCGCCGCGGATTTCGATTTCGGCGACGCCCGGAATCATTTGCGGCGTGCGCACAAGCACCACGATATGGTAAGGCCCGGCTTCGCCTTGAAAGTAGACGTCCGGGCTGCCCACGTGGGCGAAGCAAACTGACGCAAGCGCGAGCGACAGAAGAAGCGTCGAGAATCGGCGAAGTTTCATACTCCTAGCGTCGCAGGTGCGAGAGCCGGTCGCCAAACGCGATACCGGCGCGCGAAGAAAACACGGCGAGAATCCAGGCAATGCCCATCCCGCTCCAGAAAGCGCTCTGCGTCGCATCCTTCTGAAATTCCCACGCCAGCTTGTACATCGAGGGCGGGAAGGCGTAGGGAAAATAATTCTGACCGAACACGGCGTTGCGCGCGTGCGTGGAAATCATGAAATCGCCGAAGGGCCACTGGACGATCAGTAGACCCGCGACAAAAACCGCTCCGAGAAGAAGCGCCTGGAACCACCGGTTGCGTCCGGCCGTGCGGTCCAAAACGATATCGGTCAGAATCGCGGGGACGACCAGCAGCACGGGAAATCCCATCGGGACCATGTGCGTCACGTTGGTAAAGACGGGGCCGAGCTTTGGGGTCGCAGGAAAGAGCGGAAAAAACCAAAGACCCGCGAGCATGAAAGCCATGTAAACCGAGGCGACGATGGTCGCGCCCCAGCGGCGGCCCGAAGCCCGCGCGAACGCCACGAGCAACACAGGCGTCCCAAAGACATGCATTTTATAGAAGGCGGAGCTGTGCATCAGCGAAGCGTCGGAATACTCGCTGACAAGAATCAGGTGCAAAATCACCAGAATCCCGCACAAATAGAGGAACAGGGCATTCAGCCTCTGCTTCGTGATTCCGCTGGCTCGATTCATCTGCGAGGCGAGAACGAGCAGCGAGCCGATGCCGACTCCCATGATGCCCACGCCGAGGACGACATGCGGCGGGCTCAGGATTTCCACATCGAGGCCGAACGAATTGTGCCACCAGTTGTCGAAGGGCGCGGAAGTGAGCATGGTTACGCCGCCCCAAGCCGTGAGAAACGCCCCAAGCGGCCCGCGGAAACCCCAAACTCCAACGGAAGTGCCTCGCGCGGCCGCGTCGTGCCCGAAAGTGGTGGAAAAGATCAAATAAGTGCAGGTGACTGCGGCGAGGATGCCCCCGAAATGAATGGCCAGGTGCGCGGGGGTCCAAAAAGTGTCGCGCCCAATCGTCTGGTGCCAGGAGATGTCCCAGTACAGCCCGAACAGGATGGAGGTTGCGGCGAACACACCGGTCCAGACATGCCACGGGACATTGGACTCGGCGGAGGAAAAATCATGCGTAAGTGTTTGAGCCATCCGAATCTCGCAGGCAAGGATAGCAGAGCAAGATTGCAATCCAAAGAACTGGCGGGGAATTGGTAGGGAGGTGGACGGTTCATATTTGTTGAACCATGTCTAAACGGGACAAAGGTCAAGTCTGTCGCAAACATCCGTGTGGAGATGAGTCTGCTATGTTCCCGGCGGACGCTGAATCGTGGTCCAAAAGGCTGCCACGGCAGAAGCAATAAGCACCGCTATCGGGAGAAGGCAGTGGCCCGGCGGGCGGATTTTCCAACCCACAACCCAACCGACAAAAGATGATGTCTTGTACGTCTTGCAGGTATTTTGGCAGTCCCCGCGTTGTTGGTGGACATCGTGTTCTCCGTTTCAGATCGTAGGCCGCGAGCCACTCGACCTTGGCTAATTTTATGACTTTTGTGGCCGCCACATTAGCGTTCTTTAACAGTGTTAGTGCTGCAATGCCGAGGTCTGACTTTCACAAAGCGGGATTTTTCAGACGCTGTGACACAGTCTTCAAGATTTCCCGCGAAAGTTCCTTGTCCGATACGGCGCGGGCCATGCTGATGGCGCCGACCAGCGCGCAATAGGTCATGACGGCGCGAGACCTCGCGGTGTCCTTATCCGTCTTGGTCGTGTCACGAATCAGAGTGGCGAGCAACTCAATGTTGTCTTGAATTTTCCAGGTGGCGACAGCTCTGGTGCGCTTGTCGCTGCGTGCGAGATCTCCTGCCAAAGCGCCGACTGGACAACCCATACCTGGATGATCGCGATGGGCTTCGCTCAGGTAATCATCGACCAGCGACTGGTAGGTGACACGCGGCCCGGCAGCGGAGGCGGCATCGATCCGCTCTTTCCACATTTCCAGCGCCGAGCCGACCGCTTCAGCAACCAACGCGTCACGCGATTTGAAGTGCTTATAGAAGCCACCCACGGTGAGGCCGGCTGCCTTCATCAGGTCTGCGATTCCAATCCCCGCAAGCCCCTGTTCGCGAAATTTCTTCGCCGCGATCGCCACGATGCGCTCGTGTGTTTTTGCCTTTTCGGTTTTGGAATGGCGCATTGTCGCCCTCTAAGAAAATCTATAGCCAAATCGCCGTCGTAAGTATCCAACGCTTGGTATGGATTATAGTCACAATCCATATTTGGCGCAAGTCATTTCAAACATTCACTCGGGAGACAAAAACATGAGCAACTCCTCGTCAAAGGGCACTGCCCTCATTTACCGGCGCCTCTCGGGGCATCGGAGGTGTCTATGCAGATCGTCTCGCAAAACGGGGATACGATCTCATTCTTGTGGCACGCAGCGAGAAGCCACTCAAGGAGTTGGCGGCGAGCCTCTCCAGCGCGAGCGGACGGCTTATCACTCCCATCGTGTCGGACATCAACAACAAGCTGGATCTGGCGAAAGTCGAGACAAAGCTGAAGGACGATCCGGGCATCACCATGCTCGTTAACAATGCCGGCTTCGCTTCCGTCGCTCCGCTGCTTGATGCCGACATCGAGAAGATGGAAGAAATGATTGCGCTTAACATCATCGCCCTCACTCGCGAAGCGCGCGAGAACCAGTGACTTTGCTTCCTCCAGCGCAGCGACGGCTTGCTCGCGGGTTACGCCAGGAAATTGTTTCAGGAATTCGTCTAGTGTTCGCCGCCTTCAAGGTAATCCAGCAAAGTTTGAAAGGGGACACGCGTTCCACGGAAGACTGGTTCTCCACTATGGACTTCGGGGTCTTGGACAATCACGCTTTACTCTAAACCCGCACATGCAAAACCGGCGTATGCGGCACCCAGAAGCGTCTTAGAATTTGATGTTCCGAGCCTCGTCGTCCCCGCCATTTTCCGGGTCGAGGTCCGAACCCTCCCCACGATTCTGCCATTTTCGCAAGGAAGCGGAAAGTTCCGCAGCTGCCCTCAAGTTTCCGAAGAAGCCCTGAAGCGATTCTTGTCGATTTTCAGCGACCGAATCTTCGATTCCAGGGTGGACCGCGGGATGCCCAACTTGGCCGCTGCCCCCGTGGGTCCGAATATCCGGCCGCGACTTTCTTTCAGGGCGGCCTCAATCATTTCCTTCTCTTGCGTCAGGAGTCTTCCGGGAAGCTCCATTTGGTTTTTCGGTTCTGTTAGAGACGGCTGCTTTGGTAACCAGCTTTCGTCGATCGAGAAAATCTCCGTTTCGCAAAGTATGACCGAACGCTCGATGACGTTCTGCAGTTCGCGGATGTTTCCCGGCCAAGGATAGGATTGAAGCAATTCGAGCGTCTTCTTGTTGACACTTTTTATGTTCTTGCCAGCTTTTCGCGCATAGCGATCGATAAAGTACTCCACCAGCAGAGGAATGTCCTCTCTTCGCTCTCGAAGAGAAGGGATCTCAATCGGGAAGACATTCAGCCGATAAAACAAATCGCTGCGGAACGACCCAGCGCTGATGGCGGCCTGGAAGTCACGGTTGGTGGCTGCGATCACCCGAACGTCAGCGCGTATTCGACGCGTCCCACCAACACGTTCAAACTCGTGTTCCTGCAAAACGCGTAAGAGGGCAACTTGAGTTTCAGCTGGAAGCTCTCCGACTTCGTCGAGGAAGATCGTGCCTCCGCTTGCTAGTTCAAACCGACCCAGTCGCTGCTGAATCGCGCCGGTGAAGGCGCCCTTCTCATGGCCGAACAACTCAGAAGCGATAAGATCACGGGGGATGGCCGCACAGTTCACACTAACGAATGCACGCGAAGCACGATCTGATCGTCGGTGGATGGCGCGTGCAACAAGCTCCTTGCCTGTTCCCGTTTCACCCGTGATGAGAACCGTAGAATCACTTGGCGCGACTTTGGAGATACGCGAGAGTACGCTCTTTAGGGCAGGAGATGTTCCAACGATTTCTTCAAACATCGAGGCTTTATCGACTTCTTCGCGTAGCGCGACGTTTTCGCGTCGAAGAGTGTCTTCAGCCTGCTTTCGATCTTCGATGTCGGTACCTGTGCCGTACCATCGTGTTACGTCACCCCGTTCATCTTTAAGCGGACTTAGACGGAACAGAAACCAGCGAAATATCCCATCGTGCCTCAGCATCCGAGCTTCAAATTCATGTGGCGTGGCTTTGAGAAACTGGCTCTGTCTCTGGCTGAGAAGCTTTTCGCGATCCTCTGGATGAAGCAGACCATGTCGAAAGGTTTCGGTTCGCCATCGGTCCATGTCGACACCCAAATACTCGAGCGCCCCGCGATTGGCATAGAGTGGGGTTCCATCAGGCGCAAAGACAGCGAGGTGTTGCGGCGTGAGGTCCAGCATCTGTCGGAGTTCTGTCTCTTGTTCGCGGATTCTGTCTTCCGCCCGCTTGCGGTCAGTAATGTCCTGTGAAGTACCGAACATTTGCCACGGACGGCCCGCCGCGTCCCTCTTCAAATCGCCCTGACTGTGCACGACACGAACTTCGCCGCTGGGACGAACGATCCGATGTTCTACGTCTGTGCGCACTTCGCCTTGAATGGCCTCCGCCGCTTTCCGGAACACGAACTCTCGATCTTCGGGATGGACCAATTCCCGAATTGTCGCCAAGTCCATGGGACGTTCCTGCGGGCGCAGTCCGTAGATGCGATAGGTCTCATCTGACCAGGTCATGTGATCCGTCCTAAGGTCCCATTCCCAATAGCCAACATGAGCGACGCGTTGGGCTTCTTCAAGCTTGGCTTTGTTTTCCTGCAAATCGCGCGATAATACCCCCAGGGCCTCCTCGGCGCGTTTGCGATCTTCGATGTCGGTCGTGACCCCATACCACTTGACGACGTTTCCGTCTTCATCTCGGAGCGGCACTCCGCGGTCCAACTGCCAGCGGTATTGCCCATCCGAGCGGCGGGAACGCACTTCATTTTCGAGAGGCTTGCCAGTAGCAACCGCTTCCATCCATTTACCCGCATGTCGCTCAAGATCATCAGGGTGAATGAGCGCTTGCCACCCTGATCCGGCCATCTGTTCCGCCGATGACCCCGAGTACTCCACAAATCGTTTGTTAACGTAAGTATTGGAGCCATCGGGCAGCGTACTCCACACAATCGCAGGAATGGTATCGACCACCTGGCGAAGTTCCGATTCTTGTTCTCTGATCACCGCTTCTGCGCGGCGTTGCTCGCTGATATCGCTCACCGCCCCCACAAATTCGAGGTTGCCCGATGGATCCTGAAGTGCCTGGGCAAGGGCGCGGACGTGCTTGATTGCTCCGCTCGGCAGAAGCAGACGATACTCATGTTCGAAGTCTGTGCCAGTCTTGGATGCGCGTTCGATGATCTCTCGAGCAAGGGACCTATCCTCGGGAAGTACGCGCTGCAATACCATGTCCAAGGTCGGCTTCTTGACGCGGTCGTACTCGAAGATACGATAGGTTTCCTCTGACCAGACAATCTCGCCAGTGTCAGGTTCCCATCCAAAGCTGCCTGTATGACTGAGTCTTTGGGCATCGGCCAGGTACGCTTCGCGGCGCCGGAGTTCTTGAGTTAGGAGCTCGTGCCCCGTAACGTCTATGGCGGTGCCAAGGATTATTTTCAGCTTCCCGTTCTCGACAATAGGAACACCAACGCAACGTACGTACCGAACTTCGCCGCCGGGGCGCACAATCCGCTTGGTGACATCACATCCCGAGGCCTCTGCAATCATCCGGTCGATGAGCGAGCGCATGAACTCGCGATCCTGCGGATGGATGCTTGCCAGGTATTCCGCAAAGCTGGGCCCTTCTTTCGCCGGATCAAGACCATAAATGTGGAAAAGTTCATGCGACCAGTAAGGGAAACAACCCGCAGGGTCCAAAACCCAGCTTCCCATGTGGGCAAGACGCTGCCCTTCTGAAAGATAGAACTCGCTCCGTCGCAATTCTTCTTCCGCCCGCTTCCGCTCCTCAAGGTCGAGACTCGACCCATACCACTTGACGATGTTGCCGTTCGCATCGCGAAGTGGCACTTTCCGGTGTAACATCCAGCGGTATTCTCCACTCGCGCTGCGGACGCGAGTTTCGTATTCGAAGACTTCTCCAGTCGCGAGGCAGGCTCGCCACTTGGCCACAATCCCCTCAACGTCCTCAGGGTGAACGACAGCCGTCCAATTCCAGCCGGTCACTTTGTCCAAAGTGACGCCCAGGTATTCCAGCCAGGGTTTATTGAAGTAATCGAGGTAACCGTCGGGCCTGGAGGTGTGAATCAGCGCAGGAATCGAGTCCACCAGGAGTTGGGCATTCAAACGCTCGGATCCCTGTCCTGAGGAGGCCATGGCGGGCATGATACACCCGACGAATCCACATATCGACAACCGTGAGAGCATTCCGCCGATACTCCCCAATAGGTGGCATTAAGTGCACTAACAGTCGGCCACGCGCTAACGGAACTTGGCTCGAAGTACAGCGAGAGCATTTGGGTGAATTCCGCCGTCACGGGCGCCAGACGTTGCTCTTCCCTGCTACCGGGAGTGGCGGGAAGAATCACTTTGAGGCCGATAACTTACCGCAGCATTCCGGACGCTCCGGCAAAGCAGATCGATCCCAGCCGCCGCCGAGAGCCTGGATGAGCAGGACCGAGTCCACCATGCGGCGGCCGAGAAGATTCACCGCAGTGACCTGATCGGAAAGCGAGGCGGACTGAGCGGTGGTCACTTCGAGGTAGCTAGTGACGCCGCCCTTGTAGCGCGTGATGGCCAGATCCAAATACTTTTGCGCCGCCTCTACCGCTCTATCTTGCGTCTGAGCCTCGCTTTCGAGAATCCGCAATGCCGCAACGTTGTCTTCGACTTGTTGGAAACCGGTCAGGACGGTTTGGCGATAATTGGCGACGGATTGGTCGTAGGCAGCGATGGCTTGATCTGAGGCAGCTCGGCGCCTTCCCCCGTCGAAGATGGTCTGCGCGGCTGCGAATCCGAAGGACCACAAGCCGCTCGGTCCATTCAGCAAGGTTGTGATGCTAGAGCTTTCAAATCCGCCGGTAGCGCCCAGATTGATCGACGGATAGTAGGCGGATTTCGCGACTCCGATTTGAGCATTGGCAGAAGCCACCCTTCTCTCGGCGGCCGCGATATCGGGGCGTCTCTGAAGCAGCTCGGAGGGCATGCTGACGGGAATGTTTGGAGGAGGCGCGGTGAGAGGCAGCGGTGGAAGACTGAACTCCGCGGGAGGTTTTCCGATAAGAATTGCCACGGCGTGTTCGTACTGCGAGCGGGCAACTGCAACGTCGATGGCCTGTGCGCGAGTGGTCTCGAGTAGAGTTTTGGCCTGCTGGACCTCCAGATCGGAAGCGATGCCACCTGCAAAACGGGTCTCGATTAGTTCCAAGGCTTGTTCATACTGCGTTACGGTGGAATTGAGGAGCTGTTCCTCGGCGTCCAGACTGCGTGCCAGAAAATAATCCATGGCCAGCTCCGCATGCATGCTCAGATTGACGGTGGCTAGATCCGCTGCGCTGGCTTGTGCTTGTTCGCGAGAAGACTCGACGGTGCGGCGAACTCGGCCCCAGACGTCGACCTGGTAGGAAAAATCGAGCGGCAACGAAAAGTCGTTGTAGGTGATGCCATCGAAGATGGAACTAGGGGGCGGACGGTGGCTTGACACTCGCGTGCGCGTTGCTGAGAGTCCGGCGGTCACCGTTGGATAGTAGTCAGCTCGATTGTAGCGAACAACCGCTCGCGCTTGGCGGTACTGTGCTTCCGCGGCCTTCAGGTTCTGGTTCGATACGTTGACCTGGAGTTCCAGCGCATCCAGCTGGGGATCTTGAAATAGCGTCCACCAGTTACCGCCAAGATTCTGATCATTGGGTTGCGCTGGCTTCCAGTTCCCTACCTCTTTATACGCCGGCGGAACTGCTGCTGCCGGGCGCTGATACTTCGGCCCAACGGTACAACCGCTCGTCTGGAACACTGCTACCGCCAGCAGAACTTTCAACCACAGTGTGCGCCGCGTATTTTCGAATGAACACATGTGGCCGGGGCGTCTCACTTGATATCCCCTGGCAGTGTTGCCTGAACGATTTGCACTCGCTGACCAGAAACGATCGAATCGGGCGGGTTAATGATGACCTGATCGTCGGGTTTGATACCTGAGACAATCTCGATTTGATTGCCCGAGTCGCGTCCCGGGGTCACGGCATCGAGCTCGACTTTCCCGTCTTTCACGACGCCAACTCTTAGTCCTTGCGAGCGGAATATTAGAGTGTTGACTGGAAGCAAGAGGGTGGAGGTCTGAGTCGGCACTTTTAGGTGGACCTCTGCGTACGAACCCGTGAGCAGTTCGCCAGCCGGATTGTTTACATCTATCTCGATCAGCAAGGTGCGGGTGGTCATATTGATGGCTTCCGCTGTGCGCACAAGCTTCCCCTGAAACTTGCGCCCGGGAAATTCCGCCAGACTGAGGTCTGCTGTCATGCCAACTTTGGTCCCTTGTGAGTATTCTTCAGGCACATTTACGTACACACGTAGCGTACCGGGCTGAGCGATATGAAACAGATCCGTTTTTACTCCACCGGCGCTCCCCGAATTAATCAGGTCGCCAATATCCGTATTACGCGCGGTAACAACGCCATCGAATGGAGCGTATATTTTCTCGAACGACTGCAGCGCTTCGAGTTGCTTGACGTTGGCCTGATTGGCTTCAACGATCGCCTTGTTGGCGTTGTAGGTGCCCACGACGTTGTCGACGTCCTGCTGCGAAACAGCGTTGCTCCGAATCATGCCCTCGTAACGGTTCTTGGTAGTCTCGGCAAGCGCCAGATTCGCTTTAGCGGTGTTAAGGTTGCTGAGCGATTGTTGCAGTTGTTGGTCGACTTCGGGAGTCTCGATCACGGCCAGCAGTTGGCCTTTTTTTACGTGCGCTCCAATGTCGACAGTCCATTTCCTTAGATATCCGCTTGTACGCGCATAGATCGGCGAAGTGATAAATGGTTGTACATTTCCAGGAAGGATAATTTCCTCGGCTGGCGCGGTTTGTTGCGGCGTAACAACCGACACCGCGGTGAGAGCCGCCTGTGCCGTTTCCGCGTTTAAGGTTTTGCGGGAATTGACGCGGGACCACACGCCCGAGATGAACACGGCGGCAACCAGGATGAAGGCAATGGCCATGCCCAACCATTTGTTAAGCGGCGGTCGTGTTTGTCGCACATCATTCAACGGGAATGTTAGCCCACCGATTTGTGTACTATCTTCTTGTTTAGACAACATAATGACTCCACTTAGATTTGTGCTCAGCTCTGAGATTCGGTCTGCGCTTGGGGATGACGGCGCGAACCCTGCAGAACGCTGAAAAATGCCGGAACGAAGAACAGCGTCGAAACTGTAGCGAAAAGCAAACCACCAATAACCGCCCGGCCAAGCGGAGCATTTTGTTCGCCACCATCACCGAGGCCCAGAGCCATTGGCACCATGCCTATGATCATGGCGAGAGCGGTCATCAACACTGGGCGAAAGCGCGTGAAGCCCGCTTGCAGTGCGGCGCTGACGGAATCACTTCCCTCGATCATTTTTTCCGCGGCAAAACTCACAACCAGGATGCTGTTAGAAGTTGCGACGCCCATACACATGATGGCTCCCATGAGCGCAGGCACGCTTAAAGTCGTGTGGGTAACGAACAAGAACCAGGCAATACCGGCCAGAGCTGCGGGCAACGCGGAAATCATGATGAAAGGGTCGAGCCAAGATTGGAAATTCACGACGATCAACAGGTATACAAGAACGATCGAGAACGCCAGTCCACCGAGAAGGCCGATGTACGAGGCTCGCATCGTGTCAACTTGTCCGCGAACAACGACTCGGGAACCGCGGGGTAATTCGTGGCGGGTGTCGTCAATGATCTTGTTTAGGTCGCTTGCGACGCCACCCAAGTCGCGCCCCGCGGCAGCGCCAAAGATGTCAATCACCGGCGCCACGTTGTAATGGGAGACCACTGCCATTCCCGTGCCTCGTTGAACCGATACCAGGCTGGCCATAAGAGAGGGGGCGGCCGACGGGTCAGTTCCAGTAACCGGAATATTTACGAGTTGCTGCAACGAGTCGGTGCGGTACTGCGGACTCTGAGTTGCAATTTGATAGCTGACACGATTCTTTGGATCGACCCAGAACGTCGGTGAAGTTTGGAAGCTGCCGCTCAGTGATACCAGAAGATTTTGCGCTATATCGTGAGCCGTAAAGCCGAGTTCTTCTGCTTTTGTGCGTTCGACCCTCAGACGAAGGTATGGCTCATCGAAGGGCTGTTGAATCCGCATATCCGCCGTTCCCGAGACATTCTTCATTCTCTCGAGCAGTCTGCTGGCATACAGCCGGTTCCCTTCCAGGTCGTTTCCGACCACTTGCACATCGATCGGAGCCGGTAAACCAAAATTCAGGATCTGACTGACCATGTCGGCGGGCAAGAAAGCAAAGGTCACACCCGGAAACTGTTTTGGGAGTGCCAGACGAAGCTGTTGAATGTATTTGTCAGTGGGATGATGATTGGCGGACAGCGTCACCAGAATGTCGGCGTCCGAGCTCCCAACCGGAGCCGAATTGCTGTACGAAAGATTGATGCCGCTGTAGGGCAAGCCAATGTTGTCAATGACGTTATGAATTTCTCCCGCCGGAATCTGCTGTCGAATCGACTGCTCTACCTGATCGCATAGATTGGCCGTTTCTTCAATGCGCATGCCAGTGGGAGCACGCAGATGAAGCTTGAAAGTCCCGCTGTCTACGCTGGGGAAGAAATCCCGGCCCAGCCAAGGAAGCAGAATCGCCAAGGAGCCAAGGCAGCTGGCAAAGAATGCGATCAGGAAGATTCGCCGGTGCTGCAGACAGAACTCAAGCATCAGACGGTAGCTGTTGCGAAATTTCTCGAAGGCTTCTTCAAAGCGCTTCTGTAGTCGCAGCAACGGATTACTGACACGACTTCCTTTCTCCTCCCCTGTCTCTCCCCGCAACAAGTACTTGGCCATAGTCGGAACGATCGTCCGTGAAAGGACATAAGAGGCCAGCATCGCGAAAACCACCGCTTCAGCAAGCGGTACGAAGAGGTATCTCGCGACGCCGGACAGCAGGAACATCGGGGCAAATACAATGCAGATCGAAAGTGTGGACACGAAGGCCGGTGTCGCTATTTGCGACGCACTGTCCAATACAACTCCGTCCAAGTCCTTCTCCGGTTCCGCTTCGCGATTTCGATTGATGTTCTCGACCTCCACTGTCGCATCGTCCACCAGGATGCCGACCGCCAAAGCCAGCCCGCCGAGCGTCATGATATTGATCGTTTGTCCGAGCGCGCTGAGCACAATGATGGACGTCAGGATTGCCAAAGGGATTGAGGTCGCGATGATAAGTGTGCTTCGCCAACTGCCGAGGAAAACGAGAATCATAAAAGCGGTGAGGCACGCGGCAATCAAGGTTTCTCTGACGACTCCGCTGATCGCACCACGCACGAAGATCGACTGATCGGCCAGCGGCGATATCTGCAGCTGCTGTGGAACAGTGGTCTTGATTTGTGGCAGCAGGGCTTTGATGCCGGAGATTACGTTGAGCGTTGACGCGTTTCCCGCTTTTTGGATGGTCAATAATACTGATCGCTGTCCGTCGACGCGCACGATGTTCGTCTGTGGCGGAAAACCGTCGCGCACCCAGGCAACATCCTTGATGTAGATGGTAGTGCCGCCGATCGTTTTGATCGGGATTCGGTTCAGCTCCGCAATCGTCTGCGGCGCAGCATTGGGGATGGAAACATCGTATTCCCGGGAGCCGATTTTCGCCGTTCCTGTCGGCAGGATCAGGTTTTGAACGCTGATGGCATTGACCACATCCAACGCGGACAGTCCCTTCGACTGTAACGCGGTGGTATTTAAGTCCACCTGAACCTGGCGCTGTTTGCCTCCGTAAGGATAAGGAACGGATGCGCCCGGCACGGTGATGAGTTGGGTGCGGATAGCATTCAGGCCATAGTCATTGAGCTCCTGCTCGGAAAGATTTTGTCCCGAGAGGGCCAGTTGAAGGACGGGCACACTTGATGCGCTGTAGGCGAGAATGAGAGGCGGCGTCGAACCGGCCGGCAACTGCCTCAGCTGGGTCTGTGAAACAGCGGTAATCTGGGCAATGCCCTGTTGAATATTCGCAGTCGGTTGCAGAAACACTTTGACTACCGCAATTCCGTAGAGCGACTGCGATTCAATGTGCTGAATGTTATCGACGGTTGTAGTGAGCGCCCGCTCGGTGACACTAACGATGCGGTCGCTCATGTCATCAGGTGTGAGCCCGTTGTAGCTCCAGATGATGCTGACGACCGGGATGTCGATATTCGGAAAAATGTCAGTTGGCGTGCGAACTATCGCCAGCGCCCCGAGGATGAAAATCAGGATAGCCAATACTGCCATTGTGTACGGCCGCCTGAGTGCTAGCTTGACAATCCACATAAGTTACGTCTCCGTCTTTCCGTCCGGCGCCGGCCGGACTGCATTTTTCGAATCTCGCTTACCGCCTGTGTCTTGGAGTCTTGGTGTCCAGAGTCGAGATCATTTGCGCAGCGGCCGGGGGCACAGCGCTCGGTTTTCTGGCTCACACCCCTACACTATTGCAGCCTCGGTGCCAGTTTGGAGATTGCTTGAGTAATCAGGAAGTGGTTGAAAACAGTGAGGCTAGAGGCCAGGAGAAAGGAATTAGAGCGGGCGAGAGGGACGCGATCAATCTGATGGATTGAATGAGTGTCAACATGTTGACAAGCTTTTCGATAGGCGGAGACGCATTCACGCGAGGGCATGGCGCGAGTCAGGAATTGCTAGTTGAGAAGCCGTCAAAATTGCATTTGACTACGAGGACGGTGACATCGTCATTGAAGCCAACCCCGCTGCAGAAATCTGCGACGCTGTCGAAGATATCGGTCATTAGGGCCTCCGCAGACGATAAAGAACCACGTTGTACAAGGGCGGAGAGACGGTCTGCACCGAGTTCTTCTCCTGATTGGTTTTCCGCCTCGGTAACGCCGTCGGTATAGAAAACCAGTACGTCGCCGGGAGTGAGATCGGCGGAGGCAAGTTCGCAAGAATTCTCTGACGCTATGCCGATTGGTGCGCAGGAGGAATTCAAACGCGTGACTTCGCCGGTCTGCGCTCGAAACAGCAGTGCGGGATTGTGGCCGCAGTTGACGTAGCGAAGCTTGCGTTCTTGAGCATCGAGCTCGGCGAGCAGCAACGTTACGTAGCGTTCGCCATCTTCGGACACGGATTGGATGCCCGTGTTTAGCCGCCCGACCATTTCCAACAGATTCCGATCTTGGTTTGCCTCAAGCTGCATGGCTGCCGCAGTTGCGGACATCAACAGCGCGGCAGGAACGCCTTTTCCAGCTACATCGGCAATGACCAACTGGATGGTGTGCGCGTTGATGGGGATGTAGTCGTAGTAATCGCCGCTCACGCCCCTCGCCGGCCGCATCATGCCTGCGATTTCGAGTCCGGCAATGGCCGGCTTGCCAACGGGAAGAAATAAGCGCTGAACTTGCGCGGCCAGTTCGACGTCGTGAAGGAGTTCGTCACGCTGCCTCTGGACCGTCTTAGAGAGCGCCTCGCGCTGTTCGATATAGCGCTGGATGATATAAACAATAAATGCGAAGCAGAAGGCGGCAGAAAGATTGTGGAAGATGCGGAGCCCTGGGTGCAGACCGCGCGGAGAGTAGTAGTCGTGAAACAGGATGCAAATTCCAATAAGGCCGTAGCTAATTTCCTTGCGCAGGAAAATCGCACCGAGGGCAAGGGGGAGGAGATAGAGGTAAACCAGCGAAATGGCGACAACGAGATGGTCTGCGTAAGCAACCGCGGCAAATGAGCTCAAGACCAGAGCGAGCGGCAGCCAGGCCGGTCCGTTTGAGGCAACGTCTTTTCGCAGCGCGGGCGACAATCCTGACGTCTTGCGTTTGTCGGGTAAATTGGTGGGCATCGGTTGAATCACACTAGTAGTCATTCGAATAGAACCTTGGCCATCATCCCTTTGTCTTCATGATTGAGAAGATGACAGTGGAAGACCGACATGCCCCTGATGACCGGGTCGGTGAAATCCATGATGACGTCGACGGAGCCACCCACCGGCACATTCACTGTGTCCATCCACAGTGGGTCCGCGATTGGCTTATCGTCTTCGGCGTACGGAAGGAAATGGACTTGATGGATGTGCAGAGGATGCAGTTCTCCGCTGGCATTGACAATCTTCCAATGCTGGAACGTTCCAACTTTTGCATGCACCATCGCAGCCGCATTTGGCGCGAACTTTTCGCCGTTGATGTAGAAGCCGTTCTTGTCTTCCGTGAAGATGACGGTGAATCGAGGCGGCGTCTTTTCTTCCGCCGAGAGATCCAGTGATTTCGCGTCAGGTCTCAACGCGCTCTCTAAAAGTCTGGGTGTTGTTTGCGATGCAGGCTTCGGCACAATGTCCGCCAGAATCATCGCTGGATTCGGGTCGCCTTGTGGTCCGGTATCCACGCAGCGTGAGACCAATCGCGCTGACTTGGTGGCTGCTGGTCCGGTGACAATCGCTTCCACCCTGCCTGCCGGTGGCAACAAGACGTGGTCGGCTACGCGAGTTGGATGATCGGGGTCGTACCGAGCGATAGGCATGCCGTCCATGGCGACAATTTCAAACGATTGTCCTTCCAATTGCAGATCCACGTAGCGGTCTGCGGAAGCATTCACTACACGCCAGAACTGGCGCTCGCCGGGAGCGATTTCGATTTGTGGCCGCAGCGATCCGTTTACCGTGAAGACTTCTTCCGGGGCTTCATGCTCGCCACCGCACGCCTGCGAACTGAGGTCAACGCGCCGCTCTAAATCACGAGAGTGCGGATCATTCTCAATGGAACGGCCGCGCACAACCAGTACGCGCTCCGGAAGGCCTGCGAGCGGAGAAAAATAGGACTGAATTCCTTCGATCACGAGCGCCCCGGACATGCCGTCCAGCACCTGCCGGTGGCTCTCTCCATGAGGATGGGTGTGATACCAGTACAGACCAGGTGGATGGTCTTTGGGAATCTGCACGGTGTAGTGCAGCGTTTGTCCGGGCGCGGACATCATTCCCAAGACATCGTCCTGTGGAGCATCGGGAGAAACGGTCAATCCGTGAAAATGTAAATTCGTCATGTCCATGCAGGGTGTGATCGCGCAACTTTCGCTTGCTTTGGCAGGAAGATCGTTGATGTAGGCGATCTTGAGCTGATCTCCCGGCGATAGCCGCAACGTTGGAGCGTACGGCTGGCCACTAAAGAAGAAGGAATTCTTCCCGTCGCTGGTGAGGGCAGCGTGCAGAGTCAGGGAAAGAGTGTGGTTTTGTGCGCGAAGTTCGGGAGGGTTTGAAAGCTTGTCCGATGGGCTTCCCGCGAGTTCGAGTAAATAAAAAACTACGGCCGCGATAGCCACGGCGGCAGCAGCCATTGGTCGAAAGGAAAAAGAGCAAGACATTAGGAACTTCCAGGCCATCGCTTATTCCGACTGATGCCAGGTGGAATCCGGGTCGTAGGCGGTCATCGATTGAGCGAGTTTCGTTGTGTTGGGGCCAAGATCCTTTTCGTAAATGTTTCCCGATGCGTCGACAATGAAAGTCATCACACCGGATGAGTGATACTCCACAGGGTAGGCGACGAAGGCAAATCCTGCGATCATCTTTCCATCGACGACATAGCTTTTGGTGCCGCCGGGTGCATGCGGTCCTTGCCTGGCGAGGATTCGGAACATGTACCCGTTGAACGGAACGTGCTCACCAACCTGATCGGTCGGGAGATTTTGGCGCGCGTACGCGATGAGAGGATTGATCGGACTATCGGACTCGTCGCTGGCACCTTGCCAGTACAAGCCATTATGTTGGCCTTCGTCGCTAACCAACTTCTGCGCAAATTGTTTGGAGAGATTAGCCGGCGGACGCGCAAAATATTGTTTTTGAGCTTGTACCAGTTCGCTGCACGCATCGATGGCTGCAAGTTCGTTCTGACCTATGCGCCGGAATACGATTTCTTCTTTGCCTGCAGCAGTGTCGAAATACCAGGAGCCGTGATTGTTCACCAGGGGAATCGGAAATGGCCAGTTTTCGGCTCCGATCACCAGCGCTACCGTCCCGTTCGACTCGGTCACGAAGCGATGCATCTCTTGATATTTGACGACGAAGCCTACGCGGGCATCGGCATCTTCCGCTCGATCGCCCGACCAGAGGACGTCTTTTCCAGCTGGTCCGAGAATGCGCAGCGGAGCCTGATCGTCCGGCGCCTGCATGGCGGCAAAAAACGCGCGGCCCGCATCTTCGGGGGAGGCGAAGAACTGCTGTCCGGGCTGCTGGGCGAATGCCGGCGAAAAGGAGCAGCTCAATAAAAGTGCGAAGAAAGCGGAAAGAGCAATTCGATGAAAGCGCTTGCGTTCAAGTTCAACAAAAACTGAAATCCAATGCAGCATGATATTCTTCTCCATTCTTAGACTGTCGACCAATCTCGTGCGGATACATGCGAATGCTAGTGGCGCCCGCCGCCATGGAAGCCCCCATGGAAACCTCCACCGAAGCTTGATCGCCCTCGCGAGGAAAATCCGCGCACATTTCCGCCGTGATCAAAGCCGCTGAAGGCGCTGGAGCGCGTCCCTGGCTGAAAGTGAGGCGCAGAAGATCCGCGGAACCCTGCGCCGCCGCCACCGTGGAAGGCGTCACCGTGGCTAAAGCTCCCGCGGCCGAAGTTATCGTGATTCAATCCGCCGCGATCAAAGGTTCGACTGTGCGAGACGAAGGCGTGATGGTCGTAGATTGCGCGACGGCCATGCCAGTCGTATCCCCAGTGCCCCCAACCCCAACCAAATCCTCCGAAGTAGCCGACGCCGAAGCCGATTCCAAATCCAATCCCTACTCCGCCAAGAAAGATTCCCGGCACAGGGTACCAGCCTGGATACGCGACGATCGGCGCTCCGTACACGAGCCAAGGATCGTAAGCAGGCACGTAGACCACATCAGGGTTGGCTGGCGCGATGTCGATCGCGCCGTCTTGATCGGTTACGTTCTCCTGCTCGGTGCTTTCCAGATTGCCAGCGTTGCGAGCTTGCTGACGCATCGTCTGCACAGCGTCGGTGACACCCTGCGGGTCGTTGGCGTAGGCGTCGCCGAGGGATGAAGTCCAGGATAGATTCTTGTCCATGTTTTCAAGGACTGAAGGAAATTGCGCGAGAGCCTTTACGCTGGGATCCCAGGGCTGTTTGTCCACTTCCTTTGCCAGCTTCTCACCCTTAAGGTCGGAATGACCTTGCACCCAGCGGTCGGCCTCGACGATTTCTGTTGGATACGTCGAAGCCGCGAGGATCTGTGCGATCAGGGCATCGGGGTACAAGGCAATCGGCGCGACCAGTTGCTGCAACTCTTGCGGCGATTGTTGTGGGGCCGGAGCTGGCGACTGTTCGTTGGATTGGCCCGTAGGATCGTAGGAGTCGGCTTGCGCAGCGAATTGCACCAGCGAACAACAGAGCAGAAGGATCAAAAGCCGCTTGGATAGTTTCATGACATATTCTCCAGTACAAAATTGAGATCATTCCGGTGATGCCAGAGGCGTGCTGGAAAAGTTCGCGAGCACTCACAGCGGGGTTCTTCGTTACTTCTTCGAAGACCCCGGAGGAAACTGCTTAAACAATTTGTCGACGCCCTTATCCAGATTCTTGATGTTCTGATTGGAGTTGTTCGAAAGCGTGTCGCTAGAGATGCCTCTCCACAGGAGTTTTTTCGCTTTCGTGTCGAAGAGGTCGATGACCAATGTGCCCACCTTATAAGTCTCTGTCGTCGTGGTTGCTTCGCCGAGGCCGCCTCCTCCAAAACGGCGCCAACCCCAGCCTCCACCGAAGCCGTTGTAGAAGGTGTTCAAGGTCTGTTGGTCACGCGTAATCTCCATAGCTACGATGGAAACGTCACCGCCCGAATCCACCTGGGTCCAGCCCTTTGCTGTGAGGGCTGCGTTGACTGAATTCTTGATTCGATCGACATAAAGCGGATCTTGCGTCTTAACGTGTTCCCACGAATAGGTCTTGTACTGCGAGAAGTTCGCGCTGCGATCGTAATCGGTCTTCACCTGTTGTGCAGAGGATTTGCCGGCGAACAGAAACATCATTGCCGTCAAAGCGAACAGAGCTTTTTGCCGTTTCATAATTTCTCCTTTTATGTATTCACCGAAGAAGTGAATTCTCTTGAACGACGCCGGTGGTATAGGCAACAGGTCTGCCAAAGACGTTGTGCTTGTAAGTGACGGAAAGTAGAGGCAACTACGCTGAGTGCGGGCGCTCGGGATGCCAGCCTGTTGAACGAGATGTCCCAATGCTGACAGCAGGAGCGACGCCAGCTACCGTTTTGCACATGTGGTTCCTCATACCAACCGGTTTGAGCTGACTTCAATTCGTTTTTTCGCTGCAAAAGGTTTGGCACCGCTATTGCACACTAACGTTCCATGTCGTTCAGGGAAACTGGATGCAAGGAGGCACAATGATAGCCACCGCAATTAAACCGCAAGTGTATGGGTCAACTCAGAATCACTTGGATAGCGTTCTGGCGAAGGAACTCGATCAACTGCAGCAGCGAGTAGCGGAAACTGCCAAGGGGGAATTCTACTTTTACACAACCGATTCGGCCAAGGAACTCCTGTTCCTGAACGCCACGGAACAGCATTGTGACGCGCGGCGTCTGAAGTTGTCGATTGAACGGCTTATTGTCTACCCTCTTGCCAATCTCTTCGCCACAGATCGAATACAGGTCGGGGACATGATCCGAATCGATCGGGATCACGATCAGCCACGCCTGAATTTCATACGCGAAGTCGAGGAGCTCGCACCTCCGCTTCCCCACCTCGAAGCTGAGGCGATTACGGGACTATTCCTATGAACGCAGGGGAGTGTGTAGGTGCGCCGTCGCAGGAAGGCCGCCGCTCGCCTTGCGCTAATTCTGTTCTGGCGAAGCGGGTTCCTTGTTGGCGCGAGAGATGCCGAGCTTTTGCATACGGAAGTAGAGCGTGGACCGCTTGATCCCAAGACGAGCAGCGGCACCATTGGGGCCGGCGACAACCCAGCGAGTCTGCTCGAGAGTCTTGCGGATGTGATCTCGCTCGGCTTCTTCCAGCGTGACAGCTCCCAGCGATTGAATTTCCGGGTGGTGCTTTAACTCCGCGAGAGGAGGACGCAGAATAGCGTCGCTACTCAGGATTACGCTGCGCTCGATGAAATTCTGCAGCTCCCGGATATTCCCCGGCCACTCGTAGGAGGCGAGCGCAGACATGGTCGCCGGAGGAATTGTTTCGATTTGCTTAGTCATCCGGCGAGCATAAATCTCGACGAAATGTTCTACGAGCGCCGGAATATCTTCGCGGCGCGCACGCAACGGTGGCAATGAAAGCGGAAACACATTGAGACGGTAATAGAGATCAGTGCGAAATTCGTTGCGCTTCACCATGTCAGCCAAATTCCGGTTGGTGGCGGCTACGAGCCGAACGTCCACTTGATGAGTCCGGGTGCTACCCAGTCGCTCGAATTCTTGTTCTTGCAGAACGCGCAGCAGTTTGGGCTGTAGTCCCGGCGGAATGTCTCCAACCTCGTCAAGAAAGAGCGTTCCTTTGTCGGCCAGTTCGAAGCGGCCGATTTTTTGCGCGATGGCGCCGGTAAAAGCGCCTCTTTCATGGCCAAAAAGTTCGCTTTCCAGCAGATCAAATGGAATGGCAGCGCAATTAAGCTTTATGAATGGGCGGCCGCATCGCGCGCTCAGATTGTGAACCGCGCGGGCGATGAGCTCTTTGCCGGTCCCTGTTTCGCCCTGGATGAGAACGGTGGAATCGGTAGGGGCGACCCGCTCGACCTGTTCGAGCACCGATTCCAGAACAGGGCTGTTGCCTATGATCTGCTCGAATCTGCGCGGTACTCGGTCCTGATCGACGGGCCCGAATGTTGCGACAGCTGCCATGAGGGACCTCCTACAGCCGGATACATGCTTATACTCGCAGCTCAATTCTGAAGAGCCACTCGAACGCTTTCGAGCAGGGCTTCGTCGTCGAACGGTTTTGCCATGAACTCCACCGCGCCTGCTCGCAAAGCTTGCATCCGCAATTTTTCGTCGCCATGGGCTGTGATAAAGATAATGGGAATCTTACAGCGTTCAGAGTTCAGTTTCGCTTGCAGCTCGAGACCAGACATTCCTGGCATCCGGATGTCTGCGATCAGACATGCGATCTGATGACGTTGGCTGGACTTGAGGAATTCTTCCGCCGAGGCAAACGATTGCGCAGGCAATTCGGCAGATTCCAGCAAACCCTGGAGAGCCCTCCGTATCGAATCATCATCGTCGACGATCGCTATCAGTTTGGTGTTTTCCTGAGTGTCCATGCCTGAAAGGTAGCAACGCTTCGAAAATGGCGCAATTATACTTTGGTATAACAACAGAATCTCGCTGATTGGATGCAATCTACGTTACTAGTGGACTTGAGAAAGTACGAGTAAGGAGAAACGCGGAGGTCCTGCTATAGACTACTTTTTGCCGGACGGAAGCTCCAATCTCGCCGCCATTCTAACCAGCTCTGCCAGAGATTCAGCCTGCATCTTCCGCATCACATGGCCACGATGTATCTTCACTGTGATTTCGCTGGTGCCGAGATCATAAGCGATTTGCTTATTGAGCATGCCCGAAACCACCAGGGCCATGACCTCGCACTCGCGCGCAGTCAGCATAGAGTAGCGCTTTTGCAACTCTGCGAGACCGCTCCGTTCGTGGCGCGCCACCCGGTCGCGGTGCAAAGCCTGACGGATCGCATCCAGCAAATCCTGATCCTGAAACGGTTTGGTCAGAAACTCCACCGCACCCGATTTCATGGCCTTCACCGACATAGGAATATCACCGTGACCGGTGATGAAGATGATGGGGATTCGGGCGCCGGCATCGGCCAACTGACGCTGAAACTCCAGACCGTTGACTCCAGGAAGACTCACGTCCAGAACCAGACAGCTTGGGCCGTCTGGCAACTTGTTGCGCAGAAATTCCTCCGCCGTTGCAAAGGATGCACAGCGTAATTTCGTCGATTTGAGCAGTCCCTGGATGGACGCACGCACCGAAGCATCGTCATCAACAACAAACACCGTGGCGGCGTCTGGGGGCGTCATTCCTGCGCCTCGAATGTGGTGGGTAGAGTGAAGCAAAAAGTTGCGCCACGAGGAGAGTTGTCGCCGGCCCACAAGCGTCCGCCATGCGATTCGATGATGGAGCGGCTGATCGAGAGTCCCATGCCGGTGCCGTGAGGCTTGGTGGTAAAGAACGCGGTAAAGATCTGCTCCGCCTGCTGCGCAGGCAGCCCCATGCCGGTATCGCTTACAGACACCAAGAGTTGCTCGTTTTCTAGCCTCTGCGATTTGATGGTGAGCTTCCGCATTCGGTCCACATCCTTCATCGCATCAATGCCATTGAGCATGAGATTCATCAGCACCTGCTGCAACTGCACGCGGTCGGCGGTGACGTGGGGAAGATATTGCGAAAGGTCGGTCGTAACGACTACGTCGTATCGCGTGGTCTCGCCTCCCAACAGGACGGTCATCTCTCGAACGATTTCGTTTACGTCAACCGACTCCCGTTCCGGAGTACCTTTTTTGAAGAGCAGACGGATGCGCTTGATGATTTCCGCCGCGCGCTTTCCGTCTTTCACGATTCGCATGGCGGCCGCGCGCGCCTCTTCGAGGTTTGGAGTGTCGCCCGCGAGCCAGCGCAAGCAAGTATTGGCGTTGGTGCTAGCTGCTGCAATCGGTTGGTTCACTTCGTGCGCCAGGGAAGCGGTCAGCTCTCCCATGGTGGTCACCCTATTTATTCGCGCGAGATCCGCTTGAGCCTGACGCAACCGTTCGCGCTCTTCATGCGCCAGCTTGCGTTCAATGGCAATGCCGGCGAGATGAGTGGCCATCTCCAGGGCACGGGTTTCAGCCGGGCCCGGACTGCGCGGTTCCCCGTAATACATGGCAAACGAACCCAGCGCCTCGCCCGAATGCGTAAGTATGGGAATAGACCAGCAGGCGCGGAACCCATAGCATTGCGCCAGATCTCGAAACGACTCCCAGCGCGGATCCTGGAGAATGTCGGTGACGACAACCGGTTCTCTGCGGTACATCGCTGTGCCACACGATCCCGCCTTCGGTCCGATGCAAAGTCCGTCGATGGCTTTGCTGTAGGCCTTGGGGAGGTTGGGCGCGGCACCATGACGCACGTGCTGCCCGTCCTGGTCGAGGAGCAGGACAGAGCACAGCAAGCCGGCAAATTGGGCTTCCACAACCCGTACCAGATGATCGAGTATTTCTTCAAGCGGAGCATCGCGAGCTATCTTCTCTAAAATGCGACTCTCTCCATCACGCAGCGCCTCTGCTCGTTTGCGTTCCGTGACGTCTATCACGGTACCGACGAACTCAACCAGATTGCCGGATGGTCCGAAAACGGGATGGCCTACTGTGTGGATGTCACTGATCTCGCCGCCGGGATGAAGGATTCGGTAATCGAACTCGAACTCCGTCTTTTCACGGCTTGCTCTTTCCAGATGTTCCAAGGCACTGGCTCGATCATCCGGATGAATGCGTTGAAAGAATCCTTCGACTCGCGGGAGGCCACCGTCAGGGTCAAAACCCAGCACGCGGTAGCACTCTTCGGACCAGTACGTGATGTCGCCCGGCTCTGGGTCCCCGGCCCAACTGCCGGTGCGACTAAGCCTTTGGGCCTCTGCCAAGTATGCCTCGCTCCGCCGCAACGCTTCTTCCGCCTGCTTCGTTGCGGTGACGTCCATCACGGCTCCAACAAACTTGACCATGCCGGAGAAGTCGCTCAAGGCATGCGCCACAACGTGCACATACTTGACGGAGCCGTCCGGCATCAGCAAGCGAAGTTCAAAATCAAAATCTCTTCCATCCTGCGCCGCCCTATCGATGGTCTGTTGCGCGAGAGCTTTGTCTTCCGGATGAACTCGTTGGAGAATAAGTTCCACGGTCGGCTTCGTTGTTCGGGCGTATTGGAAAATTCGGAAGGATTCTTCGGACCAGACGATTTCGCCGGTGGAAGTCCTCCAGCCAAAACTACCCGTGCGGCTTAATCGCTGTGCTTCCGATAAATATGCTTCGCTCTGCTGCAGCTTTTCTTCCTGTACCTCCAACGTCTGGATCGCGAATCGCCTATCAACCCATGATGTCAGCAAAGCCAACCCGAGGACGACAAATGTGACGGCGACAATGCCGGCGGTGCCGAGCGTCGAGATGCTTACGGCATGAGACAGATCCGTCGATAGGCTGGAAGGGGCGAAACTGGCGGCCGCCATGCCCGTGTAATGCATGACGGGGATCGCGGCACCCATCACGACGGCTCCGGTCAGCTTTTCCCAGCCGATCCCGGTTTTCCGATCTTGGAAATGAAAGGTAATCCAAAGTGCGACCAGGGAAATCAAAACCGCGAACACCACGGACAGGGCGACGAGAAAGGAATTAAACTGGCATGTGGCAGGTAAACGCATGGCTGCCATGCCGATATAATGCATGCTTGCAATACCCGCACCCATCAGGACACTTGCGGCGAGCGCTCGGAACCAACCCATTTTCGGCCGGCTTACCACTCCCAGCGCAACGACCGAAGCGAGAATGGCCGCAAACAGAGACAGCAGAACGGTCGGCCAATGGTAGGACACGGGAATCGGAAGGATGAACGCCAGCATTCCAATGTAGTGCATGGACCAAATGCCGGTCCCCATCGCAGCGGCTCCGCCCACCAGCCAAACCGCGCGAGTCCAACCGACCGCGGCCGTTACACGACCTGCAAGATCCAGAGCCGCGTACGACGCGAAGATGGCGATCAACACCGAAAGCGCCACCAGCGCGTAGTTGTATGAGCCAATCAAGTTCATGGCAGCCATATGCTCCATCCGGTTGCCACGCGGGACAGTCGCACCGCGCTTCAATTGAGAATGCCGTCTCCCTAACGCTAGAGCCAGTTCCTGGCGATTTCGAACGAGCGATCACGCACTTCTTCTGGGGTCTCAATCTCTTGGGATACTGTCTCGGTCGGTATCGTGATGGCTGCAGGCATGGCCACGCTTATGCGTTACTCAATCATATTTAACCCCTCCGACGTAAATAACAACAGGTCGAGTAACTTTGCTCAGTTCCTCTCGTATGGATGCTTTAGAAACGATGGGGTGGCCCGAGCTCAGAAGTCATTTCTTGTTGAACATGCCGAGACCCGGGAGCGCCGCGGGGCTCATTCCTTTCCATCGATCTGGGTGGGTAGAGCGAAATGAAAACTCGCGCCACGCGGAGAGTTGCCGGTGGCCCATAAGCGGCCACCATGCGCCTCAACGATGGAGCGGCTGATCCGGAGTCCCATGCCGGTGCCATGAGTTTTGGTGGTAAAGAACGCGTTGAAGATGTGGTCCGCATGCTGCGCGGGCAGACCAACACCGGAATCGCTGACGGACACCAGAAGCTGATCGCCTTCCGCCGTTTGCGACTTGAGGGCTAGCTCGCGCGCCCCATTCACTTCCTTCATCGCATCGATACCGTTGATCATGAGGTTCATCAGCACCTGCTGCAATTGCACGCGGTCACCCAGGATCGTAGGAAGGTCCGGGGCCAATTCGGTACGGAGCAATATCTTGTACTGCGCTGCCTCGCCGCGCAGTAGAACGATCATCTCGCGAATGACTTCATTTACGTCAACAGGTTCCTGCTCGGGAGGACTCTTCTTGAAAAGCATCCGGGTGCGCTTGATAATTTCCGCCGCACGCGTTCCGTCTTTGACGATTCTCATAGCAGCCGCGCGCGCTTCTTCGAGATTGGGTGTGCTGGCGGCGAGCCAACGGACGCAGGTGTTAGCGTTCGTGACGGCGGCGGCAATCGGTTGATTCACCTCGTGTGCCAATGAGGCCATCAGCTCCCCCAGGGTGGTCACTCGACTAACGTGCGCTAGGTCTGCGTGTGCCTGACGCAACGCCTCCTCCGATCGTTTGCGTTCGCTAATGTCGGTCGAGCTACCGACGAATTGCACCAAATCGCCGGAGTCGTTCAAAACCGGGTGGCCCACGGTGTGGATGTGTTTGACGGCGCCGTCCGGCCGAAGGATTCGGAATTCGACCTCGTAGTCCGACTTGTCATTCACTGCTCGATCGATCGCCTCTTGCCATCTAGCTCGATCCTCCGGATGAACGCGCTGAAGTCGTTGTTCCCAAGGTGGAGGGCCCCCTTCCGGGTCGAAACCATAGATGCGATACCATTCGTCCGACAGGTACAAGGCGTCTCCGTCCGCCACGTCCCAGACCCAACTCCCGGTATGCGTGAGCCTCTGCGCTTCCGCCAGATAACCCTCGCTGCGTCGCAACGATTGTTCCGCAGACTTGCGCTCACGGCTCTCTGCTTGCAACGCCTCGTTGGTATGCAGAAGTTCCTCAACTGATCCCTTCAGGTCATCGCGTGCGCGCATGAGCGATTCCGTAGCGTTCCTTTCAGCAGCGCTCAGCGCCCCGACAAACAGCGCCGACACAGTGAAGATCACAAGGCGCGGTAGTTCATCGGTCTTTAGAGTCAACGAATGAATTGGAGGCAGGAAGTAATAATTGAAAGCGAGAGCGGAGAGCGCCGTCGCGAGCAATCCCGGCCCGATTCCACCGAACCACGCACTCAATATGACCGCGCAAAGGAAAAGTGAAACCGGGGCATCTTGTAAATGAACCGCGGGCAACTGTGAAAGGGTGAGGGCGGTGGCAACGGAAACAACAGCAATCCCATAGCCCCAAATCGCGGTCGGCTTCGGCCACAGAAGAGGGTTGTATCTAAACATATTGCTGCGCCAGGAATACGGTAATCATGATGCGCGTCGCTGCAGTCGAGGTGTTGGTGTTCATCTCCGCGTGAAGATTCAGAATCAGCAGGTGCGAACAGACGTCATGAACTAGCTGAGAGGCGATTCTGGGCCGATGCGAGGATATTTTGCAAGGGAGTTATTTTCACGACAGGTTCCGGCCGCAAAACTTTTCTTGACCATGAGTTTCTTCAACCGACGGTCGATTTGGTTTTGCCTACCTAGGGGTTGGAGTCCTGGGTTCGTCCAATTCGATAGACGGAATGCCGACACTTTGACAGTTTTGCACGTCCATTGACGTTGCCAATGCCCAGAAGAATTCACGTATCCGCCATGTTGCGAGCCACTTCCAAGCCGTCTTGATCGCGCACTGCGCCTGGCATAGAGATTGCTTTTCTGTGAACGGCAACTTTGCGGGCGAATATCGCGGGAGGATCGATACCATGGAAACGACCGGGGCAACGAATGTAGCCAAAGAATCCGACGAAGTGCTGGTGTCCGCAGCAAAGTGCGGAAATACGCAAGCCTTCGAGGAATTGATTCTCCGTCACGAGCAGAAAGTTCTTGCCGTCGCCCAGCGGATAACCAATCATCGCGAGGATGCCCAGGATGTGGCACAGGAAACCTTCCACAAGGCCTTTTGTCACCTCAACAGTTTTCAAGAAAAGGCGCGATTTTCTACGTGGATGACGCGCATCGCCATGAACGAAGCGTTCATGTTGCTGCGGCGGAGACGTGGGACTCCCGAAGACTTGCCGGAGAGCCATGACGACGGAGACGAATATTTTTCGGAGAGATTCGTCGATCAGCGTCCGACGCCGGAGGAGTCCTGCCGGCTGCGTGAGCGCGACGAAATATTGGCCAGCGCCATCAATCGTCTGGGTCCAAAAATCCGCAGGGCCATTTTGCTGCGCGACATCGAAGAACGATCCGCTGAAGAAACTGCCCGGATTCTGGGCACCACAATTAGCGCCGTGAAGGCGCGCGTCTTTCAAGGGCGCCGGAAACTACGTGCCGCCGTGAACTCCGGGCTCTTAAGGGACTACTCCGTCGATTGGGCTGAGACACAGAACTGCTGACAGCGATTGCTTCTTACTCCAATGCGCATGCGGACTGGTCACGCAGTCTCGCGCGCGTTCGACGCCAGTCTCCACCAAGCATCTCCACCGAGCCTGCACCTGCCTTTGCTAATCGGCGGAGACTGGCCTCACCGCGACAGCGCTGGCTCGGGAACTGCCGAAAGCCTTTCGTACTCTGCTTCAGTCAAATGGAGCGAAGCCGCAGCGACGTTTTGCTCGAGATGTTCAATCGACGACGTCCCTGGGATGGGCAGCATGATGGGAGAACGCTGCAAGAGCCAGGCCAGCGCGATTTGCGTGGGACTTGCACGGTGTGCATTCGCGATGGCGTGAAGCACTTGGCCGGCAACTTTGCCGGCTCCCAGCGGATACCAGGGGATAAAAGCGATTTCATTGCGCTCGCAATAATCCACCACATAGTCCCATTCACGGTCCGCAAAGCTATAACGATTCTGTACGGAAACGATAGGCACGATTCTACGCGCTCGCTCGATGTGCTCTCGCGTGACGTTGGACAACGCAATCAGGCGAATCTTTCCTTCGTTTTGCAGCTGAGCCAGAGTTTCCACCGACGTCTCAAACGAGACCGCCGGATCCGGAATATGCAGTTGATAGACGTCGATGCGATCCAGACGGAGTCTTCCGAGACTGCCCTCAACCGCGCTGCGAAGATGTGAGGGCGTTGCATCGTGAGTCCACTGATCCGGCCCGGGACGGTTCCAGCCGCCCTTGGTGGCAATTGCAAGGCCCGCCTGGTACGGGAATAACGCTTCGGCAATCAGTTCTTCGCTTACGTACGGACCGTAGGAATCCGCGGTATCGATGAAATCGACGCCAAGCTCCACGGCACGGCGAAGAACCGCTAACGCGCTTTTTCGATCTTTAGGCGGCCCCCAGATACCTTCACCGGTAAGGCGCATCGCTCCGAAGCCGAGACGATGCACGAGAATCTCCCCACCCAGCGAAACATCTCCTGCTGCACTTGCGGAAAGTTCTTTGTTGTTCTTGTTCATAATGAGCCTCGCTATATGAATTTCATATTGAATCAGTCTTGCTGTTTGTTCGGAGTTCCTTGTGTCTCTAGCCGAGCCACTGCGGGTTCGCGTAGGTGCCGTCGAAGTTGTGACTCGTTTTGTACAGTTCGAACTGGCCGGCTTCAGCGGCTTTCGCAGTCTTGGCCAGAAGGAATGCAACCTCGGACGAGTCAAGCGGCTTGAAACTACGAGCAGCTTGCAGAGCTTGCTGAAGAATCGGAATCGAGTCGCATCCCGTAATAACGACACTAGTGGGAAGATTCATCGCGTAATGAAGACATTCCACGGCGGTTGCTGTCTTGCTATCGAGAATGAAGTGGTCGCCCATGGGCTTCATGCCGAGCACGCCGATGTCGCGCTTGAGCAAGACCGGCAAAACTCTCTTTTCGAAGCTATTGAAGTGCGCGTCCATTACGTTGAGCGGCATCTGAACTGAATCGAAAGTAAAGTTATGCTTTGCAGCCGTCTCCAACATTTTTAGATGAATGTCGGGACTCTTGTGGCCTGTGAAGCCAATGTAGCGAATCTTGCCGGCTTTTTGTGCTTCGAGCACAGCTTCCATCGCTCCGCCTGCGGCAAAAATGCGCTCCGGATCGTTGTCGCGAATCACTTCGTGAAACTGGAGAAGATCGATGCGATCAGTCTGAAGACGGCGCAGCGACTCGCTGATCTGGCTCGCAGCCGCAGCTTTCGTGCGCCCATCAATCTTGGACATGAGAAACGCTTTTTGCCGATAGCCGTCACGCAAAGCATTGCCCATGCGTAGTTCGCTCTCGCCCCCATTGTAGTCCCAGCAGTTGTCGAGAAAATTGATTCCTTCATCCAGCCCGGCGCGGATAATTCTTATACTTTCTTGGGGATCGGCCTGCTTACCAAGATGATAGCCACCGAGGCCGACGACCGAGACTTTCTCACCGGTCTGGCCCAGCGTTCGATAGGGAATGCCATTTCTGGATTCCACCTGTAAGGCATCTTTGCTGGCGCCCGTTAGAAATATGGACGCGGCTGCGAACCCGAGAAATCCGCGCCGGGAAATGCCGGAAGTCGCGGGATCATGATTAGGCGGAGCCGCTGAGGGATGCGCATGGTATGCATTTTCTTGCCAGGATTGATTTTTCTCTTTATTCATGACTTGCTCTCGATGTTGAAAAACCTCGCCACATTGCCAGCCCGCCGGAAAGGAGCACATGGCATCCGAAACTACTTCTTTTGATGTAGCGAACGGACGTAGGTCACCAACGCCTGAATCTGATCGTCACTGAGCGAGCTCTTGAACGCAGGCATCCCGCCCTTGCCGTTCGAAATGATTTGAGCGAGTTCCCCGTCGGCCTTGTTTTGTACAACCGAAGATCGAAGGTCGGGAACGTTCATGCTCTTTCCAACCGCGGAGCCAGCTCCGTCTGGGCCATGGCAGATGGCACATTTCGTCCGGAACGTCCCAGCGGTCGCCGATTTGTCCGGACCCGGGTTTGCCCGCAAAGTCGAGACCGCGAGGAGCAACAGGACGCTCACAGCCACTGGCAGAATAGTCGAGGTGCAGGTTACAGTGTGTCGAATCTTGTCGTGCAACTTGTTTTTCCTTTCTTGAACTCTGCCATCACGTTCTTATACTTTCTTCGCGGTGCGCCTAGCGGGCATCAGCTCAGGCCGAGCTTTGAGATCGGCAGATCTCTCGCCCGCTTGCCGGTTGCAGCGAAAATCGCATTGCAGAAAGCCGCAATAAATGGTGGCACTCCCGGTTCGCCGACGCCCGCCGGAGGAGCGTCGCTCTCGACGATGTGCACGTTGGTTTGATATGGCACCTCGTTGATTCGAGCAACCGGATAGTCCTGAAAATTCGATTGATTGATTGCGCCCTTTGTAGCCGTAATCTCGCCGCTTCGCACCACGCTGGCACCAAACACCGCGGCTCCTTCAAACTGCGCACGGGTTGCTTCTGGATTCACCACCAAACCTGCATCCAGTACCGTATCCACGCGAGGGATCCGCACTTCCCCCTGATCGTTAATCTCGACTTCAACGACGGTGGCCACGTACGTTAGGAAACTGCGGTGCGCTGCAATCCCAACCCCAGTTCCCTTACCGTGCTTGCGCTTTCCCCACCCGGATTTTTCCGCGACCATTTCAGTCACGTGGCGCAGACGACCGGTTTCCCAGGGATAGGCATCCATCGAAGCGCCGTAATTCGGGTACTGCACTCCCGTGAAATCGATGGTGCGCGCGTTTCCGATCAGATCAAGTAAGTAATCAACAGGGTCGCGCCCGGTGGCGTGCGCAAGTTCATCCGTGAAGCATTGAATGGCAAACGCGTGATAGATATTTGCTACAGAACGCAACCAGCCGATGCGCACGTGAGCCTTCGCCGGACCATTCTCGACACGAAGATTTGGCAGATCGTAAGGAATATCCGTCCAGCCCTGTTGCAGATGGCCGGGATCGCCATAAACCGCATTGACGTCGAAAATGGATGGAATCGGAGGAAATACTGACCGTTGCAGCCAGGCGGTTGGCTTGCCGTTCGCTCCTAAAGCTGCCTTCAAATACATAGACGCAACGGCGTTGTAATAGTCGAACTTGATGTCGTCCTCGCGCGTCCATACCGCCTTCACCGGACGACCCGTTTTCTTGGACAACACCGCAGCCTCAGCTACATAGTCGGGCTTGGACTTGCGCCCGAATCCCCCACCAAGCAGAGTTACATTGCAGATGACGTCCTCCTTCGGAATTCCTAACTCTTTCGAAACAATGTCCTGCGCCGCCTGGGGGTTTTGCGTGGGAGCCCACAACGTCGCTTTGCCATCTTTGAATTCCGCAAGCGCTACCAGCGGCTCCATCGCAGCGTGTGCTAACAGAGGGACGTAGTAATCCGCTTCGTGTATCTTCCCGCCTTTGGCGAAAAGCGCGTCCGCGTCGCCAACATTGCGCACTACTTTGCATGGATTGTGCGCGGTCTCTCGCAACTCGTTCTTATATTGTTCGGAGTCGTACGTTTGGTTCGCTCCGTGGTCCCAGGAAATGTTCAGTTTCTTGCGCCCTTGAAACGCAGCCCAGGTGTTATCTGCAATTACCGCGATACCGCCGAGGGGCTGAAACGCTGGCGCACCCTGGAATGGATCAAGCGGAATAATCTGACGCACACCGGCGATCTGCAACGCTGCCTTGTCGTCATAGGATTTCACTTTGCCGCCGAGAACCGGCGGGCGCTCCACGGATGCGTACACCATACCTTCGGCGCGAGCATCCATCCCATAGACAGCTTTCCCCGTCACCAGCGCTTCGAGGTCGTAACTTACTTCCCCTTTTCCGATATATCGCCAGGAGCCCTTTGCTTTGAGCTTCAGATCTTCCTTTTTGGGGACCGGTAATTTTGCAGCTGCCTTGGCTAGTTCTCCGTAAACCGCACTGCGATTCGTTGGGCGGTGAACGACTACATGTAAATCGGTTTCGCATTCTGCTGCTGGAACTCCCCACTCATGGGCCGCAGCTTGAATCAGCATGAATCGCGCGGTTGCGCCCGCTTCGCGCATTGCGTCGTAGTACGAGCGGATCGAGTGTGATCCATCCGTATTTTGGTCACCGTATCGCTTGTCGCCGATGGCCTGTTCGATCTTTACGCGTTTCCAGTCGGCGTCCAATTCATCCGCGACCACCAAAGGTAGTGTTGTACGGCTGGTCGTGCCCATCTCCGATCGATGAGCTACGATCCACACCGTGCCGTCTGGATTGATGCCGAGATAAACGCTCGGATGTAACGTAGCGTGATCCGCGTTCGTGTCGTGTGGGAGTTTGTCGCTGGCCGACAGCCGGGAGTAATAATGAACTCCGAGCACAAGAGCGCCAGTCGCGATGACGCCTCCGGCTATGAATCTGCGTCGGCTGACGTTTGCGATCGTGTTCACGCCGTTGTCTCCGCCGCCGCTTTGATCGCCGCGCGAATCCGCTGATAGGTTCCGCAACGGCAGATGTTGCCGGACATCGCATCATCAATATCGTGATCGGTCGGCTTCTTTTTGCCGTTCAACAAAGCCGCCGCCTGCATGATCTGTCCCACCTGGCAATAACCACATTGCGGTACGTTGATTTCTATCCACGCTTTCTGAACCGGATGCAATCCATTTTTCCCCAGGCCTTCGATCGTCGTTACTTCCTTTCCAGACGTGTCGCGCATAAGCGTTACACAGGACCGCGTCGCTTCTCCGTTCACGTGGACGGTACACGCGCCGCAGAGTCCGACTCCGCAACCAAATTTCGACCCCGCTAGCCCCAATGCGTCACGCAGATACCAGAGCAGCGGCATTTCTGGTTCGCCATTGAACGATTGTTCGGCACCATTCACTCTTAGTTGAATCATTTCGTTCCTCAGGTCGAGCACTTCAGGAAGATAAACTCAGCGCAGCTAGCTGGATTTTTCCATCCCCAGATGGGCTTGCTTTTCCATTTGCAAAATTACTGCTGAGAAGTCTTGCTCTTGTCCTTGCTCCGATTGCCGCGCATTTACCTCAAACGCGGCTTCCGTTGCAGGCATCCGCGCTCCTACGGCAGCCGCAAGATAGAAGATCAGTCCGAAATCTTTGTTCATGAGCCTCAGCGGAAATTGCGGGCTATAGTCGCCGTTCATCGCTCGCTGCAGTTTTCCCAGGTGCGCAGGAGCGACCACTGCAGTCTCTGACAAAACGTCGAGCAGCCGATGGCGCTCGAGCCCGGCTTTCTCTCCCAGCGCGACCGCCTCGGCAATCGCTTGCATTCCAGTTCCCAATAAGGTGTTCACGACAAGTTTCATCGTGGCGCCGGATCCGCTCGGCCCTACGTAAAAATATTTTTGCGCGATCGCCCGAAAGATCGACTCGGCGGCGCCAAAGCTTTCCTGATCTCCACCGCCGAATAAAGTTAGAATTCCCTGCTCGGCGGCGGGAACACTCCCAGAGATCGTCACATCGAGCACTTTGATTCCGCGTTCGGAACCAAGTCTGGATAGTTCCCGTGAAGTTTCTGGATACACGGTGCTCATGTCGATGATCACTGAACCGGGACTGGTATTGGCGAGGGCGCCGTTGGGACCTCTATAGAGGTCCAGGACTGCTTCATCACTTGGCAGGCACGAGAGAATGACGTCACAGCTGGCGGCCAGTTCCGATACGCTTTGCGCGACGCTTGCGCCGTATCGAACTAGTTCCTCCGCTTTACGGCGGTCCCGGTCGTAAGCGCTCACTTTGAATCCGAACTCAAGCAACCTCCGGGCAATCGGCCGGCCCATGTAGCCGATGCCGACAAAGCCAAGCTTACTTTCTCGCGCAGTCATTGTTTCCATGCCGAATCACCCATTAGCTGAGTCTCAATTTCAATCCACCTAAGCAAATGCACGCGTGCTACCGTTTTAGCCAAAACAACTCGTATGCGTGCAACAGATTGATAGCGCGGAAAATACGACTCCTAAGCACAGGGTCATACCGATGGATTGCAATAATCATCTGTCAATTCTTTGGACACTGTCAGTCTGTTGGAAATAGAATCCGGAGTGTCCTAGAGACATTTCTTCGGCTGCTACATGAGTATCTGTATGGACGGCCATCATGCAGCGCTTTAGGCTCGGCTGGCAGTCGCGGAGTATGCGACGGAAGGGTTTTGTTTGCGAGACTGGTGACTTTGGTGCCCCAGTCTCGACTGGAATACAGAAACGACAACAGGCGGTCTTGATCTGTCCGCATTGGCAACGGGCGAGTCCCATCCGCTGAACCATCCAATACTGCAGATTTGTATAGCTGCCGCTTTCGTCTGAAGAAAAACCGCGGCGCTGTTGACCGTCATTCCAGTGCGCCTCGACGATCTAAAACCATCGACCATTCCTCACTACAACGCGGGCTACCCTGACATACTGCCAGGACCAAGTGATCGAGGCGATGTCTAGAATCAATGACCGGCCTGTGATTCTTGCGCTGTCGAACCCCACCGAACATGCCGAATGCACGCCAGAGCAAACCTACACTTGGTCCAAGGGCAAGGCGATCTACGCAGCCGGCGTGCAGTTCGAACCGGTCCACTACAAGGGCCAGACACTTCTGCCAGGGCAAGCAAACAGTTTCTACATCTTCCCCGCGGTCGGAATGGCGATCTTTGCTACGCAAGCGAAGCGCGTCACGGACGAGATGTTCATTGATGCGGGGCAAGCGGTTGCAGATCAGGTGCCATCCGAGCGAGTTGCTTAAGCAGGGTCTGTTGTACCCGTTGCAATCAAACATACTTGAGACCGAAGTCCAAACCGCTGCACGAGTGGCGAAACTTGTTTTCGACTCCGGCCTGGCCAGGGTAGCTCGTCCGGATGACATGGTGGCATTTATCCGCGAGCTTGTGTACAAACCGGAATACAGCAAAGAAGCACTGCGGGCAGGTGCGGCGGCGTAGTTGAGTTCATCGGTAAAACGTGCAGTTTCGCCAGCACAACGGAACATCTGAGCCGTGAAGTGGCCGCCACTATCTTTATGGACCTAAAGGAGGACTATTTCTATGAAAAATCAGGATGCGCCAAGGGGAGAAGCGGCATCGGCAGCCGTCAGCACCGCAACTCAACGCCCTCCGTTGCCTCCATTTGCGCATGAAACGGCTGTTCAGAAGGTTCGCCTGGCAGAAGATGCATGGAACTCTCGCGATCCTGAGAAAGTGGCACTGGCTTACACCATTGACTCACGCTGGAGAAACCGCTCCGAATTCGTGAATGGGAGGCAAGAAATTATCGCCTTTCTCCGGCGCAAGTGGGCGAAAGAACTGGACTACCGCTTGATCAAAGAATTGTGGGCCTTCGAAGGAAATCGCATTGCAGTGCGCTTTGCCTACGAGTTCCACGACGACTCAGGAAATTGGTTTCGGTCGTATGGCAACGAAAATTGGGAATTCGACGACAACGGACTGATGCGGGTGAGGCTCGCTTGCATCAATGATCTCCCAATTAAGGAGACGGAGCGTAAGTATCACTGGCAGCTTGGACGCCGGCCAGATGGGCATCCCACACTCAGCGACTTGGGCTTTTGAGTCCTCACCGTTTTTCGCGCATTTCTGGCCAGTGCGTGCATCGCTCCCGTTGTGGCTCCTCCTCCTCAATGAGCCATGAGTTGATTCACCTGCTTTTTGACGGCCCTACAACAGGTGTTGAAACGCCCTCGCAGCTGAAACAGCGTTTGGCGAAGCACATCCCTTGTTGCGAGGCTCGCTATGCTGTCGGATTTTGAATCCCCGATGAAGGCAAAGAACCGATCCGGATATTTCCTTCAGTTTCTGTATACGGATCTGGCGGAAAAAACGGCCGCAATTCCGCGACTGCAATACCGACAATTTTATTCCCACCTCTTGAATGTCCTCTGATTCTG
>Ga0210406_10000668_pt1 | contig 45905 bp, 33 predicted proteins | sample IncBWC30MmetaG_FD_155454 | JGI IMG/M metagenome (GOLD analysis project Ga0210406, IMG submission 155454) | Forest soil microbial communities from Barre Woods Harvard Forest LTER site, Petersham, Massachusetts, United States - Inc-BW-C-30-M | ecosystem: Environmental > Terrestrial > Soil >...
CTCGTCGGTTTGATACGGCGCTGCATCGCCGAGGAATCCCCGATTGATTTCTTCGCCCGCGAGGCCGCCGCGCCGCGTGTAGGGAAAGTCCGCACGCGAGCGGTACGGGCAGGCGTTCGAGGGGCACTCGCGATAGGCGATCACATCGGCGGTGTGATTGACCACAATATCCATGTACAACTTCATGCCGCGGGCATGCACGGCGTCGGCGAGGGCGTGCATATCCGCCTCACTGCCGAAATGTGGATCGACGTGCGTAAAATCGGTGATCCAGTAGCCGTGATAACCGGCAGACTCATGGCCCGGTTCGCCCTGCACCGGTTTATTTTTGAACACCGGAGCCAGCCAAACCGCGGTCGCCCCCAGCGCCTGTATGTAGTCCAGCCGCGAAAGGACACCCTTTAAATCGCCGCCGTGATAGAAGCCCTTGGCGGTGGGATCGAAACCCGTGACCAGTGGTCCGCCCGTAAGACCGCCGCGGTCATTGGTGGTATCACCATTCTCGAAGCGGTCGGGCAGGAGGAAATAAATGATCTCGTCGGCCGGCAACCTGTCGCGATAATCCTGCGCCGGCTGCGCAACACCGCACGGCGCAATGAACAACGTTAGTAGCGGCGCTGCGAGAGCGCCCACTGGAATACATTTCACGGCGCGGACTTACAGTTTGTATTTGGCGCCCAGGAAGAACACTCGGCCATAGGTTTCGTAATCACGCACGCGAGACTGCACCCCCGCGTAGTCGATGAACGGCGTGTTGGTGAGATTGTCGATTTGGAAGACGACACCAAAGCCTCTCAGCGGGCCCTGTAGGAAGTCATATCCAGTTTGGAATGCGCTGATTTGCTCGTGCCGGACATATTCGAGCGCCCGGTCGCCGGCAAAATCCGTGATTTCGCCGATGTAGTTGGAACGGTAGGTGGTCGCGAGGCGCGCCGAAAAACCCGCTCGCTCGTAGTACACCGTCGCCTGCCACACCGTCTTCGACAATCCGGGCAAGGTGATGTTTTGGGCGTTGGTACCCGCGACCTGTCCAGGGATCGCGATGCTGCTCGCGGTCTGCGAGATGCTGCCGCTTGCGCCGAAGCCCACCAAAGCGTCCCAGAACAACTCACCCGGCACCGAAAACGCCAGTTCGACGCCGTCCACGCGTCCGCCCGTTCCGTTCTGAGGTGCCGTAAACAGACCGATCGGCTGTTCCGGGCAGGGCGTCGGGACGTTGTTGACCAAGCAGGGATTGGACGGCGATGCGGCCGCGTTTTGCGCGGCGAAGTTATAGGGATTAGTGATGTCGTAGATATAGCTCGTCAGCTTCTTGTAGAAACCGGCGACCGAAATGATCGCCCGGTTCTCGAAATATTTCTCGTACGACAGATCAACCGCATTGGCGCGCCACGGTGCGAGCCTTGCGTTGCCGCCGGTCGCCGAGGGCATGAAGTTGCCCCCAGTCGAATACGAATAATCGTACGACACGTCCAGTTGATCCATGCGCGCGCGCACCAATTCGCGCGCGAGGCCGACACGCAGCTTTTGACCGAACGGGAAGCCGAATACCAAGTTCGCCGACGGAAGGACATCGTTATAGTTCGTGCCATCATGAATCGGCACCGCCGCGGTCACGAATGCGTGTGAATCGGAGCTTTGCTGGGTGTGTACGGCCTGCACGCCCACATTGCCGCGCAAGTTGACCTCCGCGGACAAGTCATGATCGAGCTTGGCCATGATGTAGGCCGTCGACAGCTTTTCCGAGACTTCCCAGGTCTTGCCGACCAGAAAACTTTGCGTGGTTGACGGCTGAATGGGCTGGAAATAATTGGCAAGCACCCCGGGGACATTCCAGGCGAGCGCGCTCGGCGTGCCCGAGAAGCCCAGGTTGGTCGGCGACAGCAGATACTGGCTCGCGATCTGGCAGGGACAATTGGCGTTGGCATTGAGATTTGCTTCGGGCTGCGTCTTGTTCTTGGTGCGATCGTCAAAATTTAGGCCGCCCTGAACTGCGCTGAACCAGCCAGATAAGGTGTGGCCCGCATCCAGACGCACCGACTTCAACTCGTCGACCACATGCGGGAAGCGGCTGTAGCCGGCACCGTAAATCGTGGGACCCACGAGAACCTTCGATGGATCCGTATAGCCGTTGTTCAACTTGAAGCTCGGCGCCGAACTGCTCGGAATGTAGAACGTGCCGGTATCGGTTACACCGCCCTGGTAGGTGCCCTGGGTCTCATAGTCCTGCTCATCACGCGTCGCGCGCGAGTAGCCGATGTCGGCGGCGAAGGTCCAGTCTCCGGGCGTCCATTTGTTGTTCCAACCGGAAGCGAAGATTCGATCCCTGGTGGTGTACAGGAAGTTGCGCGCCAAGGGGACGAGATTGGCGACCGTTGCGCCGACCAGCGTGTTATCACCGCCGGTAATCAGGTTCGAATAATTCGTCTTGTTCGGGTAATTACCCAGATTGGCTTCGATGCTGCGCCGGTCGTCCGCCCAGGTTCGGGTCGTGTAGTACGCATCGAGCGTGCTGGTGAAGGCAGCGTTCGGCCTCCACTCCAAGGTCGCCACGGAGCCGTCGCGCTTGTCGAGACCGGTGCTCGCGAGCGATTTGATGCCGTCGGTCACCCAGGTAGAGGCGGGCACGCCGGCGTGATAGTTGAAGCCGGTCGGGTCGTTCGTATGCCAGGGATCATACAGGCCGACTTCCTTGGTATCGGTCGGTGTGTCGAGACGCGCGAAACCCAAAGTGACCCCTAAGGTGTTGTCGAAGAATTGGTCGACGTAGGAGAGACTGGCGCGATACTGCTTGTCGGTGGAACCGGCGCCCAGATCGCCGTTGCCGTTCTTGATGCCGCGTACGTCGAACACCAGCGCGCGCTTGCCGTATTCGAGGGGACGGGTCGTCTGCAGGTCAATCGTGCCGGCGAGGCCCTGGCCGATGAGCGATGCGTCCGGGGTCTTGTAAACCTCGACCGCATGGATCAATTCCGCCGGGTACTGGTCGAACTGGATGGCGCGGTTGTCCCCGGTGCTGACCTGCTCGCGGCCGTTCATCAACGTGCCGTTGAAGTCGGGTCCGAAGCCGCGGATGCTGATGTCCGAGGTGCGTCCGTCGGAACGCTGGGCGGTGACGCCGGGAAGACGGGTCAGCGATTCGGCGATGCTGGGATCCGGCAGCTTGCCGATGTCTTCGGCGGAGATCGCCTCCACGATGTCGCCGGACTCACGCTTGACCTCGATCGCGGACTGGATGCTCGCGCGGATGCCGGTGACCGTGACTTCCTCGAGGGGCGCGTCGGCGGCTCTCACCTGCACGGGCAGCGCGGCGATGAGGCCGACGGCGGCGAACAACGATACTGCGCGGCTGGTCGTTCTTGGACTTAAAGTGGATATGCGCCGGTCCACCCCCGGCCCCCCAATGAAATGGGTCCGATTCGATTTATTCACTGATTACTCCCCAATCAAGCCAGTTTATGCACCCATCGCCACGAGATTCGTGCGCAATATCGGCTTTTTATCTCCCAATCAATTTTCGGCAATTCTTTTGTGACAGTGTATTGCAACCCTTTGCCTTGCAAAGGGGGCTGCATACGTATTCATTGCGCCAGGAGTCGACGCCAGGAGTCGACGCCGGAAGTCAACGAGGGCACGAGATGTTGTTGAAAAACTCCGCATTGCTTCTTCTTTGCGTACTCATTTGCACGCCCGATTCAGAAGGGGTATTGGGAGCGGAGGGCAGGATTGCCTCGCCGGCGACTGACCGATATCGCATCGTGGCCTACGTCGCTGGATGGTCAATTCCGGCGGTGATTCACCCCGAGAAGCTCACGCACATAAACTTTGCTTTTGCGCAGATCACTGCAGCGGGCCGGGCGGAGCTCGCCAACGGCGAACTTGAAGCGAGTCTGCGTCGTCTTGTCGCGCTAAAGAATACGAACCCACGGCTCAAAGTCATCATTTCCATTGGAGGATGGATGGCGGATGGGTTTTCAGATGCCGCCCTTACCGAGACTTCACGTGCCCTGTTCGCCGACAGTGCCGTGGATCTGCTTCGCCAATTCTCCGCAGACGGAATCGATCTTGATTGGGAATATCCGGGGCAGGGGGTTGCCGGAATCAAGTACCGCGCCGAAGACCGGCAGAATTTCACCCGGCTGCTCATGATGCTGCGGACCAAGCTGGATGCCGCAAGCGTCGCCCAAGGGCGCAGCGGCGGCAGCCGGTATTCGCTGAGCATCGCATCCGCGGATCGCGAATATTTCGATCACACCGAAATGCACAAGCTCCACGTGTATCTCGACTGGATCAACGTGATGAGCTACGACTTCTTCAACAGCCTGACGCCGACGACGGGTCATCACGCGGGACTGTACCGGGCGGCAGCGACTGTGCCCACCGATCGAGATGCCGATGAGTCGGTCAAGCAACATCTGGCAGCCGGTATCCCTTCCGAAAAAATCGTGCTCGGTGTCGCGTTCTACGGCCGAGGCTTCGCCGGTGTGAAGCCCATCGACAACGGGCTCGAGCAACCCTACGAGCGATTCGAAGGTGCCCACGACTACTCTGAGCTTGCGGAGAAGTTCATCGATAAACAGGGTTTTGTCCGTTACTGGGACGACCGCGCCAAGGCGCCCTATCTATGGAACAGTGCCTCGAGGACCTTCATCACCTACGACGATCCGCGCTCGATCAGGATCAAGGCGCAGTATGTCAAGGCGCATCACCTCGGCGGTATGATGTTCTGGGAGCTGAGCGAGGACCGCAACGAAGAGCTCCTCGACGTCATCGCAAGATCGATGCGAAATTGAGAGCGTGCTATGGTTTCGAAGGTGGCCAGGCCCCTTAAAGATCGCAGTCAGGATAAACGCCGGCGCATTGAAGCGGCGGCTCTCGCGCTGTTCACCACGCAGGGCTTTCACGGCACCAACAACCGCGAAATCGCCAAACGGGCCGGCGTGTCCACGGCCGCGATTTATACCCATTACCCCAGCAAAGAAGCGCTTTTCACCGGCCTGGTGGAGCAGCACCGGGCGCTGGTCGCCAAATGGCTTAGAAAAACCATCGCCGCACTGCGCGATCCTCTGGCCAAAACCAGTCTGACGGCGTTCGCCTCGGCGATTCGCGCCAAGATGCGCAAGGATCCGGAGTACTTTCTGCTGATCTTCATCGACGTGGTCGAATTCAAGAACCAGCACTTCCGGGCTTCGTTCCACGACGTGCCCGAGTGGTTCCGCCGCGCGCTCGGCCCGGTTCTCGCCGATGTCAACAAGCAGCCGGGCTGGTGCGGGCAGGACCCGGCGTTCGTACTGGCCGCGGTCTACATGTATTTTGTGCATTACGGGCTGATCGAACAGCACATGGGCGGACGCCGCCATCTCGGCGTCTCCAACGAGCAGGCGATCAAACAGGTGGTCGAGCTGCTGTGTGGGGGACTGTGGCGGATTCCGCCCAAGGTCGCGCGAGGCAAGGCCGTGCGAGGCTACGGCCAGCGCAAGCGGCCGAACGGTTCCGAGCGGCAGAAACTGCTCGAGGAGGCCATGCAGAGCCGGATCGACTTCATCCGCCTCTTATCCGGCCGCATGTGGAGCGCATCGCCTGAGATTCCGGTTGGGAAGTCACGTGCCGGTGAGCCGGCGACAGTACCCATGCTGTTTCTGCCGGAGATCTCCCCCGATCGGCCCGATGACACGCAGCTACGGATCGAGGCGGCGGCGCTCGAGCTCTTTACCACACAGGGATTTCACGGTACCAACATCCGCGATATAGCGGAGAAAGCCGGCGTCTCTCAGGGCGCAATCTATACGTATTATTCAAGCAAGGAAGCGCTTTTCGAGAAGCTGGTCAAGACCTATCGCGCCTGCATGACCGCGTTCCATCGACGCGCCGTCATGCTGCTGATCGATCCTTTCTCGCGGGACGGACTGAAGCTCTTGGCCATGGCGATTCGATCGATGGTGTACGACGACGCACAGCACTGGCTGCTGCTGTTCATCGATATTCTCGAGTTCAAGAATCGCCATTTCGCCGATATGTACCGCGACGTGCCCGGAGGGATACGCCAGTTGTTGCGGCCGGTGCTCGACAAGGTAGCGCAGCAGCCGGGTTGGTGCGGGCAGGATCCGGCCTTTGCTCTGGCGGTCATTTACCTGTTCTTCTTTGCATATTTCGTCGTCGAAAGGCACATGCACGGCAACCAGCACCTCGGTGTCACGGAAGACGAGGCGATCGAGCGGCTGATCGATCTTTTGTCCACGGGTATATGGGACGTGCCGGCAGTGTCGCAAGCCAGGCGCAACCGGCGCCGCGGGGCGGCCGATGCCGCCGCTCGGGCCGACGCGTCGAGCAGCCACTATTTGCCCACCCTCATCGCATCCCCACTGAACGGCGCGAAGTAACTGATTCCTGTCTGTCCCGCCTCGACCCGTGCCCTCCGGCCGGTAGATGACGCTTCTGTTTCAACCTGATCGCTCGCTCATTTTTATGAGCGATTGATTTTTATTGACGTAAGGATTTATTGGTGATATCAACTCATCAGCAAGGTTGGCCGCCGGGCAAATCGCAAAGAATCCGCGGCCGGCCGGAAAACGCATAACGACAAAAGGAGAGCCAGATGAGCGGAGTTGGCCCCCACCCCAAAGCAGTCCATCTGTTGAATTTTTTACACACCCTCGCCGCGCTCGCGCTGCTGAGCGCGCCACTACTGGCAGGATCAGCCCGGGCCGCACCGCCCAATTTCATCGAGTTCGAAAGCGGCCACGTGCGCCCGATAGCCATGTCGCCCAGCGGAACGCAGCTGTTCGCGGTCAACACGCCCAACGACACCTTGGAGATTTTCAACATCACGCCGCAGGGGCTGGTATTCCAGGCGCGTGTGCCGGTGGGTCTGGAGCCGGTCGCGGTGGCCGCACGAAATAACGGCGAGGTCTGGGTCGTCAATCACCTCTCGGACAGCGTCAGCGTGGTCACGCTCGCCGGCACTCCGCATGTCGTGCGCACACTGCTCGTGGGCGACGAACCGCGCGACATCGTGTTCGCAGGATCAACCGGCCGCGCCTTCATCACCACGGCGCATCGCGGGCAGCAACGCACCGATCCCTCGATCGCCGGGGTCGAGGGCGCCGGCGACCCGCAGATGACCACCCCCAGTGTTCCGCGCGCGGACGTCTGGGTGTTCGATCCTGCCCATCTCGGCACCACGCTGGGCGGGACTCCGGTCAGGATCATGACCTTTTTCACCGATACGCCGCGCGCGCTCGCGGTGAGCCCCGATCGCAATACCGTTTTTGTGGCCGGGTTCAAGACCGGCAACCAGACGTCGATCGTGAACGAGGGCCGGATATGCACCGGATTTAACACCAGTCAGCCTTGCCTGCTGAGTGACCTCTCCGTCAGTCCGGGCGGCCATCTGGGTCCTGCCACGGACGCTTTGGGCGAGCCGGCGCCGCAAGTCAGCATGATTGTCAAATACAACAACGCCGCCGGTCATTGGGAAGACGAACTCGGGCGCAACTGGGACAATTCGGTACGCTTCAGTTTGCCGGATACGGACGTATTCGCCGTCGATGCCAACAATCTGACGCAGACCGCCAGCTTCGCGCACGTCGGCACCACGTTGTTCAACATGGTCGTGAATCCGGCCAGCGGCCACTTGTACGTCTCGAATACCGACGCGGTCAACAACGTGCGCTTCGAGGGTCCAGGGGTTTTTGGCGGCCACACCGTGCAGGGTCACCTGGCGGAAGCGCGCGTCACCGTGATTTCCGGTGCGACGGTCTCGCCACGGCACCTCAACAAGCACATCAACTACGCGAGTCTCGCCGGCTCCGCGGGCTTCGATCCCACCGCGAAGAATCATAGCCTGGCGACCCCGCTCGACATGGCCGTCACGCGCGACGGAACCACGCTCTATGTCGCCGCCTTCGGCTCGAGCAAGATCGGCGTTTTCAATGCGACTGCGTTGGAGGACGATACCTTCGATCCGACTGTCAGCAGCGCCAACTACATTCCCGTCAGCGGCGGTGGCCCGAGCGGTATCGTGCTGGATGAGCCGCGCCGGCGGATGTATGTCATGACCCGCTTCGATGATTCGGTCAAGGTGATTGACCTTACGGCCAAGCAGGAGGTCGCAGCCCTGCCACTGCCCAACCCCGAGTCCGCTTCCGTGGTCCAAGGCCGGCCGATGCTCTACGACGCCACCCATTTCTCCGGCAACGGCGAGGCGTCCTGCTCGAGCTGCCATATATTCGGAGACAATGACGATCTCGCGTGGGATCTCGGGAACCCCGACAACCCGGTCACGAAGAACCCGATACCCATCAACGAGAGCAACCCCCTCATTCTGGCGGTGGGCGAGACGCTGTTCGGTGTCAACACGCCGCTGGACGGTACTGGGAAAGTGGACGATTTCCACCCGATGAAGGGGCCGATGACCACGCAGACGCTGCGCGGCCTGACCAATTCCGGAGCGATGCATTGGCGTGGCGATCGGTCGAACGGCTTCTTCGGCATCGATCCGTTCAACGAAAATCTATCGTTCAACAATTTCATCGTCGCCTTCCAAGGTCTCGTGGGCAGCGTCGATCAGCCATCAGCCGCACAGATGCAGGCCTTCACCAACTTCCAACTCCAAGTGGTGCCGCCGCCGAACCCCGTGCGCAACCTCGATAATTCGCTGACCGCGTCGCAACAGCGGGGCCACGATTTCTATTTCGGCCCACACCCCTCCGACGGCTTCAACGTGCCGGGCATCGGCCTGATTCTGGGGACGACGACGTTCACCTGTAACGGCTGTCATGCGCTCGATCCGTCGCAGGGTAAATTCGGCGCAAGCAAGAACGACAGCTTCGAGGGCATCGAGCAAATTTTCAAGATTCCACACCTGCGCAACCTCTATACCAAGGTCGGCATGTTCGGCATGGCGAAAGTGCCGTTCTTCGAGAGTCCCGACACCGGCTTTACGGGAGATCAAATTCGCGGCTTCGGCTTCACCAACGAAGGCTTGCCCGATACCATATTCACCTTCTTCAATTCGGTGGTGTTCCGCTCGACGCTGACCGCCGGCTTCCCGCTACTCGGTGGTGATCAGACCCGCCGGGATGTCGAACAGTTCATGCTGGCCTTCGACAGCGATCTGGCTCCCATCGTCGGCCAGCAGGTGACACTGACCAATCAGAATGCCGGCGCCGTCAGCTCGCGCATCGCGCTGCTCGAGCAGCGCGCCCGGACGCCCTTTACTTCAAAGATCCTCGGCGGCACGGTGACCGAGTGTGACCTGGTGGCCAGTGTCGTGCAGGCCGGTATCGTGAAGGGTTATCTCTATCACCCGCAATCCGCCGCGTTCGTGCCGGGCGACGCATCGGCCCCGCTTTCGGACACCGCGCTACGAGCGCTGGCCGCCGTGGCGGGGCAGGAGGTCACGTACACCTGCGCGCCTCCCGGCTCCGGCGCGCGCATCGCTTACAGCAAATAAGAGGGCGCCCGGTTTCGGCCGGGCGCCGCTTTTCGCACCGGTGCGAGCCCGCGTCTAGTCGTCGTCGTCTTTCGTCTTCTTTTTATACTTGGCCGTCAGCATGGGTGGCGGCGGCGCGCGGCCCATGGCGTCCTGCCACAGAATCAGATTGAGCTTGCTCGGGTCCGCGCGATCCGCGTGGCGGAAGTCCATCTTTTCCGATTGGGCAGCACCGGCTGCGTCCGCTGCATTGGCCGTGTAGATCAAGCCATTGTCGCGATTCGTCACGTCCGCCACGAAGGGCGGTTGATCGCCTGGACCGGTGAATGGAGTCGAGATCAACGAACAAAGCGCGTCGTTGTTGTTCATCGGCGGCACCTGCAGCAAAGTCTCCATGGTGCGCAACATGCTCACGGTCGAATAGAATCGGCTATCCACCACGGCGATCTCGCCGGTTTTCGGATGCGGCGCATACTTGCTCACCAGCAGGGCCGGCGAGCGATGCGCATCCACATGATCGCCGCCATTTTGCGCATCGTCTTCCAATATCAGGATCGCGGTGTCATTCCAGAATGGCGAGTGCGATATCGCTTCGACGACGCGGCCAACGGCCAGGTCGTTGTCCGCGACCGATGATTTTGGCGTCGGACCGCCTACCTTGGTTCCTTCGGTGTGGTCATTCGGCAGCCGCAATTGGATGTAGTTCGGCATGGTGTCATTGCCCGCGGCGCGGTCGCGCGCCCATTGCTGCAGATGGCGCATGAACACGTTGACGCGGATCTGATCGGGGACGCGCAGGTTGAAGTCCGGCGATTCCGGCGCGAAGTGGCCGACCAGCTCCGGCTTCGTGGCGATATTGCCGGCCAATCGCGGGATCGCCCATGGCCACAAGTTCGTGCCGCCGCCCCATTCCTCCGGAATCGCTTCGCCCGGCTTGATCGTAGGGGACGCGCAATGCGCAACGCCGCCCGACATGGCGCCGAGCTGAGGATCTTGGGTCCGCTTCGGGAATTTCTTGTCGTCGCAGAAGATCGACGAGATGTACTCGGCGAAGTGATAGATAGTCTTGCCATGCGATGCGAAATTCGTCCACAGGTAACCGCTTGACGGTTCGGCAACATCGGGAATGTGCTGCAGCAGCGGGTAGCCGTCCGCTACCATGCCCTCGTAATCGTAGGTGCGCTGTTCGCCGCGATAGTTCAGCTGCCAGGTTTTCTCGACGAAATCCGTGCCGATGCCGGCCGTCGACCACACATGACCGTCGCCCGACACCTCGCCGGAGTCGAAGAAATTGTCCAGTACGCCGAACTGCAGCGCCAACAGGTGCTGGTTCGGCGTGATGGCCGCGCCATACATGGTGAGTGAGGCGTCCCCATTGCCGACCCGCTTGCCATCTTTCGCCAGATCGCCGAAGACCTGATCATACGTGCGGTTCTCTTTCAAGATGTAGATCACGTGATTGATCGGGCTGCCGCCGCCGGCAAATTGAATCGTTTCCCGCGCAGCCTTCATGCGGTTTGATTCGAGCACCACCGCCGTCGATGCCTTGAGTGTGGACTCCACCGCCGTTTGGTTTAGCGCGGCCAACGAGCCGTACAACAGCGTCGGCGCATACGTAAAGCTGCGTCGCATCAGCGGGAAATTCTTGGTCGCGTCCGTCGGGCGAGGGGCCCTGTCATTCGGACCCGTCCCCCGGCTCTTGGCGCTGGCGACGTACAGCGTGCGGCCCGCTGAGGCCAGCGCCATCGGCATCAACTCGGTCGGCACGAACCCGATTGGTTCCACCATGCCTTTGCCCGGAGACTGGCGGAGCAACCGGCGCGGATCGAGGACTGCCACCGCGTCCGATCCTAAGTTCGCCGCGTACAATCGCGAGCCCTCCTCATTCAACGCGAGGGCGCTCGGCTCGGCGCCGAAGTAGCTTTGCCCCGGCAGCCGCGTGTCGAAATAACCCCTGACCTCGAGCTTCCCGCCGGTCGGACTGCCTCTGCCGATGTCAATCGCAGCCACGGCATCGCGGTTCGATAGTGCCGCGTACAGCATGCCCGTGCGCTCGTCCAGCACCAGCGCGCTCGGATGTGTCCCGGGCGCAGTTGCCGAGCTGGGCTTCATCAGGCTCACGTGGCGCGCGACCGCACCGCTCACGAGGTCCAGCTCCACTACCTCACTGACATTCCACAGCGCGACGAATGCGCGCCGGCCATTCTTGGTGACTGCCAATGCGATGGGGTATGTCGCCGGTACATTTTCGCTCACCGACAGGTCGAAGCGCCGCACGATAGCCCCCGAAGCAGTGTCCAGCACGGCAACCGTGTCGGACAGATTTTCTGCGACCAACAGCAGCTCAGGTTTACCGGGCACAACGGCCAACGCCGACGGAAAGGGGCTGACTGTATGATCCTCGCGACCGAACAGACTGGTATGCCGTCCGGCGGCGAGCGTCACCAGCGGCAGGCGCAGAAACCTTTCTGCCGTGGGCACGCCGTTCGCAAACGCGTACACCACAATGCCATTGCCTGTTTTCTGGCGACCGTCGCCCTCCGGATCGCTGGAAGAGGCCAGACTCGCATACAGCTTGGTGCCGTCCGCGCTGAACACTACACCTGAGAAAAACGTTTGCTGCGCACCGATCAGCGTGCGCGCATCGGGGAAATCCCTGACATGTCCGGTCTGCGCATCAAGAACCCCAATCGATTGCATGTAGCCCGACTCGTACGTGCCGAAGCCCGCGTTCAACGAAACCACCCAGCGATGATCGGGCGAGACCGCCAAGGACATCGGCAAGCTGTTGGTGCGCTGGGGATTGCCCGGGATCGGCGCAATCAGCTGTTTGCTGGTGGGAAGATCCAATGCCTGACCGGAGCCTTGCGCGCCCACCGAGCTTCCCAGCAACGTCAGTCCGGCGAGCAGTGTCATGCGCCTCCGGCAGATACACACCATTGTTACAAACAAGCTATGCACGGGGTAGCCTCGGGGGTGTTGGTTATCGGTCGGTGACTGTACCAAGAATCGGACGCTGCGCGCTGAAGAAGAATTCAGGCCGCCGCGCAAAAACCCCGTAAAGGCATTCATTACTCCACATGACGATCGGCGGGGCGCGCATCAAAATCCGGTGACCTCGATTACGCCTGGCGGTTACACTTCAGTCCGTGTCCACAATGAGTTCACCTTATCGCCGGTCGCAGCATGCGACCTCGGATGCTGCTGCACCAGGGGACTTGACGGCGGCCCTCAAGCGCTGCTTCGGATTCGATCGCTTCCGCCCGGGCCAGGAAGCGATCGTTCGCGACGTACTGTCGCGTCGCGACGTGCTCGCGCTGATGCCCACCGGCGGCGGAAAATCGCTGTGCTTTCAGTTGCCGGCGCTGCTGCAACCGGGCGTGACGCTGGTCGTCTCTCCCTTGATCGCCCTGATGCAGGACCAGGTCCGCCAGCTGCAGAACAACGGCATTTCCGCGGCCTTCATCAATTCCAGCCTCGACGCCGCCGACATCCAGAGCCGAACGCAGGCGCTGCTGCGCGGCGAATACAAACTGCTGTACCTCGCGCCGGAACGGCTTCTGCTGCAGGAGTTTCTCGAAGGCCCCCTGAACCGTCTGTATTCAGGTGTCGGCATCAACGCCTTCGTCATCGACGAGGCGCACTGCGTATCGGAATGGGGACATGACTTTCGAACCGAGTACCGCCAGCTCGCCCGGCTGCGGCGGCGCCATCCCGAAGTGCCGCTGCTGGCCTTCACCGCGACCGCCACGGCGCGCGTGCGTACCGACATCATCGCGCAGCTGGAGCTACGCGATCCGGCCGTGCATGTGGCAAGTTTCAACCGGCCGAATCTTTTCTATCGGGTACGCCCCAAGGACAAGACCTCCTACCGTGAGTTGCTGGCGCAGGCTATGAGCGGCGGCGCCGGCATCGTCTATTGCCTGTCGCGCCGGCGCGTCGATGAGCTGGCTGCCAAGCTGCATGCCGAAGGCATCCGCGCTGCGCCTTATCACGCGGGACTCGACGCCATCACCCGCCGGGACACCCAGGACGCCTTCATTCGCGACGATCTGCAGGTCATCGTCGCGACGATTGCGTTCGGCATGGGCATCGACAAGCCGGACGTGCGCTGGGTCGTGCATTACGATTTGCCCCGCACGTTGGAAGGCTATTACCAGGAATCAGGCCGGGCGGGGCGCGACGGCGATCCGGCCAAGTGCACCCTGTATTTCGGCGGCGCCGACATCCGCACGGCCGAGTTCCTGATTCAGCAGAAAGTCGACGCGACCGGCGAACCGCTGGAGAACGAGCAGCGTATCGCCCGGCAGCAGTTGCGTCAGGTGTTGCAATTTGCGGACTCGACCGAATGCCGTCGCGCGGTGCAATTGCGTTACTTCGGTGAGACGTTCTCCGGCCCGTGCGGAGCATGTGATAACTGCTGCGAACCGCGGACCGTCGAGGACTGGAGCACGGAGGCGAGGCAGTTCCTGTCCTGCATTGCACGATTGGCGCAGCGCCGTCAACGCTTCGGCGCGGCCCATATCATCGACATTCTTCGCGGCGCCCGGACCGAACGCGTGCTCTCGGCCGGCCATGAGGCGTTGAGTGTCTACGGGATCGGCAAACATCGCCGGGTCGACGAATGGCGTAACCTCGCGCGGGCACTCCTGCATCAAGGATTGATCAGCGAAGCGCAGGACGGCTATTCGGTGCTGTCGCTGAACGCGGATAGCTGGCCGGTGCTGCGCGGCGAACGCCCCGTGAGCATTGCCCGCGCGGTGAAGCCCGCGCGTCGCTCGCAAGATCGCACGCGCGCACCGACGACGGACGATTCGCTGTTCGAGTGCTTGCGGGCGCTGCGCAAACGGCTGGCGGACGAGAACGGCCTGCCGCCGTATGTCATTTTTCATGATTCCACTCTTCGTGAGATGGCAGAGCACATGCCGCTCGATCTCGACCAATTCGCCGTCCTGCCGGGTGTTGGCCAGGCGAAGCTCGCCCGGTACGGTGAGCAGTTCATTGCCGCGTTGCGCGAGCATCGAGCCGCAGAATTGGCTGCCTCTGATGCGCCGACAATCAAAAGGTGATGCGCACGCCGCCGAATGCCTCGAACGGCGCCGCCGGACTCAAAAATCGATTGTCGACCCCGGGACCGTTGGTCACGCCGTTGCGCGGAATTCCGGGCGCGCCGATGCCCGTGGGGTCACTCAACGTGCCCCAGGTCGCATACTTGCGATTGAAGAGATTGTTGATCGAGGCAAACACTTCGAAATGGGGGACAGGCTTATACGATGTATGCAGGTTGACGACCGCATGTCCCGGGATCTGAGCCAGTTGATTGGACTGGTCCCCGACGTAGAAAAAGCCGCTGACGACGTTCACCGTGGCGCCCACCGTCAGGTCCGGCAGAATTCTATAGTCCGACCCAAGCTTCAACCGGTGCTGCGGGATGCCGGGCAACCGATCGCCCGGCTGCACGTGAATATTGCCATCGGCGTCTTGATTCGGATTCGAGGGCGAGGGCATCAGCAGAGGCGAGCGAAACGTGGCCTGGACGAAGCTGTAGTTGGCGTAGGCCGACCAACTCGGGGTGTGGTAAGTCAGGCCTGCCTCGACGCCCTGACGGCGCGTGTCGCCAATGTTTTGGAAGAACCCTTGCGCGATTGAAGTCGAGATGCCGTAGATATCATCCTTCAGGAGCGTGCGGAACACGCTCAAGTTCCAGGACATCTCGCGGTCCACGCCGGTAACCTCGGGGATTTTGCCGCGCAAGCCCAACTCTGCGGTGTGTGCGATCACCTGACGCAGATTCGGTGGATCGCCGGCGAGATTCGTGGGCAAGAGACACGGAGTCAAAGGATTCGAGCATTCGATCTCGCCCGCCGTCGGCGTGCGTGTGTTTTGCGAGAGGCCTCCGTAAAGGGTCATCGTCGGCAGCACTTTATAAGCGGCGCCGATCGCGGGATTGAAATGAACGAAGCGATTGTTGCCGTTGAGATTGGCGCCCAATTGGTCCGCAAGATCGACATGCGTGATGTTGTACCGCCCGCTCGCCGTCACTGCGAGCTCGGGGGTCACATTGAAAGTATCGGTGAGGTAGGCGCCCAAGTTCTTGTTGATCGAGTTCACGCTCACCGGCACCGGATGGCCATTGGCGATTGCGCCCGGCGAATGTTCCGGCGTATCGAGGATCAGGTTGGACGGCAGCACGAGGAGCTGCGAATTGATGACGCCGATCTGCGCACCCGAATAGAAACTGGTCGAGGCATAGTCGACGACTGCACCCAACGTGAATTGATTGTCGTGACCGAAAATCGTCTGATTGTCGGTGACCTGCAATGTGGCGCCTCGGCCCCACGCGTGGATCGACTCAAAGTCGTTTTCACCGATGGGCACGCTGCTACCGTCGGAGATGTCCGGTAGAGTTTGCCCGGCGGAGTTCATGACCGGCGTGACCCCGTCGGGTTGGCACAGGATTCCCGGCGTGTTGGCGCAGGCCGCGTAATGGGTGGTGTTGCCGTTCGAGACGGACTGCGCATATTGCCGGTAATAGAGCACACTCTGCAGTGACCAAGTATCCGTGACTTTCAAGGTTCCATTCAGAGTCACGAAGTCCAGCGAGTTGATATTGGTCTGCGGGCCGGTGAACACCAAAGAACGATTGACGGCCAGCTCCTGCACCGGCGCGGAGCCTTGACCGTTCATCATGTTGTCAGCGCGGCTATAGCTCAAATCGAGCGTTGCGCTGTCGGTGCGCATGCTGAAAACCGCGTACAGGTTGCGCATCCTATCGTTCGAGAACCGGCGCCAGCCGTCCCAGTCCAATGCCCGGCCGGCCAGGTAGAAGCCGAACGCGCCCGAGTAGTGGCCGAATTGCCCTGTCAACGCACGTTGGCCGAAGGAGCCGCCGGACAGCTCCAAGTCGGTACCCTGGTACGTGAATCCGTTCTTCATCGTGACCGAGACGGCGCCGCCGAGCGCATTGAGGCCGTAGACGGGACTCGAGCTCACGAGTTCCACTTGACTGATGGCGATATCGGGGAGCAGGTCCCAATTAACAGTATCGCCGAACGCCTCGTTGATGCGCACACCGTTCTGATAGACAGCCAGGCCCTGCGGCGTGCCGAGCACCGGCGATGCCTCAAAACCCCGATACAGAATGTCGGGCTGGAAGGGATCGTCGAGGTCGTCGTTGACATTGATACTGGCGAGATTGGAGTTCAGAGCGCCGGTCAGGCTGGCCGGGCCTTCGCGAGTCAGGTCTGCGGCCGACAGGACTTGCACGTTTCCCGGAATCTTGTCGATGTCGATGATCGTGCCTGGTATCGCCGTGGCGGTGACTACGATGTCCTGCAGCTTCTCGAAACTGCTCACTTCACTTTGGTTCGCGGCCCGCGTCGAGGTGTCGAGGGCGTTGTCTGCACTCGCGGCCATACTCACGGAAATTGCGATCGCGCAACACGGCAGAATTGCGGCGAACGACACTCGGTTCACCGGCAAACCTTTCGGCCGGAGTGAGATGGGAGCGGTTCTGCGCGCGGATGGCAATTTATTCACCGCCACACTCTGCCACAGTTGCCCCACGGCCTCGCCACAAAGGATTGCGAGACTCTTCTCGTCGAGCCGGTCGGCTCAAGCAACGGGAGCATGGCAAAAATGTCTGGTCGCTTGGATGCCTTTTTCGAGTTCGTGCGACGGGGGCTCGTCGAACCTCTGGGCCGGCTCGGTGGTTTGTTGGCCGCAGCCCTCCGGGCCCTTGGCATCAGCCTCTGGCGCTTTCGTTGGCGCGTTGTGACCATCGTGGTCTTGGGATTGATCGTTTATGATCTTTACACCCATCCACCCTTTGATTCCGTACGCCGCGGCGAGGTCCTGGCGCGCAGCGACGGACTCGACGGATCGGTGAACGTCTACACCGCAGGCACGGTTCTCGTACTGCCCGGCATCCATCAGGTGCGGCGCTACTCGATTCGCGATCAGGTGTATCGGCCGACCGAAAGTGCGAGCGCGACCGGCGCTGCCCCTTTCCAGTCGGTCGAGGGTCTATCGATCGGCGTCGATCTCACGGTCCGCTGGACCGTGGATCTTGCCCGCCTCGCCCAGACGACCAAGGAATTTCCGGACGACATCAGCGCGGATCTGGTCGCACCTGCGGTTCAGGGAATCGTCTATCCCACCTTTGCCCGCTACTCCGTGCGAGAAATCTTTTCGCAGCGGCGGACGGAGATCAAACAGGAACTCATTGCGGCGCTCAAGCCAAAATTCACCGCCATGGGACTCGTGCTGCGCGAAGTCGACATAGGGAAGGTCGATCTGCCTCGGGACTATCGAGCCGGAATGGAGAAGCTCCTCTCCGAGGAGCTCGAGACCGAAAAAATTCATTACACCCTGCAGCTCAAGGAGGCGCAGGTCAAACAGCAGCAGCTCGAGGCCGAGGCCGACAAGGTACGGCGGCAAACGGCCGCGGAAGCCGCCGGCCAAGAGCAAGTCATCGCAGCGCGCGCGCAGGAGGAAACCATGAAGCATATCCTGCCCTTCAAGCAGAAACAGATCGAGCAACGGCAGCTCGAGGCTGAAGCCGACAAAGTCTCGCGTATTCGCACCGCGGAGGGCGCCGCGGAGGCGCGCCGTATCGAGGCCAGAGGCGAAGCCGATTCGCGGCAAAAACTCGCGGATGCGGAGGCTTATCGACTGGATCTTGTCGGCAAGGCGAACTCCGGCCAGATGGAGCGCGAGGGCGTGCTGGTGTCGCGGTATCCGCTTCTGATCCAGAAGACGCTGGCCGACAAGCTTTCCGATAAGGTGCAGGTCATCATCGCACCGCTCCCTGCCGCGGGTAAATTCATCGGCTCGAGTCTCATTGGCGACCAGAGTTCGGTGAACCCTGTCGACGACGCGGCAGCCACCCTGACCTCCAAGGCGGGAGCACCGACCCTTAAGGCGGGAGCATCCCGGTGATCCTCGCCCTCGCAGCGACGCTCGCCATCGTGGTCCAGGATCACGCCGCGTTGCGCGCCGCCCCGCGCGCGAGCGCCACCGAGCTCACGCGGCTATGGCAAGGAGATGTGCTCGAGGTTCGCGGCGAACATGCCGGATACCTGAAAGTCTACGACTATCGTCGCGAGCGGGGCGGATACTTGCGCGGGGACGCGGCCCGGACATTCGAGCTCTCTGCGGCCGCCGCGCCCGACCTTCTCGCGGTGCTGCGCTTCCTGCGCGAGACCCCGGGATCCGAGGCGCTCGGCATCAGTTACGGTGCGGCGTATCTCAAGGCCGTACCCGCGCAAGCCACGACCGCCGAGCCCTTCGACGCCATAGCCCAAATGGCCGAGCGGCTCGCGGATCAAGCTTCAGGCAGCACCGACCATCTCGCTGATTTCGCGCCGCACTTGGAAGTCGTGGAACAGTTCGGCATTCGCATGCGCAGTTTTGAACGCAACGGTCGGATGCGAGTCTGCTACGACGGCGAATTGTTTCATCGCGTTCTGGCGCTTCCCGGGGCCCAGCCGGAGGAGCGTGCGCACGCAGTGCTCGGCCTCACGCGGCCCGATTGCGTCGATCCGGATTTGAGCCCCGTGCCGCGCGCAGCCCTCGACACTGAACGCTCCCAACTGCTCGAGCAGGTTAAGGACGGCGATGTGAACGCGATGACGCGGAGCCGCCTGCATGCGCGGCGTGCCGGGGTGTGGGCCGCGGTTGCCTTTGGCCAAGACCGCCGCGGCGAGCCCGCCGGCGCGGCGGCGCAGCGTGCACTCGCGGAGCTTCTCGCCGTGCATCCCGATGATCTGGGTGATGACCGGCGGGCGGAGTACGTGGACGCGGTGCTGCGCGTCAGTGCCATCCGCTGGGCCGGAGCGGTGCCGGCAGTGCAGCCAGGACCACTGACTCTCAGCCTGGCGCCCGGAAATCCGGGCCAAACATGTATTGTTTTTGAGGATGCACATCGGCCGCGGGCCGCAGTGGTCATCCGACGCTGTACATACGGGATAGTGAGGTTGGCTTCGATACAGGCCATCCCTCAAGGTCCGGCGTTGGTGCTCGCGGTGCAGCCGCTCGAGGGCTGGCGCGAGCTCTGGGTATTTCATGAAAGGGCCGGAAGCTGGACGATCGACGTGCTCTCGCCAGGGCTCGACAATCCCGAGGAAGGCTACGTAGATTTTGCAGGCTACGCGCCGGGCACCAGGCGCCTGCTCATCGCGAGAGAGGTAAAGGATCGCGGGCGATTCCGGCGCAGCTTCGAGGAACTGCGGCTCGAAGATCTCGCCTTGGTGCGACAGGCGAGCAGCCCCGAACTCTTGCGGGACTTCGGCCGGTGGCAGGACGTTGCGTGGCGACGGGACACGCTGGCGCTGCATTAGCGTTAGAATCTCGACTCCTATGGCGGGTTCAGTCGGTCCTGGCAGCTTCTGCTGTACCCGGTTCTTTAGCATCCCGAATACGCGCGGCCTCTAAGATATTTCGCATGGAATAGTTGCCTTCGTGGCAGGCGCACTCGAACATTCTCTCTTTTGAACGCAGCAAATGCGTCTCGCCGGTCCAGGAGCGAGTGTAATAAGTCGGGTCACTGACGCTAAATACGTAGTTCAATTCATGCCCCGAAACGCGCGTGAATCGCTCAATGACGGTCGTTTGAGGCGATACCAGGAATATGTATCGCATGTTCATGCGAACGGCGCTGCTGGGTGAAAAATACTTTGTTTCCACCACCAGCGTGTCTTTCTCCCACCAGCCTACCGAGTCGCCGAGCCACGAGGTAATCGCAGCGGGGGAGTGCGTCGAATTCATGCGAACCATGCGTGCTGTGTGACTGAATTCCGACATGATTACAGTAGTGTCCGGTGTCTGCACAAACTGATAAATGTTTTCGTCAGCGTTGGGCTGCATCGGAGGCGCGCCATTCGAACCTAAACAACGCTCGAGGGGAGGACGCTGTTCCGGATTGTCAAACGCGGTCTGCGCTGCGCGTCGCAGCGCCGCCGGTTTTTCTTTGTATGCCTCATTCCATGGAATCCTCCCGTCGTCGGGGTCAATTATCTGGGAGCTGCGCAGTTCGCCGCGAATCGGCTCGAACGATCGATCTTCCAGAGACCGGCCAGGATCGTCGGGTTGATTGGGACCGCCCGGGGGGACTAGGTATTGTGCCTTGAGCCTTGCGGCGTCCGTCGCGGTGATGATCAATTGAGTGAATTCTTGCGGACGTTCCAGTGGCGTTAGATTGGAGTTCTTCCATACGCCTTGCATATCGACATGTCCGTCAAGCGAGCGAGGCGCGCGATACGGTTTCGGTGTCTCAGCCGCGCGAGCCAAATCGGGCAGCGCAAGTAGGGTCAGATAAACGATTTTCCCCAGTCCAAGCGATCGGGTGGTACACGATTTCAAGGTGAGTACTCCGGGTTTTATGTCTCCGCGGTAGGCATAACGGAATCAGCCGCAAAAAACGGCCAAACGGACCCGGGGTTAACTCAAATCCTTGCCAACCTCAGGCGCTTCGCGCAAGATCCTGGCGCGAAGCTTGCCGTGATTGATGGGCGCACGGGGGTCTGATCATTCATATCACGCCGGAACAATGGCCCACTCTATCGAGTCTTCTCGACGAAGCCTTCGACTTGGCGCCGGCGGCGCGCGAGCAATGGCTCGCAGAACTCGCGCCTGCCCATCTTCCTTTGCGGCCGATACTGCGTGATCTGCTTGCCAAGCACGCCGCCGCCGAAACTGACGACTTTCTCGAGACGCTTCCCAAGTTCACGGCCGCAGGCAACGATGTGCACCGCAGAACGCCGGACGGTTTTGAACCGGGCGCCATCATTGGACCTTATCAACTCGTGCGCGAGCTCGGACGTGGTGGTATGGGGGAGGTGTGGCTCGCCATGCGCAGCGACGGTGCGCTTAACCGACCCGTTGCCCTGAAGCTGCCTCACGCGCATCTGCTATCGGGTGCGCTGCGTCAGCGCTTCGAGCGCGAGCGCGATATTCTCGCGCCGCTGTCGCATCCGCACATTGCACCACTGTACGACGCGGGTATCAGTGACGGCGGCCACCCGTACTTGGCGATGGAATGGATCGACGGCGTACCCATTACGCTCTATTGCCGGCAAGTCCAGCAGTCAATTGCTGCGCGTCTCGAGCTGTTCAAGCAAGTGCTCGATGCGGTCCGATACGCGCACGAGCGCTTCATTGCGCATCGCGATCTGAAGCCCTCGAACATTCTGGTCACATCCGACGGGCAGGTGAAGCTGCTGGACTTCGGCATCGCCAAACTGCTGAGCGGCGACACCGGCGGTGCGTCTACTGAACTGACCCAGCTGGGTGGGCGAGTCGCTACGCCCGACTACGCAGCGCCTGAGCAGATCGCCGGTCAGCCGATCACCACCGCGGTGGATCTGTACGCGCTGGGTGTGGTGCTGTTTGAATTACTGACCGGTGCCCGGCCATTTGACGCCCCGCGCGGCGTCAAGGCGTTGCCTGGCAACGCGCCGCTTGCATCACAACGTGTCACGGAATCCGCAGCAGAGTTGACCGGCGGCATGAAGGCGGCTCAGCTGCGCAGAGCACTACAGGGCGATCTGGATGCAATCATCGCCAAGGCGCTCGAGACCGATCCACACCAACGCTATCGATCAGCTGCGGCCTTCGCCGATGATGTACAGCGCTATGAGCGCCACGAACCTATTTCGGCGCGGCACATCGGCCGGCTGATGCTGGCAAGAAAGTTTGTGCGCCGCCATCGGCTGGCTACTGCCCTGACGGCGGGTCTGGTAGCCGCTTTGTTCGGCGGGACCGTGGGCATCGGCTGGGAGGCCTTGCGCGCGCAACGCGAGGCGCGTCGCGCGCAGGACGAAGCGCACCGCGCGGCAAGCGAGGCCGGGCGACAAAAGGCAACCAAGGACTTTCTGATCGGCGTGTTCAAGGCCAGTGATCCGCGTATCGCTTCGGACAAGCCTCGAGGCACGATCACCGCCAAAGAGCTGCTCGATGTCAGCTCCGATAGGATCGAGAAACAGTTTGCGAATGATCCGGAGACTGAAATCGAGCTCTTAGGTATCGTCGCCGACATTTATGGGGAGCTCGATGAAAACGAGCGTTTCGGAATCCTGAATCGGAAGCAGATCGACCAGGCTCGTCTGCTATACGGCGACTCGAGCGCCGTGGTCGTCGAAGCTCTTCTCAAGAAGGCGGACGATGCGAACACTCGCGGGGACTACGCCGAGGCTCTGAAGGAACTAGAGCGCATAGGCGATCTGATCAGGCAGGGAGGGCTGGAAGGTTCTGCGCAGCATGCCTACTCGCTTTTCATCAGAGGCATCGCGCTCACACCTGACGCATCTGCCCAACCCGAACGGCTGCGGGCATTCGAACAGTCCAGCGCGATCTACTCAGCCGTAGCCCCTCATGATCCCCGCTATTCGTTCGTGTTGAGCAGTATTGGCGGGATCTATCACGGGCGAAGTGACTATCGACGAGCGGCCGAGTACACCAGGCGAAGCATTGCAGTAGCAGAGGGTGTGCCCGACCGGGACGACTCGGCACTGTCGTTGAATTACTCGAACCTGGGGAAGGATCTGTCATATGACGGCGACTTCGAAGGTGCCGTGCGAGCGTACGAACACGCGGCGCAGCTTGCGAAGGACACCTATGGCATCCAGTCGGCCTCTTATTGGACTGTGGCTGGGAACTACGCTCAGGCGCTGCATCTGCGCGGCGACCGCGAACAGTCCATGGAGATGTTTGACGCACTGATGCAAGTGCTTCCCGCGGAACCAGCGCGATATCACAATGCTTTCGAGCAAAATTCTGCTGCCCGTGTCCGGGAGACTTACGGTCAGTGTTTGCTCGCCGAGGGGAGGCCGGGTTTGGCGCTGCCGGCGTTTGAAGCGGCCGAGCGCGGGTTTAAAGAGGCGCCCACGTACTTTTACGATCTCAGCACTGCGCAAGGCGAGATAGGCGCCGCCCACGATCGTTTGGGCCGGGCGACATTGGCCAAACGCCTGATCAAAGTTGGACTTGACGAATACGTGAAGGCGTTTCCTCCCGATAACCCCGGAGTCTTACGGCAAAGATTTGTGTGGGGGACATTTCTCCTGGAGCATTCCGACCCGGACGGCGCGGAAAAGGAGTTCCGCGAGATCTTGAGCCAAAGTCACGACCGGAAACTTGCGCCGATTGCGCTCGCCTATGGCGGATTGGCGCGGCTCGCCATCATCCGCCACGACCCCGCTGCGGCGCTTGCCGCGAGCAGCCGTGCACTCGACGTGTTTGATCATGTCACGGGGCCGCGTGATGTCCGCATGGGTCCAAGGCTGTGGCGCATCCGAGCCGAAGGCCTACTACTATCCGGGGATGCCACGGAAGCGCGGCAATTGGCACAGCGTGCCCTCGAGGCTGATCGGCGCTACGACCATCCCTCGAGCCCGGATATCGCCGAAGCTGAAGCGACTCTCGGTGCGGCAAACGCAGCAATCACAGCAAACGGCAAGCGGTGAACTGCTTGGCCATGCCCCATGGAATCAATTGTTCCTAAAGCGCTCTGAGGAAGTCCAGAATCGTCTGTTGATCATCCGGCGGCAGCGCCTTGAATCGAGCGATCACGGCATTGGCCTCCGAGGGCCCATAACAGCTCGAGTGAGCGCGGCTCTCGTCGTCCTCGCGGCCATTTTTGTCGCAGTCTGCCGGCAGTGAAAAGTGCGCGTCGATAGCCGTCAGCAAGTCATCTGTTCGCCCATCGTGCAGAAAGAATCGCCGTTGGCCGACGCCCCACAAGGGCGTCGAGCGAAACATGTCACCCGTTGCGAGACCTTGAGTGATGTCGTCTGCCAAACGCTTACCCATGTGATGGGTCAACAAGTCCGAATAGGCGTGCACGGTCAGGTTCTGCAGTGCCGCAGTTTCGCTTCTCGCCGGCGTGACCATCGTCGGCGTATGGCAAGCGGCACATCCGATTCCAGGATGATCGGGTCCGGTGCCGAACAGCGCCTGCCCGCGTGCCGCCGTTTCGGAAAATGCCGCGGGCTTTGGCCCGTCCAGGAAGCGCATGAACATGGCAAACATGAGCCAGTCCGGGGGCTCGTGCAGCGGGTTCGCAAAGGCCTGGTTGCGCGTGTCATCGGCATCCAGTCGCGTGATGTCATTCGGTTCGCCCTTATCCGCGGTGCACGCGGGGACCTCGTCCGTGGCCTGTGTGAACAGGTCGTTGGTAACTCCCATCTCGACGTTGTAGGCCTCGGCGGCGAAGATGGCGATCGACTTGTTCTGCGCCTTCCAACCAAAACGCGTAATGGTGCCGTCGTTGGCGCTGCGGTTGGCCAGGCCCGCGATCCCGAGCTGCGCGCGCACGGCGGCCGTCGCGCGGTGGCGTTCCAGGATCTCCCGATCCTGGATGCCATCGAGAATCCCCAGGCCAAACAGCTGCAGCGGGATGCGGAAGCGCAGATTGCCTCGCCGATATTCACTCTCGAAGTCCGGTTGCGCGAGGTCCGCAGCAGTACAGTTACCCGACTGCCACGGCGGGAAGACGTCGGATCGGCCCACCACGGTGAATAACTGGTGGACTCCGCCGTCCGGGGTGCCGTCGGATTTTCTCGCGAAGCGGACCTCGCGAATCGGCCCGAATCGAGTGATAAACGCGGGGACGAGGTTGGCGGCGCCCTTGCGATGGGGTATCAGATCGAACATGGGGTTTTCAGGCGCCCGCCGGCCGGAGAGCGGGTCTTGCGGGTTGGGAATCATGAACCCGCCCGAACCTCCGAGTGCCGGATGGTTGTGGCACGCGGTGCACTGGTCGCCGTTGAAACGCGTTCCCAACCCCGACGAGTTGGTCTGTGTCATGACATTCGCCTTGGCCGGATCAACAGCCTCACCCAACGTGAGGTCGCTGCACGAGTCGCACACCGCTTCGAGCTGAATGGAGCGCTGCAGTCCCTCCTTGAACACGGACAATTCAATGGGAGTCAGGTGTTCGAGCGGTTTACCGCCACCCGCAGGGCCCGCCCGGACACCCGGGTCGTGCTGCGCGAAGCAAAATGAAGAAGAAACAAGCAGCAAGGCGGCAATTGTCCCCCGCGCCGGCCATCGGGTGATATGTAAGTTCACGGTGCGTACTCCGGTTTCGTGTCATCCCGGTAGTGACTACGGAACTGGTCCGGAAAACCGGCCATACGACGTGTTGCTTGTGGGGCCGAACAACTGCAAGCTCTTGGGATGGGAGAATTCACACGACTTCTGGAGGCCGTGCGCAACGGCCAGCCCGGAGCCATCGACCAGATCGTTGCTCTCACTTACCAGGAGCTCCGCGAGCTCGCGCACCTGCGTCTTAAGCGGACCCCCCAAATCACACTGCTCGAGACCGGCGCGCTCGTGAACGAGTGCTACCTGCGGCTCGTAAAGGTCGGTGAGCTCAACGCAGGCGATCGATCCCATTTTCTCGGCTACGCGGCCCGCGTCATGCGTTCGATCGTCGTCGATTTTGCACGCGAGCGGCTGGCTCTGCGTCGCGGTGGCAACTCACCGCACATCGCGGTCGGGACTGACATAGCTGATCCCGCGGCTCCCGCGCAAGAAGAGATCGTGCGGGTGGATGAGGCCCTCCAGGAACTCGCTCGACTCGATCCGCGACTGGTTCAAGTGGTCGAAATGAAATACTTTGGCGGACTCAAGAGTGATGAGATTGCCGAGGCGCTCGGCATCGCCGAGCGCAGCGTGCGCCGGGATTGGCAGAAGGCCCGCGTCCTGTTGCACGAGGAACTCAAGCCCTAAAGCCCGCGCTGCGTTGCAATCCGTAAACTGGCACAACGGACCAGGCTCACTCAATGCGCGCGCGGCAGCGCCTCGTAGCCCAATCGTTCAATTTCGGGCGACACGTACCCTGCTTTCACGGGTTCCTCGCGCAACAGATCCGTGCTCAGGTATTTCTTGTTGTCATCGCTGAACACGGTGGCAATCGCTGCCGGCGGGCCGTAGCGTTCCAGGGCGCGTACGGCGCCGATGAAATTGGCGCCCGAGGAGACGCCGACGCCAAGCCCTAGTACACCGGCGAGCTTCTGGGCCATCAAAATGGCATCGCCGTCCGCGATCGCTATCACGGCATTCATGGATTGAAGATTACAGATGGGCGGCACGAATTCATCCGAAATTCCCTGGATGCGATGCTTGCCGTTCTTGGTGCCGGTCGAGAGGGTGGGTGATTCCGCAGGTTCGAGAGGATGCACCCGCACGCTGAGGTCCCGACTCCTTAGATAAGAACCCACGCCCATCACCGTGCCGCCTGTGCCGACACCCGCGACGAAGGCCGTGACGCCGCGGCCGATCCGTGCCAATTGGAAGGCGATTTCCGGTCCCGTGGTAAGACTATGCGCTTCCACATTGGCCTGGTTCGAGAATTGGCAGGGAAGAAAGATGTCGTCACGCTCGCGGGCGAAGCTCCCGCAAAGTTCAATACTGCCTAAGAATCCGCCTTGCTCTTTCGACACGGATTTGATGTGTGCGCCAAACGATCGAATGAGTGCAGCCCGTTCGGGACTCATCCAATCGGGCATATAGATCACCACGGGATGCCCAAGCGCGCGGCCGATGGCTGCGAAGGCGATGCCGGTGTTGCCGCTGGTGGCTTCGACGATGGTATGCCCGGGTTTGATCTGCCCCGTGCGATATGCCGAATGCAACACATGCAGCGCCATGCGGTCTTTGATGCTGCCGGTCAGGTTGAAGAATTCGGCCTTGGCGTAGATCGTGTGCTGTCGATCAAGCCTCTTGAAGTGGATGGCGAGGAGTGGTGTGTTGCCGACCATCGCATCGATGGCCCGAAATTTTTCGATCGTTGCGGCGGGATAATTCAAGCCACCACCTTAAGCCCTTATGGGCGCAACGCGAGCGCGAAAAAACGGCTAGAATGCCTCATTCGAGCAACCAGAGTGCGTCATACCGGTAAGTTGGAGGACTTTGTTGCGTGGATAAAATCGACTTGAAGATCTTGAGTTTGCTTCAGCGCGACAGCACGTTGACTGCGGAGGAAATCGGCGAAAAGGTCGGCCTTTCCAAGGCGCCCTGCTGGCGCAGAGTCCAGCGACTCACCGAATCGGGGGTAATTCAGCGCACCGTGGCGTTGCTCGATCCCACTCTCGTAAACCTCAAGACCACGGTTTTCGTCATGATCAAGACCTCGAGCCACGGGAGTGAGTGGATAGAGCGTTTCGCCAAGGCAATGCAGAAAATCCCGGAAGTCACAGAGCTGCATCGGATGAGCGGGGACGTGGATTACCTCCTGCGCATCGTGGTGCCCGACATCGCCGGCTACGACGCGGTGTATAAGAAGATGATCGGCGCGGTGGAGATGTTCGACGTAAGCGCGAGCTTCGTGCTCGAGACCATCAAGAACACGACCACATTGCCGCTGGAATACGTATTGCTTGACTAAGGCTGGGGAGCGTCTTTAAGCGGTGGCATTCAGTTCGCGGCTTCTACTACTCTTAGTGTTGCCGCCTGAATGGCTCTTCACGTGCTCGATGAATGCGCGCAGTTTGGGTAAAACCTGGCGTCTGTCTGGGTGGTATAGAAAAACCCCTGGCGTTTTGACGGAGAAGGCCGTCAGCAGCACTTGTAATCGGCCGTCAGCAATCGGTGCTTTGGTGAGCGGGCCGGGTGCCTGTGCAAGTCCCAAACCTTGGATCGCGGCGCCGAGGAGTGTGGGGTAGTCGTGCGCGATGAGCGGCCCAGAAACAATTGCCTCGATGGTCTTGTCGCCGTCAACGAGGCGCCAAGGCGCGATTGCACCGTTCGAGCGGCGTATGCGCAGGCAGGCGTGGTGGCGCAGGTCGTCCACGCGCTTCGGGCGCCCGTGACGCGCCAGATAGTCGGGGCTGCCGACGACCTCGAACGGGAACGGCGGCGTGAGCCGCACGGCTACCATGTCAGGCGCGATGAACTGGCCGAGACGGATACCGGCGTCGAACCCGCCGGTCGCAAGATCCACCATCTCGTCACTTGCGGCGATCTCGAGTTCTATCTCGGGGTAGGCCTGGCAGAAAGAGGCGATCACCGGCTCGAGGATGAGCGGGACGACCGATCTGGGAACGGAGAGGCGCAAGAGCCCGGTGGGACGTTGCCCTAAGTCACGCGCCGCCTCGCCGGCGGCGACGAGCTCGTCGAAGGCGGGCCCGGCGCGTTCAAGGAAACGTTGACCGGCCTCGGTCAGGCCCACGCTGCGCGTGGTGCGAGCGAGAAGCGCCGCACCGACGCGCGCCTCCAGCACCCGCACCGCTTGACTGACGGCCGACGGCGTGACGCCGAGATCCGCCGCCGCACGGCGAAAGCTGCGGTGCTTCGCCACCGCAAGAAACGTCTCGACGCCGTAGAGCGCGCCTTGCCTGACTGTGAAGTTCTGCTTCATACCCCAGCGACATTATCGCGGATAGTCGGTAGCCGCAAACGGCCGTACATTTGACTTGGAAATCAGGAGTCCCGACGTTGAAACGCAAAGATCCGCGACAATCACCTGGAACCATAAAGGAACCTTGCATATGACCGATGAACTTGACGGCGTGCGCGAGCACTATCGCGCGACCGGCCTGATCGAGCGGCTGAAGACGGCCCTCATTGCCCTCGCGCCGGAGGATCAACGGCTCACGCCCCAGCAACTGGGTACCCTCGACCAGTTTCACACCCGCGGGCTCGCTGCGACCGCCGAGCTTGCCAAGTCGGCCGGGATCACCGCCGGCATGTCGATTCTGGATGTCGGCTCGGGCGTCGGCGGACCGGCGCGCTTTCTGGCTGCGACTTATGGCTGCCGGGTGACGGGCGTCGACTTCAGCGAGCCATTCGTGGATGCCGCGCGCTATTTGACTGAGCGCACGGGACAGGGCGGGCAGGTGTTGTTCCAGGCCGCCAATGCGCTGGAGCTTCCATTTGACGACGGCCGATTCGACGTCGTGTTGCTGCAGCACGTGGCAATGAACATCTCCGAGCGGGCGCGGCTCTACCGTGAGATCCGGCGCGTGCTGAAGTCAGGCGGCAGGTTTGCGATCTTCGACGTCGTGTCGAACAGCGGCGAGCCGCATTATCCCCTCCCTTGGGCACGAACGCCGGCAATGAGCTTTCTGCTGACAGCCGCCGCGACACGCGAGGCGATCGAACCTGCTGGTTTCCGCACGCTGGCATGGCAAGACGACACCGAAGCCGCCAAGGCCTGGTTCGCCCTGCTGCGCGCATCGGGGCCGCCGCCTTCGCCAAACTTAAGCGTGGTGATGGGGCAGGACTTCGCGCAGCTCGCCGCCAACTTGGGACGAAATCTCATGGAAGGCCGGCTGGGCATTCTGTCCGCGGTGTTCGAGGCCGCGCCAATCAACGCCTTATAGGAACACAAATGTCACCTGAACCACTCTTCCAGATACAACTCGTTCTAGGCGATTTGGTGAATCTCCGTTAAGATGTTGTTTGTTTATTCGCCCCAACAGGCGATTATATACCAAAAATTACCTTAAATCGTCATTATAGGCGACTTCATTTACTAGATATATCGTGCTAATATTCGACTTATGAGTCGAATATTTTATGCAAGATCGACAAAGTCGCTCATACAGACGAGTTCAGCGTTTCTCGCGGGGAAATAGGATGAAAATCACCACTGAACTGACCGATATAGCGGTTCTGCATGAAATCGGCGACCGCCTGGAGCGCCGCCGAATCGATGCGGGATTGACGCAAGCCCAGCTGGCCGAGGAGGCCGGCATCTCCAAGCGCACGGTGGAGCGGATCGAAGCGGGCCACAGCACTGACTTTGTCATGCTACTGCGCGTGCTACGGGTGCTGAAACTCTTGGAGGCGCTGGATCAGTCAGTGCCCGATCTGCCGCAAAGCCCCCTTATGCTTCTCAAAGGCCGAGGTCGCGCGCGCAAGCGCGTGGGGCATTCACGGCAACCGCGGGACGGCACGGCGGCACCTAAGCCGGCCGCGGCCTGGAAGTGGCGGGATTAGTGGCCACCGTAGCGGAAGTGCGGCTGTGGGGCCGTGCGATCGGAGCGGTCTCCCTGGAGGAGGGAGCCCGATTCTCCGCATTCCAATATGATCCCGCCTTTCTCGCCAGTGGCATTGAACTCGCGCCGATCACCATGCCTCTGTCGCGACGGATTTATCAGTTCCCATCCCTACCTGAGGTGTCCTTCCACGGCCTGCCCGGCCTGCTCGCCGATTCACTGCCCGATAAATTCGGCAATGCACTGATCGATGCGTGGCTTGCCACTCAGGGTAGACGGCCCGAGAGCTTCAATGCAGTTGAGCGGCTCTGCTACATCGGAGTTCGTGGAATGGGTGCGCTCGAGTTCGCGCCCGCCAAGGGTCCGCCGCTGCGACAGTCGGCCAAAGTAGACGTGGATGAGTTGGTCAAACTCGCCTCCGAGGTGCTCACGCATCGCGCCTCACTTCAGGTGTCATTTGCTCCTGGCCGGCGGCACGAGGGGCTGCAGGAAATGCTGCGCGTGGGCACCTCCGCCGGCGGTGCGCGAGCGAAGGCCATCGTCGCGTGGAACCGAAACACGAACGAGGTGCGCTCGGGGCAGGTGAAAGCCCCGGACGGCTTCGACTACTGGTTGATCAAGTTCGACGGGGTCAGCGCGAACAAGGACAAGGAACTCGAGGACCCCAAAGGGTATACCGTCATCGAGTATGCGTACGCGCTCATGGCCGCTGATGCCGGCATCGAGATGTCTGAATGTAGATTGATGGAAGAGGGCGGCCGGCGCCATTTCATGACGCGACGGTTCGATCGGCTGAGTGATGGCGGCAAGCTGCATATGCAGTCCCTGGCTGCGCTCGCCCACTTCGATTTCAACTCCGCCGGCGCTTACTCCTACGAGCAAGCCTTCGACGTGATCAAACGTCTGGGGCTTCCCATGCACGCCCGCGAACAACAGTTTCGTCGGATGATCTTCAATGTCATCGGCCGCAACCAGGATGATCATGTGAAAAATATCGCATTCCTGATGGACAAGACGGGTGCCTGGTCACTTTCACCTGCGTTTGATGTTACTTACGCGTATAACCCGGCGGGCTTGTGGACAAGCCGTCACCAAATGACGATCAACGGCAAGAGCAATGACTTCACTCGGGAGGATTTTGAGGCGGTCGCGCAAGTGGCAGGCCTCAAGCGCGGAAAGCACGAAGCTATCCTCACCGAAGTGATGGATACGGTCAAAGAATGGCCGCGCTACGCCAAGACGGCAGGTGTGCTCGGCGCCCAGCGCGATGAAATCACGCTGACACTGAGGATGAGATTCGATCGCCGGGGCATCTTGACGTCGCAGCGATGAGGCCTCGGCCGCGGGAAAGATTCGCCGCAATCGCGGCGCGATGTCGCTCAAGAACAAGTTTAAGTTGTCAATGTTAATGTAACTCATTGATATTTACTGTATTTGTTTGCAGCTATCCAAGGATAGGGGCGATCAAGGGCACCGACAACGACACTTCGAGCGCTGTGCCGTCTGGGCATACGCTCATAGCAACCTGATCTAAATGATTAGGCGTACCGGCTGATAGTCTAAGCAGCTCGCGACTCTCATGGTCCGAATCTTAAGCAGCAATGACCGACATTCCTCTCTATGCAGGCGCGGGTCTTCTGGTCGGCACGCTGGTCGGTCTCACCGGCGTCGGCGGCGGATCGATGATGACGCCGATATTGTTGTTGCTGTTTGGGCAATCACCGTCGGTTGCGGTGGGGACCGATCTCTTATTTTCCGCGATCACAAAGCTCGTGGCGACCGCCTCCTTCGGATTTAGTCGGCGCGTGGACTGGCCGATCGTCGGACGACTCTTGTTGGGAAGTGTTCCGGGAACAGCAGCAGTAGTGATCGGGCTTTGGCTCGCGCGCCGTACGCCGAGTGCCGCCGATGCGATTACGTTGCACGCCCTCGCGATAATTCTCCTGGTTACCGCACTAGCGCTCATCTTCCAGACCCAACTCCAGCGCCTCGGTCATAAAATCACGGCACGGGCCCTCGTGTCCGTGGAGCGTCACAAACTCCTGCTCACTGCGCTCGCAGGATTGACGTTGGGTGTCGCTGTCACATTGACTTCAGTCGGCGCAGGCGCACTTGGCGTTGTGATGCTGGTTGCGCTTTATCCTGTGAGGCTCACCGCAGGCCGACTTGTCGCGACGGATATCGCTCACGCTCTGCCGGTCACGCTGATCGCGGGCTTCGGGCATGCCTTATTGGGCCATGTAAACTTCAACGTGTTGGCCGCTCTTCTCCTCGGGTCGATTCCGGGCGTATTGATTGCCTCGCGCATCAGCATTCGACTGCCCGCTCGAATTACTCGCATACTCATCGCGATAATGCTGGGAACCGTCAGTGAGCGCTTGTTGTTTGCATAGGTAAGGCGGGGTCGGCGCTTTATTCGTGCAGACGGGCACGCCGATTTTATCGTTCAATCACACGCGCGCTTAGCTCAAAATTGCATTAGCGAATAACCGCGGCGCCTCTGGTTGCGATGCCTATTTTCTTATGCGGTTCGAGCATTGGACGGCCAGCTCGGAATTCATAAGTATTCCGGCCGCATTGACTTGGTTTATCAATTGATACAAATGCAAAAGCGAAAGGAATTAATGCGGTACATATGGGTCTTGTTGTTGAGCGCCCTCGTGGCCGGGCTTCCCGCGCATGCGCAGCAGAAGACAGGGCCGGGCATCACCGGGGATGACAGCCTGACATGGCATGGCATTACGCTCTACGGCGTCATCGATGTCGGCGTCCAATACGACACGCACAGTGCGCCGTTCACGCCCTATCGTCCGGCCGCCAGTGGAAACATCGTGCGGCAGAACAGCGGCGGTTCGGTTACCGGTCTTACCCCCAGCAACATGGGCCAGTCGCGAGTGGGGCTGCAGGGCATCGAGCCCCTGAACGACGAATTCTCAGCCGTATTCCAGATCGAGACATTCTTCAATCCGCAGTCGGGAGAAATCGCCGATTCGTTGAAGTCATTGGCCGTGAACAACGGTCGATCACTGGCCACCCAGACCGTCAGTGTGGACGGCAGCTCGGCCGGACAAGCTCTTCAAACCGCCTGGATTGGGTTTAAATCAGTGCGATTCGGAACCCTGACGTTTGGCCGTCAGACCACGCTGTTGTTGGACGGCACCATCAGGTACGACCCCAATTACAACGCGACAGCGTTCGGCCTCCTCGGTGCGTCAAATACGTATTCGGGCGGCGGCGCCCAGGAAGACAATCGGCTCGACTCGACCGCAAAATACTATGCAACCTTCGGCGATCTGGTTCATCTGGGTGCTCTGTATAAGTTCAGCGGATCCAATGGATCGGCTAACACGGCTTTCCAGGCGGACTTCGGGGGTGAATACGCGGGTGCATCAATCGATGCCTATTACTCGAAGGAGAATAGCGCCATCACCGCGACTTCATTGACGGCCGCCCAAGTTGCCAAACTTCCCGCGCTGGGTTATTCAATATCAAACTCTTTGGCGGCAACCATCTCGGACAATACGGCGTATGCACTCATGGCGCTGTACAAGTTCGACCCGCTCAAGTTCTTTGTCGGCTACGAGCATATCAAATACGCCAATCCCCATGCGCCACTCAGCGCCGGATTCAACGACATTGGCAACTATGTGCTGGCATTCGTTACGAACAATGCCTACAACAATTCAAGGACAGTGCAGGTGTATTGGACCGGCGTTCGCTACACCGTCATTCCGCACCTCGACCTGACGGCGGCTATTACGGCTATCGTCAGAACGCCTACGGCACCGGCACGCAGGCGGGTTGCACAACGACGGCACACAGTGTTTGCAGCGGCAGCTTTGAGGCCTATTCCATCGACGCCGACTACCGATTCAACCAGCACTTTGACGTTTATCTCGGCGCAATGTACAGCGGTGTGCACGATGGTGTCGCCAGCGGCTATTTATCCACGACCAACATCAACCCGACCGTCGGGGTCCGTTACAAGTTTTGACAAAGCGCTCGGGTTGCCTGGTGGCCGGATAGTGCGCGCACGTACGAGTGAAAGGGCGGGAGTGGCCGGTGACGCGTACGTGCGAGCGATCTATGCTGACTTCATTCGCGATGCGGCTTCCACTTACCAGAAGCAGTTATGTTCTGTTCGGCCGGATTTTGAGGAACGCTCGCACCTCGACAGGAACCCGGCAGGCGACGACGGCTTTGCGTCCCCAGGCCAGCGCTTCGTCCATGTCGGCACACTGGAGGATCCAGAAGCCGCCGATGAATTCCTTGGCTTCGGTGTACGGGCCGTCGGTGATGGAGACGTTGCCGCCGGGCTGCTTGCGTAGCGATTTAGCGTGCCTTGCCGATTCCAGACCGCCTGCGAAGCACCGGGCGCCCGCGGCATCCATCTCTTTGTTGAGTGCGCCGATGTCGCGAATCATCGCTTCACTCTCCAGCGACGGGTCATAGTCTTCGGGGTGTTGAATAGCAACCAGATATTGCTGCATGTCCTCTCCTGTAATCGTTCTTTGCCCGGCCTTCAGTACAAACGACGAACGGCCAGACCGGAATTAGACAAGCCGTCGGGAAAATTCTTATTTCTGGAGGGCATCCATGGGGGCATCGACGGATTTTCAAAAATTTGATTCTTCTATAAATCAATCAGTTGCGTGTTACCTCCGCTGCACGGCCACCTCCGCGGCGGCCCTGGCATCTGCGCGCGCCGCCTTGTAGTCGGCTTCCGCCTGGTCCTTGCACGCCTTTTGAGCATCGCTGCTCTGCGATTCGCAAGTCGCCAGAGCCACTTTGCGGTCGCCATCGGCTTTTGCGATGGCCACATTGTAGGTTTGGTGCGCGGCATCGTTGTTGAATTTAATCATCTGGTCATTGACCTTTTCGTACGATTTATCCAGCGCGCTTTGCGCGCGGTCTTCGCTCTTCGTCACCTCGTTGCTCGCCTTCTGCTCGGCGTTGGCCACGTCCTTCGACACATCTTCCGGCGACTTCGACTTGTTGCAGCCGGCTAGCGCCAGAGCAGCGACCACGAAAATGGGCATCAGGTATTCACGCATGCAATTTCCTCTTGTTGTAGACGCATCGCTAGAATCGCTCGCAGCTACGCGGCAGTCAACCAGCTATGAGCCAAAAATATGCACCTGCTGCCGAGGATCCAGATGCTACGCTATGGTTTTTGTCGTTCTTCGGAAGGCGAACGTTCTTGCCATTCAAGCAGTGGAGGGATTGGCGATGCAGAGAATCCCGATGTTGAGAGATGAGGTTGGCAAGGGTGGCGGCGGCCGGCGCAACGAGGCCAAGAACGTGCTCGGCGATCGACTCGCAGTCTGCTCATTGAGCCCGATGACGGGTTTCTTTCGCGACGGCTGCTGCGACACCAGCCGCGAGGACATCGGCAGCCACACCGTGTGCGCCGTCATGACCGCGGGATTTCTCGAGTATTCGAAGTCCTGCGGCAATGATCTCTCGACGCCGGTCCCGGAATTCGGCTTTCCGGGACTGAAGCCCGGTGATCGCTGGTGTCTGTGCGCACCTCGGTGGCAGGAAGCGCTGCAGGCGGGGCGTGCGCCGCGTGTAGTCTTGCGCGCTACACATGAAGGTGCTTTGAGCTTCTGCTCGCTCGCGGACCTCAAGCGCTTGGCAGTCGACCTCGATTGACTCGCCGCGCCATCAGACAGATCCAAACTTCGTACTCATCTGGTACGTACTTGAACCGTTTCTCGCAACTACCTTGTTTCGCGCAACCGCGATCAGCCCGTTTCCAGCGCCAGAGTCTTGATATCGTTGAACATGACCTGCGGTTGTAAGAACGACAGCGAGTAAATTTCCCGTACCTCGCCGCGCGCGTCGATCAGAAACATTTTCAGCATGTGGTGCAGGGTGCGCGTCGCGCGGCCGTTCTCGTCCATTTCCACGCTGACATCCTGACCGAAATCATGGAGCACGGGCAACAACTCCGGCACGCGGCGCGCCGTGACGAAGCGCCAGTCGAACTTTGGATCAATTGTAAATTCCTTGCCGTAGATCGCGATGGCCGCGGGAGTGTCGTGGGTGGGATCCAGGCTGACGCTGACGAAACGCACGCGCCCCGCCAGCTTGCCGTCGCCTCTTACGCGATCACGCAAATTGGCGAGTGTTGTATGCGCAAACGGGCATCCCAGAGGATCGGCGCAGTACGTATAGAAAAAAGTCAGCAGGGTGATCTTGCCCGTCGTGAGCGCAGAAAGCCTGACCGGTTGACCCGAACTATCGAGCAATGCGGCGTCCGCGACACTCTGAATGTTTTGCAGCTTGTAGCTGCCGGGTGGCGGCGGCACGAATTCCATGCGCGGCGCCGTCGCCTTGCTGGGGTCGACAGCTGCGCCCGCCACACTGGCCATGCCGGAGAGAGACAACACTCCGGCTACCACTCCGGCCGGCGCGCAGACCCGACGCATCAGCGTACAAATGCGCCCGTAAGCGATGCCACGCGGGGTGGGTTGGCGGTGAACTTCATGTGATGAGGACGGCCGAGCTGCTCCTTCGTGAAGTCAATTTCGAATGCCGGCGTGAGTTCATGGCCGTCCCAATGGAATGCGCGCAGGAACTGTTCATTGTCCTTGCCCTTTTTGTCCCACTTCGACAGTAAACTCGAGGTAATGTAAACGCGGCGGCCGTCCCAGCTCTGGGACACCATGTTTACTTGGCTGCCGGTGTGCTTGCTGTAGGTTTCCTTCGGATGCTGAGGGTCGTTGAGATCGAAATAATGAGTGGTGCCGTCCATGAAGGTATTTACCCACAGGCCTTTCGCATCCGCCGTGATCGATATGTCCACCGGCAGGGGGATCTTGGCGGGATCGCCGATCCGGGCGACATCCTTCGCCTGCCAGAGTCCTTGCGGGTCGCGGCTGACCAGCCACAGTTGCGAGGTCAGAGCCGTCGCCGTGATCGCCCAATTCTGGCCCTCCGCCAATGCCCAGCGAATCTCCAACGGTGCTCCCGGCACGGCGAGGATCTGCTCCGGCTGCATGGTCTTTAGATTCCACATCACCATCGAATTGCCGAAATGCTTCATGGCCTCCGAATCCTTCATGAGCTCGCCGAGATCGCGCATGTAGTTGTTCCAGCCGGTGAAACTCGAGGTCAACAAGGCATTCTTCGCTGGATTCACTGCAATGTCGTAGCCATAGCCATCGCCTTTGACCTGCTTGATCGTGGTCGCGGGCATATCGTACTTGGCAATGAAGTCACCCTTGTTGTTGTACACCGTCATCCCGGTCACGCCGCCCTTGTCCGCCGCGTTCGATAGATCGCCGATCAACATGCGTCCGGGCAGTGCGTAAAAAGTATGCGGTCCCGCGTAGCCGGTCTTCGCCGACAGATCATCGATTGTCTTTACGAGCTTCGGGTGCGAAGGGTCGCTGCCAACATCGAAGACATAGATCTTGCTGTCGTCGAGGCCGCCGGCCCAGAGATATTTACGATCGTCCGTGAATCCCATGTGGTGCGCTTCACCCCGGCCACCGACGGAAATCTTGTGAATCACTTTCCCGTAAGTCTTAGACGAGGGATTCGCATCGATCGTTACGAGCTTGTCCCATCCATCGCCCATGCCCGGGACGCCCAGCGTCCACACGTGCACGAAATCCTCCTGACCTTTGATCAGGCCGGACATGTAAGGTGAATTGCAAGTCTCGTCGGCATGAGAGGCAATCGCGACACTGATGATTGCTGCTATGCAAAAGTTCAAGATCAGCCGGCTGCGGATTCTCATCATGGTTCTCCCCGGAACATCGAATGCGTTGACCGCAAATTGCGACCATCCGACATGGAAAGCAAGACCAAATGATCGGCGCTTTGTCGCTGCTGGGCATCTCGCAGGGCACCGCGGCATGCATCCGTTTTGCAATACAGCATCCGGGCTCGGGATTTACTCGCGCCTCACCCACAGCTGCATCAATGCGCGGAAGCTCGGCACGGGCCGATAGTTGAATTCCTGTTCGACCAGGGACAGGTTCGGGAACCGTTGTATCAAGGCGAGGACAGCCTCTTGAGTTTCGACACGCGCCAGATGCGCTCCCAGGCACAGATGTTTGCTGCCGCCAAATGACTGGTGCCGGATGTCCTTTCGGCGGATGTCGAAGCGGTCGGGCTCGGGATTCGTGCCGGGATCGCGATTGGCGCTGGCCAGCGACACGGTTATGCTTTCGCCCTTGTGCATAGGGCACCCGGCGACTGAGGTATCCGCCGGTACCACGCGATTCGCCTGGATGACCGAGCTGTCATACCGGAGTACCTCTTCAACGGCGTTGACGATCAGATCTGGCCGGGCGCGCAATGCTGCCAGCTGGTCCGGATGCTGGAGCAGTGCTTTGATGCCGTTCGCGATGAGATCGCTCGTCGTGACATTCCCCGCGACCAGGATCAGGCTGCATTGGGAAACTATCTCCGAGTCGGTCATCCGTTCATCGCCTTCATTGGCTGCGATCATCGTGCTGATGAGGTCGGTGCCGGGCTGTTGCCTGCGCGTCTCGATGACGCGGCTGAGATATTCGGTCAAAGCCTGCTGAGCAAGGGCGCCGCGCGCACTCTGCTCGGCGAGCTTCAGCGGATTGAAGAGGCCGGCAGTGATGTCTTCCGACCACTTCTTGAAGGTGGTGCGGTCCGCATGGTCGATGCCAAGCATTTCCGAGATGACGATGACCGGCAAGGGTGCGGCAAACGACTCGACGGCATCGAAACGGGCCTCCGTGATGGTATCGAGGAGTTCTGCGACGTTTGCCCGTATTCTCGGTCGCAACTCCTCCACAGCTTTGGCACTGAAGGGTTTGCTCACCAAGGAGCGCAACCGCCGGTGGTCGGGGTCATCCATAAAGAGGATGGAGTTGATCGTGATCGACATGCCGGAGTCCTTGGCGTTGGATGCGATCCGTCCGGTATAGGACTCAGGAAGAGCCCTGTTGATATCGTTGGACAGGTCTTTGTTCCGCAGCACTTCGCGCACGTTGTCAAACCCCGTCACGAACCAGCGCGAGAGCGTATTGTCGCGGTGGATCGGCTCGGCGTCACGGAGTCGCTTCAGGATAGGGTAGGGGTCGTTCAGAAATGCCTTGTCGAAGGGCGTCAATTGAACTCCGGTTGGGATCGGAGCTTCGGCGGAATTTGCGAAGTCCATGGCTGTCTCGATTGTTGTCGCGGACATGTACGGTTCCTTTCGTTGCAGGTGAGTTTCCGCCGCAAATTCATACGGCTGTGGGCAGTGAGGAACGCCATCGCTCTGTTGATTGGCATGACCATCAGAAGCCCATGCACAGCGTAGAGAATGGGTGTGTGCGCGTCGTGAGGCTACGACGCCCTTTTTCTAGGATTCCGACGCACTTCTATTTCTCGAGTTTGCCTTTTCTGCCTCCGGCGTCGACCTTCTGCCCTTCGGTTAGTGTATCGTCACGGGTCACTGGAGCGTTTGGGACTCGACGATCGCCAATGTCATCAACGGGTAGCGATACGCAGTCCTCTGCTACCGGTTCCACCGCCGTTCAGCGCCTCCCGCGCCAGCTCAACCTTCGCGATCTCGTACTGTCGCAGGTGCTCACCGTTGTGGGCAGCGCATGGGTAGGCATCGCCGCGGGTCTCGGCCATGCGCAAACCGTCGTTTGGTTGCTGGCCTTCGGCACTTTCTACCTGCCCATGGCTGCTGCGGTCTATCACTTGAATCGCGAGATGCCTCTCGAAGGCGGCCTCTACGTGTGGACCCGCCGCGCGTTCGGCGACACAGCCGGCTTTCTCGTCGCCTGGAACATCTGGGCCTACGCACTCTCCACCATCGCCACGATCCTGTTTCAAATCCCCAGCGAGTTCGCTTACATGGTCGGCCCGCGCGCCGCCTGGATTCCGGAAAATCACCTCGTCGTTTTCTGCTTTCTTGCCGGCGTTCTCACCGTGCTGGCGCTCTCCGCTGTTCGGGGCCTCGCCATCGGCAAATGGATTCACAACATCTCCGGCATTGCCATGATCGCGGCGTTCGCATTGCTGATCCTCGCACCGCTCTGGGCGCTCCGGCATCACGCGCCGATCCATTTCGCACCTTTCGATCTGCGGCTCCCCGATTCCAGCCCGACTTCGCTCGCCCTCATCGGTCAAACGCTATTCGCGGCAGCCGGCATTGAGTACATCGCCATCATGGCCGGCGAGTCGAAGGCGCCCAGCCGCGATATCGGCCGCTCCATCCTCATCGCCTCGCCCATTATCTTTCTGATGTTCACGCTCGGAACGGCCTCAGTGCTTGCTTTTCATGAGCTTACCGGCACGAAGATCAACTACATCGCGCCCATTCCGCAGACGCTTCGCCTTGCCTTCGGAGACTCCGGCTTTGCCAACTTCCTTGCCCGGCTCGTCATTCTCCTTCTGCAGATTCGCATTCTCGGTGCCGCCAGCCTCATCTTCACCGGCGTTACCCGGCTGCCCATGGTCGCGGGCTGGGACCACCTCATTCCACCTTGGTTCTCACGTCTTCACCCGCGGTACCGCACCCCAACCAACTCCATCCTCGTCGCCACCATTCTCGTCGCCGCGCTCCTCGTTCTTGCCTCCGCCGGCGTCCGGGCAGCCGAGGCCTTCGCGGTTCTCAATAATGCGTCCAATATCCTCTACGGCCTCGCTTATTTAGCGATGTTCGCCATCCCGCTTATCGGCGCAAAGCTCGTTCGGGTGCGCATGCCGACGTGGGTCGCCGTGCTCTGCGTCATTGGCTTTTGTGCAACGCTCTTTACCTGCGCCACCAGTGTCTATCCTTTTGTCGACGTCCCCAATCCCCTTCACTTCGCCATCAAGATCACCGCCACCATTCTCTTGACCAACCTCATCGGGTACGCCTTCTATCGCATCCGCGGATTATCGACGCCTGAACCGCGGTAGGAGTCCATCAGGGCGGCGCCCGACTGGTGATGATCAGGTGCAGAACACCATACCGATAATGATCGCACCTATACAGCCGTACTGGAGCGTCGAGATTCGCTCCTTGAGGATCAGCGCCGCAAACGCGAGCGTCACTACCGGATAAGCACCCGTCAACGGAATCACGATCGAAATCGGACCGTAGCGGCTCGCGATCATCACACCGAGGTCGCCGCCGGCCATCATCCCCATGGGTACAAACGAGTGCAGATACTCGCGTGCCGAGTGCGCTCCCTGCCGGCCCTTGAGGAATCCGTACAGTCCCAGCGATAGGATGCCGCCGATGGTGTTGCACACCATGAGGTTGACTTCGCTCGCCTCGGCATACGAGTAAGCGTGTTTGACGATCGTGTTGGACGTCGCCCAGCAAGTGAGCGCGAGGAAGGCGAGCGGGATCCAGCGCCGGCTGAGAATCTTTGCCGCGGCGTCCGGCGGCGAATATGAAAGCCCGAGGCAGCCGCCGATCACGAGAGCCACCGCTGCGTACTGCATGGCGCCCAAATGCTCCCCCAGGAAAATCCGCGCGAACAGGACGGTGAGTGCGGGATACGCTGCCGAGAGAGTTCCGACGATTGTGATGGGACCTGCGATGATCGACTCGAAGTACAGGATCCAGCCGGTACCGTCGATAACATAAGCGAGGACGCCGAGCTCCAGGAAGGGCCGGCCGTCGGCCGACAACAGCGACGGATGGTCATGGGTGAAAAACCAGGACAAGTTGACCATCGCCTTGGCGAGCACGAAGTACAGGCAGAAACGGGCCGGCGACACCTCGCCGATGTACTGCTTGACCAGCCCCTGCCCGATGCCATATAGGAACAGCGCAAACATCGAGGGCGTCAGCCAGACGAGCAGGCCGGTAGCGGTGAGCGTGGTGGACATTGCCTATTCTGCTGCGCCGGCTTTTGCCGCGCTATCGGGATTTAGCGCCGCTCAGGCATCATAGGCAGGGCCGTCTCTGCGGCTTCAAGGGCACAAAAGACATGCATAAGATCCTGATCAACGGCGCCTGGGTTGACGCACTCAGCGGCACCAGCCGTGAGATTAAGAATCCAGCGACGCTGGAACTGCTCGGTCGGGTACCGGACTGCGGCCCTGCGGATGCGGCCCGTGCGGTCGCGGCGGCGAAAGCCGCGCAGCGCGGCTGGTGGAAAGTGCCCGGAGTCGAGAAAGCGAAGCTGTTGCGCGAGGTCGGCGCCCGAATTCGCGCCCGCGAGCACGCGCTTGCGTCGCTGATGACCGAAGAGACCGGCAAACCGCTGTGCGAGGCCGTCGACTGCATTGACTGGGTAGCGGCTTGCTTCGAGTACTACGGCGAGGTGGCGCGCTCGTCCTACGGTAATTCGGTGCCGCCGGTCGCGCCCCACCAGCTCAACTTCACGATCAAGGAGCCCTTCGGCGTCGTCGCAGCGATCGTGCCGTTCAATTTTCCGCTGCTGCTGATGGCCTGGAAGGTGGCGCCGGCAATCGCGGCCGGCAACACGGTGGTCTGCAAGCCGCCGCATCAGAACCCACTTTCCAACCTCATGCTGGCCGAAGTCTACGATCTATTGCCGGCGGGCGTCGTCAACGTCCTGACCGGCGCGGCCGACACCGCGACCGCACTCGTCGAGCATCCGGACGTGGACCTCATCGCCTTCACCGGCTCCAACGCAGTCGGTCGCAAGATCGCGGCTGCCGCCGGCGCCCAGCTCAAGAAAGTCAACCTCGAACTCGGCTCGATCGATCCGTTCATCGTTTTCAAGGATGCCGACCTCGACGTTGCGGTCCCCGGCGTTGCCTGGGCGCGGCTGCTGAACGCCGGTCAGGTTTGCACCTCGAGCAAGCGCATCTACGTGGAGCAGCCGATCGCGGCGGAGTTTACGGAGCGGATGCATAAGTATGTCGCGCTGCTCAAAGTCGGCAACCCCATGGCGCCCGACACGGACTTAGGTCCGCTGATTTCGCACGAAGCGGCGCGGCGGGTCGAAGACCAGGTTGCACGCGCGTTGAAGGATGGTGCCACCCTTACGCTCGGCGGTGGAATGTTGCGGCCGGCGGGGCTTCCCGGACACTTCTTCGAGCCCACCATTCTGACCGATGTGCGCCACGGCAGCGTCGCGACGCGCGAGGAGATCTTTGGGCCGGTGCTTTCGATCACGACGGTGGCCGATGCCGACGAGGCCATCCGGTTCGCGAACGACTCCGAGTACGGGCTGGGCGCTTCGATTTACACCAAGGACCTCGCAACCGCGATGCGCGCCATGGAATCGATCAAAGCGGGTACGTTCTGGATCAACGATCCCTTGACCGACAATGACGCGGCGCCTTTCGGCGGCATGCGCCACAGCGGCATCGGACGCGAGCTCGGGTCCGAAGGGCTCGATGCGTTCCGCGAGCCCAAGCACGTTCACTTGGATTGGGTGATGGAGCGCAAACCCTGGTTTTTCCCGTACCGCGATCGTAAGCCGTGAGCCTGGGTGGTCAGCCGTCCCACTTTCGGCAGACGATTCTCGCCAGGGAGGGTTGGCTCAGGTAGCCTACTTCGACGGGTAGCAACTATTGGGGAGGTGCCGTGCTTGTCGTGACAACAGAGAACGTGCCCGGACAACGCGTGCGCGAAGTCAAGGGTCAGGTCTTCGGCGTGGTGGTCAGAAGCCGCGGGCTTGGCGGGAATATCATGGCGGGACTGCGCTCAATCGTCGGCGGCGAAATTACCGAGTACACACAATTGCTCGAGGAGGCGCGGCGTCATGCTGTCGACCGGATGGTCCGCAACGCGAGTCTCATGCACGCCAATGCCATTGTCATGATGCGATTCGATTCATCCGAGATTGGCCAGACGATGAGCGAGATCGTTGCGTACGGAACGGCAGTGGTGCTGGAAGCGGTAGCTTGATCATGTTGCGGACTGTCGTGATTGCGGTGGCTGCACTCCTCACGTGCGTCGGTATCGGCTTGATAGCCTGCGGAGTTCCTGCACCCGGCTGGCAGGCGCTGGTCATCGGCGTGATCGTCCTCATCGGCACGCTGTTCGAGCGCTGGCGTTACCGTCGCATCGAGGAGCCGTCGAATGGCCACTGGCAGCGGACTGACGAGCAATTTATCGATCCGTCGACCGGAGACCCCGTTGAAGTAATGTTCGACCCACGCACCGGTGAGCGGCGCTATGTCGCCGGAAAGTCACGCGGAGCAAAGGATCCGGCACCCTGAATCGAAAGTGCGTGGCCGGTCACGGTTCGGCCCATGCGGGCCTACCCTAAAGCTGAGGCGACTCCGGCCGATAAACGTACTGGGAGAACTTCTGACCGGGGTGTTGCAGTGGCGACTGTCAAATTGATGCGACGAGATCTACGAGCCGGCGAGTCGGATCGGGACGCCGTTATCCGCAAGCTTTCACTCGAAGTCGCCGTCGGTGAGGTGCGCTTACCGTCGCTCCCGGACATCGCGGTTCGCGTGCAACGGATCCTGGAGGATCCGAAGTCCGCACGGACACGGGTCGCGCAGGTGATCGGTGCCGATGCCGCGCTTGCCGCCCGCATTTTAAGGCTTGCGAACTCCGCGTTCCTGAATCCGTCGACGCAACAGATCATCGACTTGCAACAGGCCGTGACCCGACTCGGCACCCAGCTGGTGCGCTGCACGGCGATGTCGTTTTCGCTACAGCAGATGGAGTTCGGTGGCGGCGAAGCGAAGCACCGTCCGCAGATTCGGCAACTGTGGAGCACGGGCGCGCTGGTCGCGTCGATCGCCTACGTGCTCGCGCGCGAGACGCGCGCCGCAAAACCCGACGAGGCGCTGATGACTGGTCTCATGCACAATATCGGCATCCTCTATATCACCGTGGGTACGCCGAGTAGCGCCGACTGCAACGACGAAAGCGATGAGTGGCGGCAATTGGTGGATGAATGGCATCCGCGGATCGCAAGTTCGATCCTCAAGCATTGGAAGTTTCCGCCGGAAATCATCACGGCCGTCGCCAACCAGAACACCGAGAATCTCGAGGCGCGCGGTGCTGACGGGCTGACCGACGTGCTGATCGCGGCGATAGCGCTTGGGTCGTATGTGTTGCAACGCGAGTTGCTCGATGATGCCGTAACCGTGAGCCCGTCGTTCCGTCGCCTCGGGCTCGGTTCCAGCGACTGCAAGAATCTGCTCGCGGCAGCCGGTGTGCAGATCAAGGCACTGCGCGCAGCTCTCACGAGCTAGGAGCCCGGCCTCGAACTGGAGCTCAAAAAAATGCCACTGGATTTGCCGGAGAAAAAGACTTTTGGCGGCTCAGTTGTGAGACCGAAACTGCTGCCGCCGGGGTACCTGCGCGTGCGATCCCAATTCCTCCGCGACGGCTCGGACGTGGTTACGAAACCATTCGTGGGCTGGGTCGGCGTTCAGCCTTGCATGCCAAATCATTTCATACGTGAAGCCGACCAGTTCGCGCGGCGCTTTGACCACCCGAACGTCAGCGCTCCTTTCAAGCTTGCGAGCGAGTCGACTAGGCGTGGTGAGAATCATGTTGCTTTGCGCCACGGCGAGAGCCGCAGGTAGAAAATAGGGCAAGACCAACCCCACTTGCCTCTTGAGTCCCAGAACCGCGAGCGGATGGTCCACGGGTGTTTGTTGTC
>Ga0210406_10000672_pt1 | contig 45673 bp, 44 predicted proteins | sample IncBWC30MmetaG_FD_155454 | JGI IMG/M metagenome (GOLD analysis project Ga0210406, IMG submission 155454) | Forest soil microbial communities from Barre Woods Harvard Forest LTER site, Petersham, Massachusetts, United States - Inc-BW-C-30-M | ecosystem: Environmental > Terrestrial > Soil >...
CATTGTGCCCGAGACGGAGCGCGTCTTCCAAAACCTATCGGCGGTTCTGAAGGCGGCCAGCAAGAGTTTTGATGATGTCGTGCGCGCCGGGGTGTTTCTCACGAACATTACTGACTTCGCCGCGATGAATGGCATCTACGCAAAATATTTCAGTCAGCCCTTTCCCGCCCGCACGACGATCGCGGCGGCCGCGCTACCACTTGGGGCGTGCGTCGAGATTGATCTCGTTGTCAAGGCCTGAGGCGGCGCATGGAGGCCTCATCGCGGGGATATTGGAGGCTCCAAAATGCAAATACTGATAGTGGGCATTGGTGCGTTGGGCGGAACAATTGCGGCGCGTGCCATCCGCACAGGACTGCCCGTGCGGCTTGCGGCTCGCCGGGTGCCCCGCCCTTTAGTTTTGTTGTCCCTTAATGAACCCACAAACCAGAGGCTTGCGACGCATTCTTGGCGGCGGGAATCTGCATTTCATCACCACGAGCTGCTATCAGCGCGAACCGCTCCTCGGCCGCCGCGCTCTGCGTCGGCTATGTCCAACGGCCTTCCCTCAGCACCGAACATAGTTCGGTGGTACCACGAGTCAAGATTGCAAGTCAACGAAAATCTCATTTTGGAACTCACACCGCTGGGGTAGACTGCTCGTCGGCGATCATCGGACGCTGGCACGAGCGACGGATTGCGAAATTCATAATTCACTGCTTATTCACTGTTATTCACTGTTCTTTGTGGCGCGTAAAAATCGCAAATTTCGATAATCTCTCACGCGGCAGGAGGTTGCGCGGAACTGTCCGTTGCTCGCCACCTTTTTCAGAAAAAATTCACTGTTAGATTCGCTGATAAATTCGCTGTTCGGCGAACACCAGTGAATTAAGCCGGTTTCAGGCTGAGTCCGTTGCTCGCTCAAAGACCGCCGATGTGTTCTTTTCGCAGGGGCGCATGCGCCAATGGAGCCTGTGGAGCCACACAGGTCACCTACACCTACACGCTGACCGGCAAGCCCAAGACCATGTCCGACGTCGGCGGCACTACGACGTACGACTACGATGACCGCGACCGCCTGCATTCGAAGCAGACGCCCTTAGGTACGCTGACCTACAGCTACGATAATGCCGGCAATCTGCTGACCATGACTTCGTCGAACACCGGCGGCACCATGACCACCTTCAGCCCCCGATAGTCCAGTACTACCGCCGGGAGGCCGAGAAGCTGAAGACGGAGCAACAACAGACAGAACCGGACCCGCCGCCGCGCCTTACCAGAGAGTGGTACTACCGCACGCACGGAATGAGGTAGAAAAGCCAGCCATCTGGGAACCGAAGACCCATCGTGAGCGGGCGCAGTACGATGAGATTTCGAGAGAGTCGAGCATTCGATAAATCTGGATCTACTCACGCTCCGAAATTGAACGTCTCTTCCTCCGCTATCAGGACAACCGGCGGTCCACCTGTCGAAATTGCCAGGGCATTTGCCAGTACCTGCTGGCCACCCTCTGACGATGCGCAGGCCTTCAACATTTGCATTGATGGAAAGTGGATCTCCGCAATTCGGTGGAACCGCGAGGGACTTTGAGCTGAGTCCAAAACCCTCGTGGCAACGATTTTGGTTTTGCCAGACAACTTGGCCACAGCCATCGGAACATGTTCGTTGTGATAGACGCTCTCGAAACGATCGGCGTCCTTTGGATGCGGGTACATCACGATTAGCTTTGCGCCAGCCATATCACTCCCCTATTGGTTACTCTGAAAGAATTTCGCGATTCGATGCATTATTTCGCTTTGCTTCCGCAACCGTTCTTGCCTCCGCAGCTGTTCTTATCTTTACTCGCAGACTTCGTGCTGCCGGTTTGGGAGGACGAGTTCTTGGACGACTTCTTCTCACCGTTGTTCTGCGTTTGTTGATCGTTGCTCTTACCTTGCTGTGTCTGTGCCGCCATCGTTCCAGCCATCAGGCCGGAAAGACATACGGCCGAGATCAGCGATTTAACCGTGGATTTCATGGGTAAACCTCCGCTCTTCTGAGTACTTGGGACTCATCCTCAAGATTCCCAGCCACAGTGAACGTTACGATTCTTGATGGGATCAAGTGGGCAATTGAGCGAATTACAATTTTTCGTCCCACTGCGAAGACGAGTGGCACTTTTTCCTAGTCCGGGAATCACATCAAATTGGATCAATCGAACAAGTTAAGAGGAGCTATGGCTGAACTTGCATATTTGTCCAAGTCGTACATCGAGAGAAAGAAGGGACCAGTTCGCTATGCGCAGCTACCTGGGGAAGCCAAACCGGTGATCTTCAGCGTGCATGGCGCCGTTGCCGAGCACTATGGAGTGAAGGCCGAGGATTTCGGAGAATCCCATGCGACGACGATTGATTATCTCGTTGCATCCGTCGCAGGTTGACTGCTGGGAACCTTCGGGGGCGCGCTGGAGGCGCGCAAAATCAAGGCAGACGGAAAACTGTCGGGAGAGGTTCGCGGAGAAGTCGAAAAAGCGGAAGATGGCGTGCTTATCATCCGACGCATTCACATCGAGCACAGATTGAAGATTTCAGAAGGCCAGCGTGAAACCGCAGAACGCGTTCACGCCGTGTACGCCGATCGTTGCCCCTTATATAGGTCAGTCAGGACCTCCATTGACGTGACTTCTTCCCTCACTTTGCTGACTGAATAGGGATGGGCATCGCCTCAGCGCATTTAGTGAGGAGATGGTTAGCCTAATCTTGTTAAAAATTTCTGTGAGAGGAATCTAGCACTAGCACGCCATCTTCTTGTCTCGGATGCTCGCGGCTTTGAACGCCTCCGCGGCAGTCCAGATCGACACACCCAGCAAGGCCAAATCCTTAATCAGGAATTGACCTGGTGCACTCAACCTGGGATACCAGTAGCCAGGCTCGAAGGCTCCGGGCGTCGTAAACAGGAAACTTAGGGTGATTAGAAAAGTGATTATTGCACCGGCGCTTCCAATGAATGACGATCGCGGGGATACTGGACGAAGAGCCATCAGAAACGCAACTGCGATCTCAATGATTCCGATCAGTGTCGACACTGCTTGAATGCTTAAAAACGAATACATCCATACCATTAAGGGACTGTGGCTTACGAGTGGCTGAATACCTTGCGCCTCCGCCCGCGTGAACTTCAGCCCCCCGATGAGCAGGAGAATCGCCACAAGTCCGTATCGGGATATGCCGACTCCGGCTCGCTCCATCGCCGATGCCAGCCCTTGCTGAACAGCGTGGGGTATGACGGTGGGAAGTCTGGGATCATGGTATTGTTCAGCGGTAGTTTGCATTTCTCTCACTCGTTAGGACAAACAAGTATCCGATGTGCGGAGAGCCAGAATGTTACAAAGCGGACATCGCTCTTCTGCGCTTACTGCACGTCTGTCCCAACAATCTCATTCGTGCATACCTCGATCAACATCATCTGTTACTGCGATTCGCAGATTGATGGAGCATTATAAGGACAGTCGACATCCAATGTCCTTTGGCAGCCGAACTTAAACTGATGATTCCGAGTTTAGCCGCAGAGAAGTCTCCTGTCCGATACGATGAATCGGTCCTGATTGAGAGGGTTCTCAGCGGAGAACACGAATGCTTTTATGAGTTGATGCGTCCGTATGAGCGGAATATCTACGTCTCTGCGTTCCTGATTTTGCAAAACCAGGCAGATGCCGAGGAGGTCGCTCAGGAAGCGGTGTTCAAGGCTTTTCGGAGACTGAATCAATTTCGGGGGGAGTCCAAGTTCGGTACTTGGATCATCCAGATAACGATTAACGAGGCACGGATGCGCCGGCGCAAGTATCGCCGGGATCGGTACGATTCCATCGAGCAAGATGCGACCGCCGAGGAGACCGGGACTTACATTCCGCGCGATTTCGCCGATTGGAGGGAAATTCCTATTGAGACGCTACAGCGAGCAGAATTCCGCCAGGCCGTGACGCGCGCCTTTCTCCGGCTGCCGGAAAAATACCGGGAGGTTTTTATGCTGCGCGATATAGAACAAATGAGCGCTGCTGAAACCGCCGCGGCACTCGGGATCGGAGAAGGAAACGTACGCACCCGGCTGGTGCGTGCTCGTCTGATGTTGCGCGATGAACTGGCGCCGGGATACGACGGAACATGGCTCGCTGAAGACCGATGGAAGAAGGTGCGTCCATGGTGAAGCAGTCTCGAAATGGAGATCAGGAAAGTCCCCGTGCCTGTGAACTGTTTCGGCAGCAAATCCCGGCCTTTCTTAACCGGGATCTTTCGGAAAAGGAGGGGGCCTCGATGGAACAGCACCGGGATTCGTGTGACAACTGCCGTGTGATACTCGAGCGCGCTGTTCCCGTCGACTGTATGCACGTTTTTCAGCACATCTCCGATTACATCGATGATGAGGTACCTGCCGAGCTACGCGCTCAGATGGAAGCCCATTTCAAAACATGCAAGCATTGTGTCGCTGTCCTTGACGGTACCCGCAACACTATCCAGCTTCTCGGAGATGAGCAAACGTTTGACGTGCCTACTGGCTTCGCTGGGCGACTTTATCGCAAGATTTCCAGGAGGTCTTCGTGAGGGCCCCGGGAATTCGGTGTGTCAACTTTCGTAAGGTTATTCAAGCGCCTGCTGGATGAATGCTTCAATGTCCGCTTGCGGCATGGCACCTTCGGTCGCGTGTACGAGCATTCCTTTTCGATTGATGTAGTAGTTGGTTGGCAGGCCTCCAACACTGTATAGATCGCCGACTATATCGGAGCCAACAAGCAGCCGATAACCGACACGGAGCTCGGTGGCGAATGTTTGGATTGATTCGGGGGATGAGCCGTACATCTCAACACCCACGATTTCCAGGCCCTTATCCTTGTATCGGTTCTGGAAATCGACGAGCCACGGAGTCTCCGCCCTGCACGGCGCGCACGTATTCCCATAAAAGGTCAGCAACACAGCCTTGTTTCGAAGGCTCGAGAGCTTGAACGGCCCTCCGTAAGAAGTTTTTGAGCGAAAAGTCAGGCGCTATTTGCCCACGGTACTTAACAACGCTGACCCGCACCGACTTCGTCGGAAAATAGCGACGAGCGGAAAATGCGACCAACCCAACCAAAGCGGAGAGCGCAATGAGCGCCAGACCCGTACGGAGTGGTCTTTGCAGTCTCTGGAAGATCGGAGCTGCGTTCGTCGGATCGTCGTTATCGATCATTGGTTGTTCTCTTTTCTGGCTAACGCGTCCATCGTAAACAAAGCGGCGGGTCTCAACCGCCGCTCTGTTGTTGTGAAAGTGACGCTGCCGCAGTTTCGCTCAGTTAAGCCGGGCGGCGACACCGCACACGATTACAGGGCCGAAACTGCCGTAGGGCGCACCACCAGGTCCGGTGATGTATCCGTCCCTCGCCATTTTCAAAATTCGGAACTCCTCAGTCAGGAGACCGCGATAGCCCTTCTCGATGGCTTCCTCAGTCCACTCATAGACATTAGCGTCCCATACTGGGCTGTAATCGGTGGCCGTTGTGGGAATGCCACCGAACGTATTGTTTGGCCGGTGTCCGTCCAAAAGCGCGGCACCCACGCCTTGACGCTGTGGATTTTGGCAGCCGCCTTCTGATGCGCCGTTCGTTGCGATGAATATCCGCTCGACAGCACTACGACTGATGTCGTCAACCCCAGTTTCGATTTTGCGCAAACGTGGAGCGAACGTGTTCCCCTCAATCGCGGACACAGTTGGATCGCTCGACTCAGTCGAGATATAGAAGACGGGCTTCCCAAAGCTGTAGCCGTTGATCAGAGAGAGCGTGACGGTGCGATGGGCTGGATCAATAGCGACCACTTGATCATGCACAAGACTGTAGTCCGGGTTTCCATTTGGGAAGCTGATGCCTGCATCTTCCAATGCGGCGGCAACAACCGGTGCGTCATAAATGATGCCCTCAACGTTTACTAGCGGGCTATAATCCGCATCGCCGACCGATCCCGGTTGAGCCACGCTCGGTGGGAACGGTTTTTCGCGAGAGCCGGCGATAAGGTCCCGGTTTGGGCTGAAGTCTACAACGCCAGACTCAAAGAGAAATGTCCCATCAGAACGACGCGTAGCAGGCCGCGCCGCATCGCCAGCATTGTGCAATTTCTTGGAGAAGTTCACGCCTAGACGATCTGCTTCTACCTGGTCGCCAGCGTCCAGAATGATGTACCAGGCCGGCTTCAGACCAAACGGCGTCTTCACCGCACCCTTGTAGAGCGGCAGCGTGATCGTGCCCCTGGGAGTGCCTGCAGGAACATTAACAGTCGTCAACTGTTCGATGGGTATATCGAACTTACCTGATTTCAAAAGCTGGACAGGTCCGGCCAACTCTGGATCGATAAGCGAGTCAGGTGGGGGGAACTGTGAAATGTCGACTTTAGTTCCTATCGAAGCCAAAGGTGGAATGATGTTGCATCCGGGGCCGGGACCATTTGCTGCCGGCCCGGGACCATTCCCGGCTCGTAAGAGTCTACCTTCCCCTTCGTCTTGTCTGTCTCTATCAGCCGCAAATGCCGCGGCTGAAGAGAACATGATTACTGCCGCCGTTGCTGCTATGACTACTGCGTTTGCACGTTTCCACAGTCTGCTCATGCTTTCCCACTCCTGTATTGATGCGTGTTCATTGCAAGTCCTCCATGAAGTTCCGACAGACGAGCCTGTCGTTAACCCAGAAGATTCAGAGTGCGAACAACAGTTACAAGGTGAGCAGGGATGGTTGGGTGAAACGAGGATTAGTAGTTGCCGGGTGGCGCAACGTTTTCCCAATTTAAAATCGCTGGGCACATCCTAAGTTGGACTCCCAAGTGGTTCGACTCCTCAGTTGCCGGGTGGCCCACTCATCGCGGTGTTCGATGAGTGGGTTATCACAAGGTCTCATCTATAATTCGCCGCGTGCCGGGGGCCTCACCCTTCACACACTCACACAAACATCCGCCACTTAACTGGGAACTCTCACCATCTGCTGACTGGAGTTATCGTATTCGTTTCTCGCCGTATAGCGCTCTGGTTGATCAGTCAAACCGCGACAAGTGAGCTCGATTGTCACTGCGAACTGAATCGTGTTTGAGCCGCCGCGAGAAGTCCAAACGCCAGGACCTAAACCGCTTTCAAGGCGGACTTCCTGAACCTGATACGGCTGGGAGCTTCCCAGCGAGTCCAAGTGGATCGGAATGGTACGTTCTGCAATCTCACGAGTGGTGGGAACTAGCTTCCATTCGCCTCTAAGATCATCTGCTGCGAGTTGGCCTTCATTAGAGATTGTCGTAAGCAGGTAGAACCACGGTGGGAAGTTCCTACCATTGTCATATCGCTGCTCGACGCGAACAGTGCTGGCAATCTTCGGGGAAGCGAGCCTTCTGTTGAGAGCATTTGCCTCTCGTAATGCTTTCGTCTGAATCAATCCGACTTGTTGTGCCACAATGACACTCGCAAGCGCGATAACGACGCCGATCAAAGCAATTATGGCCATGGGAAAGCATTATGAAGTGTCATTTGCAGATACCGCAAGGGTTCCTTCCTGGCTGGGTGGCCCATCCTTGTTTTGATTCGGTGTGTTTAGAGATATCCCATTACGGAACTGTGAGTGTCCCATCGTTCGCTGGTGTTGCGAAGTGGGTTAGCTGTACAGGTGGTTACACGATTTTGACTTCTATGGCTGTTCCATTCTCGAACTTCGGGAAAAGCGTATCGCTATCCTTTTCGTAGCCCCACCTTTCGAACACACCGCGAAGGGTGCGACGCCCACATTTTAGGAGTTGCAGGCAAATACCAAAATGAAATCAAACCAGGAGGAAAGGGTGCGCCACTCAACCCAGAAAAAGCGCTCAGGGTCTCTTTAGCATGCTCTTGAAACCCTGAGCGTAGCTCGTTGGTCAGATCTTCTACTGTTCCTCGCGATGTTGGGTGTTCTCTGTGGCCACCCCAGAGATCGTTCCCGCAAACTCGCCAGTCGCGGCAAAGAGGACGGGATTGCCAAGGGTGTCGGACGCCACTGTCTCCACCGTCTCAGTCATCGTAAGAACGCCGGATGCGTGCTGGAAACGGCGGGTTCCACCGGTGATTTGAAACGTCAAAGTACAGTGAGCCACATTGGTAGTGAGATCTATGCAATCCCCTCCGTGCGTGAGATTGACTTCCAATAGACTGCCATCCCCGAAGCGAAACACGCCCACGCCCGCCAGTTCCGGGAGAAAGAGCTGAGTTGAGCCCGAGCAAGTGCTGGACGTCCCCGGAGAATTTGCGATCGCTCGTACATTCGTGACAGTGAATGAACCCAGCGTTCCTTCCCCGGCGAAGTTGTCGCCGTCGTTACTTGTGTTGGGTTGTTGGAGATTGATGGTGCTGGGCGCAGAAGTTCCGGAAAATGACATCTTTACAGACACATCCTGCGCGCGGGCGGCTATGACACCGAGATTGAGAATCAGTGCCACGGTTGCGAGGTGTTTCATTGGTCCCCTAACGGAACGGAACATGACTTCCTCCTAATTTATGTCTTGCCTACCGCACTAGAGTGCGATCAGCTGGGTTTTGTTTTTTGCACGCAGGCGAGCAATGAATTCAGGCAAACCAGTTCAGAGCCATCATCGGCCCGAAACCGGTGCAGTTCTCCCGAATTGAGCCACGCTTCCAGGGCAGGCCGGTCCAGGTTCGAGACCACGCCCACGTTTTCCAGAGCGATCATCTCCGTGTCAGAGCCGCAGAGCGGACACCAGGCACGAGGGGAAGTCCGGCCTCGCAGAATCAGCAGCGAATCGCTTTCGATCGTGATCTTCGTCAGCTTTGCCATCGGGAGCCTGTTTTCTGAAGCAACCCACGTGTTGAAACCAGCGCAGATTGCACGAACGCGGCTTGAGAAGTCCTTACAAGACGTCTGAAAACTTCTGATAATTTCTCGCATCTGGATAACAGCAAGAAAACGGGGAACTTGGATGTTTTCGAGTGAAAGCCGGAGGGATCAATCGCAAGGCTGGATCATGCTAAAATCCGCTCCCAACATTTCACGGGGACACTGCGCATGTCTGCGAGCGAGAGCTAGCGACTGAAAGAACTCTATCAATTTGGGCCTTTCCGAGTTGACCCGGAGAAGGAAGTGCTGTCACGTGCGGGCCAACCCGTCCAACTGACACCCAAGACGTTTCAAATTCTTCTCGTTCTTGTTCGCCACCATAAAGAAGTCGTCACTAAAGACGACCTGATGAAGGCAGTATGGCCGGACACGTTCGTTGAAGAGGCCAACCTCAGCCGCAACATCTTCATGCTTCGGAAGGCGCTGGGCGAGACTTTCCAAGACCACCAGTACATTCTGACGGTGCCAGGACGCGGTTATCGCTTCGCGGAGAACGTGCGCCTCGTCCCCGAGCAGGAAGTCAGCATTGTTGCTGCGCAGCACTCCAGAGTTCAGGTGCAGGTGGAAGAAACCAAGCCCTGGGCATGGATCGCGGTCGCAGTAGTGGTTCTGGTCGCCATGGCCGCTGGCGTGTTCAAACTGTTCGTCAAGCGGCCGTCTGTCCTCACGGGACACGATACTGTCGTGCTCGCTGATTTCGCGAATTCAACCGGCGACCCCGTCTTCGACGGCACTTTGCGCCAGGGCCTGGCCATTCAATTGGAACAATCGCCGTTTCTAAAAATTATGGACGACGCCCAGATGCAGCGTGATCTGCGGCTGATGAATCTCCAGCCCGGAGCGCACATCGGCACTCAGGTTGCGCACGATGTCTGTGTCCGGGAAGCAGGCGCGGCCACGATAGACGGCGCAATCGCCAGCCTGGGAAAAAGCTACGTCATCACCCTGCAGGCAACTGCGTGCCAGGAGGGGGCAACGCTCGCTCGCGAGCAGATTCAGGTCGAAGACAAAGAGCATGTGTTGAGCGCGCTGGGAAGCGCTGCAACTGCCATGCGTGGCAAGCTTGGAGAGTCGGTCACCTCGATCCAGAGGCTGAATCGTCCGTTGGAACAGGTCACTACTCCTTCGCTCGAAGCACTACAGAATTACACCGAAGGTGTTTCCGTGATGGGCCCGGGCCATTTCCTGGCGGCCGTTCCGTTGTTTGAGCGCGCTATCGCAATCGATCCAAAATTCGCGATGGCGTACTACCTTTTAGGCATCGCGGTTGAGCAGGCGGGCGATATGGAACGCAGCGCGGAATATGCCAAACAGGCTTTCGGGCTGATCGACCGCGTTTCGGAGTACGAACGGGCCGGCATCACTGCTTACTACTACAGAGCAACTGGCGAGCTCGACAAGGAGATCGACGCCTACCGATTGGGCGTAAACAACTATCCCCGGTATTGGGGTTTTCATACCCAACTAAGCCTTATCTACATCGATGAAGGGCGATATGACGAGGGGCTGAAGGAAGGCCAGGAGGCGGTTTTGCTGCAGCCCGACGTCGAACCTCCCTACCGCCGTCTATTGGACGCTTACATCTGCCTGGATCGCCTTCCCGAGGCCATGCAGGTGGCGGAGAGAGTGCGAGGGCTGGGGATCGACGGAGCGAGGATTCATCAGCGCTTCCTTGAATTGGCTTACGTGCAAGGCGATCGGGAGGGCATCTCCCGCGAGATTCAATGGTTTGCAGGCAAGCCGGAGGAGTACCTGAGCTTTGGCCTGCAGGCGGCCGACCTGAATCTGCACGGGAGACGCCGTGAATCGCATGAGCTGTATCAGCGTGCCGCCGACACGGCGCGGCGCATGGGTTTCCGCAGCGTTGCTGACGAGTTCGAAGAAACTGATGCGCGTGCTGATGCTTTTTCGGGAAATTGTCAGACGGCGCATCGTCGTGGGAGTCCGGCCTTAGCACTGGCGATTTGCGGCGACACCGCGAAGGCGGAGAAGCTCGCCGCGGCGAATTCGAAGCTTTTCCTAAACGGAACCATCTGGAACGCCGTACAGCTGCCCGAGATCCAAGCCATGATCGCACTCCACGGCGATCAACCAGCGCGAAGCATTGAGCTTCTCGCATCGGCCTCGCCGTACGAGCGCTCTTACATCGACGCAGCTTACTTGCGCGGACTCGCTTATCTTCGTTTGCATAAGGGTGTGGAGGCTGCGGCTGAGTTCCGGAAAATCATGGATCATAAGGGCGCCAATTGGGGCGCCACCTGGGTACACCCGAATTGGGGACAGTACTACTCGCTTTCCTATCTGGGGATGGCACGCGGCTTCGCACTCGCCGGTGAAAGTGCGAAGGCCAAAAAGGCATATCAGGACTTCTTCGAGTTGTGGAAAAACGCCAATCCCGACATCTCAATTCTGAAGCAAGCCAAGGCGGAGTGTGCCAGGCTATAGCGGTTTAAGTTTGCAGTTCGCATACCGCCTTGCTTCAGAGGCTGGGTGGCCGTCCTTCTTTTGATTCGGTCTTTTTAGAGATGTCCCATTACGGAACTGTGGCTGCTCCATCCTTCGCTGGTGTTGCGAAGGTGGGTTAGCTCTACTGGTGGTTAGACGATTTTTACTTCTATGGCTGTTCCATTCTCGAAAGTCGGGAAAAGCGTATCGCCTTCCCTTTCGCGAATCGAATAGCCTAACAATCGCGTTCCGCGTGCAATGGGTTTCGACTCGGACTCGCAATGGTAGAATCTGCCGCTGCATGCACAGGACTCTGAAATACACATTGCAGGTGCTGGCGGGAATCGGCCTGTGGGCGATCTTCTACTTTGGATGGATGTGGTGGCATGTGGCTGGCTACACCTACTACACACCATTGGGAGTCGACATAAGGAATTCGACTGTGTTTCTCAGCATTCACCTTTGGCCGCTTTCTGCGATCGTGTTTGTCTTGGCGCAGATCATTTCCTATCTGGGGATGAGGAGCTTCGTGAGGCAAGTAGAGAGCCCCGAATAGATGGCGGCAGGCAGATGTGCGGCCGATTGAACGCTGCACGGATCACGAATTATTCTGAATTAGTGGTGTCCGAATCTCGCTCGAACAACGGAGGTGGCATGAGACGTTTCGCCTGTCTGGCGGTATTGGTTCTTGGCTCGGTGGCTGCTCTCGCGCAGCAGTTCGCTTCAGTCCCGGGACAGGGCCGGTCGATGGTGGTTACGAAGTTCGGCATCGTTTCCACTCCGCAATTTCTCGCCTCGCAGGCCGGAGCCCACGTTCTTGAAGAAGGCGGCAATGCTGTCGATGCTGCCATCACGGCCAATGCCGTGATGGGCGTGGTCCAACCCTACGTGAACGGCATTGGCGGAGATCTGTTTGCTCTTTACTACGATGCAAAGACCGGCAAGCTTTATGGTCTGAACTCCAGTGGCTGGACCCCGAAGGCGCTGACCATCGATTACCTCAAGTCCAAAGGCGTGACTAAAATGAATCCCATCGGCGTCGAGACCATCGACATTCCCGGCGCCGTCGCGGGATGGGACGCGCTGCGCAGCCGCTTCGGCTCATTACCGTTCAGCCAGATTCTGGCTCCGGCCATCTACTACGCGCAGAACGGATTTCCACTGGCCGAGCGCAATGCGCGCTACTGGGTTGCCAGAAGACTTCTTAACCAGCCCGGCTACAAAGAGACCTACGTCATCTGGCCCACGGCGCCGAAGCCTGGCGACCTGTTCAGAAATCCCGCACTCGCCAATTCTCTTCGCCAGATCGCCGAGCATGGCCGCGACGCGTACTACAACGGTCCGATGACTGAGACGATGGTCAAGTTCCTCGATTCCCAGGGTGGGACTCACACCGTGGAAGACTTCCGCGACTTCCAGCCGGAATGGGTAGAGCCCATTTCCACCACTTACCGTGGCTGGACGGTCTACGAACTTCCTCCCAACGGCCAGGGCATCGACGCACTCTCGATGCTCAATATCATGGAACGCTTTCCCATGGCGCAGTACGGCCACAACTCGGTTGACGCGCTGCACGTGATGATCGAGGCCAAGAAGCTTGCCTATGCCGATATGTACAAATACGTCGCCGATCCGCATTTCACCACCGTTCCCGTAAAGGAACTTCTCTCGAAGGACCTGGCCGAGCAGCGTGCCAAGCTAATCGACATGAAGAAGGCCACGTGCGAGGTGGTTCCATCGCAAATCGCGGCGGAGCTTAATAAGATGGGCCACTCCACCATCTATCTCTCGACCATCGACAAGGATGGCAATATCGTCTCGCTCATTCAGAGCAACTATTCCGGCTACGGCACCGGATTCGTAGCTCCCGGTCTTGGCTTCTCATTCCAGAATCGCGGAGACCTTTTTCAGCTCACTCCTGGATTGCCCAACTCGCTTGCCGGACACAAGCGTCCTCTGCACACCATCATTCCCGCATTCATGGAGAAGGGCGACATTCATATCGGCTTCGGGATCATGGGTGGATGGAACCAGGGGCAGGCGCACGCGCAGTTCGTTTCCAATGTGGTGGACTTTGGGATGAACGTCCAGGCTGCGCTCGAACAGCCGCGCTTCACCAAGGAAACTTTTGACGGTTGCGATGTTCAGATGGAGCAGACCATCCCCGCCGACGTCCGCGCGGGTCTGACGGAACGTGGCCACCAGATTCGGCTTCTTGAACCTTTCTCCTTTACTGTGGGGCAAGGCGCGGCGGTCGTCCGCGACGGCACCCGCGAGGTGAATTTTGCTGCAGGAGATCCGCGCTCTGACGGGGCCGCCATCCCCCAAGAGCCGAGCACGAAGTAGCTCAAGCGGCAGTCAAAAATGGGAAACTAAGCGAAGGCTGCCCGGAGAGAAGAGGTTTGTTGAGTGACGTTCGGCTCGTGTTTACTTCGGGAATGAGTCGCCGAACATCGGATTCCCGCTCTTGGACTGTTGCTCGGTAGCCTCGTCCTGAATTACATCCCAGTGCTCGACAAGAATTCCATCCTTCAAGCGAACGATGTCCGCTGCGATCCAGTTCACCGGCAGTCCGATGTTGGAGAACCGGCCATGAACGATGACGTAGTCACCTTCTGCAAGAATCACCCCAGGCTCATATTTGAGCGACGGCGGCGCGGCCTTGATGAGGTTGAAGAGCCCGCCACGTCCCGGCTCGATATGGGCGCTGTGTTGAATGTAGTTGGGCGACCAAAATCGCTCCGCAGCCGAGTAGTCTCGCTTATTGAACAGGGTATCGAATGCCTTCAGTACGGTCGCCTTATTCTTTTCCGCATTTGAAGCGCTCATTGTTTTCCTCTCTTGCAAAGAAACGTTGGACGTTTTTGTTTTGAAACGGTTCATAAAGCTCGCTCGTACTTTCCTCATTGTCCCTTGCTCTCAGTCGGCCTAAAAATGAGACGCGGCTCGGCTACGGTTACGCTTGGCTCGGACCGAATAGCTTCAGCATTTGCTGGTTGAACCCGTTCACCAAAGCATGCTCCTCAGGGCCAGGATTGGCTCGCAGGGGTTTTGCCGCTTCAACGAGGATCTCGTTAGCATCTGTTCCAAGCACGTCTAACGTTGCGGCGATAAACCGGTCGAGAGGCATTGCCTGCTCGGCGTCCTGGCTATTCATGAGCTCCGTGCGCACCCAGGGTGGCGCCACCTCGAGCACTTGAACACCGCTATCGCGAAGCAAGAAGCGTTGCGATAAGACATAGGAGTGGAGCGCAGCTTTTGTGGCTGAATAGATAGCCGTCACAGCCAATGGCACAAAGGCAAGTACCGAGGTGTTGTAGAGAATCACACCGCGGCGGCTCTTAAGCTGATCCATGAGAGCCGATGTCAATCGAATGGGGCCCAGAAGATTGGTGGTAACGGTGGACACGAGCAGTTTGTCGTCGATGACACCCGCCGCCCGATCCGGTTCCATGATTCCAGCGTTATTGATGAGAACATTCAGATGCGAATGTTCTGCAATCAACTTCTTCGCCACTGCTTCGATACTGTCCGGGTCTGCGATATCGAGTTCGATCGCCTCGATGCCCGGATTGGCCTTCGCTACGGAGTCCAAATGGCTCTTGCGTCTGCCTGAGATGATCACTCTGTTTCCGCGTTTATGTAACTCCTCGGCCAGCGCGCGGCCAATACCCGATCCGCCGCCGGTAATGAAGATGGTGTTTCCGGTGAGATTCATAATTCCTCCGATCTGTGTGACTTCCGCTTCGGCGTTTTTGAACCGTTCGGTTCTATATGATGATGGGGATGTGCCGAGGTTGCAGAGATATTGAACTATTCGGTTCTTTATCGGACAATATCAGGATGGGGCGCCCGAAGAACTTTAGCCGAGAGGAAGTGCTGGAGAAGGCAATGCCTGTCTTCTGGAAGCACGGGTTTGCGGACACGAGCCTGCAGGAACTGGAACGAGCCACAGGCGTGAACAAGTCAGGGCTGTACACGGAGTTCCGAGACAAGGAAGATCTTTTTGTGGCATGCCTTCGGCACTACCTTGAGAGCCAGGGGAAGAGGGAGCTTCTCACTAAGGAGCCTCTCGGCTGGAACAACGTCGAGGCCTTTCTCCAGCATGGCCCTCTCAACAAAGGGGAACAGCAGGGATGCTTTTCCGTCAACTCCATGCGGGAGTTCGCTATTCTTCCGGATGAGGCGTATGGGGTCGTAACCGAGAATCGGGCACTATTGCAGCGCCATCTCGCGATGAATATCGAGGCGGAAAAGCCCAAAATGGCTCCTTCTGCAATTGCGGAGATGGTGCTGTCTTTCTTCTCCGGATTATGCATCGAGCGCAACCTCAAATCCAGCAAAGCCTCATCGACCCGCAAGATCGAAAACTTTATGACGGCCCTTCGCAGTCTCTAATGGAACGAATAGTCCTCTGTCGCGATGGCAGCATCTGGTTTTTAATCGTTGTCGTTGCCACCACGTGAGGGCGTCCACCCGATCAAGGGAGTTTTCTCTAACACGTCTCTTCGCACCTAATCCAAACGCTCGTTCCTGAACCTGCCTACCAACAACGCCACTGTGATCGCTATGTAGAGAACTCCGAGCACCAGTCGGCCCCAATTACCCTGGTCCAGCACCGGAGTCAACAGGATCGCCACTAGGAGCGATAGGAGGAGTAACAAATCCGGTCGCGATTGAAGTTTCGCGCGCACTGAGAAAACCTCAATTCAAGAGGCGATTGCTGCTGGCCGTGGTGGTTTCACGTACCAATTCATCCAGCATTGCAGCGCGGCCTACTTGGTGCCACGCCTGTTTCGACAGATTCAATTTGAGCGGATAGGACAGCTCTGCCACCGGTGCGTGTCCGCCATGCCCAGATTCTACCGCGTTACAATTCGAGTATGAGCGAGCAAATCAATATCTAGGTTGTCGGAGACTCACCGGGAACGAAGGGTTGAGCACTACTGCAAACAGTCTTATGACCAGCGGGTACACAGATCCCAGTATCGATGAATATCTGCGTAAGCGGCTGATGCCGGTGGAAGGTGCGATTCCGCATCTGCCCGGAATCGAGATGTACGGAAATTCTATTCCAGTCGGAACGGTGGGCGGCGACCTGTTTGAGTACATCAACTTTCAGCAGCGTTACGACCTTGATGCGCGCATTCAGCGGGCCGTGAGGCTATCGAAGGAATTTCTTGAGCCGCTTCCGCCAGGGGCATCACCTCGCAATTCGGTGGACGATCATGTGGAATGGTTGAAGTCCAGACCGCTTTATAGCCCCGAAATGGAAACCGAGTATAGGGACGCGAGAAGCTCGGAGCAAGTGCGGGTCGCCGAAGATCTGGGCGAGCTCTATACAACGGCTGGAGTACTGCTGGTGGATGCTGAGGGGCACGGGATTATTTCAGCCAAGATTGCCTCCACGGTGCACGATACCTTCCACGCTTTCATGCTCTCCGAACTCGACCGCTACGGCAAAACCACAGTCGAGCTATTTGAAAAAATCAATCTGCGATTGGCGCAATCGGTTACCGCTCGCAATTCGTTGGGAAGAACTGAGAAAGACTACGCGCGCGAGATCGCGACCATGCTGTACGGCGAAGTACATCCTTACGGCTACTTTCGATTCGTGAATTTTGGACATCCGCCGCCACTGGTGTTCTCCGCCGAATATCGCAGGTTCATGGAGATCGATAAAGAACGGATGGTGCAATTCCTGGCTTTGGGTTTGCAGATCCCCGAGGATCATCCGGATCGTAAGCGGTATTTCTCTTTGACACGCCGGCCGAGGCGAGCTAACGCGTCCGATGTCGCCGAAATCACGCTGATGAGTCCGGGCGACATTCTTTTCCTGTATACCGACGGGGTTTATGACGGCAGCGACAACGAAGAACGTGAGCACCTCGAAGCAGTGATGAGGGAGCACTATTGGCAATCAGCAAAAGACATCTGCAATGCGTTGCTGGAACACGCTACAAGAGATGACGATCATTTGCGGCAGATTGGCGAACCGGACCGCATTGACGACAAAACGGTGTTCATTATCAAGAGGCAATGAGCCACACGAGATTCGTGCCGATAAGTCGGCTTGTGGGAAATTGGATACGCCAACCCCCCGGGGCGGATCGATCCTCAATAAACGCGGGCAGTGCTTAGTAACTACGCTGCCCTTCTCAGTGTCAACTCAGCGCAGATGTAGCCCGCCTTGGCACTTTGGGGATTGTGCCTCAGCGACGAGCCATTCGCATAAATCAACTGCCAGCCATCACAGTTATCGACTCGAGTGTCCATCAGCATCGCTCTAGGCAAACCCATTCAAGGGTTTCAATAACCATTGTTTCCTTTCAACTGACCAGAATCAGGAACCCATCGATTATTAAAGAGACCGACAGGTCGCATACTAATTGTTAAAGGTCGGATTGGAAATGTTTCCTGTGGGATATGCGACCGACCGGTCCCAGGGGGTATCTTCACTGTCAGTCAACAACGCGTTCTGGTTCCATTAAGGGAAACAACATCAAGGCTGGGCACGCATTCAGGAGATGTGTTTGCTCTTGACGTCGGCTTTTATAGAACCCGGCCTGGCAATCTTCGGCGCTTGAATGGTGCTCTCAAACAATTCCGAAGGATTTGACCCGCCGCCGCCGATATAGACACAACTCGATATCCGCTATGCGGTGTACTGATCGAGTTGTTAGTAAGAAAACGAAAATTTCACTCCATAAAGGAGAAATTGTGATGAATGATCCCCACAAGTTCAGCACGGAGTTTGGATCTGATCATGCGCTCGAACAAAGTACACCTATTGTCAGTCACCATGACACCATCAAATGGTTTGAGGCAATCCCCGGAGAACAATTGTGTATTCGGGTTCACGGAACACAGGTGAATGGCCGCTATGCAATTATGGAAAATATCGCGGCGCCAGGCACAGCAACACCTATGCACTTCCATGCGGAAGATGAAATTTTTCACATCCTTGAAGGGACTGTGACCTTCAGCATCGACGGCGACGTTTTCAATGCTTCCGTCGGCTCAATTGTGGTTATTCCAGCAGGCGCACATCACGCGTGGAGGAATCGTTCGAACGCTCCGATCCGCATGTCGACCTTCTTTTCACCAGGTGGAGTAGAAGAGCTTTACCCCAAGCTTGTCGGCTTGTCGCTGGAAGAGCTATCTACTGTAGTCGAACCATTCGGATCAGGCATTGTTGGGCCGCCCATCGATGAGTAACGTCCCAGGACGGGTGGCGCACCCTTAGAATTGAGTAGTGCTCTGTTTCTGGTTTTGTCTCTCTCAGGGGTCTCCCATACTGCTCGATTGCGCACCCCGCGAAAAAGCCCGCGGAGTGCGGCACCCACAGCCTGGGCGTTGCACACGAAAAAAATCAGGCTGCGCCACCCGCCTGTTCCCGACATTACTCGGCCATTCGTACGAACCGAGGAAGTGCCAACCCCGCAAAAGAACTCAACGCTAGATCTCAATGAACCAATCCTTCAATTCTCACGATATTCCGATAACGCCTGGAGGCCGCGACGACGAGCTTGTGCCCATTGGGAGACCAACTAAAAAATTCCACAGTCTCAGCAGGAATATTTACGATCCTATGTGGTGGGCCACCGGTCAGGGGCTGCGTCCATAATTCGTGTTCTCCACCGGTGTTTTTCAAATACTCAATTGATTTGCCATCAGACGAAAAGCGCGGAGGCCCCATCCGTTGGAAGTCCTCCACTTCCGATGACCGAGTTGGGACGAACCAAGAATCGCCTACCATTTTGTTCGCTCCGCCCTCAGACGGAATCAAGCAAATCCGCCATCGCATTGGCGGCTTTCCGGCAGTTGTGCTCAGAAGGCTGTTAATATAGGCAATGTGCGTTCCATCTGGCGAAATCGATGGCAGGAGCGCCTGTGCAATCTCATCAGTACTCTCCTCATCAATCTGCGGCAACTCAGTCTCACCTCTTCCATCGATTCCAGCTCGCCAGAGCGAAGCGTGTGGGCGAACATATCGGCTGAAGACGACCCATTTGCCATCAGGTGAACAGTCTCCCATTCCAAGTGTATTAGTTGCAATCCTGACTGCTCTATTTTCCTTACGATCAATGCGAAACAACTCAGAAGCCGAACCCGTCCGTCGAGAAAAGAGAATGTGTTCACCGTCTCCGCACGCTGCCGCATTATCGATGCGCTTACCGTCACTAAACAGCAGTCTTCGGCTTGATCCGTCCGAATTTAACTCGAACAATTCTTGGTTGCGAACGACAAGCAATAGGTGATCGTTGTCCAGCCAACCTGCGACAGTTTCATCTTTATTCGATGAAACTTCCGAGAATCTGAGGTCGGTGGCGACCCAGGTAGTGAAGAACGTGGCTTCCTGCGCCGCAACTACGGTTTTTCCATCTGCTGTGATGCTGATTTCGTTATAGTCATCGGTATCGTGCGTCATTTGGCGGGCTGCGCCCTCCGGATAGGGTTGGAACCAGATTTGGCCCGGTGACTTGGGAGCTGCGTCGCGTGCAATCACGACTAGTCCGCTCCCGTTCGGCATCCAGAGGACTCTCCGCACGCGTTCTGCAATTTTGATCAAACGTGATGGGCCGCCCGATGCAGGGAAAATCTCGATTGCACTGAAATGCTTACCATTCGCTTCCATGTCACTGGTAGTTGCTATCAGGCGTCCGTCCGGGGACCACGCGGGTTCATTTCCGAAGCTACCCTCGTCTCCGCGCCGCGAAGCCAGAATCTTCACTTCGCTGCCACCGACATCGGAAACAACGAGCCGAAAGATAGAAGAAGAGAAATCCCAGACAGCGTAAGCCCATCGTTTGCCATCAGGCGAGACAGCCAGACCTGAAGCGACATGGTCGAGAAGCATTTTGGGAATTCCGCCGAGGATCGGAATCTCATATACGGCTGTGGACTGTCCAACATTCTCCGGCTCCAGACGGGTGTAATGAACATAGTTGCCATCTGGAGTGAACGATAATTGCAATAAGGAGAGCTCCTGCTCGGGTACCAGTTGAGTGATGCTGCCAGTCGGCAGATGACGGATCCATAAGGAGGCAGATGTACCCTTTCCACGTTCCTTGTAAGCTACGTATTTGCCATCTGGTGAAACTGCGGCTACAAGTGCATTTTCAAGGCCAGGCAAGGGCGTTATGACCAAGCCAGATGCTGCCGAAGTGTTGTTCCGCCAACGTGTGAAGAGTATCGCGAGACTACCAAGAGCAAAAAGCGACAGGACTGCCACCGCTACCCACGAATTAAGTCGCCGCCTTCCTCGGATCATTTTCGGGGAATCTTCCGCGAACGGGAAGCTACCCGAAGAAGCGTGAGGATGGCCATCCACTGCCGCATCCGTCGTCACGGCGAGCGCCAGTGCGGCGGCGCCAACTGCCTGTAAACCCTTCAGCACAGAGGGGCGCTCTGAAGGCGCAGTTATTGACCCGATAAACCGATAGCCGCGACGCGGGAGTGTCTCGATGAATTGCGGTTGCTCGGCCGAATCCCCGAGCGCTTCCCGCAGGCGATTGACGGACGCATTCAGTCCGTGGTCAAAGTCCACAAATGTTTCAGCCGACCAGAGTTTTTCGCGCAACTCCTCCCGGCTCACGAGCTCGCCCGGATGTTGCAACAGCAGGACTAGAACTTGAAACGACTGTCGGGGCAGCCGCAGTTTCAGCCCATGCTTGCGGAGTTCTTCGGTGCGCAAATCGACCTCGAAAGCGCCGAAATGAACCGCTCCGCTTACGACTTCCATCTTATTTCTCGCAAAGGATGGGTAGCGGAGAGTGTAGCACCGAACGCAGCCGCTCTCCTCAACTCCGAGGAGGCGGCGAACCCCAATGACTCCAAATAGATGGCCTGCGACGTCAATGTGAGGTCAATAGGACAGGCGCGGCATTGAGCTAGAAACGCTGGAGCGCGACAGTGCCTGCAATCGAAGCCAATAACAGGCTAGAGCAGCGAGGTCGTCACCATGAAAGTTTTCGTTGTTCTCGTGAACCTGACCGTTGTATTCGCTCTCGGATGCGGCGGCGGAGGAGCCGGCTCCACCGCTCCCACAGTGACGCTCACTGCTTCGACGACGAACATACTCATTGGTCAGTCCGACACGCTCAGCATCACGGCTACAAACGCATCGAGCTGTACGCTTTCGGGTCCAACCAATTCAGGCTCAGTTCCTTGCAATGGCAGCTTTTCCGTATTCCCGAACTCAACAGGGACGATGATTTATATGGTCACCGCCAGCCGTTCGGGCGCCGCACCCGCGACGGCATCAGTCACGATCACCGTCAGTTCGATTCCCTCGCTAACAGTGACGCCAGCTATAGCTATTCTGCCGATTGGAGGGACGCAGCAGTTCACCGTTAGCGTAAGTCCCCCCGCAGCGAACCAGACGGTCACCTGGACCATTCAAGAAGGTACAACTGGCGGTACGGTAACCTCTGCCGGGCTTTACAGCGCGCCTGCATTCTCGGGCACCTTCCACCTGATCGCTACCAGCGCCGCAGATCCGAGCAGGAGCGGCATGGCCACCATCAGCGTTGGAGAGACTACTGGTGCCTTTTCGCCCAACGCGAATATGAACCGCGTAGCCGGCGTTCACACCGCAACGCTCCTCAATGACGGCAGAGTTCTCATGGCCGGAGGGAGCCAGGGTCCTACCGAGGATTTTGAAGAAGCGGGCCAGTCCGATGCCGAACTTTATGATCCGGCGACCCATTCGTTCGTGCTCACCGGACGGATGATCTCGCCCCGCGATTGGCATACCGCGACGCTTCTCCAAAATGGGAACGTGCTCGTGACCGGCGGCTTTGGAGTCGGTCTTGATCAACCTCCAACTCTGGCCTCTGCAGAACTGTTCGATCCAGCCACCGGTACTTTCTCCGGTACGAAGGATATGAGCACACTTCGTGCTGCGCATACCGCCACTCTGTTGCCCAATGGGCAGGTATTGCTTGCCGGCGGAGGTAACGAGGGAGGATTCGGATTCCCAGCTTTCGGCGCCGCTTCCGCGAGCGTCGAGCTCTACGATCCGGCCGCAAATTCGTTCATTCCCGCCGGCGCCATGGGCACACCGCGCTACTCACACACAGCAACGCTCCTGCCGAACGGAAAAGTCCTGATCGCCGGAGGTTTGACGACATTCCTACTTCCGTCGAGTTTCGCTTTTAACGCACTCTCGACGGCTGAGCTATACGATCCGCTCACGGGCTCTTTCGCGCCGACAGGCAACATGGGAACCGCACGCGGCGGACACACTGCCACCCTTCTGACCAGCGGGAAAGTGCTCGTCACGGGTGGAGTGATTAGTATCGCTTCAGTCAGTAGCTCCAGCTGCGCAGGTTCGCCGGCAACAATGATCGCGTCGACCGCGGAGCTTTATGATCCGGCAACGGGAACATTCACGCCCACGGGCAGCATGGTGGAAGCCCGAGAGGAACACATGGCGACCCTGCTACCGGACGGCAACGTCTTGATAGCCGGCGGCGGTACCGCAATTCAGGGCGTTTTGAATACTGCAGAAATCTATGAGCCCGCGACCGGTTTTTTTGCAGAGACGGCGTCGATGGGAACACGGCGCACTGCGCATACCTCGACGCTGCTTCCGGATGGCACAGTGCTGGTCGCAGGCGGAAATAGCGATGGAGGACGGGTCGATACTCTCTGCGCGTATTCTCTTGGCTCAGCGGAGACCTTTAGAGCACTGTCTAAGTGATGCCTGACCGCGAATCGCTATCGATCCGTCGGAGAAGTTTCCCTTTGTGGCGAATTCCGGCTCAAATAACGTCTCGGTGTACAGGATTGATGCTGCAACCGGGACTTTGACCTTCATAGCATGCTGTACCAGGTTCCGTCCGGCTCGAAGTCGTCGGGTTCGGGATGGGCAACGCGATGGTTCTTATAGAAAGCGCTGAGGTCGGCGATCGGCGTAATCGATCCGTTGCTGTTCACGCGGAACACGATGTTGGCCGTGCCGGCGAGACCATGCGAGCAGCCGGCGCCGGCCAGGACCGCGTAGAGCGTGTCGCCAATGAATGCCACATCGGCAACGCCACTCACTAACGAACCTAGCGCAGCGGAAGTTTGCGACGACGGCAGATGATCGACGACCGTCGTGCGCGCGCCGGTGGCTACGTTGATTTTTGAAATCCGCGCATTGAAGTCGCCGGTGTAAGGTCCGACGGGTGGGACGACCTGCGGCACAGACCGGCACTCGACTTCGTTCCACCCGTGCCGCCTTCGGCGACATAGAGGTGTCCATCGGGCCCAAACTTCAGTCCTCTCGGGTTGTGAACATCACTGTTGATAACGGTCTGAGCAGAAGCGCCGATTGCGATCAGCAGCAGACATGAAGTAAAAGCAGTTCGCCAGAGTTTCACGTTCTTCCTCCTCGCGACAAATTGAGTTCAAAGTTGCTCGACTGGGGGCGAGCACACGAAAAGCAGATGCAGATAAGGAGCTAGGGCCTGAGCAGAGGGAGCGATTGGGGCTGGGGAGCGCCCAAGAGCCTACTCGGGGACTCGGGGAGTGTCAAATGATTAGGACACGGCCCGCTCAGGTCGATGCGCCTGCGGAATTGCTCTCGCATTCCCGCGCGATGCCTACATCATGGGAAACCGGGGACGATCCTCATTTATGGCGGGCAGACCTTCGCAGGGCAATGTCTTAGGGAAGGGCACGACTTTACAGGCTGCGGAAAAACGTTGTGGATTCCAAAATGGAATACCTCAGCGGCTAAAGCCGGATCCTCTTAATTCTTCATGACGGCACGGCTAAAGCCGATGCCCTTCCCTGCGCCTCAGAACGGGGCGGCTAAAGCCGATGCCCTTCCCTGGACGGGTGGCCGGCTGATCGGCGCTCATGTCATCCCACGCTCGCGAACGGAGCGGCCATTCCTCAGCACCGAACGTAGTTCGGTGATACCACGAGTCGAGATTGTGAGTCAACGAAAATTTCATTTTGGAACTTATGCCGCTGGGGTAAGTGCTCGTCCGCAATGATCGGACGCTGGCGCGAGCAACGGATTACAAATCTCATGATTCACTGCTTATTCACTGTTATTCACTGTTCTTTGTGGCGCGTAAAAATCGCAAATTTCGATAATCTCTGACGCGGCAGGAGGTTGCGCGGAACTGTCCGTTGCTCGCCGGCGTTTTCAGAAAAAATTCACTGTTAGATTCACTGTTAAATTCGCTGTTCCGCGAACACCAGTGAATTAAGACTGGTTCAGGCTGAGTCCGTTGCTCGCTCGAAGAGCCGCCGATCCGTTCTTCTCGCAGGACGCATGCGCCAATGGAGCCTGCGGAGCGGGGGCTCCGGCTTTGGTTACCAAGAGGAGCCGATCCCAGCTTGCAAGGTGTTCTTCGACTCGCGCTGCGCAGAGATCGCAGTTAATCTTTCTCGCATCAACTTGGACTGCTCGGACGAGAAGAGGAGTCGTCCGCGCTCGACTGCCTTTAGTTCTTCAGGCTCCCAGAAGCCACGCATAATTCCCGAAAGGGAATGCGAGTTTAGTCCCAACAGAAGATGCCCGACCTCGTGTGCCATCACGTGCGCTAAGAGGTGCGCAAGCGACACTTTCCAATCCCGGTGAAGTTCGTTGACTCGATCGAAGTAAATGTCGGTGAGTTGTCCAGTGCCATCCTGTCCCAGGAATGCGGCTCCGAAAACGTCATCTTTCAGCTTTCTGGTCTCATGGACGACTTGAACGACGACGTCGCCCGGTTGAGGCAGGCCTGTGCAATCCGTCCCAGCGACGCCGGCAGTTGAGCAGCTTATCCAGATTGCATGGAGACCGGAGAGTCTGAAGATGCGTGTCGCGTTTTCTTCTGCCTGGGATAGAACTCGGCTCGAAACTCCGGCGTGGTTGTAAACGAAGATGTTCAAGAGATGTTGTTGACTCGCCTGAGCCCAAGCGCCCAGAGCTGCCAGTTGCATGAGGGCTAGAATCCAGAACCCAGATCGGCGGGCCATTGTGATCGCCTCCTCGGCATTGCCAACATCGATCCCGAGTGTGCGTACCTCAATGGCGGGAGAATCACCGCCAACCTAAATGTGGGTAACGAGATAAGCTGCGTAACGTCTAAAACTTAGAAGCTTTGGTGACTTGGCGGAATCCAACCGGAGGGTGTTAGAGTCGGTGATGCTTGCGGGGTGGCAATGGCGGTAACCAGCGCGAACGAGCTGCCGACGATCCGCTTTGGTACGTTCGAAGTGGATCTGCGGGCGGGGGAACTTCGTCGCAACGGTTCGCGGATACGGTTGCAGGAACAACCGTTCCAGATACTGCTTGCTCTAATCGAACGACCGGGCGAGATCGTTACCCGCGATGAACTGCAAAAGAAGCTTTGGCCGGCGGACACCTTTGTCGATTTTGATCACAGCCTCAACGCTGCGATCCGGCGCCTTCGCGACGCTCTGGGTGACTCTGCCGAAAATCCTCGGTTTGTTGAGACTGTTGCGCGGCGGGGTTATCGCTTCATCGCTCCGGTGAATGGAATCGCGACGCCGGTGGAACAGCCGAAGGCCGATCCTGCTCCGGTTTCTCCCGTCCGGCGTAAATGGCTGTGGCTTGCGCTCGTGCCAGTGCTCGCCATCGTTTTAAGCATCGGTTTTCATGCAGGTCTGCGGTCCTCGCAGGGGAGTCAGGCGAGCGAGAGCCGGCTTACTGCAAATCCGGAAGAGGCGCGAATCACCGGCGCGGCGATCTCGGCTGACGGGAAGTGGCTGGTCTTCTCCGATAAATATGGTTGTTACCTGCGCCAGATGGACACTGGTGAAACTCACTCCATCCCACTGCCTGCCGGTTTCATTCCACAGCCGGCGAGCTGGTTCCCTGATGGGACTCACATACTCGTGACCTGGGTTGCTGGTCCGCACGAACCTACGAGCTTGTGGACGATTTCCATCATGGGCGGTACGCCGCGCAAGCTGGCTGATCAGGGCCGCTGGGCTGGAGTGTCTGCGGACGGATCGCAGATTGTGTACGCCGAGCATTCCGAGGCGGCGTGGCTCACGCCGGAAGGCAGCACGGCGCTGTGGATCATGCAGGCGGATGGCGAGAGGCCTCATAAGGTCCTCGAGAGCGATGGGAGTCACTTCAAGAATTCTTTTGGCCCCCCGGCATGGTCTCCGGATGGAAAGCGCATCGCATTCGTTCGCAGCAAGTACGATCCCAGCGGCTGGGGAACTACTTCCCAAATTGAGACTCTGGAAATTGCGAGCCGCAAGACCGAGGTCGTGCTTCAGACTCCTGGCCTGCTTGGGGGATTAGCATGGACGAAGGACGATCGTCTTATTTATGCAACCATCGCCTCGCCTCTGTCGCCTGGAAATTCCACCCTCTGGGCGTATCGCATGTTCGGCCCAGACAACGCGAGGTTTCGTGGGCCGATTCGCCTCAGCAGTGGCCCTGGATACATTGGCTCTATCAGCATAAGCGCTGGCAATCGCCTGACGCTTCTGCGAAACACGATTCAGCCCGACGTGTACGTCTCCACACTTGAAGCTGGAGGAAAAGAGCTTAGTGCTCCGCGTCGGCTCACGCTTGACGATCGCGACGACTATCCATTTGCCTGGACGCCGGATAGCAAGTATGTCCTCTTTGTCTCGAATCGGGATGGTCCGTATCACATCTTCAAGCAGGCGCTGGACCAGACCGAACCTGAGGTCCTGGTGGGCGGCGACATGTGGGCATACTTGCCCCGTTTGACTCCGGATGGCTCGTCGCTCCTCTACTACGTTTCGCGCAAAATGTCAGACACGCCGAGCCCGGTCCCCTTGATGCGCATGCCGCTGGCCGGCGGTCCTCCGCAATTGGTTCTGGAGCATGTGGGAGTGAACAACGAGCAGTGTGCGCGCGCCCCCGCTACTCTCTGTTTGCTAAGCGAGATTGATCAAAAAGGCGAACGCTTCTTCAGCTTCGATCCGGTGAAAGGTGCGCGTCGAGAAATTCCGCAGCTGCTGATTGAGGGGGTGGATTATTCGACTTATAACTGGAGCTTATCGCCTAACGGGCAGAGTCTGGTGACTTCGAATAAGACGCAAGTCTATACGAGCCTTACTAAGAATGAGCCCGCCATCAAGATCACGTCACTTCATGATTTCAGTAGCAGGACGATTCCCGTTCCGGGATGGGCTGCCCTGACTTCGCTCGACTGGGCGGCGGATAGCAAAAGCATTTGGGCCGCCGCTCATACTACGGATGGCATCTGGGCGCTATTGAATGTCGATCTCGAGGGACATGTTCGACCGATGCTGCGCGACGACAAGATGCTGATAGGGTGGGCGATCCCATCGAACGATGGACATCATTTGGCGCTCTGGAAGGCGAGCGGAAACTCAAACGTCTGGATGCTGGATAAATTTTAGCCGCTCCGCTGCACTCCGGGTTGATACTCACTCTTCCGAAAGCAATTTCCCTAGTGTTGGCTTGTGCTTCGAGTCTTTTCGCGATTCCTTCAATGTAGGGATCCTCTGCACCGGAGGCGGCGTGCCGATCGTGGCACGAGCCATGGACTTTACCGCTTTCGTTGCGCTGAATTTCTTCTTCTTTTTCCGGGTTGCCATCCTTCGCCGCTTTCCCTCGGGAACACAGGCATTATGCAATAATCGCGTGTTGCCCGGGACGTGGCGGAGGTTTTGTGGAAGAACGCGAGATGTTCGATGAGAGAGACCAGAAGCGGTCGCACAACCTCACATGTCCGCATTGCCGTCAGGCCGGTGACTACGAGCTCTCATGGCTCGTCCGCACCAAGAAGCGCCAGCTTCCACCTCGCGCGGACGAGCGCGATCGAGCTAAGTTCGCCAAGGCGCGGTCATACATGGTGCGGAAGGACGACATGGTCGCATGCAAGAACATGCGCTGCCGCAAGCGCTTCGAGGTTGCTGGAGTCCAATCCGTCGCCTTCCTGGAGTAAAGGCAAGAACAAGAGCGAACACGAAGGCCACGAAGGACAAGCCAAGGTCACAAAGAAATTCTTCGTGACCTTGGCTTGTCCTTTGTGACCTTCGTGTTCGCTCCGGGCCCTTCTCGTTTATACTCACCAGTTTGCCCGAACAGATATGAAGATTCTGGTCTGCATGAAGCAGGTGCCGCAGAAGGACGCGCCTCTCAAGCTCAACGAGAGCGGCACGTGGATCCGAGAAGACGTCTCTTACGAGGTCAACGAGCCCGACGCTTACGCGCTCGAAGAGGCGCTCCGCCAAAAGGAGAAGCACGGGGGCGAGGTGGTCGTAATCACCACCGGCCCGGCGCGCGCGCAGCAGGTTCTGCGTGAGGCTCTCGCCAAGGGTGCTGATCGCGCCATTCATCTGGAAGGTAACGAGTTTGTTGGACTGGATTCATTTAACACGGCGAAAGCCATCGCAGCTTCCATCAAAGAAGAGCAGTTTGACCTGATCTTTACTGGTCTGCAGTCGGACGATTACGGCTACGCGCAAACCGGAGTCTTGCTGGCTGAGATTCTAGGATGGCCGCATGCGACGATCATCATGAGTATTGAAAAGAGCGATGGTGGCATTCGCCTGAAACGCGAGCTTGAGGCCGGATTCTTTCAGCATCTCGAAATGCCGTTGCCGGCGGTGCTTACGATTCAATCCGGCATCAACAAGCTGCGCTATGCGACTTTGATCGGCATCAAGCAGGCGAAGAACAAGCCGCTGCGGAAGGTGACTCACGGCGAAATCCAGCAGGCGCTCGGACCGAATCTGCAGAAAATCGAGAAGCTCTACATTCCACAAAAGCAGAAGAAGACCGAGATGCTGGAGGGATCGGCTGCTGAAGTAGCCAAAAAGTTGGTGGATAAACTTAAGAACGAGGTTCGCGTACTTTAATCACGGGCTGCGCCATTTGCATCGAACTGAATAGGATCGAGGTGATAGTTCAGGAGGATGTATGGCGATTCCGGAAAAGGGAAGTGGATCAAATCGGGCAGAGCAGCAGCACCATCACGGAGGCCATAGTTTCGGGATGGACATTCACCCGGAACGCTATCCGCGCGAGTCGTTGAGTCGCCTGGAAGAGGGCATTCTCGACGATAACGCGCTGCGTCATGCGCATGATCGATTGGGATTCGTGGGGCCAGATTTGGAATCTCGCGTCGAGGACAGCCGCAATCTGAGCCGCACGCTCATGGTGCTGGGAGGTTTCCTGTTGATCTATGCCTGGGTGCTGCTGGTTTGGGTCGGCTGGGACGTGGGCAGCGGGAACGCGTTTTTCAGCGTCATGTGCACGGTCTCGGGCACGATAGGTTTGGCACTCGTTCTGTGGGGCTACGTCGAGCGCAGGCGCGTGCTCCGTTTGCGTCTCCACATGGGAGCAGAGGAGAGGCGTGAGAGGATTCGCAGATTCCAGGGAAGCCATCCCGCCGCATAAAGCGAGAATTCTCGCCATTGCCGGTGCGGTCTTCCTTGTGCACGCTGCTCTCCTGCTTGCCTTCTGGCCGCGCCGGTGGCCTGTAGATTACAAGTGGCTGCTGCTGCCGGATAGTCTTGGAGCATATGCGTTGCTTGCGCTTGGACTGCAGCATTCGAAAAAGAGTAAAACCAGGAGCGAACACGAAGGTTACGAAGGCAAGGATAAGGTCACGAAGAGTGCTCCGTGACCTTGGGTTATCCTTCGTGACCTTCGTGTTCGCTCTTCCAGTGTTCCGCAAAAGGAGTTCATGGCAGACACAATCCTCGTGGTAGTCGAGCAGCGTGAAGGCAAGCTGAACCGTATCTCGCTGGAGACGCTTACCGCAGCACAGGCGATTGCGGCACAGAGTGGCTTGAGTCTTGAGGCTGCCGTACTCGGCGTAGGCATTGATCCGGTCGTTCAGGAGATCGCAAAGGCAAGAGTTGCAAAGGTGTATGCTATCGAGTCTCCGCAGCTCGAACGATATACCGCCGACGCGTATGTCCGTGCGCTCAAGCAGTTCATCACATCCAAGCAACCGAAGCTCGTGCTCATGCCCCACACGTATCAGGTCCGCGACTTCGCGCCGAAGCTCGCTGCAGCTCTCGGACGAACGCTGATCAGCGATGCGGTTGGCTATCGAAAAGACGGCGCCAAGCTGGTTTTCACTCGTCAGATGTTCCAAGGTAAATTCGCCGCCGATGTTTCATTCAGTTGCGATCCACCACACTTTGCCACATTCCAAGCAGGTTCCTACCGCGGGGACAAGGTTGAGATAGGTACGAGCGCAGCTCCGGTCGAGAAAGTCCCGGCGCAAGTAGATGGCGCTGCAATCCGCGTCAAACCGCTCGACATCTTCAAAGAGGCAAAGCAGGCAGTAGATCTGACGCAGGCCGAAATTATCGTTTCAGTCGGTCGCGGAATCAAGGAGCAGAAGAACATCGAACTTGCGAAAGCCCTGGCCGATGCTCTCGGAGGAGAAATCGCCGCATCGAGGCCGATCTGCGATTCCGGCTGGCTACCAATGGATCGACAAATCGGTTCTTCGGGACAAACAGTGGCTCCGAAATTGTACCTGGCGTTAGGAATCAGCGGTGCTATTCAGCACATCGTAGGAATGAAAGGTTCTAGAAGTATCATTGCAATAAATAAAGATGCTGAGGCTCCCATTTTTGAAATTGCAGACTTCGGCGTCGTCGGCAACCTGTTCGACATCGTTCCTGCACTGACCGAGGAAGTAAAGAAAGCTAAGGCATAAAGAGCGTTCGTTCGCCTTTCCTAAAATGATCTTTCGCACTCCTCTCCCTGACATTGATCGTCCACAAATGGAAGCCGATGTCGTTATTGTTGGCGGCGGTCCGGCTGGCATGGCTTGTGCATTGCGGCTCTCGCAGCTCATTGACGAACACAACAGGAAAAACCCTGACTGGCCACTGAGCAAGGAGAACATCTACGTTCTCGAGAAAGCTCGCGAGGTTGGACAGCATTGTCTTTCAGGTGCGCTGCTTGATCCCCGATCGATGCGCGAGTTGCTTCCTGGCTTCGAGAAGGAAGCGCCGATTGATGCTGAGGTTAGCAAAGAAGCGGTTTACTTTCTCACCGAGAACTCGAAGTTCAAATCTCCCATTACGCCGCCTCCCATGCGCGATCACGGCAATTACGTGATCTCGATTAACAAGTTCGTGAAGTGGCTCGGGGAAAAAGTCGAACAGGCCGGCATCACTATTTTTACCGGATTTGCCGGATCGGAACTCCTGGTTGAGAATGATCGGGTAATCGGTGTCCGCACAGACGACAAAGGACTCGATAAGCAGAACCAGCCCAAGTCGAACTTTGAGCCGGGCTATGACTTGAAGTCCAAGATCACGGTCCTGTCAGAAGGCACGCGTGGATCGCTCACAAAGCAACTCATAGGACGCTTCGGGCTCGACAGAGAGCGCAATCCGCAGACCTACGGCGTGGGCGTGAAGGAACTCTGGGAACTGCCGGCGGGGCGCATCGCGGCAGGCGAAGTGATTTACACGGCGGGATGGCCGCTCACAAATCACGAGTACGGTGGGGCATGGATTTACGGAAGCAAAGACAACATCGTCTCTCTCGGTTTCGTTATGGGGCTCGATTACAAGGATCCGCGCCTCGATCCGCATCACGTGATGCAAACGTTTAAGACGCATCCTTTTGTCCGTCAAATGCTCGAAGGCGGCAAGATGATTCGCTACGGCGCAAAGTCGTTGCCGTATGGAGGATGGTTTTCGATCCCGCCGCTTGCCGGTGATGGCTGGATGCTTACTGGCGATTCCGCCGGCTTCCTTAACTCTCAACGCCTGAAGGGCATTCACCTCGCGATCAAAAGCGGCATGCTTGCGGCCGAGTCAGCATATGAAGCCCTTGTCGACGGTGATTTCAGCGCGAATCAGCTTTTCAGCTATCAGGGTCGCGTGGAAAAGAGCTGGATTCGCGAGGAACTATGGAAGGTCCGCAACTTCCACCAGGGCTTCGAGCACGGAATGTTCGAAGGCATGATTCATGCTGCACTGCAGCAGATCACACTGGGACGCGGCCTCCACGAGCGTTACACGGCTCACGCCGGCCACAAGCGCCTGCAGCAGATCAGTCATCTCCCGATCGGCGGCTATGGTCGCGAGCACATGCTGGGTGCGGTGAAGGGCGACGGCAAGCTAACCTTCGACAAACTCACGGACGTGTACCATTCGGGGACCAAGCATGACGATGATCAGCCGATTCATCTCGTGATTCACGACACCGACATCTGCAACACACGCTGTACTGTGGAGTACGGAAATCCGTGCCAGCACTTCTGTCCTGCGAAGGTTTACGAAATGGTAGAAGCCTCAGACGTGCCGAATGGAAAGGAGATCCACGTAAACTTCGCCAACTGCGTCCACTGCAAAACCTGCGACATCATGGACCCGTATCAGATCATCACCTGGGTTCCACCAGAGGGCGGAGGCGGTCCGAATTACGACGGTATGTAGCTCGCTAATTGACGTTGATGCGTGTCACTCTTCCCGTAGCAGTATCAAAGGATCGACCGAAAGAGCGCGCTGCGCTGGAATCCACGTAGCCAGCAGCCCCAGCAACGCCATCGCCAGGACAACCCCCGCTAATACCAGCGGGTCCCGGGGCGTTGCCGAATAGACGATGAAGGCCAGCACGCGGCTCGCAAGGATTCCAAGGAGCAGTCCTGCTGCGGAGCCAAGAGCGAGCAACTTGAATGCTCTTCCTAGCGCGCTCTGTAGCACTTCGTTACGCCGCGCGCCGAGAGCGATGCGAATTCCTAATTCTCGCAGGCGTTTGCTCACTGAGTATGCTGCCATTCCAAAGATGCCAGTGATCGCGAGCATAGCACCCATCACTCCCAACACGCCCAATGCCATCGTCGCCATGCGTGCGCCAAAGAGAATTGCGTCCAGCTCCTTGTACCTCGTTTGGATGTAAACCGGCAGTCCTGCATCCAGATCATGCAGAGTGGTCCTGATGGCTGGTCCCAATTGCAGGGGATCGCGGCTCGAGCGCACCACTAGCCATGTCGAACTCGTGGGAGCTTGCAAAATGGGAAAAAACATCGCAGGCGTTGGATTCTCGGTAAGGCTGTTATATTTTCCGTCTTCGACTATGCCTACGACTTGAATACGACTTCCGTCCCGCAGCTTGTAATATGCGCCGATCGCGTTCGTTACTGATCCGAACATCTTGCGCGCGAATTCCGGATTGATGACCGCGACCCTCGGGGCGTTCTGGTCATCGTGCCAGCTAATGGTTCGTCCCGACAGCAGAGAGGTGCCATCCGCTCGGAAGTAATCGGGAGATATGCTGAACATTGCGGCTTTAGTTGCGGCGTTTCCTGGCCGCAAATCTGTGGTTTTGTCGGCAAAGACAATCGCGAAGTTTGCACCATCACTTAAGGGAACCGAATCCGCGAGCCCAACCGACTCGACTCCGGGAATGGCCTGTAGAACCTCGATCATGCGCCGCTGCATTTTGCGAACGCCCTCGCCCCTGTAGCCGCCCATCATGAGATCTGTATCTACGAGCATTGCGTTCTCCGGATTGAATCCGAAATCGTTATGCAGCGAACGCACCAGGCCGCGCACCGCGACCATCGACGAGGTCACAAGCACCGCACAAATAGCAATCTGCACTACCAGCAGCAGATCGCGGACGGTAATCCGTTGTCCCACTATGGCACCGGAGCCCTTCACGATCTCATACGCATTGGTGCGCAGTATCTGCCGCACTGGGACTGCGCCGAAGAGGAAACCGCTGGCTAGTGCCAGCAACAGAGCGACGAGATAAACATTCGCGTCTGGGTTCACAGGCACCTGGATTGGCCAGTTGGCAAAGGGCCGCCACGCACTCAAACCGTGCAACAGCAGAACGCTGCCCCAAAGCCCGACGGCGCCTCCGATCAGGGAAATCAGCACGGCTTCAGTGAACACCTGCCGAAGAATGCGGGTGCGGCTCGATCCCAGCGCAAGCCGGAGGGCAACCTCGCGGGCACGGTCAGCCGCACGGGCTGCAAACAGACTTCCCAAATTGGCACATGCGGCCAGGAGAATCAGTCCTGCCAGCAGCATCAATCCCGCTAGAAAGCCTTGTACAGCCGGGCCAAGATAGTCGCCGTAAAAGCTTGGCTTAGCCAGCGAAAAGGTCATGTTGTTGTTGTCTTTGGGATAACTCTTTTCCAGATAGGAACCGACGGAGTTTAGATCTGCGATCGCCTGCGGCCGAGTCACTCCCGACTTCAGGTGTCCCATGACCATGAAAATCCAATGGACGCCGCGTTCATCCATCTGACTCAATCCATCTATTTGCTCCCGGTTCACTATCGGCACAAACAGGTCTGGATGGAAAAACATCAGTACCCCATGAAAATCAGGAGGCGCTACACCGAGAACGGTAAAGGGATGTTTACTCAGCTGAATGGTCCGGCCGACGACGCCGGAATCGTCGTGGAAATGAGTGTGCCAACACTCATAGCTCAGGACGGCATAGGGAGCGCTGTTCAAGCCATGCTCGTCGGAACCGTGGAATAACCGGCCCAGGTGGGGCTGAATGCCTAAAGCGTCGAAATAGTTCCCGCTCGTTTCAATTGCCCAGGAACGGTACGGATCCTTGCCGGTATCCAATCCCACCGCAGTGACATTCCAAGCTATTAAGCCATCGAAGCTACGATTGCGATCACGCAGATCGAGATAGTCGGGATACGAGAAATTGCCAGCCTTATCCTTACCTCGCTCGAGTTGGTAGAGGCTCTCCGCCTTAGGCACATTCAGCGGGTGCAGGATGAACGCATTGATTACGCTGAAAACAACTGCGTTCGCGCCGATTCCCAAGGCCAACGTTAGAACGGCGACAGTGAGGAATCCAGGAGACTTGCGCAACGCGCGGATGCTGACGCGGACGTCCTGTAGAAAAGTGTCGATAAAATTGCCGCCTACAGCCTCTTGGATTTCCTCCCTGAACCGCTCCCGAGCGCCGAACTCGATACGTGCGCGGCGTTCTGCCTCGGCACGACTCACGCCGGAACGCTCGAGATCATCCGCGCGATGCTGGATGTGCGAGCGAAGCTCCGCGTCCACGTCCTCGTCGAACTCAGAACGATGAAGAAGCTTCGCCGTGACAGAACGAAAATAGGCCAGGAGACTCATACTTCCTCCGGTTGGGCGGCCAGGGCAGAAGCGATAGCTCCGGCAAGGCGGTTCCACCCAGCAGTCTCCTCGCGCAGACGCTTGCGCCCCGCAGCCGTGAGCTCATAGAACTTGGCGCGACGATTGTTCTCCGACGTCCCCCAGCTTGCCTTCAAAAGGCCCTGCCGCACCAGACGGAACAATGCGGGATAAAGCGCTCCCTGCTCGATCGTTAGCGCCTGGCCTGAGATTTGGCCGATGCGGAGGAGAATTCCGTACCCATGAAGTGGACCCAGAGAAACAGTCTTCAAGATTAGGAGATCGAGAGTGCCAGGAAGAAGCTGCGCTTGGTCGGTCATACGTACTCCTAAGACGGTTAGGAGATTAACTCTGTCTCTCCTAAGCTGTCAAGGAGAATCAGTATGACCTGGAACAGACAGATTCTTACGTCACCAACACCTTTATGTCAGGGAAGCCCATCAGCTTGAGAATGAAATAGTTCACCGCCGCTTCCCCAGGATCATCGGAGTAGCAAACTAGCTCCGCATATCGCGGGACTCCAGCTTTGGCCAGGGTATTCCAGATGTCTTTCGCCGCTTTTGGCGTTCCGTCGGCATTCAGGAGGTCGGTATACGGGACATGCACAATTTTCCCGTCTTGGGATTTAGCAGGCACATCCTTTCCCGACGCAATGTACACCTTTGGGTAGATTCCGTGTGTACTCTTCGGGTCCGCGACTACTACGTCTCTGCGGAAATTCTCGGGATAGTTGTTGGGTGGAATTGATAGGTCGTGCGCTCCTTTCTTGGGAGCAACGACCGTTGCATCCTTTGTGACGTGTTGGCCACGCTCGGTCCACTTATCCATCGAATCGATGAAGAGAGATACTTTTTTCTGTCCCAGCTTCTCGAGCATTACGAATGCCAGGGCCGAATCTTTGGTCAACCCTGCGCCTGAAATGACAACCGCTTCGTCAGACGGATTGACTCCGGCTGGTCCCAAAATCTGAGCTAACTTAATGGGATTGCCGACATTGTTTTTGAATACGTCTCCAGGGATGTTGAGCGAAAAAGGAATATGTCCCTGATTGAACGCGGTAGCGGGCCGCACATCCACCAGGCTGATGGGTGCGCCCAGGTACATCCTTATCATCTGGCCGCTCCAAAACTGCAGCCACCCTGTTTCCCGCATCAAGTATGGAGCGTCGAATGTCCAGTAAGGAAGGCTTCTTTGATCGGATAGCCAGCCCAGTTCAGATTCAGGAAAAAGTTTCACTTTGGGATAATCCGCGATGAACTTCGCGGCGAAGAACGGCACGGTCGCGGCTACTCCGCCACCGCAATATGTATAGATCTGCTGTTCAGGCCTGACTCCCAGGTAGGTCAACATTTTCCTGACTTCTTCAGGTGATTTGAATGTCTTGTCCGGATTGTAAAAGTCCTGATAAGGCGCCAGGATGCCGTTCGGGATATGCCCGGCCCTGTCGAAGGGCGCGATAGTCCCAAAATGCCAGGCGGGCTCAAGTCCTTCTACTAAAGCGTTGTTGGCCGTGTCCCCGGATGCGGTAAGAACCTCGGGCAATCCTCCTCTCAACTCTTCCTTCAGTTTAGTGATCTTGAAAGTTCCGTTCTTCGGAGCAGCGGTGGGATCCTTCGTGACGGGCAATCCCTCCTTCTGCCACTTGAATAGCCCACCGTCCAGAACGAAGAGATTCTCTTCGGGAAAACCGCGATAATCGAGGTCGAAAAAGAGCCTCGTGGCCAAATGGTCGCCGCCCTTGTCGTACACCACGATCTTCTTCCCGGGACTAATCCCCCAGGCCTGGAATACCTGTTCCACTTTGGCGTCCGATACTCCCCCGAATCCGTAGGAGAAGAGGTCGTAGATGTTGGCGCTTAGCGCACTAGGGATGTGGTTTGCCGCGTAGGTCTCAGGCGACGCGTCGAGAATCACAACATCGGGATTCTTAAGATGTTTCGCAAGCCAGGTGACGTCGACAAGATTGCCTCGGACTCCTTCTTCCGCAGCCGCCTTCACAGGCTGGGCCAGCAGCAGGCAGCCTGCAATGGCAAGAAGGAAGCGGTACCGCGATACCTTTGACATGTTTACTCTCCTGTCGATTGATCGTTCGTTGGCAGATTCCCCCACCAGCGGTCGGTACTCGACTATCGGTGCTTGCATTCCTTAGACTTCGCCGCAGCGCAGGAATTAACAAGCAGCCAGGGTACCGAGTGACTCGCTGTAGACGCGTACGCGAACGGCAGTCCATCAGTTCCCTTTTCTTTGCCGCTCATGCTTTGGGCTCAGTCGCTGAGGGGCCGCAAAACCCCTGCCACCGTTGCCGGGCTCGTTCCCTCTCCTCGGGGGTCATGTGCTCCCAGCGCTCAGCCATTCGATCGCCCATGCGGCGGCGGAAATTGGAGGGACCGGAACCGTGCCATCCACATCCGCCGAAGAGAATCCTGCACAGCGCCAGAATTCCAAGCGCTTGCCAGAAGGTAATCTGGCGCCAGCCGAAGAGCGGTGGCAGCAGCCAATTCCACAAATGCATAACGATCTCGCCGCCGAGGTAGACAAATAGCGCCAATCCCAGAATAGCCACGGGAGCCATCCAGATCAGTTTCTTTTTTCCCCTGCTCATGTTTGTTCCTCAAGCTTTCCTAAGTTCGTCATAGATGCTTCGCAATCGCTCACGCAGATGCAGCACCGCATAGCGCTTGCGCGAGAGCAGCGTGTTCACGGTCACGCCGGTCTCGGCTGCGATCTCCTTAAAGCTGCGCCCTTCCAACTCGTGCGCAACAAATACCTCGCGCTGTTCCTTGGGCAGCTCCTCGAACGCCAGCGCGAGTTCATCGAGAAGCACGCTGCGGGCGAAAAGCGCCTCCGGTCCCGCATCGGGCGAAGGCAGCATGTCTTCGAGCTGTAGTTCGTCGTCCTCGTCGTGCGCAATGGCTGTATCGCTGAAGCTCTCCGGCTTCTTCTTGCGGAAGAGATCGGTGATGCGATTTCGCGCCACGCGAAACAGCCAGCCGGTGACGTGTTCGACCGGCATCAGCAGGCGGTTTGCTTCTACCAGTTCGTAGAAGACGTCCTGCAGAATGTCCTCAACATCGCGCGGGTCAGGCACGCGCCGGCGGATGAAGTTGCGCAACCGGGACTGCTCCCGGTTGACGACTTCGGAGATCCGCTCGTCCTGCTCGAGTGCCATGCGCTCCAGGCTCGCTGCGTACTTCACCTACGCTTGTAGACGAATGAGAAGGTGCGGATATTGTAGGGAAAGCGTTCCTCGGCTTGGCGCATGCCCAGCTAGGCCCTTCCAGGCCAGCGTGAATCCATCGATTCCCCGTTTTCCCTGCCTTAGGCTTGGCGCCGTCTTCCGCTCTAGACACTGTCATCCCTCACTCCGCAGCCGACCTGTTTATGGTGTCAATGATTTCAACGCGGAGTGGGGGATCTGCTGTCTTGCAGTCGGTGAGCGCACAAAAGCAGATTCCCCGCGTCCGCCGCGGCGGACGCGAGGGATGCCAGTGCATAAGGTTCGGGTTACTTGCGGAACGCGGCTAAGAGACAGACGGGACCGTTACTACTTCTCGCCAAGTGAGCGTCCTCCCGAAATAGGAAACACCTCGTCTTCACTAAGTTTCCCCCGCAACACCTTCGGAATGACATGCCGGGGGCGCCACCCGTCCGAAACCCGAAACGGGAACGACCGGGCCACCCGTCCTCGATGTTAAGGTGTTGGCACATTTTGATTCTCAAGTTTAGCCAGTTTTTCCCGCAGGCGTGCGGCTTCAGCGCGATACTTTGCCGCCTCAACATGGAACTTGACTGCACCGACGCTGCCCATGGCATTGAACATTTTGGCGATCGCATCGTTTTTCCCATTTCCGGTATGTTCGAGCTGGTCGGCGAGTTCATCCTGGTGCACAGCATCGGTCTCTAGTCCGGTAATGCGACTGCGCAGATCGCGGATGTCCGCCCAGTGCTGCGCCTGCGCGAGGGCAGGATCGTGAAGAACGATGCTGTTGGTACTTTCCAAACCGCCGCGTTCCTCCAAGTCGTCGGTTAAGGCCTGAAGGTTGTTCTTACCATGCATGCTGCCCTGGTTGGCAGAAAGACGGTACCAGGCCAACGCCTCCGCATCGCTTTGTTGCACGCCCTGCCCGAACTGATACATCCAGCCAAGCTGATTCTCCGCGGTACCATTCCCCTGATTGGCCGCTGAGTAATACCATGCCCTGGCCTGAGCATAATCGACCGGCACCCCAGTGCCATATTGGAACATGTAGCCGATGTTCTCCTTAGCCTCGCCGTTGCCATGTTGCGCACTCTTGGAATACCAGGACGATGCCTCGGAATAGCTCTGCGGTTGTCCCCAGCCTTTTTCTGCCATGTAGCCAAGCTGATTTTCGGCGTTCGAGCTGCCGTGGTCGGCGGCGCGGCGATACCAGACGAGAGCCTCAGCATAGTCGCGCTTGACGGCCGTTCCATTCTGGTAAAAGTAGCCGACTTCCTCTTCAGCATCGGCAAGATTCTGGTCCGCTGCCTTCTGGTACCATGCGAAGGCTTGCTTCAAATCATGCTTGACCGAGAGGCCGCTCTCGAACATGGCTGCCAGATTGAACTCGGCGAGCGCATAGCCCTGGTTCGCGGCCGACCGATAGTAAGCTGCGGCGCGTTTGTAATCGCGCTCTGCCCCCCACTTATGTTGATACATACTGCCCAGTTGATTCTGCGCGGGAGCAAAACCCTGGGCGGCAGACTTGTGATACCAGAGCAAGGCCTGGCCGTAGTCTAGGGGCACGTCGAGTCCGCGAAAATAACGATTCCCAAGAGCAAACTGTGCCTGGGCATTCCCCGCCGAGGCCTGCTGGCGAAGAGAAGAAAGATCAGAGTCCTGCGCCTGTGGCGGGGCAGGTGCTTGGGCAGCGACTGTTATAACCAGAGCGAATACGCAGAAGGCCGCCGCCCCGATTCGAAAGCTCATGGAGGTCTCTCCTTAGAGAGTCGTTACCAGAGCTTACCGCCGTCAAGGAACATTGCAAGATCTCTTAAGACCACGGACGCTTACCGTCAGGCTGAGACGGACGGGCGGCGCACCCTTCGCCATTGTCTTAGTTCGATGTTGGCATCCCAACCCAAGAGTCTCTGCTGCTCATCTCTTTCGAACATGAGCAACTTGCCTTTCCGACGTGACCCGATGAACCGCGGTATCTCTGAGCTGTCGTTGTTTCCGGTCACTGCACTATTTGGCGGCGGTGTTGTCATCGGGGGCTGGGTTCCGTGGGCTGAGCGGTCACGCCAAGCCGAGACCTGCCTGGAAGCAGCAGCTATCAGCAAGCCGTCCTTCATCTTTTTACAGTTCCGCTCCTGCTTGCGATATGCGCGAATGGCGCAGGCGCAAATCACATGCCCTCTACCCGCATTGGCAATGCACGAGAATCCCTGCGAGATGACGTATCCCGCGCAGGGCCGGAATTGCTCCAGGAAGTGCCGGACTTTTCTTTGGTCATAGGGGGGCCTCTATTTCAGCTCCTTCGCAAGGCTCGTCTCGAAGGGGAGGCCTTGGAGTGGGTGCACCGACGAATACTCGTAGCCATCGTGCTCACCTGGGTCCCGCTGCTGATTCTTTCCGCATTTGGGACTCGTGTCGGAGGCGCTGGACGAATCTCGTTCTTCCACGACGTTGAAGTGCACGCCCGATTTCTTGTAGCCCTGCCCGTTCTTATCCTCGCGGAGTTGCTTGCGCATATACGTCTACGTCCTGTCGTGCGCCGCTTTGTCGAATGGCGGATTGTGCTGCCGGAAGATATGCCGCGTTTTCGCAAGGCGATCGACTCTGCTCTGAAGATTCGCAACTCGGTGTACGTTGACCTTGCGCTTGTGGCCGCTGTTTATACGTTGGGGCTCTGGCTCTGGAATGACAGGATCGAACTTGGCGTCGCGACCTGGTATGCACTGCCCGGCGGAAGGTGGAATCTCACTCCGGCTGGGTACTGGTATGTGTTCGTGAGTCTCCCCCTGTTTCAGTTCGTCTTGTTGCGCTGGTACATGAGGCTTTTCATATGGTTTCGGTTTCTCTGGCAAGTGAATCGGATAAAGCTGAACCTTGTACCCACTCATCCTGATCGTTGCGGCGGATTGAGTTTCATTGGAAGGAGTTCCTACACGTACGCTCCGATCCTGTTTGCCCAAGGCGCGATTCTCGCCGGTGTTGTAGCTGACCGCGTCCTTTATCGTGGTGAAACCTTGCAGTCTTTCAAGATGCAGATCTTGGGTTTTGTCGCCTTCTGTATCGTCGTCGTTCTTGGACCGCTGTTGATGTTCAGTCTGCGGATGCTGCGTGCAAAAAGGAGCGGACTGGCCGATTACGGTTTGTTTGCGCAACGATACGTCGAAAGCTTCGATCACAAATGGGTGCGTGCTGCACATCCGTCAGACGAACTGCTCGGAACGGGAGATATTCAGTCCCTCGCTGACCTCGGAAATAGTTATCAGGTAATACGTGAAATGCGGATTGTTCCTTTTGGGCTAACCGACATTTCACGTCTGGCGGCCGCAGCGGCAGCTCCCTTGTCGCCGCTTCTTCTAACGATCTTCTCTTTTGAAGAACTCGTTGTTCGCGTTCTCAAGTTCGTATTTTGAGGATGAAACGGCTGCTCTTCGCCTGCTTCGCACTAGCCGTTGTCCACATCCCTCACTTGGCCTGCGCTCAGTTCACCGATCCTCGAAATTACAACAACACTCCCGTTGGCATGAACCAACTCAAGCTTGGCTATGTATACGCGCACGCCAACTCCTCGATCGATACTTCTGTCATTGTCACGGGTGCCAAATTGAATGCTCATCAGGGGACTCTCGATTACACACGCTATTTCGGCTTGCTTCATCGCCTGATGTGGCTGGAGGCGACTGTTCCTATCGCCGGCCTCAGTGGTTCAATTCCAGGCACGAACGTCCAGACCTCCACTACGGGCGCAGGAGACTCCAGCTATCAGGTGGCTATGTTGCTGAAAGGCGGTTCAGCGCTCAGCGTAGCGCAATTCGAAAACTACAAGCCGAGTACCACTGTGGGAGTGAGCTTCACCCTCACAGCACCTACGGGCTTGTACCATCCTGACAAGGTACTCAACCTCGGTTCCGATCGCTGGTCGTTCAAGCCTGAGGTCGGGATCGCGCATCCATTTGGGCCTGAGCAGAAATGGGAATTCGACGGATACGCGAACATCTACTTCTTCACCGACAACACTTCGTACCGTGGCCGTGAGGTCCTGCGGCAACACCCGCTACCAGGAGTTGAAGGACACATCAGCTATGCGTTTAACGACAACCTTTGGGCTTCCTTCGATACGCGCTACTCCTCTCGCGGCACTACGTTTCTCAACGGGGTCGATCAGAACAATCCACAACAGAATTTCCTGCTCGGAAGTGAAATGAATCTATCCTTTAATCCCCGAAACTCGCTGGTTTTTACATTCGCGAAGGCGCTGGTGCACAACAATGGTCCGGCGGTCGTCGGCTTCAGCGTGAGGTATGACTACATCTGGGGTAGGGGGTATAGGTAATGACTGTAGCTATTCGTCTTGTTGCTGTTCCGGGGTCCAGGAGTTGTCTGGATTGAAGAGCTCCATCTTGTGGAATTGATCGAGGGTATTTGGCCCAAGATCCTTCTCGTACACGACGCCGTCGTGACTGACGACGAAAGTCCTAACTCCAGTTACCGCGTACTTGGCTGGCGCAGCGACGAGGGCGAAGCCACCGATCATCACGCCCTTCACCACAAAGTCCATTCGTCCGAGCGGAGCAGCCGGACCTTGTCCCTTCAGGATTTTGAAGTAATAGCCGTGATACTCCGACCCGGTCTTGTAGCCCTGTTCGATCGCTTGAGCAATTTTTTCACCCACTGGACCACCCCATGTACCGTCGGAATTTTGCCAGGCTAGGCCGTCCTGTTTTCCGGGAGTGCTGATGATGCGCTGCGCGTACTGGTTCGCGTCGTAGCCCGCGCGCGGCTGCATGGCATAAGCGTGCTGTGCCTCCACGTAGCCGTCGCAAAGCTGAATTGCATCCAGCTCGTTTGCACCGATCCGGCGGTAGAGGAGTTCCTGGCGGCCGGCTTTTGCGTCGAACGACCATTTGCCCCCGCTCTTCACCAGCGGTGCGGGAAAGGGCCAGTCCTCATCGCCAACCAGAAGAAATGCGCGGTTTCCCGTCTTAGGATCTACTGAAATACTTTCCTTTTCTCGCGCCTGAGCGGCGAAGTCGGCAGCGTGCTGCTTGTCCCGGGGAGTTTCTCCAGTGAGGACAATGTCTTTGCCTTCGGGACCGAAGATCTTGGTTAATGTGTCGACGTCGAACTTCTCCGCTGCCGCTACCAGCGCATCTGCAGCTTGCTTTGGGGAAGCAAACTTTTCGGCTAAGGAAGCACTAGTGCGGGCGGCGGACGTTGCCTTCGGGGCGGCCTTTGGCTCGGCGGCGAAAGCCACCGGCAGCAACAGGCTCGCAGTAGTCGCGACAATGTAACCCAGTCGGGAGAGATTTGTGTGCGCAGATGCCGATCTCATTCTTGTGCTCCAGTCATTCCCATCCTGCAATCCACACTGACCTATCTGCGCCGTCCGCCGCCTCTGGAACCGCCACCGCTGAAGCCTCCGCCACCACGAGAACCAAAGCTGGAAGATCCGCGACTACTGCTGCTGCGCGCATTCGATCCGCTGTATCCCCTGGTGCCGCCGCCAAAGGCATCGCGGTTCTGGCCACCGCTGCGCGAGAGATCCCGGCTGCCGATGCGCTCCGGACTACCACCAAGACCGGAGCTACCAAAGCCACCACTGCTTCGGTTGCCGGCGCCATTACCTCCGCGACTGCCGAAGCTGCCTCCGCCGGCGCTACCACCTGCGCGATTGCCGGCGCCGGCGCCACCCCCCGACCGGGAGCTCGACAAGTTGCCGCCCTGGCGGCCCACCTGTTGACGCGCACTCGCCTGACGCCGGGAAAGTGAATCTCCGCGCGCCGTGCCACCAAACTTATCCGCAGTTGCTCGGTCCCGATATGGGGCACCGCCGCGATGTGAAGGATTGTGCTGCCACTTGCCACTTGCATTTGCGGGAAGCTGCGAAGCGCGATTGCCTCCAGCTCCGCCGAGATTGCCCCGGTTGCCGGCGTTTCCGCGACCACCGGAGGGCAGCTGCGATGGCCGGTTCCCACCGCCGATATTGTTGCGGTTGCCGCCGCCAATGTTCGAGTTGCGATTGAAATTATTGTTCCTGTTTATGGTGATGTCGTTGTTGCCGCCCCATCCGCATCCCCAGCCCCAGCCTCCACCCCAGAACGCGCCCATCATCACGCCGACTCCGAAGGAGAGCGCCATTCCTGCCGCGTAGTATCCAGCCGGCGGATAGTAGATTGGAGGATACGGATAGTAGTAGGGTGCTGCCCCCCATACAACGACCGGATCGTAGGAGGGCACATACACGACTTGCGGATTGGCCTGCTCGATTACGATTACTTCTTTCTTCTCGACGACTCTGGTTTCGACGACCTGTTGCTCGGTCGATTTCAGACTGCCCTTGTCCTTGGCCTTTTTCCGCATGCGCTGAACTGCATTCATCAGATCGTTCTGCTGTGCAAGAAAGGCATTGCCCAGGTCCGTGGTCCATTGAATGTCGTTCGCCAGCCTGTTTACCACGTCGGGAAGAGCTGCGAGCGCCTGGACGCTCGGGTCCCAAGGCTGTTTCGAGACGGCATCGGCCAGCGCTTTGTCCTTGAGATTCTTGTTCTTAGTTATCCACTGCTGGAGCTGGATCAATTCAAGAGGATAAGTGGACGCAGCCAGCACCTGGGCCAGCAATGGGTCGGGATAGAGAGCGATAGGCGCAACCAGTGAATCAAGCTGATCGGCGGGAATCGTGGCACGCTGACTTTGTGGCGCAGCCACTGGAGCTGCTGCAGATTGCAACGGATCGGCCAAGGTGTCTCCCGGCAGGAGAGCAATCGAACAGAGGATCGCCAGCGGAGATCGGAACGTCCAGCGCTCAGACCGCATAGCTCGTTCCTTCGGACTTCCGCAGAAACCTGTAAGGGAGCCCGTTCGATAACGTTGGCATTCTCCGTACAAGCTAGGTCAGATCACAGTGCCGATCATCTGGCAAAACTGACATGTCTTGCCCTTAGCTTGGCGAGGCACATCGTGAAGAAAAATGCTGTGCGCCCAGGTTTCCAAATCACTGTTCATTCACTGATCAGGGGGCTAACAGTGAATTAACAGCGAATTTATCAGTGAAAATAACAGTGAATGTTTTCCACCGCATAAAACCCGCATGAACACTGGGGCAAGCCCGAAGAGGCAGG
>Ga0210406_10000673_pt1 | contig 45673 bp, 46 predicted proteins | sample IncBWC30MmetaG_FD_155454 | JGI IMG/M metagenome (GOLD analysis project Ga0210406, IMG submission 155454) | Forest soil microbial communities from Barre Woods Harvard Forest LTER site, Petersham, Massachusetts, United States - Inc-BW-C-30-M | ecosystem: Environmental > Terrestrial > Soil >...
GTCCGCGAGCGCCTTTCGAAGGATCGCCATTGCAACGTTAATGCTTCTATCGAATTCCACGATGGTATCGTCCGGCCAAAGAATCTGCCGTATTTCCTGGCGGGTAACAATTTTGCCTTGCCGCTCCACCAGGATTCGCAGAATCTGGAAGGGCTGCTCGCGGAGCAGGGCCTTTGCGGACCCAGCTTCCGCAGACGCCGTTCCGATGGAGACGAGTTCACCGCTTCGGACGTTGAGCTCAAACGTTCCAAATCGCGCTCGCTCGGCCAGATTGGTCGAGTTATTCATAGTGTCGCGGCCAAACTCCCTTCCTTGATCACGTCACTACCGCCTTCTAAGTCATTCATCCGCAAATAAATAACAAAAATAACCGCGAAATAATGCCTAAGTGTATTTACCTCCAAATTGGGAAAGAGTCAAAGTGGCGTCGAGCGAACCACGACCGGGAAGGCGCTGAGCCGGCGAGCCAGTCACCGACGCTCCACTTGGGTCCAGGTAACGCTAGAGCATTGGGACGTCTTGCAGGAAGTTGGCGAAGCATCATGTCACGAGTCATTCAGCAGCCCAGTCGTTTTGCCGCGATTACCGGCGCCGGTAGTGGGCTCGGGCGAGATATTGCGCTTGGTCTCGCTGCAAAGGGCTACCGCGTCTTTGGAACTGCTATCACACCAGAGGAAATCACTGAGCTCCAACAAGCCTCTGGCGGCGCAGTTACACTGACCAGCTGCGATATCACCGACGAGCCAGCTGTCAAGCGCTGGGCTCGTGCCGTGAGCGCGCAGACAGATGGCGGCCTCAATCTTCTCATCAGTAACGCCGGAATCTTGACTCCCGGACCTATCGAGACGCTCCCACTCGACTCCATCAGACGCGAATTCGAAGTGAACGTTTTCGGCGCGCTGTCCGTGGTGAACGCATTCCTTCCGGCCTTGAGGAAAGCGCGCGGTCGTATTGTGCAGGTCAGCACCTGGACGGCACACCTGCCACTTCCGTTCAACGGTCCATCGGGCGCTTCAAAGGCGGCCATGGAGGTATTCGCAACCGTCTATCGAGAGGAACTGAAGCGCTTCGGTATCGATGTCGTCGTCGCGGTCGCCGGAAATATGAAAACGGGGGGGCCAGCCAAGACAGCCGCCGCGCTCGCGCGCACAGCGGAGAGAATGACGCCTGAGGAACACGAGCTCTATGGCCAGGGGTTCGACGCATTCGCCGCGAGACTCAACGGCATGCAAAGTAGCGGCCTCGCGTCGATCGATGCCGCAAAGCGGGTGATCGAATTGGCGGAGCAGAATCCTCCGCAGCGCTCTGCTTCCGTTGGCGAGGATGCTGACGAAATCCTTCGCACTGTCCGCGAACGATCCGACGACGAACAGGACGCGCTTCGTCTTCAAATCGTCGGCCTGGAATAGACCTGAAACCATCCAAGTGAAGGAGTCCGCCATGATCGAACTGATCGCCACCAACGACAGCCGCGCTATGCGCAACAAGAACAATGTTCTCGATCTGTATGATCTGATGATCAATCGAAAGCGGTCCGAAGAGGCTACCGCGAAGTTCGTCAGCCCATCCCACATCCAGCACAACCCGTTGATTCCGGACGGCTCTGTCGCGCTGGGCCGGTTCTTCGCCAAAATTACCAGTGAGCGGCCTCGGGCACGCGTCGTGGTTCACCGGATCATTGCAGTCGGCGACTACGTGTGGGTTCATTTGAACTTCCTTAACCTGTTCAACGATGATCCCGACGACACCGGCATTGCTGGTGTCGATATCTATTGCATGGACGCTGAGGGGAAAGCCGTCGAACACTGGGATACGTTGCAACTCGTCGGCACGCCTCAAAACTCCGCTCCGATGATTGCGCCGAACATTCCGCGTACGAATGCCAACGGTATGTTCTGACCGCAACGCGGCCAAGGCCAAGTAAATTCGTTCGCCACGAACTAACAAAAGAGGAAGGAGAAACTATCTCATGTCGACCAACTTGACCGCGGTGCTTCAAGAGCTTTTGCAGAACACATCGAATCTCAAAGTGCTCAGGCAACTCTTGACGCCGGACGTCACCTACGTTTCATTAAACTTCGACAACCCTGAGCTGAAGAAAATTGAGCCTTGGACCGGCACTCACAAGGGGCCTCAAGCGCTATCCGAGGTCTTTGCCGCAATCCAACGGTTCTGGAAGACACTCGATTTCAAGGTCACCGACACCATTGAGCAGGGTAGCCGTGTCGCCCTGTTCGGCTCTTTTACTTACAAGTCGAACGTAACCGGGAAGGAAATCACATCTCCCTTTGGCCTCTTGGCGCGTTTCGAGGGAGATAAGGTCGCTTACATCCAGTTTCTCGAAGACAGCTATGGCACTGCGGGTTCGTTCAAAACAGGCGGCGCAACACGGTTTCACAGCGATCCCTCGGGAAAAGAGGTTGAAGTCTAACGCCGGGTAAGTTGTCACTCTGAATTGACCAGTGGTCTCGGCCGGCAAAAAACGGAGGCGCATAAGTGATGCAGTTTGCTGCGGAACGATCGCCACAAACGAATGCCACGTCAAGAAGTACTAACAGACTGAACGAAGGGAGCGTGGTGCTAGCGGCCAGGAATGAGCACTCAACGGTCTTCGCCGCGCTTTCCCACCAATACAGAGAGAAACTTTTTCGTGCTGCTCATCGCGTAACGAGAACCCGTGAGGATGCCGAAGACGCAGTGCAAGACACCCTGCTGAGAGCGTTTGTTCACATGGGCGACTTCGAAGGCAGATCCAGCTTCGGAACTTGGCTCACGCGCATCACCATCAACTCGGCACTTATGATCCTGCGAAGGAAACGGACGTCGCTGGAGATGGCCAAAGGCCGGAACAATGATTCCGGCGGCGACGACCTGTGCTACGAAATTAGCGACCATGCGCCGAATCCCGAGACCCGCTATGCGCAGGCCGAAGAACAGAGAATTCTGCGGACTGCTATCCAGCGGCTACGACCGAAGCTCCGAGCCGTGCTTCAGATCCACCTGCAAGGACGTTCACTGGAGGAAGCTGCAGAAGTATTAGGCATCTCTTTGTCAGCAGCCAAAGGACGACTGTTTCACGCCAAGAAGGCCCTTCGCAGATCGGTCATCAAGCTAGTGGACCAGCCCCGATTTGCCGGCAAGTTTCATGGCTTGTACAGCAGCCGCGGCAATCTCACTCCGAAATGTCGAAGTCCACGGTGCGGTCCGGCGCGTGATTCTTTGCGCTGTCAATCGCCTGCATGACCAACCGGTAGGAACCCGGCTTCAGGTCGTCTACTTTCACTTTCATGCCGATGGGAATCACGGAATTCCCCTTCTGGATGAATTCATCGGCGCGAATGATATTGGTGAAAAACAATTCCTTATTGCTGGCTCGATCGAAGAGCCGGTACGCGAACGCCACCATCGGCGGCGTCGCCGAGGTCAGCAATGGCTCATAAATCTCGCTGTAAAGGACGACTGTGTCCGTATGTTTAAAGCGATTGGTGCCAGAGGGAACGATTTGCATGCCCTTCACCACCAAGGGGGTGCGGTCTTCGAGCAGAACCGAATCCAGCCCGCTTGGAATATCATTTAGTCTTTGCGCGGAATTGGTGAGCGCGACGCCGCCGAGACTGAAATGCTTTCCGTCATACGCATCAATGGCCAGCGGTGATTCAATCTTTCCAAAAGCGTCGCCGCCGGCGCTGAGGACCACCGTCAACTTGTAGCTGCCAGGTGTGGCGTCGAACTGGTTTTCATAGCGATACGGGATCTTGGTGAACTCCTTCCATTCGTCCTTCTCCAAGTCCAGGTTAACGGTGTCGCTGAATCGCGCTCCCACCGTGCCATCCGCACGGTAGGCGATGCCCAGGACATTCAAGTTGGCGTGATACTTTCCCTTGTCCTTGTTGAATTGAAAGGTGTCCGCGGAAATTTCCATCGCCAGGTTGACGCGGGCCGTCTCCGGCGCAGTGTAGAAATAGGGCGCCTGCAGCGCGCTATGAATCGAACCAGGCAGTGAACCCGTGGCGCGTGATTCGAGTTGCTTTTCCAAAGGCTTGCCTTCCAGCACATTTGCGGATCGCGTGTTGCAATAGCCGCTGCGCGAACGCACGTTCATTCCGCCACGGTTCAACTTCACTTTTAGCGTGTGGCAGCTGCCTTCCGGAGTGTCGGTGGGCACGTACCCGAGAATGTAAAACTCGTTTTGCTCTTTCCCGATGCGTTCGAGTCCGCCCAGCAGGTCGTTGGTATTGAAAATGGTGAAGCCGCCCGTGCCTTCCGCTAAAGCAGCCAGAATTTGCTGGTTGGTCGAGGCAGAGGGAGGAAATGGCGGCACAATCGTCCGCGGCTGGTTGTACGGCGAATTGTTGTAATTAGCGTAGGGATTGTTGGAGCCAGCGCCACCGCGATTTCCGCCAGCGCCAGTGGAGCCTCCGTTGGAGCCGCCTTTGCCGCCGCCACCCGTGCCACCAGTTCCGCCGGTGCCACCCTTGCCACCGCCTCCTGTACCGCCCGTGCCGCCGGTTCCACCGGAACCACCCTTGCCACCACCGCCCGTGCCGCCTCCTGTTCCACCACCCGTTCCACCGCTACCCCCGCGGCCTCCGCCGCCGCCCGTCCCGCCGCCCGTGCCACCACCCCCGCCGCCTGGCCGCTGCGGATCAGGCGTGGCCATCGCCGGATACGCCGCGAGGAGCAAGCGTGGACGTGTCGATGCTTTCGGTGCGGGTCCATGGTTCGAAACAGCATGGGTCTTCCCCGAGGTTGTACTCCGGTGGGCGCTACCGCCTGGCAAGGGCGCCACCAGGCCGCGAGCATCCAGCGCGTAGACCGCTACGTTGGCCTTGTTGCACGCATCAATGGTTGCCGTCAGCTCCGACTGGTTTTCTTGCGTCAGCGGGAAACCGCCCGAAAACAGCACCACCATCTTTCGGCCGGGGACCATGCGGAGATTTTTCGCCAAGCTGCGTATCGCCAGAAGCATGCTGCGCGCCCCAAAATCCGCCGCGGCGTTTCCCAGAGAGGGGCCAAACGAAGGCAGGCTGGTTGACGCCACCGTGACGGACACGTCTTGCGCAGGTGCGTTTGGATCGACCGAAGAACCTTTCACTCCGGAGACGGCCGCCCGGAGCACGTCCGGGTTCGCCGTGAAATTCTGGACGATTCGAAGCGCGCCCCCAAAATCCACCACGGCCATCAGCCGGTCGGGGCCGGAGTTCGCGGCAATGAATTTGGCAGCGGCGCCCCGCGCCTGGATCTGCTCCGGCGGGCCCATTGTGGAGTTATCGAAAAACAAAATCAGATAGCGGCGTTGTCCGTTGGCCTGGATCGCCACATCCGCGCCCGAGGAAAAGGAAGAAACCTGCTGTTCCTTGTTATCTTCGAAAACCTTGAAATCATTCTGGGTTAGGTCGCGGACATAGTTGCCCTTTTTGTCCGTCACCACCGAGTCCACGAGCACCAGCTTGGATTCCTTCTTGATGATGGCGCCCGGGATCTGCTCCGTCGATGCGGCCGCTTGCGGCGCCGGCGCGGCGGGTTGGCCCTGACCTCGCGCTGGAGCAGGAACCAGGATCATCGCTCCCGCAGCCAAACACGCGGCCCATCGAATTTTGTGTGTACAACTTGATCGTATGTTCATGTTTCCCCCACCACAATCACTTCAATACGGAATGACCACAGCCCCGTTGCGTGCCGCCATCTGCGCTCCCACGGCGTCTCGCACCACCAGACGCACGAGGTAGGTGCCGGGCTTCACATCAAAACTGCTTTTTACCGTGAAGCCCGAGCGGCTCAATCGCGTGTACGTGGCATCCAGCAACTTCATGTTCACGACTTTGGATAGCCCAGTGACAAAATTTCCATTCTCGTCGAAGATTCCGGTGACGATCGTCAATTCATCGTTGTTGCGTCCCAGCGCTTTTTGGAAGTGGAGGCCCCTCAAGTCAAAGTGGGTCAGGACCGCCAAACGCGCCTGGGCCTCATCCTTCTTGAAAAACTGGGTTTGGAACTCCACCGGCAAGTCGCGAATCTCCTCTTGCGAGAATAAAGCTTCCTGAATCTCAAGTTTTGCGGATTCGGCGGGGTCCATGAGGGTCTTCGGCGCGAAGTAACCGCGCCGCGCCTGGATCTCGAATTTTTCCTTGCTGGTGAGCGCGACCTTCAAGGTGTGGAAGCGTCCGTCGATTTTCAGGTTTTGCGGCGAGAATCCGAGCAAGTAGGAATACGCCGGCGCCGCTCCCGCTTCGCGCATGGCTTCATCGACATCGTTGCGATTGTGATAGAACCTGCCGCCGGTACCATCGGCCAACTGCGCCAAAACGTCCTGTTGCGCGAATTGCGCCGCCACGCGATAGGAGGCCTTGAAGCCGGAGGTGCGGTAACTCTGATTCGGTGGCGGATCCGAGATATCACCCATGATGTCGGGAGCGTAGAGTCCGCGCGCATCGATGGTGTTGATTACGATGTTGGCACGCGTCGCGCGATCGGCAAGTTCGGAGGCTTCGGAAGTGAGGGTCGAAGAGATGAACCCTGGCGATACCAAAACAAGGACGCGCTGACCGGGCATGCTCGCCAAGCGCCTGGTGACTTCTTCCAAATGCCTGTAAGCGTATTGCGTTTCATTGTCTCCCTGCGACAGCGCGCGATACGCCGCGGCTTGCGCAAGACTCCTCGCCCCTGCGATCATGCGGGTGTCGCCATGATAGGCGCACTGGAGTGCATCTTCCGTGGCGACGTCCAAAGCCTGCAGATCAGACTTGTTGTTGATCAGGTCGGCCTGGTAATAACTCACATCGGGACATTCATGAAGACTCTGGCCGCTCAAGGAACGCGGCACAATTCCGAGCAAAGCTTTAGCCAGTTTGTCGTGATCGTCCGTAAATTCCTGAGTCAACTGTCCGGAAGTGGTGTTCAGGGAAACACGATCGCTGGCTGCAAGCCCTTCGAAGAATCGTGTTGCCGAATCGCGGACGAATACGGCATCTGACATCGAGAGATGAACATCGTCGAAGACCATGGAGACAAATCGCTGCGGCAAAACGACGGCTTTGCCGCCGGCGGCATCCGCGCTCGAGGAAGATGCCTCCGCAGTGGTGGAGGCCAATGCCGAGGCCGTGCGTGCTTCAGGTGACTCCACGGTAAACGAAGAAATGGCCTGCGGCTTTTTGTTGTCGAAGAGCTGGAAGTCTTCTTTTTTGAGATTGGCAACGATCTTGCCATGCGCGTCGCGAACCACGACGCGAACGAGCACAAGGTTTACGCGTACCTTAAATGTGGCCGGTGTATCGTGACTGGAGACTTCCTCATTCTGGGCCGGTGCCGGAGGCGGTTTCGCCGCCGAATCTGTCTTGGCGGGTGCATCCTGGGCCGGCGTGGCGGGCGGGGGAGTCTGCGCGAATAGGCAACTGGTGAAAATTGACAGGCAGAAAACCAAAGCTACCAATGAGATGGTGCGGAACCCGGGGAATAGCAGTGAATGAAACATCCCTGCCCTTCAGAAACCCGCATCCGGAGGCGTCCACAAGGCTGGAAGCGACAAAACCAGGGGATGCTTTCTCCAACTGGTGACTTGACTATACGCTTGCCGTAAATTTCTTGTCAATCAGGCAGCGGCCTGGGTAGTGGGCTACTTTGACCCAGACCCCCGCTAGAATTCCCTTGCTAGACATGGCACACTCGTTATACTCGCCTCTCCAATGGATTCTCCCGCAAGATTCAGAATCACGCGGCGGCGATTGCGTTGAACTACTTCGCCTACAACTTCATCAAGATCCACCGTACGCTGCGAGTTACGCCCGCGATGGCCGCTGGTGTCACAGACCGTCTGTGGGATGCGAGTGACCTCATAGGCTTGCTGGAAGCCTACGAACGGAGGGCGGAAAGAGCAGTAGCATGACAGGGCTGCTAATCATCGGCGGAATATTGGGCGTGGGTATGCTCCTGGTGATTCATGGCACCATTTTCAAGACGCGATGGGGCATCAACATTGCCACCCAGATTGAGTGTCCAGGCTGCTATAGAATGCACGGGCAAATTCGCATCCCGCGCAATTTGCGACAGGCGCTATGGAGCGGGTTTACTTGTGCTCAGTGCGGCTTTGAGGTTGATAAGTGGAACCGTCCAATTTCAAAGTAGCCCACTACCGCGGCCTGGGTGGTGGGTCTGTTTGCGATAATCCGACGCAATCCAGGGGGCGTTGACAACCTGACTACCGAACAAATCGAGTCCGAGGATTACTTCCGGTTTGCCGACAGTTTCTGGATAGTTTCCGGTTGGCGACCATCCGGGAGTTGCCGCAAGCTGACTCGAATCGAAATGCTGGGTTCGGATCGGCAAAACCCAACGCACGGCAGCAAAGTAATATGGTTGGACTCCCCAGATCTGAAGTTCTGAACAAAAACGGTGAGGCGCTCAGACAGTTAATCGCATCTTCCTCAAGAATGCCGAGTAACGTGCATCGTTCTGCAAACTCGCCAAGAGCGGGTCACCTTTCGTGAAAGCGAGCCCGCCGTCACGCTGGACGTAAGCACGCTCCAGCCATGTGAAAGCCGCGTCGGCTTCCCCGCGGAAGGCATATATCTCGGCGATCTGGAAGGCGGAATATTTTTGGGACCTTGCGGTCAGTTCTGCAAGAGCTCGATCCGATTTCTGCTTCTGACCTAGCGCATGATATGCCAGCGCCAACTCTTGTAGGCGAAATTCAGGTGTGCTGTCGCGTTCAGCTTCGGCCAGGGCTTCTAACGGGCGCGACCGCGCCAAGTAAATACGACTAAGCACCGAATGTAGCCACGGAAACTGTGGGTCGACATCCAAACCTTTCCTGATTGCCACCTCGGCCTCGTCCAACTGGCCGGCCCACCAGGCGTTGTAAGCAAGAGCGTGGTGCGTCGATGCTCGGAGTGGGTCGAGCTCCACGGCTCGGCGGGACAGCTGAAGGGCTTGCTCAAAATGGTTCAGCGTAGCCGCAAGATCTGCTGCCCCTTGGACAACCTCGGCGTTTCCCGGCTCTAAGGCCAGCGCCCGCTGATAGCTGGCATCTGCACCAGCCCAATCCCAATCGAAGTATTGCCCGATCTGTCCCACGGCCGCGTGTGCTTCCGCTAGGCTTGGGTCGAGCGCCAGCGCCCGTTCTGCGGCCTGGCGCGCACTGTCGTACTCGTGATGCAATTGAGCTGGGCTGTAAGCGCCAGCCTGAAGACTGTGGGCCCTGGAAAGTGCGGCCCAAGCGGGGGCATAGCTGGGGTCTAGCCTGACTGCTTGGTCGTAATAGGTGATCGCCTTATCCAGGTTCTCCTTGGTGGGCCGCGCGTAAAAGTATTTCCCTTGGAGATAGGCGTTGTATGCTTCGATTTTCGTGGCTCGCGGGGAGGGAAGCTTCTCCCCTAGCAATGTCACCCTCAGGGACCCCGCTACCGATTGTGCAATCTCCTCCTGCACCACGAAGATGTCTGTCAGATCCCGATCGTAGGTCTCCGACCATAGGTGAAAACCGTCGGAGACCTGGATTAATTGGGCACTGATGCGCACCCGCTGACCCTGCTTGCGCACGCTGCCCTCAAGAACAGTAGCCACGTTCAGCTTCTGCCCAATCCCCCGAAGATCTTCGTTTTTCCCCTTGAACTGGAATGAGGAAGTCCGGGCGGCCACACGCAGCCCCTGGACCTTGACTAGGCTGTTGAGCAACTCCTCCGCTAGACCGTCGGAGAAGTACTCCTGGTCCTTCTCTTGGCTCAAGTCGGCAAAGGGAAGTACTGCGATGGAAGGCGTGATTCTCGAGGGTGCTGAAGCTTTTTTCACCCTTGCAAGCCAGAAGGTCGCAACTACCAGCAGCACGATCACGATGCTGCCTGCTGTCGCGGGCATGGCCTTGTAGCGGAAGATGGGGGCCAGCCGGACGCTAGCCGGGGCTTCCGTCGCCAGATGTCCCGACTCCCTTTCCCGCGCTAGTCTCCGCAGGTCCACCCCCAGTTCTCTCGCCGACTGGTAACGGTTCTCTGGATCCTTCTCCAGACACTTGAGGATGATCCGCTCTAGTTCAGCAGACAACCTAGGATTGAAAGTGGTCGGTGGTCGTGGAGGCCGATGCAGAATTGCTCCGATCAGCTGCGAGCGTTCCACCTCAGAAAACGGGCGTAGCCCCGTCGCCATCTGATACAACACGAACCCGGCCCCGTGAATGTCGGTGCGCTCGTCAATCTCACCACCCAGTAACTGCTCCGGCGCCATGTAGGATAACGTCCCGGCTATCGCTTGTGTCTCGCTAAGACTCTCCGCCGCCGCACCCGCTGTGACGGGAAGCTTGAGCTTTGCAAGTCCAAAGTCTAGTATCTTCAGTCGTCCATCGCCGGCTAGGCGCAGGTTACCTGGCTTCAGGTCACGATGAACGACCCCGCGTTCATGCGCCGCGGCCAAGCCTTCCGCCAGTTGCACGCCCAGACGGAGTACTTCTTTCTCCGGCAGCGATGCGCCAGCCACCTTCTCGCTCATTGTGATCCCGGGTATGTACTCCATCACCAGAAAATCCACACCCTCCTGGGTGTCAAAATCGTAAATGGTTGCGACGTTGGGATGATTGAGCTGCGAGAGAATCAGAGCTTCCTTGTGGAAATGCCTGCGGGCCGATTCGTTTGTGAGCGAGCCGTTTGGGAGGACTTTGATAGCGACATCACGGGCAAGATGTTCGTCGCGGGCGCGGTACACTTTTCCCATGCCGCCAGCGCCGATCTTTTCGACGATGCAGTAGTGGCCAAGAGTCTGGCCAACAGCCTTATCTTGGTCCACCGTATAATTCTCCGCGGGGAAAACTTTCATTCCCCTCGCACTCTGACGCAAATCGTAGGCCGAATGCGCGCGTGCGTCAATGAGAACCGCTCTCTAGTCACGATTTTTCAATCACTCTTCATCCAAACGCACTTTCCAGTGTCATTCCCCCTTGAGCTGGACAATGGCGTAACATGCCAAAAGTGAACAATTGTAGTCAGCTCGGTCGGAGAACATCCAACAGGTTTCTACCCCTCGCGCCGTTTGCCTACCTAGTGATCGCTCTACTTTGTCTGCGACACTGGGGAACTGCCGATCCCTGGCAGGATCTGGATTTCTTTTCCGCCGGTTTTTTTACGCTCGCAGCACTTCTGCCTCTGTATAAGATTCGATTCAAGCGAGGCAGCTTTGAGTCACGGGAAACGCTGCGCGAAGCGGCAGGATTGAATTATGACCCGGCCACGGTCAGGTGGGGAAGCTTACTAGCAGTAGGTGAGTTGTCCGTATTTCTGGACTACGGTCATTGGCACTTGATGCCGGCGCTTCGCCGGCCCGGACTGCAGATCACAGGCTTGGTAGTGTATGCGTGCGCGCTAGGTGCCCTGATGTGGACCGATACCTGTTTGGTGCGCCATTTTCAAGGGGATCCAAGTCATCGGCAGCTCATGACCAGAGGTCCATTCGCCGTCGTACGGCATCCACGTTACGCCAGTCTACTCTTAGGAAAGCTGGGACTCAGTCTCCTGTTTGCCAGCACTTTCGCTTGGTTTTCATTGCTGGTTTCGATTTTTTTGATTTGTCGGCGGATTGGCCTGGAGGAAACACACCTGCGCGAAATCTTTGGTTCTCTGTACAGCAGCTACACGGAGCACACGCACCGGCTATTTCCCGGGATCTACTAAGTCGCTTGACCCGGGATAGCACGAGTGCTAGCATCCGCTTCTTCTTCCACCCCTCATGGTGTGGGCCTTGATGAGCCAAAACAAAAGCTTGGAACATAAGTCCCAGCCTCTTTACGATGCCCGATTTCGGAACATGGTTAACGATGCCTGTATCCGAATTCAAGGCGAACTGATGCACCGCGCTCCATTCCTGGGAGAACAGGTTTGCGGCTGGATGTCGCACCTGTCTCCCACGAGCGACGCGTCGGAATATTTTCTGCAGCCCCGCGTGTTCCCATTTCTGCTCTTGCCTTGGTGGGCCGCCAGAGCCTTCGCTGCTGAACCTGACCGAGAATTCCTAGTCGATGTCGTCTACTCAACCGTCAATGGTTATTACTATATACGTTTACTCGATAACCTGATGGATGGCCATGGCACGGTGGAGTTGAAAATCCTGCCGGCAACCGCGTTTTTCCATACAGAATTCCAGGCTACGTATCAGAAGTATTTCGACGCCGTCCACCCTTTCTGGGAGATCTTCCGCTCAGCATGGTTTTCCGCAAGCGATGCTGTCACGAGGGAATCTGATTTAGATTGCATGGACCAAGTGGAATTTGAGCGGGTTACGGTCGTCAAACTTGCGGGAGCCAGAATTCCATTGGCGGCAGTGGCTTTCCGCCACGACGCTGGTGAGCGACTGCAATGCTGGGAAAAATTCGCGTTGGCTCTGGCACGGTGGTCGCAGATGGAAGATGATTTGTTCGACTGGCATGACGATCTTCGCCACGGCAAGACGTCCCACTTCCTTACTGAGGCAGGACTCCACCCAGGTCTCGAGACCGTTGAGGCCTGGATAATCCGCGAGGGATTTCAACAGGGAATCACGACTTTGCAACGCGAACTTGACGCCTTGCGCCATCTGGTTCCGCCGTTGAATAGCCCCGATGTCGTCCGTTATCTTGATGCGCGAGAAACTATACTGGAACGCCTGAAGACCAGCATCGGCGCAGGTTTTCGGATCCTTGAGGACGTAGCGAGCATCACAGAAGCGCCCACCGCCCAGGCTCCTGACTAGGCTGTGTTTCGAATTCGAGTGCTGCGTAGCGCGGCGCCAAACCTGCTGTAACTCGTCAACGAATGGTACCTAGTCCGTGGTCGAAGTGGTGGTTGCGCTCGGTACTTCCACCGGCGTAGCTTAGGAACTATAGGGATCCCTGGGCTAATCACCTACCTACGAAATTAGAAAGGAGTGCCGCATGACCGTCGAGGAACTTTTTGCCAGAGCTGTTCACAACAAGGCCTTCTGGGACGAACTTCAAAAAGATCCCGCCAAGGCTTTCAAGGAAGCGGGTGTGAAGTTAGACGATCGTCAGGTGTCTAGCCTAAAGAAATTGGATTACAAGGCTCTGGAGGCCGTGGCTGAAGCCTTCAGCGACCGTTTCATCACGTAGCCAGGATAGTTCGGCGAACCACAGACGTTTCTGGACCCATATCTGGCGTCTCTGGGCGTATCACGGGCTAACCGGAAACTGACCCGGAACCGCTTGCTCGATATCCGGCCAGGGTCCACACGTCCTGGCCTTCCTCATGGCGAAGCAGATAGCGGTCGCCGTCACCGACGAGGACGCGAAAATAAGTCGCTCCTGGTGAATACCAGCGGTCCTCAATCGCGACGATTTCCCTGGCCCCGTCCTGCAATTTCAGACGCAGCGGGCGCTCGTCTGCCTTGTACCCTGAATAGCAATCCACCTGGACGATTTGTTCATGCATGGGCGCGCGAACCTTTGCGGCTTTCTGCCAGCTCGGCATTCCAGGCGGCGCCGAGAAAAATGATTACCGCGGAGAGCTGCATCCAGATGATCAAGCCAATCACGGCGGCCAAGCCTCCATACACTACACTGTACGGGACGCGGCGCACGTAAACTCCAAAAAGCACGTCCACCAGCCACCAGAGGAGGGTCGCCAGCACCGCGCCGGGCAATACATTGCGCATGCGGTCCTCCTGGGGTCGCGCCACGCGATAAATCACCGTCAGCGCCAGCATGGCGAGAAAGAATGCGGCGGCGGGAAAAAAGATATTCCACCATCCCTGCAAAATGGTGTGCCTCCCGACTTCATGAACAATCCAACGCCGCAGGGGCCGGCCCAGGACGCCGAGGATGGCCGCTCCCAAGAGTGGAGCAATGGTCACCAAAAGCAGCATTAGCCCGCGAACTTGCCGGTGCACGAAACCTAGTTTCTCGGTGTCTCCATAAATCGCTTGGATTCCCTGCATCACCAGCTTCATCACCTGCGAGCCGGCGAGCAACGTACCGGTCCAGCCCAATGCGGCGATCTTCCAGGCCTCCGGTCCGCGCTTCACCAGGAATTCCGAAACGATTGCCTGGCTGCCCGGCGGCAAGAATTGTGTGAGGTCCGTGATCAGGTCCAACAGACTTGTTCTGCCGCCGAGGCGGCTGGTCGCCAGCGCCACGGCAATCAGCAAAGCCGGGAAAAACGCGAGGAAAAGATTGAAGGCAATCGCCTGCGAGATCACACCGCATTTCGGAAATACGCGTGCAAACATTCCGTAAATCCGCCGCAGGAACCTCGCCGCCCCATTCATAACCGGGCATTATACCTGCCTGAGCCACCTTGTGGGTTCGACCTGCTTTATGAAAAGCTCACCTTCGGAAACCGGCTGAATTCCCGGACGACTCTTGCGCGCGTCATCGAAAACCGCAATGGCGTCATTGGTGTCACGCAGGAGGCCGCGGTTTTCGGCGGCGGCGTTTACGACGGCTATTTCCGCATCGATCCCAGCCACGATTCGAATCTGATCATCCGCGCTCTCGCTTTGAGCGCCTTCCATCCGGCTCCGTTCCGGAATCAAACCTGTTTTTCCATGTGGATGACGGGGAGCGATTCGCCATTTACCAGCGGAATCGAGATGGGCTTCACCGCGACATAGCCCTTTACACTAAAAAGTTTTGCGCCGGTCAGTGTGGCCCCCATTTCGTAGCGGGTAAACCCTGCCGCCCTGGCCGCGTCTTCGCAAGCCTGCAGGATCAGCGTGCCGACGCCGCGGCGCGCCCATTCCGGATGAATGAAGAAAGCGCGAATCTTCGCAGCATCCCGTAACGGGTCCAGCAACAAATCCTCGCGACCCGTCCAATGGTCGCTCCCGTAGAGCGTCTTGCGCTTGCTCCAGCCACCGCATCCGACAATCATGGATCCAGATGGCGAGTTGTTTCCTTCAACGCCCGGGACGGCTTGTGGCTTGGCTTCCGCGACGATGTAAGTCCCATCGGCGATGAGCTGGCTGTCCACGCCAAAAACAGTCTTGAGCGCGCCTTCGATTTGCGCTGGCGAGTAGTCCAGCGTTTGCAACCCACGCACTGACGCGTCAATCAGTTGACGGAGGATTGGCACGTCTTCGGGAACAGCCAGGCGCAGGCGAATGTCTGCTCGCATCGTCACTCGAACGCAGCAACCGAGAAGCGGATTCTAGCGCCGAGTGACATCGGAGCGCGACAAAATTCACATTTTCCGATATGTGGGACTGCTATGCTTCTCCATTCGAAGAGCATCCTTCGCGCACGAGGACGGCTGAAATCAAATGCTATACATGGTGATCGAGCGTTTCAAAAATCGAGGCGCGAAAGCAGTCTATCGCCGCTTCCGCGAAAAGGGCCGCATGGCGCCGGAAGGCCTGGCCTACGTGGAGAGCTGGGTGGAGACCAACTTCGATCGCTGCTTCCAATTGATGGAGTGCCCGGACGAGCGCTTGTTGCAGGAATGGGCAGACCACTGGCGCGATCTCGTCGAGTTTGAGTTCGTCCCCGTGCGGAGTTCGAAAGAAGCCGTCGACCTCATCACGCCGGAGCTATGAATTACGATTTTCCGTTGGCGTGATGTGTCGCCCGGAGCCTGGTCAACAATGCCGCCAGTTTCGGCCGGTCTTGGTCATTCAGGGCTATGAATTTCAGACCCAACCCTTCGCCAGATTTCGCGTGCCTCACTACGGCGTCAGCCCGAATCTGACCTTCTTGCGCCAAAAAATGCAGTCGAGTGAGAACGCCCTCGGCCTCCCGCTCGGGAGTCTCAAGAAACAATCCTCTCATGCTCATATCGCGAACGCTGGAGACATCTTCGCGCCCATGGCATTGCCAATACACCCATACGTCTCCGGGCACGGGAATGCGCGAGGTCAATCTCCTGGAGGGGGAGGTCGCGGGTCGAGAGGGAGTCTTGCCGGGCACCATGGTCTTACGGGTCAATCGCCCAGTGCAGAATAAACAGGCGATATGACAGTAGTGTCAAAGTCTCCTGAATCGTTACACCGGAAAAGGCCAAAGTTTGGTCTATCCGGCACTGGGCACCGTGTTGACAAATCTCAAGCGGGCCCCAAGAGTGCGCCTGTTCGCGAAATGGAGTACCCTACTGTCCCCGCTCACCCCTTGCTAAGACGCCGGAGGGACAAGATGCCCGCCACTTACGAGATCGACAAGAAACGCCGTCTGGTGATCACCACGGGATTGGATCAGTTGACATTGGCTGATGCACTGGCGCACCAAGAACGGCTCCTGAAGGATCCGGACTTCGACCCCCGTTTCTCTCAAATCATGGACTTAACACGCGTCAGTTTTTCCGGCTTTGGAGCGGATGATATTCGCAAGGTTGCGGAGAGAAATATCTTTTCCTCGGAATCTCGCCGGGCCATTGTCGTCTCTAGCACCCTGGTCTACGGATTCGGAAGGATGTTCGAAATTCTTCGAGAAATCGCGGGAGAAAAAGGAATTCGCGTCTTCAGGGATATGGACGAGGCCGTGGACTGGATTGTATCCAAAAGCATGACCGCTTAACTAGCAGGACGGGCAGCTTACACGCCCAGTTTTCTGGTTAGTCCCCACGCCCTTGCCTGTGCTGATGCCGGCGTTTACTCGTGCAGGACTACGCTTAACAGCGAGCTGTGGACCTGAAGCCCGCCATTGTATCGAATGAATCCAAGTTTCCTGAATTTGTTCATGAAAAAATTTACTCGCGAACGCGTGGTGCCCACCATCTCCGCCAGCAACTCCTGGGAGACTTTGGGGCGCACCTTTTGCGGTTCGGATTCGCTCCCGTAGCGCGCCAGCAGCAAAAGAGTCCGGGCCAGCCGTTTCTCGCTGGAGTTGAAAAGCTGATCGATCAAGTCCTCTTCGATTCGAATGTTTCGCGTGAGAATGTAGGACATGAAGCGGTCCGAGAGTTCGTGCTCGGCGTGCAGCACGCGCATCATCTCGTTTTTCTCAACGATGAGTACCGCCGTGGGAACAATCGCGGTAGCCGTCCCCATCCGGAATTCCTGGCCTGCCAGGCATCCTTCCCCAAGAAAGTCCGCTGGCCCCAAGATCGCCACGACTGCTTCTTTGCCAACTTCATTCACAACCGACAGTTTTACGCCGCCTTCTTGAATGTACATCACGCTCGTGGCGGCATCGCCCTGAGAGTAGATCTTCTGCGACTTTCGAAACAGCGCTACTCTTCGCGCCACACCTGCGCAATGGAGAAAAGCCAGTGCGTCGAACGCCGGTTCTTCCTTGCCTCTTCCTTTGGATTTCTTTTTGCGCGGACTTGCGATGGTCTTATCCTCCTGTCGCTTGATACCGATTTTAACAAATCTCTGCTGTTCCAGCATAAATTTTCGCCGGATTCACAATCATGAGTTTGGGGTACAGCGCCGCGGGCGGCCTTCGCAACTCAGCAAGATCACTCGTTCAGTGCTGTTTCGCGCGAGGATTCTCTTTCCCTTCACGATTAGCCGATTTTTTTCCTTGAGTCATTCTTTCCGAGGTGTGGAGATGCGCGTACTCTTTCCGCGCTGATTTGGCGACACGAGACTTCGCCATTTCTTCCTTCACGCCGGCGAGTGTCGCTTTGCCTACTTCTTTCATGGCCCTGTTATCGGGAATGCGTCCATGGCGGCCTGGACGCCCAAGTCATTCACTTCAATTCGAAACGAGGGGGCGGCGGACCAACGCATAATGCAGCACCGCGCCAACCAAGTTAAATGCCGTGGCGGCAGTTCCTTTTCGCGCCCAACTGCCGCCTCGGTTTGGTTTATGTTACCTCACAGGCAGGCTAGGGATTGCTTCCGCCGGTGTCTGTTCAATATTGAACACAAGGCGGAACTTCGGGCTTAGGGCCAACCTCACACTTTGTGGCGAACTCGTGAAAGCGCTCCTGCGGCCCCTTCTCTTGCCGCCTTCCACTCCGCGTCGTACACTGAGAACATTCTATCGATCACAAGAGGACGCGTCCGTGACCACGCCTGCACAGTTTGTTCCCGTTTCCCAACTCGCCCGCAGCTCGCGCAGCGAGGAAGCCGTCGCCAAGCACAAAAAATATCTGTGGCCCTCGGTCACCAATTACTTTCAGCAGCCACTGGTGGCCGACCGCGGCGAAATGCAGCACCTCTGGGACGTCGAGGGCAATAAGTATCTCGACTTTTTCGGAGGCATCCTGACCGTCTCGGTTGGCCACTGCAACCCAAAGATCTCCAGCAAGGTCAGCGCGCAGGTCAACCGGCTCCAGCATACCTCCACCCTGTATCCCACCGAGCACATCGTCGCTCTCGCGGAGAAGATCGCGCAGATCACGCCGGGCAATTTGCAGCAGAGCTTCTTCACTAATTCCGGTACCGAAGCCAACGAAGCCGCTATTCTCCTCGCGCGGATGTCCACGGGCAGCTTCGACGTGGTGGCATTGCGTCACGCTTATTCCGGCGGTTCGGCGCTCGCCAAAGCCGTCACCGCCCACGCGCCATACCGCAAGGCTGGCGTGGTTAGCGTAGGCATCTCCCATGCTGTGAATCCCTATTGCTATCGCTGCCCGCTACACTTGAAGTATCCCGAATGCGAAGTCGCCTGCGCGGGGGACGTGGAAAACCTCATTCAAACCGGGACCAGCGGGAACATCGCCGCGTTCATCGCTGAACCGATTCAAGGCGTCGGCGGATTCATCACTCCGCCGAAGGAGTACTTCAAGATTGTCTTCAAAATCGTGAAGAAATACGGCGCGCTCTTTATCTCGGACGAAGTGCAAACCGGCTGGGGCCGCACCGGCAAGAAATGGTTCGGCATCGAGAATTGGGAAGTCATTCCGGACATGATCACCAGCGCGAAGGGCATGGCCAACGGCGTGCCCGTGGGATTGACGGTAACGACGCCGGAAATCGCTGGTAGCTTCCAAGGCTCGAACATCGCCACCTTCGGCGGCAATCCCGTTACCAGCGTGGCGGCGAAAGCCACTATCGAGCTGATTGAAGAAGAAAATCTGCTCGAGAACGCGGATGTCGTCGGCACCTACTTCCGCGGCAAACTGGAAGAGTTGCAAGCCAAGCATGCGCTCATCGGCGACGTCCGCGGCATGGGCCTGATGCAAGCACTCGAATTGGTGAAAGACCGCAAGACGAAAGAACCCGCCCCCGAAGCCACCACTCAAGTGATGGAGCGCGCACGCCAGAACGGCTTGCTCATCGGCAAGGGCGGCCTCTACGGCAACACCATTCGCATGGCGCCCATGCTGAACACCACCAAACCCGACGTCGACGAAGCCATCAAGCTCCTCGACAAATCTTTCAGCGAGGTTAGGAATTAGATGGCTCTCTGGAACGACCATGCGTAGTGTGATTCTGCGCGTCCTTTTGTTCATGGTGCCGCTTGGACTCCTGGCGTGGTCCGTCAGACGGTGGTTGCGCACTACGCCAAGAATCGTGTTACCCGCTTGGCGCAGCTACTTCGCGTTCGCGGCGACCAGCCTTGCCGGAGTATCGGTCCTGATCTGGATTCTCATGGGGATTTGGGCGCATACCATTGGCGGATTCCCGTTCTATGATCCAATCCTCATGCGTCTCTACGCTTTGGGATTCTTGACGGGTTGCGCCGGCCTTGCGGCAGGCCTCCTTGGCAAAGGAAAACTCCGCTGGCCCGCGTGTGGAGTCTCCGCGCTGATGACATTTCTATGGCTCGCTGCCATGTCCGGGGAATGATGCTCCCGCGGGCAATATCCTTGGCGGCCATTCTGCTGCTTGTTTCTCATTTATCATCCGCAGCGCCTCAGAAGCAGGTGTGGAAATCGGTCCAATTTGCCATTGTAAAATTCAATGACGAGGCGCCGAAGTCCTGGAATATCTACCACACCGAAAAGAAAGGCCTTCTGCTGGTGCAGCTTTGGAAGCGCTACTTGCTTGTGGATATGAAAGAGCAGGAAGTCTACGAAATCGATCCGCAAACCGTGAAGGCGCATGGTGACGCAGTCGAATGGTCGCTGGCCGACAAACCCGAACAGCCTTTAGAAACTCCGGACTGGAAAACCAAGGATCTCCGCTCCATGGAACTAGTGAAATTTCGCCTTGGCAAAGATGGCCACTTTCTCGAAATGCAGCTCCCCCTGCTGATCAACGGCAAACCGGTTTACTGAGCAGCGGATTTCACCGTCGATACACGCCGTAATACCACGGAATGCCTAGCGCGCCCGGTTCAACGCCGACAACCACCGAATCGCCGGCGCGAAACCGATCGTAGTCGTCGAAATCCACTGCCAGCCGCTCGATTTTCTGCCCTTCGCGCCACGAATGTACAAACAACCGGCGCGTTCCTCGCACGATTCCCGGCATGTTGTAGCGGCTATCCACCGTTGTCGGGTGATAAGCCACGTTCTTTCGCGAATCCAGCTTCCCGTTCACCAACAGCGTAGCGGCCAAAATCCACGGTAGCGGAATAAATCCCGAGTAGATTCGTTTGAGCACTTCGATTTCGCTGCGATTCCGCGCCCCGCGATCGAGCACCACGGCAATCGCCAGTGCGATAAAGAAAAGCACCCCGAAAAACACCAGCATAAGGTCCAGATCCAGCGGTGGATAAAGCTGACTCACGTAGGGAAACAAAAGCGACCCGGTCAGAAATACTGCCGTGCGCTTCAGCAGCCGCCGCCGGAACATCACTTCGGCGGCAGCGGAAGTCAATCCGCACGCGGGACACTGATCCGCGATCCGTTCGGAACCGCAATCAAGGCAGCGTGTCATCGGCCTTAGTATAAAACGGGATTACAACCCTGTGTGGGAGAGAGCGGAAAGCAGATCCTCGAAAAGTTTCTGGCTTTCGGATTCGGAAACCGAAACGGAGACGCCCATCCCGTGCCCCGGCTCGATCCGCTTCACCGAACAGTCGAGCCGTACAGGGCGCTCGAGACCCAGCCGCGCGGTAAATCCGGCCCCCACCCACAGCGGATCGACCGCTTCGATGAACATCCCGCTGGCGCTGATATCGCGCGTGCTTCCGCGCAGCACCGCAGAACCCCATTCGATCTCGAGGTCGGCGCGGAACGAGTAGCGCGGCGCCCAGCGGCGGTCGGTTCGCCGGGCGGAATGATCCCCACTGCCCATGGATTGGGTGCAACCCCCTGCCAGGGATTACGTGCCACGGCGCTCGGGCGAACTCGCCGCTTCTCTGTTGCAAGCATACGCCTTCTTCCGCCACAACACATACGACGCCGGCAGCGCATGTTTTGTTCCCGGCAACCTGATGTTCGAGGCCACTAGAGTCGCGCAGGTGCCTTTCAACTACTGCGAACAGCTCTCCAAAAACTTACTCGCCATTAGACGTGGGAGTGTCCTTGGCGGGAGCAGTGCGAGCCGCGGCTTTTTCACTGGCGCGCATTCGGCGCTGCACCTCGGCTTGCAAATACTTGCGCAGGTTTTCCGGAACGATGCCGGGCGACGCCAATTCCCTTAGGTCCGACACCGTCAGTTCGGGAAGATACGAAAGAATCGTAGCCAGCGGCGACATGGGATTGCGAACCAGGGCCAGGCGGATGTTGTATGTGATAGACCACTTGTGATGATGAACGATGGCGGGAATCACCGAGATGGGCAGCTTTTCTCGAGCCAGTGCCCTCAGGATTTGCGCCTCCGTCATGTACGGATTATCCAGAACGATCGGAACAACTTGCGCATGTCCTTCCGCCAGTAGCGCCCCCGCCACGCGCGCCGGGCCGCGCCGCGCCAATGTGATTTTCTGCCCGAGAGGAAGCTGGGGCAGCCGGGCCAGCAATTGATCTTCGGCGTTGCGCTTCAGCTCCGCGGAAACACCCGGCAAAATCGCCACCTGCACCAAATCCATCAGGTACAGGTCTTTCAGAAGCCGCAAGCTGACCAATCGCGGCGTCCGCGGATGAAACGCCAGCGACCGCTTTATCCGATAGCTCTTGAGCAAGGGCTTTCGCCTCGCCACTTCCTCAAGCACTTCTCCAGCGAGGTTTTTTCGTTCTAGTATCAGGCAGACGTGCGTTTCGTCGAGCGCCGGATTGTCGAGCAGCGCGAGTGTCACCTCCGGCGACGCGTGATGCAGCAGGACGGCCAGTTCTTCGCCCGTGGCGACGAGCGCGCGTTCCCGGTCCCGGATTTGGGAATCCGACATGACTTAGCTCTCGTCCAGCACAAGCCGGCTCATCAACGCCTCTCGCGCCACCTGTGCAGCAGCTTCAGCCACGGAGCGAGGCAGCGGTCCAATTCTTGCTCCCGGAGCAATTTCCTTGATCAGGCCGTCAAACTGCGTATTGAGGAAGACGCTGCCGTCAAATACCCCACCGGTCTTTGCAAGAAAGAAATTCGCCGCACCCAACTTCAGCTTCTCTATGACCTCCCGAGCCTGATCCCGCAAATCCTCCGCTGCGCTGGTCAGCAGCGTGCGTGCCGCGGTGTCTCCATTTTCCGCCGCATCCGCCACCACCGGAAATATCTTGGGAAAAACCGCGCCCGGTTGAGTGCGCGCGTTATCAAACAGTTCGTTGAATTTCCATTTGAACGATTCAAGAATTTTCGAGCCCAGCGGAAACACCTCGCTGTTGAGATTTTTCTGAAAGCACACGGCCACGGCTCTCCTGCCGATATCGTACGCGCTCCCGGGGTCGCCGATCACCGGTCCAAACCCGCCCGCGCGCGCCAATGCAAGAGGCGCGGTCCGTCCTAGAACTGCCGAGCCCGTTCCTGCGATCACCACGACACTGGGAATTTCTCCCGTAGCCCCCAGGGAAAGCACTAGATCGCTCGAGATGATGATCGTCGCGTTGGGAAATTTCGGTTGCAGGCCAAGCTGCAGGTCCCGGCGCATGTTCGTTTCTCCCGCGCCCGACACGCCCGCAAGGATGTAAGCCACTTCCTCTTCGGATTTCCCTGCCGCGCCCAGAGCTCCGGCTGCCGCTTCCGAAAGCGCGGCCAGCGACGCGTCTACTCCAAAACTCGTGGGGTTGGAAGATCCCGAACGCGAGCGTGCGAGAATCGCGCCGCTTTCGTCCATCAGAACGCAGTCAGTCTTCGTGCCCCCGCCGTCGAATCCCAGAACGTAGCGCATAGCAAAAGCATATTCGAGAACGCCTGCTAAATGTAGCGCCCGTTGAGAAGGAAGTGCGCAATCCGGAAGAACTCCTCTGAAGCGCCGGCCCGCGCACGCGTGCGGCAGAGTTTTCTTGACGCGGCTGCATTCGGCCACTATTCTCGACGCACTTTTCCGCTGCAGGGGCAGTCGCCGCGGGAACGATACTTCATGCGCATCCATCCGCTGGACCTGGCCATTGTCATTGCGTACCTGCTTGGCGTCACCGCGCTGGGCATCCACTTCCGCCGCGGCCAGCAAAACGCCACCGACTACTTTCTGGGCGGCCGCACAGCCCCGTGGTGGGCGCTCGCGTTTTCAATTGTAGCCACCGAAACCTCCACGCTAACCATCATCGGCGCGCCAGCCATTGCCTACGGCGGAAACCTGACCTTCCTCCAATTGGTGTTCGGCTACCTGGTAGGGCGCGTGCTCATCGTGCTGGTATTGTTGCCAGGCTATTTTCGCGGCGAATTCTTCACTGCCTACGCGCTGATCGAAAAGCGTTTTGGCGAGCGCATGCGCGCCGCAGCAGCCAGCACTTTCCTGATCACCCGCGCCATCGCCGAAGGCGTCCGCGTTTCCGCGATCGCTTTGGTAGTTAGCGTGGTCCTCGGAACATCCGAAAAATTAGCCGTGATCCTCGTCATCACTCTCACTGTCCTCTATACCTTCGAAGGCGGCATGAAAGCGGTGATTTGGACCGACGTGGCGCAACTCCTGCTCTATCTGACGGGCAGCACCGTAACGTTTTTCGTCCTGCTGCACCGCATTCCCGGCGGCTGGAGCGAAGTCACCCAGGTCGCCGCCGCGGCTGGCCACAAACTGCAAGTCCTCGATTTTTCCTGGAATCTCGCCACCAAATACACCTTCTGGTCCGGAGTCATCGGCGGCACCTTTCTCACTATGGCCACCCACGGCACCGACCAGATCATCGTGCAGCGCCTCCTCGCGGCGAGAAGCGAACGCGACAGCCGCCGCGCCCTGCTCGCCAGCGGCGTCATCGTGCTTGTCCAATTCATCGTGTTTCTGTTAATTGGCGTCTTGCTCTATGTGTTCGCGCAACACTCCCCGCTCTTGACGCCCGGTGAACGCACCGACCGCATCCTTCCCCTTTTTCTTGTGCGCGAGATGCCCACCGGCCTTGCCGGCCTGCTCCTGGCCTCGATCATCGCCGTGGCCATGTCCAACGCCCGCGGCTCACTGAATTCCCTGGCCGCCTCGAGCGTGCTTGATTTCGCAAAACTGCGCGGGCAAAGCGCCGATCCCGCCCGCTTCCTGCGCCTCTCCCGCGGCATGACACTCGCATGGGGCCTCGTGCTCATGGGATTCGGCCTGGTGAAGTGGGGCCCGCTGCTCGAAACAGGCCTGACAGTAGCCTCCCTTCCCTTCGGCAGCCTGCTCGGTCTCTTTCTTCTTGGCACGCTCGACAGCGGCGCCAGCGCACGCGGCGCCCTAGCCGGAATGGTTGTTGGACTCGCCACGGTTTTATGTGTATTCCAATTTACGAGCGTGGCTTACACGTGGTACTTCATGATTGGCGCGCTCGTCACGTTTCTTGTGGGCTGGATCGTCAGCCGAGTTGTTCGGCCGTAGGGGCGCTGCATGCTGCGACCCAGTTTGCGAGAACTACGCGATTCAGAAGGACTTTGTATGAGGTGACATGACCGAAAAACGTCTGGAACTAGTCCGCGGCCTCGGCGCATGGGCCTCTGCCGCCATCGTTGTCGGTACCATGATCGGCACCGGCATTTTCCTGAAGCCCGCCGAAATGGCCCGCGAAGGCCGCAGCGTCTCCGTCGTTTTTGCCGCCTGGATCATCGGCGCAATTCTCTCCATCTTCGGCGCATTCTCCTTCGCCGAACTGGGCTCCATGATTCCGGAAGCCGGCGGCGAATACGCCTATCTCCGCCGCGGCTTCGGCCCCGTTTACGGATTTCTCTTCGGTTGGATGCATTCCATCGTCGGCCGCCCCAGTTCCCTCGCCTCCATCGCCGCGGGAATGATGCGCTTCCTTAGCTTTCTGCTACCAACCATCGCCCTTCCACTTTTCACCGTGCACATCGCCATTCCTGGCCTCACCGGATGGATCAAGCCTTACGATTTTGTGTTCACCTGGGCGCAACCGCTCGCGGTCGTCTGGCTCCTCATCATGACGGGCGTGAACTATCTCGGCGTGCGGCTAGGCGGCGCAGTTCAGATTTTCTTGACCACCATCAAAATCACATCCGTCGCGATCGTGATCGGCGTGGCCTTCTTTGCACCGGCGAGCACGCAGTCGAGCGGAACGCAACCCTTCTGGCCCGCCTCTGGAATGGGCGCTGGCGCAATCTTCAGCGCATTTCTTGCAGCGTTGGCAGCGGCACTCTGGGCCTACGATGGCTGGGAAGACCTGAACCTGGTTGGCTCCGAAGTAGAAAACCCGCAGAAGAATTTCCCGCGCGCGCTCGTCGGCGGAGTCGGATTCGTCGCCGTCGTCTATCTTCTGTTCAGCGCGGCGTGTTTGAAAGTGCTGCCGTTTGACACTGTGGCGGCCTCGCGCCACATCGCTTCCGATGTCGTAGAGCACATCAAAGGCGCCACCGCCGCGAGTTGGATCACTTTCGCGATGGTCATCTCCGCGCTGGGCTCAATGAATTCGTCCGTGCTCAGCGGCGCGCGCGTGGGCTACGCCATGGCGCGCGATGGAATCTTTTTCAAAATCGTCGAAGGCATCCATCCGAAATTCCGCACTCCAGGGCGCTCGCTAATTTTCCAAGGCGTGCTGGCAAGTTTGATGGCGCTCACCGGAACATTTGAAGAACTTACAAATTTGTTTATTTTTGCCGCTTGGATTTTTTACGGTGCGGCGGTGGTCGCAATGTTTGGAATGCGCAAGACCGAGCCCGATCTGCCGCGTCCGTATCGTTGCTGGGGCTATCCGTGGGTCCCTGCCCTCTTCGTCGCTGGCGCATTGGCCCTCACCATAAACATCTGGATCGAGCGCCCAGGCCGCTCCTCGATAGGTTTGCTGCTGATTCTCGCGGGACTTCCCTTCTATCGCCGCTGGAACCGCTCGCTCTCAGCCGCCAACAATTCGCCGGGCATCCAGCCGTCGTGAAAGAAAGAGCTGGACCAGCGCTCCACCGGTAAGCAGCGCCGCGGCGGGGGCCACCACCCACGCCAATAAGCCGACGAACAAGGCAAGGAACATGATGCTGTGCCCGAGGCGATCATTGAAGATGGCCGTCACGGGAAGCGCCACCAGGAAAAAGGCCGAATAGGGCAGTACGGGAAAAACGATCGCAGAGAGCATCGCGCGCCGCGATCCACCGGCCCGATTCGAGAGGTAAGCCCCCATCGCACCAACCAAAGGCAACGAAAACAGCCAGGGGAGATAAATCACCGCGACAGGCGCGATCAGAGACCATGCGCTTTTCCGGGTGATTATCCACGGATTGGGGCCAAAAAGTTGCACGAGCATGAGGAGGCCCATCGAAAGAAACAGGGTCAATAGGCTGGGGAGCCAGAATTGCTTCACGCGATTCGTCATGTTGTTCTCCTTTGTCTTGGCGGCTTGAATCAACCGGCATAATTTCTGCCAATCTTCAACCTGCAATATGGTTCGGCGCTCGGCTTCTTCTTCCGTCATTCCCTGCTTGCACAATACTTCGCACGTCTCCGCAAGATGAGCGGCGAGCTCCGCAATTACTTCGGCGCTCTCTGCTGGCTCCAGCGCAAGACCATTTAGGTGTCGCTCAACAACCGCCTCCCAATTACGCATGCGACACCTTGGTCAGCCTGCGAAGCGCGCTGAAAAGCTCCGACCATTCTTTGCGCAGCGGAGAAAGCTTCGTTTTCCCGGCCGCCGTAAGGCGATAGCAGCGGCGGCGCCGGCCTTGCTGGCTGGTTTCCCAGCTCCCTCGAATCCAGCCGCGCTGCTCCATACGGTAGAGCATCGGGTAGAGCGCGGCGAGCGTGAAGCGCAGGGCGCCTTTGGTTTGCTGTTCGATGCGACGTGCCAACTCGTAGCCGTGCAGCGGCCCGTCCTCCAAAACGCTAAGCACCGCCAGTTCCGCCGTGCCTCGCTTGATTCCCGGTCCAATCATAGGGCTCTCCCTTACATATAGGAATATTATATATGAACAGAAATTTGTCAACGGTACGAAAGGACAGCTGTCCAACAATGAAGGCAAGGAAAGCTGCAGCTAAACGGACGCGGCGCGGGCCGTGCGTGCGCCAGTAGCGATAGGCAAAATGACGTTCTCGGCTTCACGGGAAACTTCCACGGCGGGATGGAAGAGTTTGGCTAGCGCCTCGACGCCCGTGACCAGTCGCGGGCCGGGCCGCGAAAAGTAGCTATTGGCTTCCAGTGCGTAAACTCGCCCGTTTCGAACCGCCGGCATCGCGTTCCACTGCTCGGGAAGCTCCATCGAAAGATATTCGTCGCGCGCCTGCTGCGCCCCGTAGCCGCAAGGAGAAATCAGCAATATATCCGGCTCAGCTTCGACAATGTCTTGCAACTGCACGCGGAACGAAGGCGTGCGGACTTTCCCCAATGCGTCTACGCCGCCCGCCACGTGGATCATTTCCGGAACCCAGTGACCGCCGACGTAGAACGGTTGCAGCCATTCAAGAAACGCCACGCGAGGACGATTCGCCGCTCGCGGCACCTGCTGTTCCAAGGCGCCCAGACGCGCGCCGATTTGCTTCACCAGCGCTTCCGCCTGCGCGCCGCGGCAGGATTCTTCTCCCACCCAAAGTATGTCCCGCCATACGTCGCCCAAATCCTGCGGATTGAGGCGAAGAACTTCCGGCCGCCGTTCAAATCGCGCCAGCGCCGTAGCCAGATCATCGGGCGATGCGGCACAGACATGGCACAAATCCTGCGTGACAATCAGGTCCGGCGCCAGCGCCTCCAGCACCTCGGCATCGACGACATACAAGCTCTCGCCGCGGTGAACGTACTCGCTCACCAGCCGGTCAATTTCCGCTGGCGTTGCATCGTGCGGCAATCGCGAATGAATCACAACCGGCTTCGTCCGCGCGCGCGGCGGAAAATCGCACTCGTGGCTCACGCCCACAATTTCGCGCTCCAACCCCAGCGCAAACAGAATTTCCGTAGCCGATGGCAGCAACGAGACGATTCGCATAGCCAGCGAAACTCTATCACATTTCGAGAGAAGACTATTTATAGAGAAAATACTTCCGGCGAATTTGCTCGAACGCAGCGAGGCTGTCCGACCAGCTGGCGACGATTTTTTCGGGAGCTACGCCGGACTGCAATTGCTGGATGGTGTCGGAATTTCCGACGAGCGTGATCAGCTTCGAGACGTCAAATTGTTTCGGGTAGAGTCTCTGCAGAATCGCGGCAACTTCTAATCCTACGCGCATGGAACGCACTGCGGCGCGTTCCGTGACCCGCGCGCCTACTCCGCCGCAGCGCTGGCCCGCGTACAACCCGGCGATCGGGATGAACGGTTTCGCGGCGAAGTGCACCCCCGGCAGATGGCGCTCATTCAGGGCCGCTGCAACATCGTCACCGTTCAGCCAGGGCGCGCCAAATTCTTCAAACGGTGTTTCCGTTCCGCGGCCAACAGAGACACCGGCGTTTTGCAGAATCTCAATGCCCGGATAAAGAATGGAACCCTTGATCGTGCGCAGGTTCGGCGACGGCGGAATCCATCTGATGCCGGTGCTTTCAAAGAAATAGTTGCGATGCCAGTTCTTCATCGCAATCACGTGCAGGTCGGCGCCGATATGGTTTTCGGAGTTGAAGAACTGGGCGAGTTCGCCAATCGTGAGGCCGTAACGCACCGGCAAAGGATAATACGCGACGAAATTCGTCTTGTCGGCGTCGAGCATGGGGCCTTCCACAATTTGACCGCCGAGCGGATTGGGACGATCAAGAACGAAAAAGGCGATGTTGCGCTTGGCGGCTTCCTCCATGCAATAAGCCATCGTCACGGTGTACGTATAAAAACGCACGCCCGCGTCTTGAACATCGAAGACCAGCGCGTCAATGCCCTTCAGCATTTCGTCCGTGGGACGGAGCGTTTCACCGTACAGGCTGTAGACCGGCAGGCCCGTTGAGGGATCTTTCGTCGAAGGAATCTTTTCGTCGTTGCGGCCCGCGAGACCGTGTTCCGGACTGAATAACGCCACGAGCTGCACCCCAGCGGCGCGCGATAAAACATCAACGGTGGAGTGCTCTTGCGAATCAAGGCCAGTGTGATTGGTGATGATTCCAACGTGCTTGCCGCGAAGCGGCGCAAATTTTTGCGCTTCGAGAACATCAAGGCCGGTTTGCACTCGCGCGGCGCGGCCCGAGTGCTTCGATGTGGCGCGCGCGGGCGGGAGCGCTAGAGAGAACCACACGGCAATGATCGCTAAATGAATGAACATGGAATGCGCGCGCTTGAGTCCAGTCAATGTGTCCCCCGCTATTGCAACCATACAATGATATTCTGGAACGCATTGGCCGAAGCCGCGTTGAGAGCATGATGTGCGTGTGCTATCTATAAATGCAGACCGCTGGCGGCTACGGGGGGATTCTAACCGATGGTTGGACGCCGCGTCCGCTTTTTGCTTTTGATTCCTGCTTTGATCGTTCTCTTTATGGCCTACAACGCACGCAGCCAGAGCGGCACCACATCGGCAAAAAAAACTGCCGTAAAAGAAAGTACAGTCCCGGCAAAGGGTGGACCGAAAAAATTGTCGCCCGCCGCGAACGCCTGGGTGGAATCCGCGCTGCGAAAAATGACGGTTGACGAAAAGATTGGCCAGCTCCTTTTCACTACCTATCACGGAAGTTTGACGGCCACGGACACGGCGGCGTACCGGCAGATCATGCATGATGTCACTGATCTCCACGTCGGCGGCTTTATCAATATTACGCATGGCTCGCCGCTGGGAGTCGTGAAAAGCCAGGCTTATCCGACGGCAATATTGAACAACCAGCTCCAGGCAAAATCGAAACTGCCCTTGCTGATTGGCGCCGACTTTGAACGCGGCACGGCCATGCGCCTGGATGAAGGCACGTCTTTTCCAACGGCAATGGCGCTGGCCGCCGGCGGCAATCTCAAAGATGCATACACGATGGGCAGAATTACCGCCCTCGAGGCGCGCGCCGTCGGAGTTCATTGGATTTATGCTCCAGACGCGGATGTAAACAATAATCCCGGAAATCCAATCATTAACACGCGCTCCTTCGGCGAAGATCCTCAGCGCGTGGCGGAATTTGTGGCCGAGTTCGTTCGCGGCGTGCAGGAAAATGGCGGCCTGGCGACGGCAAAACATTTTCCCGGCCACGGCGATACGGCTGCGGACTCACACATTGATCTGCCTGTGATTCGCGCCGACCGCGCTCGGCTGGATGATCTCGAGCTTGTTCCCTTCCGCGCCGCGATTTCCATGCAAGTGGACAGCATCATGACCGGGCATTTGAATGTTCCCGCTCTCGAACCAGATCCCAACACGCCCGCGACGCTTTCCCACAACATTCTTACGGATGTGTTGCGCAAGCAGCTTGGATTTCAGGGACTTGTTGTTACGGACGCGATGGACATGGGCGGGATCACCGTGCGCTACGCGCCGGGTGAAGCAGCGGTGCGCGCGGTTGTTGCGGGTGCGGATTGTCTGCTCATGCCGCCAGTGCCAGACGCGGCGTTCGAGGCTTTGCAAGCCGCGGTGAAATCCGGGCGAATTTCGAAGGAACATCTCGACGCGTCAGTGCGGCGAATCCTTCAAGCGAAAGCGCGGCTCGGGTTGAACATCGGCCGACTAGTGGATGTGGACGCGCTGAACAAAAAATTCGGAAGCGCTGCCTGGCAGAACGAAGCGCAGGAAATTTCCGATCGCGGAGTGACGCTGCTTCGAGATACGCCGCACCGTTTGCCCCTGGATGGCACGAAGTCGTCGCGCGCATTATTGCTGGCGTTTTATGCTGATCCGGAGCCGTACCCTGGAGAAGATCTGGAGCGCGAGTTGCGCTCGCGGTTCGACTCCGTGACGACGCTGCGCGCGGACACAAGATTCGTGAATGCGAGCATTCTGAAATTGCCACCGCCGGAAAGTTACGACGTTGCGATTCTCGCGCTCTTTGTGCGCGTGAGCGATCGCAAAGGAAATGTGGATGTGCCGGCGGAGCAGGCGGCGCTGGCGGAACAAATTTACAAAACGGGCAAGCCGGTGATCACGGTGGGATTTGGAAGCCCGTATTTGATTGAGCGGTTTCCGCAAGCAGAGACGTGGCTCGCGGCGTTTGGAATCAGCGATGTCGCGCAGATTTCCGTGGCTCGCGCGCTGTTTGGACAAATTCTTGTGCGCGGAAAATTGCCGGTGACGATTCCCGGCGTGAACTTGAAGGCCGGATTCGGAATCGAGTTGCCGGCAAGTCCGATGACGCTGCAGCCGATGGATGTGCGCGGCGAAGCGCAGCTCCAGCCGGCCTACGACGTGATCGAGAAAGCGGTTGCGGATAAAGCGTTTCCTGGAGCGACGCTGGCCGTGGGCTACCGCGGAAAAGTGGCGTTGCACGCATTTGGAAAATTGAGCTACGACGCGAAGTTCGCTGCCACAGTACCTGCGACGATGTATGACATCGCATCGCTGACGAAAGTGGTGGCGACGACGACGCTGGTTGCGAAATTAGCGGAGGGCGACTTCGCTGTTCCGCTCGATCTCGACGCGAAGGTGGAGCGGTATTTACCGGAGTGGGCGAGCGGTCCGAACACGGAGTGGCGGCATCGCGTGACGGTGCGGCACTTGATGACGCACACTTCGGGGTTGCCGCCGTTCAAGGAATATTGGCGGACTTCCAAGAGCAAGTCGGACACTCTCGCGAAAATCTTTGCGGAGCCGCTGGATTACGAGCTGGGTACGAAAGAAGTTTATTCGGACCTGGGAATTATATTGATGGCGGAAATCATCGAGCGGTTGACGGGGAGAAAGCTCGACGATTTGGCGAGTAGCTATGTTTTTTTGCCGCTGGCGATGAAAGACACGATGTACCGTCCACCAAAAAAATTGTGGCCGACGATTGCGCCCACGGAGATCGACAATAATTTGCGGCACCGGCTGGTGCAGGGTGAAGTCCACGACGAAAATGCTTTCGCCATCGGCGGCGTTTCGGGGCACGCGGGAGTTTTCAGCACGGCGCCGGACCTGGCGGAATTTTGCCAGATGCTGTTGAATGGCGGCGTTTACGCGCACCAGAGAATTCTGCGCCGCTCGACGATAGCGCAATTCACGACGCCGCAGCAGCTTTCCGGCGGAACGCGGACGCTCGGCTGGGCGGTGCCGACCGAGGGCGGATCGAGCGGGCATTATTTTTCGGCCCACACTTTCGGCCATACCGGTTTTACTGGGACTTCGATTTGGATCGATCCGGACCGGCAGCTTTTTGTGGTGCTGCTAACGAACCGGGTGCATCCGACGCGCGAGAACATCAAGATTCAACACGTGCGCGTGGCGTTGCATGATGCGGTGATGCAGGCGCTGGGGTTTGCGACGGCGGCAGCTCCGGCGAAGTGAAGCGGTCTTCAATGGTCAGTTCTCAGTTTTCAGCGCTCAGTCAGAAAAAAGAGTGCGCTTCCAAATGCACGAGCCAAACCTTCTCGTCGTGGGAGTTCTGAGCAGTCGCAATTCGCAGCGCGGTTAACCGGCAAGCAAGTCGAAGTAAGTAAGTAAGTAAGTAAGTAAGTAAGTAAGTAAGTAAGTAAGTAAGTAAGTAAGTAAATAAGTAAGTAAGTCCGCAGTCTTAAACCGAAGGCTGCGGTGCCCTACCGGCGGCTGCGCCACCAGCCTGGCGATGTTTTCCTTCGTTTGGCGACAATGTCGTTCTGTGTCTTAACGTACATCTTTGCTTGCCGTTTGAGAGCAGTATTCAGGTGCCCCTGATGTACTCCTTTCCCGCCTTACACTGGGCTCGACTGGAATACTACATGCCTACAATGAGAAGCGCCGCGGTGGTTCTATCTCTTCTTCTGTCTCCTGCCCTCGTCTGGCCGCGGGCAGCAGTTCCGGAGATGCAAGGCGGGTCGGCGTCCGAGAAGCAGGCGCAGCAATCGGGAAGCACCGGAGATTCCGCGACGCCACCTGATGCTTCCACCCAGGCAAACCCCGAGACGGTCGTAGCCGTTCCGGCGCTGGTCGTAACCCCAATCGATCCGAAAAAAAGAAATTCCGAAGGCCAGCAGACCAAGCGCATGTTTGGAATCATCCCGAATTTTGCGGCCGTGAGCGCCCACACAGAGGTTCCCGTGCTATCCACCCGCGACAAATTCATGCTTGCCTCAAAGGATAGCGGTGATTATTCGTCGTTCATTTGGTCGGGACTGCAGGCCGCCCAAAGCATGGCTCTGAAGTCGTATCCGGAGTTGCACCAGGGAGCCGCTGGATATGGCCGCTACTATTGGCGGGCGTTTGCGGATCAAGCGTCGGGATCTTTCTTCACGGAAGCCATTGTTCCCGCGCTGACTCATGAAGATCCCCGTTACTATACCCTTGGCTATGGAGGGTTCTTCCGCCGGGCAAGGTACGCGTTATCCCGCGTCGTCATTACCAGGACCGATTCCGGCCGCAATACCTTCAACATCTCTGAGATTGCCGGGAATGGAATGGAAGCGGGGCTAGCCAACTTATATTACCCACCCCAAGAGCGCAGCCTGCATAATACGGCGGTGAACTGGGCAACACAGTTGGAAGCCGCCAGCCTCAATAACCTCTTCAGGGAGTTCTGGCCCGATATCCGCCACAAGGTTCTTCGACAGAAATAGTCAGGCCGTCTTCCCCGGAAATAATCTGCAAGCGTATAAGTAGATTGACTGGATCGATACAACTTTAGCTGGCGTGGCCGACTTGTTAGGAGACGTGCTGGCTGACGCCGAGGATGTTGCCGTCGGGGTCTTTGAACCAGGCGACCTTGCTGCCTTCGGGGGCGGTCCAGATGCCGAGGGTTTGGTCCTGGGCGAAGGGATACTTTTCCGGGGGAACGCCGCGGTCGCGAAGCCAAGCGGCGACGGATTCGATGTCTTGGACTTCCCATCCCAGGATGGTGCCTTGCAAAGGCTTGAAATTCGGCATTTTGGAAATGCGAATCCTGTGGCCGCCGATGGACATGACCAAGGCAAATTGGTCGAGGCTGACGAAAGTGAATCCCAGCTTGCCTTCGTAGAAGGCGCGGGCTTTGTCGTAGTCCGTTGTGGGGATAAAGCCGACCATCTTTGCTGATGCAAACATTTCTGGCCTCCTGGTGCGGGTGTTCGATGTGCGCGACTCGGGGTGGCAGCGCTGATTTGTCAGGAGGCATGTTGGCTGATGGAAAGGATATTGCCGTCGGGGTCTTTGAACCAAGCGACCTTGCTGCCTTCCGGGGCGGTCCAGATGCCGAGAGTTTGGTCTTGGGCAAACGTATACTTTTCGAGGATAACGCCGCGGTTGGTAAGCCAGGTGGCCACGGATTGGATGTCTTCGACTCGCCATCCGAGTACGGTACCTTGCAACGGGGTGAATTTCGGAACTCTTGTGATGCGAATCATGCGGCAGCCGGAGTTCACGACTAAGGCAAATTTATCGAGACTCACAAATTCAAGGCCGAGCTTACCTTCAAAAAAGGCGCGCGCTTTATCGTAATCGGTGGTATGGACGAAGCCGATCAAGTCTCCTGCGGACAGCATGTCTTGCCTCCTGCTGCTCTTCTTCGAGGTGCGTTTGCCGGTTATAGGAATAGCACTTGCGGTGGTCAAATTCTCTCGATATTGTGACAAGAAATGTCGCACAAGTGCCAAAGCATACTTCATGCGCCGAACGGGCGGTTGCTGGGCGAACTGGCCAGCGTATCGGCGGACCTCGCGCATGGGCACGTGATTCCGGAGCATTCGCATCCGGAGGACCAACTGTTGTTTGCTTCGAGCGGGGTGATGACGCTGAGCACGAAGCAAGGTGTTTGGGTGGTGCCGCCGCTGCGGGCGGTTTGGATTCCAGCAGATACGCCGCACTCGGTGGCGATGTCGGGGGCGGTTTCGATGAGGACGCTGTATTTTCTGCCGAAGCTTTGCCGAACGCTGCGGGGGAAATGTTTTGTGATGAATGTATCGGCGCTTTTGCGGGAACTGATTCTGCATGCCTGCAAGTTCAAGAGGTTGAACAAGAAAGCTTTGGCGGGGCGGCGGATTATCGAGATGATTGTGGAGCAGTTGAAGGCGGTGGATTCGATCCCGTTGCAGTTGCCGCATCCGACGGACTCGCGGGCGATGCGCGTGGTGAAAATGCTGTTGGCTGATCCCGGCGATCAACGCGATCTGGAAAAACTTTGCGCGGAATGTGGAGCGAGCAAGCGAACGATTCAGAGGGTGTTTCTGGAGGAGACGAAGATGAATTTCGGGAAGTGGCGGCAGCAACTGCGGCTGCTTCATGGATTGCAACTGATGGCCTCGGGGGAGAAGGTGACGGCGTCGGCTTTGGAGGCGGGTTACAGCAGCCCAAGCGCGTTCATATCGATGTTCCGGAAGCAGTTGGGAACGACACCGATGCGGTATTTGGGGGATGGGAATGGACGGGAGCGCGCGGGAGAGTAAGAGCGGAGACCGACTCTCAAGATTTTGGCGATTCGATCAATTTGATTGCGCTGTTTAACTTGAGGACTTGCCAGACTCGATCTCGCAACTGCTCGAATGCCTTGGAATCAGGTTTGTGAAACAAGCGTTTAACTAAGTTCAATCCGGCGTCGTAGGTGACAGAGACGACCCATTGGGCAGGAGGCTCTTGAGGACCGTCCCCAACATAAGATAACGCAATCCAAAAGGGGTCTTTTCCATTGGTGGCCCAGAAGCCCCAGCCGTAGTCTTCCTGAATGGGTTCGGAAAAAGTGAAACCACTCTCTGCCAGAAGTGACAGCTCCCATAACAGCCATGCCGCAAAATCTTCCCCGAAGCAACAATCATTGATGAAGTGCGGCTTCACTGCTTTGTGCTCGAAAATATCTGTTTCGATTGTGATCGCGTCGTCCATCGCGTCCATCATCGAGATCTCGTTAGGATGACTTGCCGGTCCGGAAATCGTCAGGTTAGAGACCGTGTCCCTTAGCAGCCTGATTGGCAAGTAAGAACGTCTTAGGGCAGGAGCCATGGCCGCAGATTTTGAATGAGCCGAAGTCCTTGTACCAATCCCCTTCCGGCACTTCGGGCTGTGAGTCGATCCAAAGGCGAAGTTGATTGAGATCGGCGATGCTGATGGCGCGGCCGCGCATGCGCTCGATCAAGTGCTGGCGGACGTTTGGCGGCAGATCGTTCCACCGCGCAATCCTGGCCATCAGCTGCCAAAAACCATGCGGCCGAGTTCGTCGCCGAGGCGCTTGGCTTCGTTGGGGTCCGTGGCGCTGCGGAAACGCTCGGCGAGATCGAAAAACTCTTGCTGCTTGCGCTTTTCGGCTTCGATGCCGTTCTCGATGAGTTCGACGAGCATACGGTTGGAGCTGAGCCTGCGGGTCTTCGCGAGGGTGCGAACCTGTGCGGCCACGTTTGCTGGAAGGCTGACGCTCTGACGTATGGTCTTGTTTGCGGGGCTCATGGCACCAGTATGCACCAGAATGGTGCGATTGTGCAAATCGCAGCTACAAGTTTACAGAAAAGTGTTTTGCAGGTCGAGGGCGGCTTGGGCTAGGTCGGCAGGGCGGCCGAGGTCGCGCCAATAGTATTGGTCGGCGCGGAAGGCTAGGATTTTTTGGCCGTGGGCGGAGAGGCGGAGGTAGGAGGGGATGATGGAGAAGACGCCTTCTTCGGTGAGTTGGGGGAGAAGGCGGGGGGAGATTACGTGGATGCCGGAGAAGGCTAGGGGAAGTGGCGAGTGACTAGTGGCGAGTGGCGAGTTTGAAGGATGAGCAGTAGATGAGGAAACGAGTTGTGATATGGCGTCGGGGCCAATACGGCCACGGAGTTGGTTTTGACCGTCGAATAAAAGGGGGCGAGAGGTTTCGCGGGATTGGACGGCTAGAGTGGCGAGGGCTTGATTTTCTTTATGGAACTTCAGCATACGGCTCAGGTCGATGGTGCTGATGACGTCGACGTTGTGGAGGAGGAAGGGTTCGTCGCGATTTTTTGGATCTTCGAGGAAGAACCAGGCGGCTTTTTTGAGGCCGCCGCCGGTGTCTAGGAGGACTTCTTCTCTAGAGACTTCGATGCGCAGACCGAAGTTGTTGTGGGATTTCAGGTAGGCGATAACTTGGTCGGCGAAGTGGTGGACGTTGATGATGAATTCGGCGATGCCGAAGGTGCGAAGGCGGGTAAGGGTGATTTCGAGGAGGGTGCGGCCGGCGAGTTCGACGAGGGCTTTGGGGCGAGTGTCAGTCAGGGGCTTGAGGCGGGTGCCTAGGCCGGCGGCCAGGATCATGGCTTTCATGGGAGCGATTTCCGCTTGCCTAGTTTTTCGAGCTCGAGATGGCGGAGGACAACTTCAAGGTTGGGGCGGGCGCGGAGGCGTTTGGCTAATTGCTCGGCTAGGTAGACGGAGCGGTGCTGGCCGCCGGTGCAGCCGAAGGAGACCATTAAATTTTTGAAGCCCCGCTGCTGGTAGGCGGTGATGCTGGCGTCGACGAGGGAGAGGACGCCAGCCAGGAATTGATGAACGCCTTCTTGTTGATTGAGGTAGTCGATGACCGGAGCGTCTTTGCCGGTCAGAGTCTTGAAGCGTTCTTCGCGGCCGGGATTGGGAAGGCTGCGGCCGTCGAAGACGAAACCGCCGCCGTTGCCGCTTTCGTCCTTGGGCATGTCGTGGTGAAAAGAAAAACTGAAAATGCGCACCACGAGATTGTCGGCGTCAGTGGCCAGGCTTTGCAATTTCTCGGAGGCCAACATGTCTTTGAAGGCGTTCATCAGCGCCGGCAGGGGGATAGGGAGCCTGACATTGTGGAGGAGCCAGCGGAGATTTTTGAGGGCGTAAGGGACGCTCTGGAGAAAGTGGACTTTGCGTTCGAAGAAGCCGCGAAAACCGTAGGCGCCGAGCGCTTGCATGATGCGGATGTAGACGTAGGGATAAAACTGTTGCATGAAGGCGTCGCGGTCGAGCTTGATGAAGCCGGAGAGGCGATCGAGATAGTGCTCGAGAAGTTGCTGGCGGAGTTCGGGGGGCAGGTCGGCTTTGGCGTCGTAGAGCAGCGAGGCGATGTCGTATTGGAGGGCGCCTTTGCGGCCGCCCTGGTAGTCCACGAAGAACGGATCGCCGTTGCGAAGCATGATGTTGCGGGATTGGAAGTCGCGGTAGAGAAAATAATCGCGCGGGGCGCTGAGGAGAAAATCGGTGAGGCGGCTGAAATCGTCTTCGAGGGCTTGCTCGTTGAAGGGGATGCCGGCGAGACGGAGGAAATAGTATTTGAAATAGTTGAGGTCCCAGGCGATGGATTGGCGGTCGAAGCTGGGGTTGGGATAGCAGACGGAGTAGTTCAGGTCGAGGCCAGCCTCGACCTGGAAGCGCGGGAGGACGCCGACAACTTTGCGATAGGATTCGATCACTTGGGGAGCGATGTTGGCGCCCGAGCGATTTTTGGAGAGGAATTCGAAGAGCGTGGTGTCGCCGAGATCTTCTTCGAGATAGGCGCCGTGGTCGAGATCTTCAGCGTAGATTTCGGGGACGGGGAGGCCGTGACGGCGGAAGTGTCTGGAGAATTCGAGGAAGGCCGCGTTTTCTTCGCGGACGCCGTAGAGAATGCCGATGGCGTGGTGTTTTTCGCTGGCGAGGCGGATGACTTTGCGGCCGGAGCCGCCGAGTTCGCCTTGGAGCGGGAGGATGCGCTCGGGCGGGGCATGGAAGTGCTGCTCGAAGAGACTTTTAAGTGCGTCCAGGGACATGAACTCTCGCCCGATTCGCTATTGCGAATCGCTGAAGCCAACCGATTTCTAGCATAGCTGATTTCTGTTGATGACAATCGCAGGAGAGTGCGGTGGTGTGCTTAGAAATATGCATAGAACCGCACAGCCAAAAATGGCTGTGACAGGGGACTTTTTGCATGACCTGTATAATGCGGGGATGACTTCCCAGCCTAAAAAAGACCGGCGCACGGCGCGCCTGCTTGCAGAACAACGATTGACAGAAAAAAGGAATGCGGCGTCGAAGAACCTCGACCGCATGACGGCGCGGGAGATTGTGCGGTTGATGAACCGAGAGGATCGCAACGTGGCGCGCGCGGTGGGGCGGGAGAGCGCGGCGATCGCGGGGGCGGTGGATGCGATTGTGGGGGCGATTCGAAAGGGTGGACGGTTGATTTATGTGGGGGCGGGATCGAGCGGGCGGATGGGAGTGCTGGATGCGGCGGAGTGTCCGCCGACTTTTGGGATTTCGCCGAAGCTGGTGGTGGCGTTGATCGCGGGGGGACGGCGGGCGATTACGCGAGCGGTGGAAGGAGCGGAGGATTCGGAGCGAAACGGGGCGAGGGATTTGCGGGCGAAGAAACTGACACGGCGGGACGTGGTGGTGGGAATTGCGGCTAGTGGGACGACGCCATATGTGGTGGGGTCGCTGAAGTACGCGCGGGCGCGCGGCGCGATGACCGTGGCGGTGACGTCGAATTTGCGAATGCCGGTGGGGCGAGTGGCGAAAATTGTGATTGCGCCGGAGGTGGGGCCGGAGGTGTTGACTGGATCGACGCGGCTGAAGGCGGGGACATCGCAAAAGATGGTGCTGAACATGCTGAGTACCGGGGTGATGGCGCGGCTCGGGCACGTGTATGAGAACTTGATGATCGACATGCTGCTGACGAATGAGAAGCTTGCGGGGCGAGCGGTGAGGATATTGGTGGAGGCGAGCGGTGCGAGTGTGTCTGCGGCGGAACAGGCGCTGCGGGCGGGGGGACACGATTTGCGGGTGGGGCTGGTGATGTTGAAGAGAAGAGTTGGGGCGGGAGAAGCGAAGAGATTGATTGCTAGGGCTGGGGGAGATTTGCGGTGGGCGTTGGGCGAGTAAAGAAAAGATTTTACGCGGGGGGGCGCAGAGAGCACACAGAACGCAGGAAGAATCGGAAAAGGAAAGATGGCGACGTAAAGTCGCCTCTACGAAGAAGAGAGAGGAATAGGCGAGAGGCGGGATGGATAAATTTCGGATAAGGGGCGGGAAGGCGTTGCGCGGAACGGTGGCGATCAGCGGGGCCAAGAATTCGGCGCTGCCGGTGATGGCGGCGGCGTTGTTGACGGCGGAGAAGGTGACGCTGCACAACATTCCGAAGGTGCGCGACCTGGTGACCATGAGCAAGCTACTGGCGTTCATGGACGCGAAAGTGTCGGTGACGGAGTTTCCGAGCAGCGATTACGTGATTGAGGCGCCGAAGTTGAATCATGCGGAGGCGCCGTATGAGTTGGTGAAGACGATGCGGGCGTCGGTGCTGACACTGGGGCCCTTGATGGCGCGCGTGGGAGTGGCGCGGGTTTCATTGCCGGGAGGATGTGCGATTGGGGCGCGGCCGGTGGATTTGCACTTGAAGGCGCTGGAGCAGATGGGAGCGGAAATCACTACTTCGCACGGGTACATCGAGGCAAAGGTCCACGGCAACGGACATCAAGGGAGACGACTGAAGGGCGCGCGGATTGTGTTTGATAAAATTACGGTGACGGGGACGGAAAATATCTTGATGGCGGCGGCGCTGGCGGATGGAGAGACGATTTTGGAGAACGCGGCGCGGGAGCCGGAAGTGACGGATTTGGTGGTGCTGCTGCGGAAGATGGGGGCGGAGATTTGCGGGGATGGGACTGCGGCCCTGAGGATTCGCGGGGTGAAAAAATTGCACGGGGCGGAGCATACGGTGATTCCGGACCGGATTGAGGCGGGGACATTTCTGGTGGCGGGGGCGATTACCGGCGGGGATTTGACGATTACGCATTGTGCGCCGGAACACTTGGGGGCGGTGATTGCGAAGCTGGAGGAGGCGGGAGTGCCGGTTGAGATTGTGAATGAAACGACGGTGCGCGTGCGGGGCGCGAAGAAATTGGCGGGCTCGGATATGATAACGGAGGAGTATCCAGGGTTTGCAACGGATATGCAGGCGCAGTACATGGCGCTGGCGACACAGGCGGAAGGCACGTCGGTGATTTCGGAAAAGATTTTTGAGAACCGCTTTTTGCATGCGAGTGAAATGATGCGCATGGGAGCGCACATCTCGATTGAGGGACATACGGCGACGGTGCGCGGCCCAGCAGCGCTCTCCGGGAGCGTCGTGCAGGCTTCCGATTTGCGGGCGAGCGCGGGGCTGGTGCTGGCAGGGCTGGTGGCGAGCGGGGAGACGATCATCGAGCGCGTGTATCACATTGATCGCGGGTATGAAGGAATCGTGGAAAAACTGCGCGGCGTCGGCGCAGATATCGAGCGGGTGCATGGGTCTGGGTCGTAATTGCAACAGCCCAGCGGGGCAATTGACATGTATTTTACCATTGAGTCTAAAGTACTTACCTCTTAGTACGCATCTCCCATTCCTCCTGCCAGCTTAAGGGCGTAGGATTTCACCCTGATGAAATTGGCTTTGCTGAGGGGCATAGTTCTCCTGGGGAACCTCGCGCCGCCTTCGCTTCCCGCGAGAGTTGCAAACCTGCGTTTGCGCACAAAGTTCCTGCTGTCGTTTGTGTTGCTTTCCACCGGGCTGACGTGCGCTACCCTGCTCGTAGTGCGGCGAAGCGCAGAAGTACAAACGCAGCACCAAATCGAACAAGATGCACGAAATGCCACGCTGATGTTCCAAGTCATGGAACACCAGCACCAGATGGCCCTGAGCCGCACGGCAGATTTGCTGGCCTCGCTGGCATACATGAGGGGCGGTGACCCCACGGCGATTGAGGACGCGAGCGAAGACCCCTGGAAATCGGACGATTGCAACATGTTTGCCCTGGCAAACAAGAAGGGCAACATTGTCGCCTTGCATTCGACCGGCAGCGCATTTCCGACTGCGACCGCCGAGGCAATGCTGCGCCGTTCCCTGAGCAGCGGCAGCATGACTTCTTGGTGGGTCAACGACAAGAACGTCTATCAGGTAGTCCTACAGCGGTTTTACGATGGCGCACCGTTAAAAAGCAACCTGATGGGAACGGTGGTGGTGGGCCGCTTGATGGACGCCCGAGCAGCCAGCGACTTAGGCCGCATATCGTCTAGTCAGATTCTCTTCCAGTATGGGCAAGATGCGGTGGTGAGCACGCTGTCTCCCCTGCAAGAGCACGAAGTGCTGAGGCAGATCCAGAATCGGCCGACAGGGCAAGATGTAACCATCGGCAACGAACGATTTTACGCAGGCACACTGGAACTCACTCCGGGCTCTCTCCCCACGGAAAGTGTCATCATTCTCAAATCCTACCGGGAAGCGGAAGCCTACCTGGTCAGCCTCAACCATTTGCTGCTGGGGCTGGGGCTAGTGGCGGTGCTGGCGGGAGGGACGCTGGTCTACATGATCTCGGATACGTTCACGCGGCCGCTGGCAGCGCTGCTAGAAGGATTGCATGCTGTGAAGGATGGCGACTTCAACTACCCGATCGAAGCGCGAGGAGGCGATGAGCTGGCGGAGGTAACCCGTGCTTTTGACGGCATGCGAGGCACGCTGCAGCAGAACGAGGCGCAGCGAGGACAGCTCGAAGAGCAGCTCCGGCAAGCCCAAAAGATGGAAGCACTGGGGCGCCTGGCGGGTGGAGTTGCGCACGACTTTAACAATCTTTTGACAGTGATCAAGGGCCACAGCCAATTGCTGGTTGACCGAATGAAGCCGGCGGATGCGCTTTATGGCAGCACGCAACAGATCATGAAGACCGCAGACCGGGCAGCATCGTTAACGCGCCAACTACTGGCGTTCAGCCGGATGCAGGTTCTGCAACCAAGAATCATTGACCTGAATGCGTTGGTCGCGGACATGAGCAAATTGTTGCGGCGGCTGGTTCGCGAAGATATCGAATTCGGCTTCCGCCTGGGGGATTCTCTTGGGCGGATAAAAGCGGACCCCGGGCAGATGGAGCAGGTGCTCTTGAACCTGGCGTTGAACGCCAGTGACGCCATGCCGCAGGGCGGGAAATTAACGATCGAGACGCAAAAGCTGAAGGTGGACCAGAGCTACGCGCTAGCGCGGCCGCCGCTGAAAGCTGGCCAGTACGTGCAGTTGGTAGTGACCGACACCGGGCATGGAATGGACGCGGCCACCAAATCGCGGATCTTCGAGCCATTTTTCACAACCAAAGAGCCGGGTAAGGGAACGGGGCTAGGGCTGGCAACGGTTTATGGCGTGGTGAGACAGAGCGGCGGCTTTATCTGGGTGGAAACGTCTCCCGGGAACGGCGCACGGTTTGAAATCTACCTGCCGTTGGCGGTCGGGAAAGAAGAGGAGGATTCGCACGAGCGGGTACCGGTAAGAGCCCGGCGCGGATCGGAAACGGTATTGATCGTAGAAGATGAAGAAGAGGTGAGAGCACTGGCGTGCGAATTCCTGAGCTCGGCTGGATATAGTGTGCTCACGGCCAACGACGGTGTGGGGGCGCTGGAGGTCTACGATCGCCTGGGGAGTTCGATTCAGCTGCTGCTGACGGATGTGGTCATGCCCAAAATGCGGGGGACGGAGCTGGCACAAAAGCTCAAAGCCAGACTTCCGAACTTGAAGGTCGTATACATGTCCGGATACCTCGAGAAAGACGCTTTCAGCGGGCAGATTCTGGAGAAAGAAAACGTCCTGCAGAAACCATTTTCGCGGGACTCGCTGATCTGCAAGATCGGTGAGGCGTTTCAAAGTAAGGCTGGCGGGCAGAAGATACCTGAAGAGATTTGCCGTTAACGCCTGGACTGACCGATTCGCAACAAACCCCACTCCCACCAATTCACAGCAAAGTCTGGTACAATGCGCGACACGAATTTGTCGAGCTGGGTGAGTGCGGTTTAGGCGGGGCGGACCCCGGAGGGAGACCATCATGAGCAACGCGGAGATGCTGGGGCGGATGGACGCGGCGATTGCGGAGAAGAATTTGCTGAAGCATCCGTTTTATCAGGATTGGCAGGCGGGGAAATTGAGCCGGGAGGCGCTGCAGCTCTATGCGGCGCAGTATTACCGGCATGTGGAGGCGTTTCCGAAGCACTTGCGGGTGCTGGCGGCGCGGACAGAGGGTCCGCTGCAGGGATTGATCCGGGAGAACCTGGCGGAGGAAGAGGATCCCAGCGGGTCGCATCCGAAGTTGTGGCGGGATTTTGCGGCGGCGGTGGGAGTGGGCGAGGACGACATTACGTGCTGCCCTGCTCTGCCGGGGACGCAAGCGGTGGTGCAGACGTTCCGGGAGATTTGCGGAGACCGGACGGTAGCGGAGGCAGTGGCGGCGCTGTATGCGTATGAGTCGCAGGTGCCGGAGATCGCGACGACGAAGATTGATGGGTTGAAGAAGTTTTATGGGGTGACGGAGCCGGAGGGGCTGGCGTATTTCGAGGTGCACGAGGAAGCGGACAAGGCGCACCGGGCGGCTTGGCGTGGGTGGCTGCAAGAGCACGCGAGCGGGGATGAGGAACAGATTTTAGCAACTACGAACGAGGCGCTGGATGCGCTTTGGGGAGCGTTGGATGCGGTGCACCGTGAGAAGGCGGAAGTAAGGATGTGATGAGGCAAGGACGTAAGAAAAAAGAAGGAAAAGGATAACGCAGAGTACGCAGAGGAAGTGCAGAAAAAAGTCCGGGATTAAGACAAAGAAAGACAAGAAGCCCCCGATCCTATCGGGGGCTTTTTGTTCTTGGGGAAGGATTCTAACTCAACGGGAAGCCTCGACGGTTTCAGCCTGGCAAATGGGGCACAGCATGCTGCGCCCCTGCAAAACCAAAAGAAAGAGGGACGGGCTAAGGCCCGCCCTTTCTTAGGAAAGGAAAAGACTATTCATGGGAGGTGGAATCGCCGCCGTGGCCTTCGTCGCTGGAGGAAGTGGGGCTGCCACCGCCGGCAGCGGCGGATTTCTGCTGCTTTTCGCGGGCTTCGCGGATCAGAGCTTTGCGGGAGAGGCGGACCTTGTTGCCCTCGATGGAGAGAACTTTGACGAGGACCTGGTCGCCGAGCTTGAGCTCGTCGCGAACGTCGCGGATGCGATGCTCGGAGATTTCGCTGATGTGCAAGAGGCCGTCGGTGCCGGGGAAAAGTTCGACGAACGCGCCAAACTCCGCGAGGCGGACGACTTTGCCGAGGTAGGTCTTGCCGATTTCGGCGCTGGCGGTGACATCGCGGACCATGGCGAGAGCAGCATCCCCGCCGGCTCCGCTGGTGGAGAAGATGTGCACGGTGCCGTCTTCGAGGACGTCGATCTTGACGCCGGTGGCTTCGATGATGGAACGGATTTTCTTGCCGCCCGGCCCGATGAGGTCGCGGATTTTGTCCTGCGGGATTTTCAGCTTAAAGAGACGAGGGGCATAAGCGGAAATCGTGGCGCGCGACTCGCTGAGGGTCTTCTCCATGGTGTCGAGAATCTGGAGACGGGCTTTTTTGGCTTGGGCGAGGGCTTCGCGCATGATGCCGATGCTGATGCCAAGGACCTTGATGTCCATCTGTAAAGCGGTGATACCCGCGCGAGTTCCGGCAACTTTGAAATCCATGTCGCCATAGTGGTCTTCGGCTCCGGCGATGTCTGTGAGGATGGAGTATTTCTTTTCGTCACCGAAGACGAGGCCCATGGCAATGCCGGCACAGGGAGCCTTCATCGGGACGCC